>Ga0187894_10000760_pt1 | contig 43448 bp, 48 predicted proteins | sample GBC1701081metaG_FD_136650 | JGI IMG/M metagenome (GOLD analysis project Ga0187894, IMG submission 136650) | White microbial mat communities from a lava cave in the Kipuka Kanohina Cave System on the Island of Hawaii, USA - GBC170108-1 metaG ... | reverse complement strand
CGAGCGCGCAGCTGAACAAAAGAGCGCTATAAACCTCAGCCGACACCTGTCAGGAGTAAGCATGACGAGCCGCCGGGAACACAGACAACAATCAGGCACGATTACTCGGACAGGCTCCTAGGCAAGCGGCACAAGGAATGGGGCCACGCGGCCATCCCCGAGCTGGTGCGCCTGGCTGTCCAGCGGCGTCTTGAGGCGGCCGACTCGCCCGAGCGGATCCGGGCGGCGTTTCTGCCGTGGCTAAAAAAAAAAGCACCCACCGCGCGCCCCGCTCCCAGGCAAAGCCGCGCCGCCGCATGCGGGAGGCCGTGATGCGGTGGCTTGAGACCATGCGCCCGCGCTTCATCGCCGCCGGCGAGGAGTTCCTCGCGTCGGTGCAAAAGCTCTTCGGCAAGAAGGTCGATCCCGTCCCGCCGGTGGACGCCGTGGACATGGAGATCGCCCAGCTCGAGGCCGACCTGTACGAGGCGCTGGTGCGCGCGGTCAGAGCCGGCACGCAGGACGCCGCGATGTCTGTGGGCTCGGCCATCCGCCAGCCCAGCTCCTCGGCTCTGCGCGCCGCGCGCGACCGGGCGGCGCAACTCGTGGGCCGCCGGCGCGACGCGGAAGGTCGGCTCATGGAAAACCCGAATGCGAAGTTCGCCATCACAGAGTCAGTGCGCCAGGAGGTCCGCGACAAGGTCCAGGAGGCTGTGCGCGAAGGCTGGGCCAACGACCGGCTCGCCGCCGAGCTGGGGGCGCTCTTTGACGAGTCCCGCGCCGACATGATCGCCCGCACCGAGACGGCGATTGCCTACAACACGGGTGTGGCCGAGACGTTCATCGACATCGGCCAGGACCTGGTGCTGATTCTCGACGGTGAGGGCTGCACCCCGGACGGCCACGACGATGGCGCACCTGCGCCAGACGAGAACCTGCTGGGCGAAGTGCAGCTGGAGGCGCTGGCCGATGGGCAGGTGTGGACACCCCAGCAGCTGCTCGAGCATCCCACGGCCCACCCCAACTGTGTAAGGGCCGCGGTCGCCTATGAACCCGAGCTGTCATCCAAGGAGGCCGCGTGAGCGCCAGCCAGAGGATCGTCCTGATGTCAGCCGGCACGGTCATCACGGGAAGTCAGGGGCCGGGCTCGGGCGTCCCGGTCGCGTCCCTGTCGATGCTGGAGGTGCACGTCAACATCACGGCGGTGTCGGGCACCACGCCGAAGCTCACGCTGCGGCTGGTGTGCTCGGCGGATGCTGGGACGGTGTTCATCCCGCGCGCGTACGACCGGCTCGTTGTGGCGCCAGCGCTGCCTGCCGATGCCCCGGCGTTCGTGGACAAGGTGAACATCTGCCAGGAAGTGGCAGCGGTGAGCAAGTTTTGGGCACTGTTCAAGGAGCTTCCCGCCGACCTGGTGGGGATCGAGACGCTGGTGTCAGGAACAAATCCCTCGTTCACCATGGGCGTCACCGCGGTGGGCAAATAGGAGACGCGCGTATGAAGGACAGTAGGAATCTCTGGCCCCTGAAGATCACCCTCGCCGCGGCGCTGATCGCGTTGCTGGCCCTGCCCGCCCGGGCGCAGACGCCCGAGGACTCCAATTTCCACCACTCGCTCCGCAGCGCGAGCACGAACATCATCGCGGCGAGCGGGCAGTTTCCGTCGATGGACGCGCAAGACACCTCGTTCTGCTCTGCCGCGTCCACCGTCACCGTCAACACTGGTGGCGGCACGAGCTACACGATCCGGATTCAGGGCAGCGCCGACAACTCGACCTGGTACGATGTCAGTGGCGCGAGTGGCGCCCTGGCCTCGGGCACCGGCAGCGTCTCGCCGCTGAACATCACAACGGGCTTCCGGTACGTCCGCATCGCGTGGGCCTGGGGCGCCGCCCCGACCACCACCGGGACCGGCCATGCCACGATCTCCTGCAAGAGGTAAACATGAGACGACCGATCCGAAGGTATGGAATCACGGCCCTCGTGGCCCTCGTGTCGTGCGCCGCCCTGCTGCTGATCGCCGCCCTTGTGGCGCCGCGGGCCGAAGCAGAGGGCACGGCGGGATCCAACATCCCCGCGCTCAACATCCTGTCTCTGTCCGTCGCCGCTGCTTCTGGCACGACGGACATCCTAGACGCCGGCGACAGTGGCTCGTGTGCGTTCGTCATGCAACTGACCGCGCTCACCGGTGGCACCACACCGGGCGTGACGTTCACGTCTCAGACATCCCAGGACAGCACCAACTGGTTCGATGTCCAGGGACAGGCGGCCTGCACGGCGGCCTGCACAAAGAGCGATTTCACTCTGCGGACCTACATGCGCTATGAGCGGTTCCGGTGGGCTACCACGGGGACGCCCGACACGGCCACGGCCCACTTCTTTATCAACTGCTTTCGGTGAGGGCGACAATGAGACGGCTACTCGCGATCACACTCCTCCTTTCCGCCGTCATCTTCGTCTGCGCTCCCCGCGCCGGCGTTGACTACGGGAGCCTCCCGCGTCCTGGCTTTACGTCGATGGAGACGCCCGTCGAGTTCTGTCCACCGCCCGGGTGCGCTTACGCTTCCCTGGGGGGGAGTGACTATGCCCACTCAGGACAGGGCCGATGCGTCGCGCGCGTGAAGGTGACGGCTCTCGTCACTGGTGACATCGACTCCAGGATTGAAACGTCCTCGAACGGGAGTAACTGGTACACCCTTCACGCCTTCTCGAATTGCGCCGCGGCGCCCTGTACGGGCGTCTACTACGGGACGACTCAGGCACTTCAGTATGCGCGCCTGGTTGTCGTGGCGAACGGTACGCCGTCCCTTGCAACGGCAGATCTCACGCTCGACTGCACGCCATAAAGGAGAACCAAGTGGCCCACAAACCCCTGATGACCATCCCGATCACGAAGATCGACATCGAGCAGCGCAAGGTCTACGCGACCATGTGCGAGGAGCGCGTCGACAAGGGCAAGGAGATCTGGGATTACGAGCGCGGCCTGCCGCTTGTAGAAAAGTGGCGCGACGACTTCCTGCAGCGCACCGCCGCGGCCGGCCAGGAGCCCTCGATGGGAAACGTGCGGGCGATGCACTCGCCGGTATTCGCCGGCAAGGTCAGCGCCATGCTGCCACTGGCGGCCACGAAGTCCGTCGATGTCTGCATCGATGTGCTGGATCCCGACCAGTGGCGCATCGTGAAGGCCGGCGGATACACGGGGGTGTCCATCGGTGGCGACTACGCCGCCCGGTGGCCCGACCCGCAGGACAAGACCGTCACCCGCTACTCGGCCAATATCGCAGAGCTGTCGTTGGTGGATAACCCCGCCATGTACGGGGCGACCTTCCAGGCAGTGAAGTCCGATGGGGTGAGCGAGCTGCGCAAGTTCGTGGGCGTGAAGGCGGCCACACCGGCTCCCCGCCGCATGCTCGACGCCTTGAAGGGCTGGATGAACCCTGCCTCCTACGCGCAGCTCGAGGGTGTCATCCAGAAGGACGCTGCAGCAACGGCGGCGGCGGCAGATAACGTGCTCGACGGTCTCAAGCAGCTGCTCGTCCAGGCGGCGCTCATCGACGGCGATCCGTCCTCCTGGACCATCCACCAGATCGCCGAAGCGATGGGCAACGTATTGTCAGTCAAGAGCGATGCCCGCTACCAGGTCGTGATTCAGATGGAGGGAAAGATGGTCCAGGCACCCGAGGTCACGAAGGACGATTCAGCCGCCGCTCCCGCCGCGGCCGCGGGCGCCGCGGTCATCGATCCCACCGCGCCGCCTGCCGCGGCGGCACCGCCAGAGGCCGCCAAGCCCGTCGAGTCCAACCAAGACGATCCCAACAAGATGGCACTCGCCGCGCTCACAAAGGACCTGGCCGTCCTCCTGGCGCGGATCAGCAGTCTTGCATCGGCGCCTGCGCCGGTTGCGAAGGCCGACGCGTCCCCCGCGCCGGCTTCCAAGCCCGACCTGAGCAAGACGGATGGCGACGCCCTGGTGAAGGGCATCGAGACGTCCGTGCAGAAGGCGGTGACGGAAGCCGTCAGCGGAGTCAGCGCGCTGGTGAAGGAGCTCCAACCCACGCTGGAGCAGCTCGGAAAGGCAGTGAAGCATCTGGCGTCCATGCCGGCGCCGGCTGGGTCACCGATCGCGGGGGCAACCAAGAGGATCGGCCCGGCCGGAGATGCAGTCCTGAACTCCGACTCGGCCCAGAAGGTCCTCAAGGTCGCGCGCGAGCAGGGCCTGAACCAGCAGGCAATTCAGGAACTGACGCTGGCACTGGCCGCGGAGCTGATGCCGCACTAAAAGGGCATGGCGTGACCGTAGAGGAAGCTGTCGCAAAGGCGGTCGCTGAGGCCGCGGCGATCCTGATGGGCCGCGGACAGCGCAACTTCTACGGGTCGGTCGAGGTGAAGTACCAGGCCGACAGGATCGTGATGGTGGAGGTGAGAGAAACGATCCGCAAGTGACCTGACAGCACTCAAGGCGAACGGAACAACCGAAGCCCGATTCCCGCTGCGCGGGGGTCGGGCTTTCTCGTTTCAAGGAGAAGGACACATGGATTTAGCAGCGCTCACGAGCGACACGTACAACCGTGCCGCTGACAAGATGGGCGAGGCTCAGCCTGGCGACCCGCTGGCGAAGGTCGGCATCTCCGTCTCCGACGGGATGACCGGCTTCAACGTGGAAGCCCCGGCCAAGCTGCTCGTCTCGTTCCTGGCGACGTTCCGCCAGACGATCTCCCGGAAGATCGTTCCGGGAGGATCGACGAACTGGAAACGCATCCTGACCGTGACAGCCCCGTCGATCTTCACGGCGGAGGGAGTCGCAGGCGGGCAGTACAGCTTCACGAAGGATGTTCCGGCGGTCACCTACAAGACCCTGTCGCTCGGCGGCAAGGTCACGTGGGAGGCCAACGTCATCGGCCGCAACTACGAAGACGCCCGCAATCGTTCCGAGACGATGACCCTCCTGCGCTTCCTACTCGATGAGGAGAAGGCGATCCTGGGCGGCAACATCACGGCGCTGGGCACGCCGGCGGCGCCGACCGCCACGAAGTCGGCCACGGGCGGGTCCATCCCGACCGGCGCGTCCGGCTACGCCGTGAGGATCGCGGCGCTGACGGCCGAAGGCATGTCTCAGGTGTCCGCGACGAAGCGAACCGCGGGCGGCACAAACTACGACGTGGACTGCACCACGCCGCCGGCGTTTGCCAACGCCGGCGCCAACGGCATCCCCACGATCGGCTGCACTCTGGCTTCGACCGCCGGCACCACGGCGGCCACCACCGGCACGACCGGGAGTATCCTCGTCACCTGGACCGCGATCGCCGGCGCCTTCGGCTACGCGATCTACTGCGACGACGGAGCGGCCGGAACGTCGAGACTACAGTGCGTGGTGGCGCATCAGACGAAGGTGAACCTCACCGCTCTGAACACCACCGGCGGCGTCGTCCCGACCGGGGACACCTCGGCGAACGCCAACGCCTTCGACGGCATCGTGGCGCAGCTTCATGCGGCGGGCTCCGGGGCGTACAGCAAGAACATCAACGCGACGCTGTCGGCCGCGTCCGGAAACCAGATCCCGGAGATCGCTGCGATGATCTTCGACATCTACGACCGGACAAAGGGCGTCGAGCCCGACCGGCTCCTGTGCGGATACCCTGAGGCGTACGCCATCGACAAGGCGCTGCAGTCGGTGACGAACGACCGGATCTCCGTGGTCTACCAGCCGGGGGTGGAGGGGCCGCAGTTCCAAAAGGCGAAGTATTACCCCTCGCCGATCAGCGGCAAACAAATCCCCATCGACATCCTCCCGACCTTACCGGGCGGGCGGATCATCGCCTTCATCGACAACGTGCCCCTTCCGTCGAGCGAGATCCCGGCGGCGTGGCAGATGCACATGGGCGAGGAGCTGATGCGGATCGACTACCCGATGACGAAGGCGGGAGGCCCCAACTACGAGCACGAGGTCAGGGAGATGGGGGCGCTTGCGGGGTACGCGACGCTCCTGCAGGGAAGCCTCTACAACATCCACCCGTCGTCGTAACGACGGCCAGGCACAAGCACGGCGGGAGCCCACGCTGCATGTCGTGGGCTCCCGCCAAACAAAAGGAGGTAGCGACATGGCACGAAAGCAGGCACCGGAGCCAGAGGTGCCACAAGAGCAGGGGCTGTCGTCTGGCGTGACCAGGCTGCGGGACCGCGACGGAGCGATCTTTGAGGAGGGCAACCCGGCAACCGTCCAGGTGCTGCTGAAAGAGCACGGATTCACGAAGGAGTAGCAGCGTGGGAGTTCTGAGCTTTTGCCGCAGAGGGTTTCGACCAAAGCCGAAGACCGGCGTGCTGATGGCCTATCCGTCCCTCCCTGCGACGAACAGGACCGAGCAGGTTGTGCAGGCGCACGTGGTCGGCGCGATGGCGATGAGAGGTGACTGTCCGTACGTGGTCGAGGCGTACGCGATGCTGAACCGCTCCCCGGTGTCAGAGGCCCGCAACGCCTGCGCGGAATATTTCATGCGCGAGACCAGCCACGAGTACCTCATGTTCCTCGACGCCGACATGGGGCACCCAGCCAACTGGTACGACCTGCTCGGCAAGGGCGACATTGTCAGCGGCTTGACTCTCACCTGGGATCCAACGCGGGCGCCCGCGGACCGGCTGATGTTCAACCAGTACGTCGTCAACGATGCCGGACAAACCGAGACCGCCATGCCCCCGGGGGGCACAGACCCCTACCACGTCGATGACGTCGGCGCCGCCTGCGTCGTCATCCGGCGCGCGGTGTTCGAGGCGCTCGGGCCGCGGCCGTTCAAGGAGGCGACGGTCCATGGAGAGGGCCGCGAGGACATCCTGTTTTGCCGTGCGGCCAAGGCGGCCGGATTCAAAGTCACGGTGGTGCCGACAGTCCTCTTCGAGCACTTCAAAACGGTGGGCCTCTTCTGCGTCCTCGAGACGATACGGGCCATCGCTGCGCAGAGCTTCCAGCAGGGCTACAAGGCAGCCCAGGCTGAACATCCTCGCGTCGTCCCCGCTGAGAAAGAGGCCAGCTGATGGCCACGCGTCCGATCACCGACGCAGGCAAGGTCAGCGCCGCCGCCTATCCGGGATTTGTCGGTCAGGACGATCAGGAAATCGAGCGTGTGCTGCTGGCGGCCACCGAGCTGATCCACGGCATGATCGCCCCGCGGCTGGTCGTGGCAGACACGGCCGACTATGCCGAGACGCACAGCGGGGCGCTGGCCGTGGGGCGTGCAAAGTGCGGGCTGTACCTGAAGTGCTATCCGGTGATCTCCATTACCGCGATCAAGGAAAACGGCGTCGCGCTGACCTTCGGCACGGGTTATGCGGCCAACCCGCCCGATGTCCTGGTGGACATGGAGCAGGGGATTCTCACCCGCAGTACCAACGTGTCCGCGGTGCGCGAGACCCTGGGGGCGTTCTACGGGAAGTCCTACGGGCTCTGGGCGCCCGGGCTTCAGAACGTGACGGTTGACTACCGCGGCGGCTGGGAGCCCGACCAGGTCCCGGCCGACCTGCAGCAGTGGTGCATCGAGGAGGCCGTGAAGATGCGTGCCCAGGCGCTGGCCCCTGGCGTGGACAGCGTAGCGCGTTCAGCTGCCAGCCAGCAGCGCGACCACCGACCCTCGCCGATGTCCGAGCGCACCCGCATGAAGTACGCCAGTCTCGGCCGGCCGAGGACGTACTAATGATCCAGGCGCGCGTCACGTTCGACATCAGCCGCCAGCTCGAGCAGCTGCGCAAGCTGGGGCCGGGCCTGTACACGACGTTGCAGCGGGCGATGTGGAGCTTCGTGAACTTCGTCACGTCCGACATCGTGCAGAACAAGCTCTCTGGCCAGGTGCTCAACCGCCGCACCGGCAACCTGCAGCGGCACGTCTCGGCTGGTGCCAACGTCATAGCCCGGGGCGACCACATCATCGGCGCGGTCGGCGTGTCGCGGCTGTCCTATGGGGTCTATCACGAAGAGGGCTATGAGGGGCCGGTGACGCGCTACGCCCACGAGAGGCGCGCTCACGCGCGCCGGGAGCACTGGCGCTCAGGTGGAACGCTCTACGCCGGCGACAGGGTGCAGGTGCGTGCCCAGCAGGTCCGTGCTCATCACGTCCGCGAGCACGAGGCACACGTCAACGTCCGCGCGAAGTGGTTCGTCAGGGACACGCTTTCGGCAGATGTCGCCGTAGGCGATGAGCGCATCCGCCGCGCGCTTGACTACCTGGCCACGCATGGGCATCCCCCCCGGATGTCCGAAATCCGGAGGTCCGCCTGATGGCGCAGGACCCATACGCAGCCATCGTCGCGCTCCAGGAGCTCCTGAAGACCATCACGGGGCCACCCGACTACTGGACGAATCTGGAGGAGCGGGTCTACACGAAGCTGTGGACGCCGCGCGACAACGTGGTGCCTACGAACAAGCCGTTCCTGGTCATGGTCAGGCTCGACGGCAATGACGATGACAGCTGGAATGATGGCGGGGGGCACCTCACGCACGCTTTCAACATCGCGCTGATCTTCTTCGCCCCGGAAACCTCCGCCAGCCAGCAGGACAGCCAGGCGATGCTCGACGCCGCGAAGCTGGAAGCGGACATCTACAAGGTGCTCCTGCTGGATTCATCCCTGAGCGGTACGGTGCACCACTTCGAGACCATCCCGGGCGGCCGGGCGATGACGGGGATCCCGGAGGTCCCCTACGCCGAGAAGATGATGGTCGTGAAGCTCCACCAGTTCCTGACACGGCAGAGCCTCGGGCCTGCCTGATTGGAGGACGCATGAAGCTGCTGAAGATGGGCGGCCCGAACCTCGGGCCCGGACAGCACACCTGGGTTGTCGTCACGAAGCCCAAGACCCCCGGCGCCAGGAGCGGGATGATGGACATCAACCACGGCCAGACAGTCGAAGCCGATCGCATCCACGACCCTGATGGATACGTGGAGCGCGGCCAGGCCTCGTACGTGAACGAGCCGGAGGACAAGAAGGGCAGCTAGAGCACCACTCACAGAATCGCTGGGTTCGCGGAGCAACCGAAGCCCGACTCGGGGGGAACCCCGGGCCGGGCTTTTTACTTTTGGAGATGACACATGGCTCTCACCCCATCGCCTTCGCCGGCCAACGTCGTCGTTGGTGCCGGCGTCGTCTCGCTGTCCGCCTGGGTAACAAACGGCGGTGCCGGTTCATTCACCCAGGTTGGCTATACCGACGGCGCCATCGAGATCGACCACCCGCGCGAGTTCAAGATCATTGAAGCCGACCAGCTGCAAGGGCCCATCGCCCAGGTGCCGATCAAGTTCGGCGCCAAGGTGAAGGTCAACCTGATCGAGTCGATCCTGGAGAACTGGCGCATTGCCCTGGCGCAGGCCGCCGGCCAGAAAACAGGCGCGGATCCGAACTTCATCTTCGCCGTGGACGAGCCAATCGAGGCGTACTGGCAGGTAAAAATAGCCTGCCAAGCGCAGCGCGACGCCATGAAGGCCGTGGGTCCGAATCCCGGGGTGCGGACCTTCCTGCTTTGGCGCGCGGCGATTGAGAACCTCGACAAGATCCTCATCGCCCGCAGCCAGCATCAGATCCTGCCGGTGACCTTCAACCTGATGGAGGATCCTTCCGTCGCGGCGCCCACGACCAAGGGCCGATTCTACTCGGTCACCGACACCACGGTCGGGTAGGAGCCGAGGTGGCGATTCAGCACCTCATCCTCGAACGGCGGTCGGTGGAGAAAGCCGGCCGCCGCTACGAGGTCCGCAGCCCGTCGGTGGCGGCCGTCGTCATGGCGCTGTCTGCCTTCGAGATGGAGATCCAGGCGCTGCGCAAGACGTGGTCTGAGATCGCCGCGGCGGACCTTCCTCCGGCACAGCTCAGGCAGGTATGCCTCGCCACGTTCAACGACCCCGGGCGCCTGGCCGAGGTCCTGCCGCACTGCAGCGACGCACCCCACGAGGCCGTCGCCGGCGACGCCGATCTGGCCGCAGCGCTGTTGTCGGCGGCCGTGTCGCTTCTCGATGTTCCCGGTCTCGTCCGGGCGCTGACCTTCAGTGACCCTGATGCAGCCATATCCTCCGATGGCGAGGCTCGGGCGCAAGCCGGCGCGCCGGGCGGGCCGGGAGCCTTTGAGGAAATGGTGGACCTGGTGGCGCGCCGGTACGGGGTGACACCGCTTGAGGTCATGCACTGGCCGGTAATGGCGGCGCTGTCATGCTTCGAGATCGCCGTCGCATCTCTGGCGATGCATTCCGGCGGGAGCCGGCACTCAGGGGCAGACGAACCGACTACGCCTGCAGAAGCTCTGGCGGCAACCCTGCGCCGCTCGGCGGGTAAGGAGCCTTTCGGTGGCTGAAGAAAAATCGATCAAGTACATCATCGAGCTGCTCGCCCAGAACAAGGGGGCGCTCGAGGCCGCGGCGGCCCTCCAGCGCGTCGGCAAGGCAGGCACCGAGGCAAAGAGCAGCCTGCTTAGTCTATCGAAGGTAGGGCGCGACCTCGAATCGATGCTGATACGCTCCCTCAGCGTCGCAGCGATCGCTCGATTCGGGTATGTCTCGATCACAGAGTTCGCGAAGATCGAACGCGCGTTCGGCGGCCTGCGCCTCCAGCTCCAGCAGCTAGGACCGGGCGCATCGGCGGCTCTGCCGCAGGTCAAGGCGCTGCTGCAGTCTCTCCATGACGCCGGCGATGGGCTCATCACGGAGACCCTGCCGGCCTTCCGGCAGTTCCTTGGCCTGACGCACAGCGTCCCGGCGGCGATGAGCCTGACGACTCTCGCGTCGCGGATGTCCGAATCCGGGATGGGCGACTACACGAAGGCAGTCAACGACCTGTCCTCTCTCCTGTCAGGCCGAGCCAGCAGGGCGATCAAGGAGTGGGGCATCAACGTCAGCGAAGCGGCCGATGGGACCGTCGATTCAGACGTGGCCCTGAAGGCGCTTAACGCGACCTTTACCGAGGCGATGGCAAAACAAGAGGACATGCAGGACCGCCTCGATCGTCTGTCGGCCCGGTTCGCGAACCTGAAGCAGTCGATCGGTTTCGCGGTCGCGGCGACCGTCGACTGGCTGGAGAATAACATGCCATCGCCGTTCGATGACCCGGTCGCGGGGGCCGCCGACTGGCTGAAGAAAAAACGGCGATCGCCGTTCGATGACCTTCCGGCGCCCATCCCTGGGCAGCCGACTCCTGAGCAGGCGCGGCAGGCCGGGCTACAGACCGGTGAGAGCTACGACGCCGGGATGGAGGAGGCTTTCCGCGTCGCCGCGCAGAAGAGAAAGGCCGAGGAGGCAAAGGAGGCCGCAGAAGCCGCAGCCAAAGCCGCCAAGGCGGCCAAGGAAGCCGCCGACCAGGAACGTGACCTGGAGTCCCAGTTGGCGATCGCGCGCTACGAGATTCGCCAGGAGGCCGCCCGCAAGCAGGAGCAGCTGCGCAAGGACCAGCTAAAGCTCGATGAGGAGGCCGCACAGCAGGAGCGCGACATCGAGGACGCCAACGCCCAGCACCGCATCGGCCTGCTGGGGGAGGAGCTGGCGGCCTTCGAAGAATACAGCCAGGCGCGGCTGGCCAAGGAAGAGGAACTGCTGCGGGCGCAGGCCGAGATGGAGGTCGCCGAGGCGCTCGAGCGTGGTGAGGACACAACCAATATCACGCTGCGCTTCATGCGTCGCATCGACAGGGCCCGCGTGGACTCGTCCCGCCAGGCGCTGCGGCAGGCCAGGGAAGAGGCGCAGGCGAAGATCGCCGCGCAGCTGCAGGTCGCCGGCGCTGCTGCTGCGCTGGCGGAGACGGCCTTCGGGCGCAGCAAGGCCGTCGCCATCGCCCAGACGATCATCAGCACCGCGGCCGCCGTCATGCACTCGATGTACGACCCGGGGGGCTACGCCGGCATTGCCCTGGCCGCCATCGCCACAGCCATGGGCGCCGTCCAGATCGCCAAGATCCGCTCCACCAATCCCGAGGGCGCCTTCGACGATCCATCCCGCGACCGGATGTTGATGGTTGACACCCGCCGCAGCCTGAGCGACTTCGTGCGGCTCAACAGCGAGGCGATGGTGGGGGTCCTGCGCCGCCTGCCTGAGACCATCCAGGTGTCAGCGCCGGCGGCTGCCTTCTCGGCTGGAGGCGCTGGAGGCATGGTCGTCAACATCCACGGCAATGTCTTCGGCGGCAATGCAGGCATGCGCGACCTGGCCCGCAAGCTGCGCCGCGCCTCCAGGCTCGACCAGCCGAGGCTTGTCCAGTGATCGCCACGCGGGCGGGCTACGTCCCGGGGCGGCTGCTGGGGCCACGGGTCGCCATCCCTTATGAGGACTTCGGCGCCGGGAAAGCCTTCCTGCGCCACATGGTCACGCTGGTGGACTCCAACGGCCACAGCTTCGACGTATCCGATCGGCTCCTGGACGACGGCCTCGGCGACATCACGGAGAGCACGGAAGAGGGGTTCCTGGAACTCGCCCACGGCGACGTCGATCTGCAGATGGACAACCAAGACGGTGCCCTGACGCACTTCTTCGATGGCGTCACCCCCGACAGCGTCGTCCATGTCTTCATCGATCGGGAAACCCTCTCGCGCCGTTGCCGATGGACGCGGCTGTTCGGCGGCGTGCTCGATCTGCCCTGGTCGCTGCAGTTCAACCACGAGGACCGCACCGTGGAGGTGCAGGCCTTCTCATTCTCGAAGCTGGCAGAGAAGGCGTCCGCCGAGACTATACGGCGCGACGTTACCGGGATCACCGCCAGCGTCAACAACGGATCGCGGACCGTGACCGTCGCCGGCGCCAACGCCGTGAACCTCTTGCCGGGCGACGAGATCGAGTTGTCCGACAACACCAACTCTGAGTCGCAGACCATCGCCGAGATAGTCACCCCCGGCTCGGACGTCCGCACGATCGGCACGTTTGGCGCCACCTACAGCGACGTCGACCTGGAGTGCCGTAACCCCTACCTACGGGACCAGTCTATCGAGGCGCTGGCGTCCAGGCTGTTCGCCGCCGCGGGGATATCGACCCGTCAGATCGACATCCTGAACACTCTGGCGGCCTACCCGATCGCGACTCCGATGTCGACCCTCGGACTCCCCAGGCACCGCACGACGGGGGTCATCAGCGACCCGCGGTGTCTCCTCACAAGGCTCGGCAAGCTGGAAATATGGGAGGACGACAACGGGAGCAACGTCAGGATGTACGCCGCTTCGCCCGTGGCTCCGTGGGCGAAGGAGACCGGCCCCGGCAAGGACGCCATCGCGGACTGGACCGCATACCTCGACTCAGAGCCCGCCAACTTCCGCGATGTCGTGAAAGACAATGGATACCTGGTAGCCAACGATCACACCCGGGATCTGAAATGGGAACTCCTGGCGACAGCCACCACCTACCGGCTCCTGAAAAACGGAGGCGTGGACGTATCCGCCATCTTTAACATCATCCAGAGCAACCAGACGGCGATCGATGTCGACCCGATCTCGGGCAAGGTGTGGGTTTCATGCACAGGCGATCCAGCCGACTCGGGGGATAAGAACCACGTCAAGACCTGGGACGGTACGACGGTGGTCACGATCGACAGCGCGTTCTCGGGCCAGATCCGCTATCTCCGCCGCCTGAACGTCATCGCCATCCATCAGCGCCTCACCGGTGGGAACACCTACAAGAAGCTGACGACCACCATGAGGCTCTACAACCCCTCCACCGGTGCCTTCCTCAAGACGGTCACAGTACCGCAAAACCTGTGGGCGTGGAGCCTCCGCGTGTTCCGTCACGGCGGCCGGGACCTGATCGGCGGCCTGTATCTGCACCTCCAGACCATGCGGCTGATTCTGTGGGACACGGGATTCAACGTGGTCGCGGACTACGAAGTGTCGCGCAACCCCTCGGCACCATCCATCAAGGGGACTGACTACCGCACGCTGCTGGCCGTCATCCCATCCGCCGATGGGGAGACCCTGATCGGCCTGGCCGGACAGGAGTTGTTCGTCCTCGGCCGAGGCTATGCCGGGGTAGTGCCGTACGCCAACTTCGACGGGATGTCGTGCGCCGAGGCGCTCAAGCAGCTCGCGCTCCTGTGTTCGGGGTATATCGACGTAGACCGCTACGCGCAGGGACGGCTCGTCGGCCGGGCGCGCGCTGGCGTCGTCAGCGCGCTCAACGCCGTGGAGCTGTCCAAGCCATTCTCGCGCGAGTCGTGGCCGCTGTGGGAGTTCTACCGCACGTCGGCGGAGGTCTCCGGCGCCGATGAAGTCAACGAGTTGGTGGGTGACACCGGCGACAGCCAGCACAGGATAAGCCTGTCATCGCCGCTGATCGCGACCGGGTCGCTGGCCCATGCCATCGGGATCCTTTACGTCGCACTCCTGTCCAGGCGCGTCACGCAGGAGCAGGTCACGGTGGAGGAGCCCGGGCGGCTGCTGCACGTCTTCGACGAGGTGATCTTGGCCGGACGGCGCTACGCCGTGATCGAGCTGCAGATGGCGCCTCTTGAGCGGCAGTACGACCTGCGCCTGGTGGAGTGCGCATGATCGGCTACGCGGTGGCACCGAGGGCGCGCTACACGCCTCTGAACGGGACGCCTGCCGTGGTGGACCTGCTCGCCGACGTGCCGGTGAGCAACGGCTACTCGCGCATCCTCACGCTGTGCCGGCCGGGTTTTGAGTTCGTAGGCGACTCCCGGATGACGGTCAACGCTGAGCTGCGGCTGCTCAAGAAGGGCTGGCGCTACACCTGCGAGATGGGATTCGACATCCTCGACGTGACGACCCAGTACAGCATCGTGAGCACGCTCATTGATCGCCTCCTGGATCCAGCCGTAGCGGTGGCGCTGTCGCTCAACGCGGGCACGACGTACCGGGACATCGTGTTCTCCGACCGCAACCCCGTGAAGTTCACCCCGATCGGTGGCAAGGGACTGGCGGGAATCCACGTCGAGCTGAACGTCGTGACACGGGACATCTACCCGGAGCTGCCGGCCATAGGAGGAAATCGACAATGGTGGTGAGACGGATGTGCTGTCTGCTGCTGGCCGTGGCTGCGACGTGCTCGCTCGCCGGCGCCGCTGTCGAAACAACCACGGTTGCCGGCAAGGTCCTCCTGCCGGGAGGCAGCGGCAACTTCGCACAGCGCGGGACCATCATCGCCACCCTGAGCGCGTCGGGATCTGTGACCGACGGATCCGAGGTCCACCGCGTGGCCTCGCGCGTGATCGCCACCATCGCCAGCACGGGCACGGTGACGGGGCTGGTGCTCGTGCCCAACGACGTCATCACACCGGCGAATACCTACTACTTAGTCCAGTTCACTGTATCTGCGCCCCTGGCCGCCTCATGGACCGAGAAGTGGAGCGTCACGACGTCGCCGGACCCGGTGCAGATCGGCAACATCACGCGCCTGGACACGCCACCCCCGCCGCCTCCGCTGAAAGTCCAGCAGGCCAACGTGGACAAGGTCAGCAACCCGGCGAGCTTTGACTTTCTGGACTGCGCCGTGAACGGCGTGGGCAACGAGGCGCAGATCAGCTGCCCTGGCACTGGGGGGGCTCCACCGTTCTCCGCCGTCACCCCCGGCACCAACACGACGGCCGCCATGGTGGTGGGGTCGGGCGCTTCGCTGTCGGTCTCCGGTTCCGGGACGATCGGGGCCACGACTGCCGCGGCGCTGGCGAACAACCCGACCCCCTGCGGGAGCAACCTCTTTGTCACTGATATGGCCGCCGCCGGCACGCTGACCTGTACTCAGCCGTCCTTCTCGAACCTGTCCGGGACCGCGGCCGTGTCTCAACTGCCCGATGCCACCACAGGCGCAAAGGGCATCGTGCAACTCGCGGGCGACCTCGGCGGCACGGCGGCCGCCCCCTCTGTAGGGGATGACTCCCACGCCCACACAGGCAGCACGATCTCTGGGCTCGACGCGGCCAATGACATCGCCTCCGGCCTTCTGGCGCTGGCCCGGGGCGGGACGAATGCGAACCTCTCAGCGACCGGAGGCACGGGGCAGTATCTCAAGCAGGCGTCTTCCGGCGCCGCCATGACAGTCGGGACCATCCCTGCCGGAGACCTGCCGGCGGGGTTCGTAGACGCCGTGGCCGATCTCGCCTCTGGCCTATGCGCGGACGGCGAGGTGCTGCGGAAGGCGAGCGGCGTCTGGGCCTGCCTGACCGATGACGACGTGCCGGAGTCGGGGGACCTCGGGGTCATCGACAGCTCGGCTGAAATGGCATCACTCGTGACGGACGAGACCGGGACTGGCCTTCTCGTCTTCGGCACCAACCCCACGATACGGGCCACGACGGGGATCCTCGGGGTCCCGAACAGCACGACGCTCCCGGCGACCTGCACGGTTGGCGACTCGTACATGGACACGGACCAGACCACCGGGCAGCGGTTCTATCTGTGCGAGGCGACCAACACGTGGGTTCGGCAAGGCGATGGGACCGGGGGCGCTGGTGTCTGGACGGATGCGGACCCGATGGTGCAGTCAACCACCACCCGCGACGTACAGATTGGCGCTGCCCAGACCAACTCCGCAAAGCTCTCCGTCGACGGCGACGCCGACCAGGTGCAGCTGTCCATCCAGGCACACTCGACGCAGACGTCCAACGTCGTGGTTGTGGAAAACAGCGCCGGGACGGACCAGCTCGTCGTGACCAACAACGGCAATGTGACGGCAGCCGGGACGGTGACGGCGGGCGGCATCGACACGACCGATCAGACCTCGTCGCCCGGCAACCGGATGCGGCTCCGGGACAACGACGTCGACCTCACGCCCGACCCATCGTGCGCGGACTGTCCCGCCGGCGAGATATGCCTTGTGGACACAGACGAGAACGCCGCCGATCGATGGGAGTTCTGTGAGGGGACGACGATGCGGCTGCGTCTTCCGAGTGGTGGCACTGGAGGAACAGCCGCGACCGTCGATGGGAATCAGACGTTCACCTTCGCCGTTCTTGATGACGACGGCGTGTATTTCTGGGAGCCCGACAATCCCGTCACCGGCCTGCACATGAATGTCGACAGCCTGACCGACTTCCGCCTGGTGACGTGGCCGGACTTCGACATGACACCGCTCTCGACGGCGGTCCAGCAAACCGTCACGAACAAGTACCTCAGAGACACCTCGGTCATCTTTCAACAGAACGCCGATACGAGCAAGTTCCTCAAGTTCAACCTGGCTGGCCTCAGTGCCTCATCGCTGCGCACGGTGAACTGGCCCGACTCGGACATCACGCCGGTAGGGACCACGCTCACGCAAACGCTCAGCGGCAAGACGCTGACCGAGCCGGTGCTCACGGGTCAGATCAACTTCAAGACAGGCACGTCGGTCGACGACGACGACTGCACCGGGGACCAGGGCGAGACCTGGTGGGACAGCACCGACAACCGGTTCGAGTGGTGCGACGCGAACAGCGGTACTCCGGAATCGATCACCGCGCTGGTCCTCAAGGCCGGCGACACCATGACCGGCCAGCTCGTCGCCCCGAGCGTGGAATACACCGAGTCGGACTCCGACCCCGCCTGCTCTACCAACAACTTCAACACCTACGCGGACGACAGCGAGGACAAGCTCAAGGGCTGTCAGAACGGGACGAAGTACGACCTGATCCAGAAGGACACGCCAGCCTTCTGGCGCCAGCCGGGGTCCACGCGCGCGCGGCTGTACGTCGCCGGCCTCGCGCACGACAGCCTCGGGTCGGTCACGGGCACGAGCGCGGGGGGCGTGAACACCCTGCGCGCCCTGCCGTTCCTGAGCGGGCGCGGCGGCGAGCTGGACGTGATCGGGCTGGAAGTCACCGGCACGGCGGCGGCCGGAAACGCCGCCGTGTGTGTGTACGCCAACACCTCGGAGACGGACTTCTATCCGGCCGCGCTGATCTACCAGTCGTCCAACTTCTCAACCTCCTCGACCGGGTTCAAGAGCGAGGACCCGTCGATCACGCTCGCGCCGAATGCTCTGTATTGGCTCGCCTCGCAGACCGACACGGGCTCCGTGACATTCCGCACCGTTCAATATTTCCAGGCGATACCGATCCTCGGTTTCGCCGCCGCGAGTAACCTGCACGGCGTTGGCTGGAGCGTGGCCGCGACCTACGCCACGGACCCCTGCCCGGACCCATATCCCGGCAGCGGCACGGTCATAACCAGTGGGAACTCGATGGCTTCCTTCGTGAGGTTCCAATGATGCCGACCACTCCAGACGTGCCGCCGGTTGATCGGACCGCATGCACGATGACCGATGGCTCGCCGGTCCGGCCCGATCATCGAGACATCGACCCGTCCACGGGACAGCAGAAGGGATACGTCGTACTCAGCGAGGAGGAGCGCCGGCGCGGGTTCGTCCGTCCGGTGCGTCGGACCTACCTCCATTCTTCCTGCGGCACGACGACCACGATGGGACTCGCGCTCGCCGAGACATACGCGCGGGACCCTGGGTTCTACTCGGAGACCTTCTGCTGCGCGTGTCGCGCCCATCGCCCTCTCGCCGAGTTCGTGTGGGACGGTACGACGGAGAGGGTGGGTTCATGATGCGCCGACTTATCGCGCTCCTGCTGCTGGTCAGTGCCCCGCACTCCTGGGCCGCGCTGCGGCTCGTCTCCAAGGCCGGCACCAACTCTGGCACCTGCGTCGGCTCGCCATGCCTGACCATCCAGTTCGCCGCATCTCAGGTGGTCGCCGGCGACACGCTGCGCATAGGGGCAGGCGTCTACGTGGAAACCGTGACCTTCTCCCAGGCCCTCAGCAGCTCCGGCGTGGACACGATCATCGAAGGGGATTCTGCCGCTCCTACCGAGAGCGGGCAGACCTACGGTTCCACGGTCATCGTCGACTGCAACGGCGCCGCCAGGTGCATGTCGTTCACGGGTCCCGTCCGCCGCCTGCGCTTCCGCAACATCACCATCAGGGGTGGGACGACGGCTCTACTGAGCTTCAGTGGCGGCAGCTCGCTCACCACGATCCAGAACACGCTGAGTGACTTCCGCCTGGACGACAACCCGGGGACGCTGGTGGGGTGGGACGCCAGCAAGGGCTCATATCCGGGTGCATCGGCGCTCGAGCTGCTCACCATGCGGCAGTCGGAGATATTCGACTTCGAGATCGAGGGCGACCCGGCGGGCACCACGAACGGCGGTGACTCGCACGCGGCACTTGCTGGCGTGCCTGAAGGATCGGGCGCCAACGCAACCGGGTTCGCCGGCAACAACGACGACGGGGCGGGCACGGGCAACTGGATCCACCATTTCACGATCTCCAACTTCGCCGGGGGTCTCGCGCTGGCCGGGTCGGCCTGGACAATCTGGGAGCACGGCTGGGTGCGCGCGATTCGCGGCCTGGTCGATCAGGGCACAGCCGAGAGCTACAACGACAACGCGGTGATCTGGCGCTTCATGAAGATGACCGATATGTGCCCCGATGCGGTGCCCTACTCCACGATCTTAAACATTCGGTCAACCCACGCCGGCAACGGCCGGCGCTCCAGCATCATCGCCTACAACAACACAGTGGAGATCCCAAGCACGTGTCCGGACTCGGCGTCGGGCGGAGGGACTTTCTGGCGGCGCCACTCGTTTCAGGACGAGACCTTCGCGCCAAACAGCGACTTCGTGAGCATCAACAACATCTTCCTCGGCCGCTGGTCCACTAGTTCCGCATTCGGGATGCACGTCGTCGAGAACACCCCGGACGACATCACCGACTGTCCGATCTCCGGCAAGGGCTTCCGCCTCGACCACAACCTCTTTGACATCACGCAAGGCAACCGCTACTCGGTGCGGCAGGCGATCTACGAGGATCCGGACTGTTCCTGGCTTGTCGCTGCCGGGCAGCCCCCGACCAACGCGAACGGCGACGACTACGAAGGGGACGGCGACGTTGTCGGTTCGGCTCTTCTCGACGGGAACTTCGACCCTACCTCGAGCTCACCCGCCTGTAGCGCAGGCTCTGAGAGCTATACGGCCTGGGACGGGGGCAAGTCAGCCAGATGGATCGGCGCTGCCGAGGGCGATTGCGCCGGTGGCGGTACACCACCCCCCCCGCCACCAGGCCCGACGGGGGTCATTCTCTTCGGCATGAAGATTCCATGACGATTAGGCAGAACATGAAGCGTCTCGCAGTCGCCCTCGCACTCCTGGCCGTGACGCCCGTGCACATGCAGGCCGCGCTCGCACTGGCCATGGCCATCGTGACGGCCGTCCCGCCCACGGGGGCAACGCTTGTCTGCCGAGCGTGGATCTCCTCGCGCGCGCACGACCATGCCCCGTGGATCCGGCAGAGTGTGGCCTGCCAGGTCCTCAACGAGCCGGCCGTGTTCAAGGTGCCGGCGTTCATGCTGCCGGATCCCGGCCCGGACCAGGTCCTCTCGTTCTGCGTGTCGGCCGTCACGGCCGCGGGGGAGTCGGCCTGCGTGGGGCCGGACCAGATAAACGTCGCTCCTGCCCCGCCGCGGGGTCCGTTCGTGCCGGTGCCTCAGTGAACGACACCTTGAAGCAGTGGGCGCACTACAAGATCCGCGGAGCGGACAAGTGGGCTTCGCAGGGGGGGGGCTACCATGCCGCGCGCTCGCGCGACGGGCGCTCACGCAAGCACGAAGGGCTCGATCTTGAGGCAGCGCCGGGGACGATCATGCTGGCCCCGTGGCCGTGGGCGAAGTTCCTGCGGCGCGCGGTGCCCTACCCTGACAGCCACTATCCGGAAGGGATCAAGAAGCTGCACGGTCTCTGGCTGCAGTTGCTCAACAACGACCGGATCAAGATCCTCTACGTCATCCCGCCCGACAACGTCGGCCCCGGCCACATCTACCGCGCCGGAGACATCTGCTTCGAGGTCGAGGACCTCTCGAAGCTCTACCTTGACATCCGCAACCACTTCCATGTCGAGTATTACCTCGCTTCTGGCGAGCGCGTCGATCCGACGCCGTACATTTTCGGCAGGCCCGGCCCAGGGGTGGCGCCGGTAGTCACAGCATGACCAACCGGACGCGAGCCCCGGAGGGTTCCCCGCATGGAGCCAACGGACTTCTTTCCGCACCGCCCGATCTACCTCGACAACCCGTGGCTCGTCTACTGCGCCGCCGCGAGCGACTTCACCATGTTCATCGGCTGCACCGGGATCGCTCTGTGTCTTGCGGCGATGGCGTTCTCGCGCACGGCCAACGGGACGCGCTCCGTGCAGCTGGTCATGGCTGTGTTCGTATTCCTCTGTGGCCTGTCGCGTCTCGTCGCGGGGCTGGCCATCTGGTGGCCTCTGGACTTCGTGCGGCTGACGGTATCAACCGCTGGCGCTGGATTCTCTTTGTTGGCGCTCTACGTGATCGGCACGTTCGCCAGAGGCGTGATTGCGTTGCAGGGCCAGGTAGGCACGATGCACGAGCTGCGCGCCGAGCTGGAAAGGATGAAGCGTGAGTCCATCTGAAGAAGCCCCAGGCGTCCTCATGGGCCGCGTTCTTGAACGCACCACCGCGCTCAGTGAGCGGATCGATGTGATGTCTGAGCGGATGGGTGCGCTTGAGCGCTCGTTATCTCTGACTAGCCTAGGCGTGGTGAAACTAGAGGAGCAGATCGGCGGCGCGGTGCGGTGGGCGAAGGGGATCTGCATCTTCATCGTCGGAATGTCGACACTGGTCTGGACGGTCGGAAAGATTATGGGGCGGTGGTGATCGCACCTTTCTGAAACAAGAAAGGAGACGAGGATGGAAGATCTGTTTAGCAACGTCGTGAGCGACCCGTTCGTGCGCCTGGTGGCGAGCTTCGCCGGTGTGACGCTGCTCACGTGGATGGCCGTGCAGTCGCTTCCGGACGCCTCCACGTTCGTCGCTCGCTGGAGCAAGGGACTGCTGTCGGCCGTGTTCGGCCCGGTGGTTTCGGCGCTGGCCTACGCAGCCGGGTTCATCAAGGTGGACTTCCAGCTGGTGCCCGGGATGCAGGCGGCGCCGGGCTGGGTGCAGGGGACGTTCCGCGTGGTCGTGGTGATGGTGCTGGGGCTGATGGCCACGCTCGCCGCGCGCTACTTCCACGACTGGAAGGTCGGGTCGACGCCCAGACAATCTGCGCCGAAGCAATGATGGGCTGGGCTGCCATGCTCGCCTACGGCCGCCGCGTCTGGGCGTGGCTGCTCGCCAACCCTGTTGTGGGGGCCATCGCCGCGGTGATCGCCTACGTCGGCGTCACACGCCTGCGGATGCGCCACCTTGAGAACCGCGCGGCCCGCGCCCAGGCCTCCGCCGACGCCGCCCGGCGCGAGCTCGCGGAGCGCGAGTTCGCCCGCAAGGCCGTCGCCCGCCGCGCCGAAATAAACGCCCGCCGGCAGGAGGCCGAGGACGCCACCACGCAAGAGCGCGAAGGCAGGCAGCAGGCTGGCGACGCGCACGGGACCCTCGAGGAGATCGCGAAGCGATGGCCACCGCAGCGCTGATACTGCTGGCGCTCACGACATCTGGCGCCTGCCCGCCCGATCCGGATCTGTCCGGGCTGGTGGCGGCGATGCGCGTGACCGCCGACAGGCTCGCGGGGCTGGACGCCCAGGCCGTCCTGGACGGGGCCGAGGCGCTGGAGGCTCGCGCCCGGGAACGCGCCGGGCTGTGCGAGGAGCTGGAGGGCAAGGCCCGCCGCATCCGCGTGCTGCAGGCCGACGTGGATTCCTACCGGGACCTGCTCGACATCGCCACCGCCCGCGCCGATATGCTCAAAGGCGAGCTGAGCCTGCGCGCGCCCGCCGCCACGCGCTCCCGCTGGTGGGGCTGCTTTGTCGGGGGCACGGTCACCGCGCCTTTCGGGGGTGAGCCGGTGGCCTACGGCGTGGGCGGGGGGTGCGGGGTGAGTCTGTGGTGAGGTTCCGGCTTTGCCGCGCTGCAGGGAACTGGATTCGTTCGTCCCCTGCGTCCCGTCCGGTCCCGAGGCCGACGAGACGGCCCGAGGGGGGACGCAGGGGGACGCGGGAGGGTCGGGCGGGGACGCACGGAGGACCCAGGCGCTCATAGTGGGAAGACCTCCAGGGGCTCGCTATCGATCCGACCGGCGTCGGAAGGAGCAGCGGGGTTAGGGCAGAACCCGCAATACCCTCAAAACTCCCCGGCTCCTGGGGGGTTCGAGTGCGATCTCATGCCACAGGCCGGTCGTAGTTCCACGACGCCCACGCCAGCGCCACGACCCAGCCGACCAGCGTCCAGCCGAGGAACAGGTTGACCAGGAAGAGCGGCGCCTGCTGGGGGTGTTGTCTGATGGCTGCGACAATGTAGGGCAGGAAGTACACGCCGAGCAGGAGGGGGATGAGCCGCCATGTCCCCTGGCCGGCGGTTGGCAGGGGGGCGGGCGCGGATGCCGGAGCTGGCAAGAGCAGGATCACAGCGCCACCGACAAGGAAAGCGGCGAGAAGCGCCTTCGTTGGGCTCAGTGACTTCACCTGCACACCGGTAGCGAGCGTGTCTCGCGGCCCCGGAGCGTCCCGTCAGGGGCAGCTCGTCCGGCGCGCCGCTGATCGCGGTAGCTTGGCGATGCGAGGTAGTACCTGCCGTCGCCAGGCGGTGGATCCGGGAGGCTGTCGAAGACGCTCAGCTGCTCACCGGGGGCTGGCGGTCCGGCGTCAGGAACAGTGCAGTCGATCGGTACTGCGCGCGATAGATCGGAGGCTGAGCGTAGATCGCCGGTGTAGACGCTGAACGTGTCGGCGGCAGGCAGTCCCTCGGGGTGAACTGGCACGGTAAAGCTGAGACTGGAAGGCTGCTTGTAGGAGATGGCCACCTCGAACAATGAGGCGAATCCGTCGATGGCGATCACGGACCACTGCTCGCCGTCCTGAAAGCTCCCGCCGTAGACCTGGGGGTCGCACACGCCCTGGCCGCCGAAGTCAGGTGTGCAGTAGGTCCGCACCGGAATGAGCACCCGGCCGTGAACGGCGTCAAAGTGCAGCACGCCCTCAGCAGGCAAGCCTGGGATAAGATCGTTACAGAACCCCGCGATACAACGGCCGGTCGGCGCAATTCGGTCCCACACAGGGTGGATGCCTGCTCGATCGTTAATCAACCCAACGCCGTCCCACCGGCTCACGCCATCGAACCGCACAAGGAGGACTCCGCTCCCGTAGAAGGTAGAGTTGATGAGCTTGAGGGCGCGGCCTTGGTTGTCGATTACGAGATTCGTGCCCAGCTCGAAACCGTCGGGTCCACCTGAGTGATAGAGCGAGCAGGTCAACCCTGGCAGGACCGCTACCCAGTCCGAGCAGTCCAGGCGCTGTCCAGGCTGTGACGCCAGCGCGGCGCCGGGCAGAAGTGATATCACCAGGGCGAGCAAAGGTGTGCGTGTCATGGCCCATCCTCTGGGCGCCGGCGGGGCAGACGCCGGCGCCCTTGATTCGTGAGAGGCCGAGTCGTAGGATGGGCGCTGCTTGGTCACCCATCGGCCCTGGCCGGCCTCTCGTTGGCGGTCAGGGCCGTTGTGCTTCAGGCAAGCCTACCGCGAAAGTGCCCTCCTGGCGCCGCCATTCGCATTAAAAACCATGCTTGACAGATAGCGGAGGCGGGAGTAGTGTCTCCCGGTGCAGTAACGGGAGGGCTCGATGCCCGATGGGAGGCCACCCGTGGATGCCAAGGAGCTCGGACAGCGACTCAAGGAACTGCGTGGCGAGCGATCGCAGGACGACGTCGTGCGTGCGATCGAGAAGAACCAGGGCTTCAGGCTGAGCAGCGCCGCCCTGAGTCTGCTAGAGCGGGGGGAGATCGCAAATCCCGGCGCGCGCACCCTTGACTTGCTGGCGCGCGAGTACGCGCGCGCGCACGGCCCCTGGGTCACGGTCGAGTTCCTGCTCTACGGTGTGAAGGACGGCCGGCGCAAGGCCGCGCGAGGATAGACCGCCGATGAAGCCCGCAACGGTCGGCCCATTGAAGTGTCCGATAAGAGATATTATGACAAATTCACACGCGGGGGCCGGCCGGGCTGCAACACTGGGCTGCAAGGCCAACCCGCCTTGCAACGCCTCCACTCAGCTCGGCCCTCCCCGCACACCTGACCCTCCAGGGCCAGATCTCGTCCGAAGTCACCATACTGTCGCGGCTTACAGCCTTGCGGATCCCGTCCACCAGCGAGTGGCATCGGGATTGGAATCCAGGATTGTCGATCGGCTCGTCGATCCCACTTCGTGGAGGCAATCACATGCTCGATGCACCGCATGCTGCAGACACCAGCTTCTGGCCCCCGTACTGCCCGGGGCCAGACTGTCCCCAGTCCCGCAAGACCCTCAGCGATGGATTCCTGCGCCACGGACACTACCTCACCAGCGTCCAGCGGCGCAGGGTCCCGAGGTTTCTGTGCCGCCGATGCCGCCGCACGGTCTCGTCACAGACCTTCGATCGGACCTACCGGCTCCGGCGCCCCAACCTCGAGGAAGAGATCATCAGGGGGCTCGCACAGGGCCAGTCCCAGCGCCAGATCGCGAATCTTCTCGGAATCAACCGCAAGACCGTCTCGCGGAGATTGATGCGGTCAAGAAACCAGAATGCCCAAGCTCAGGCCGTTGCCGATCCGGGTGTTTCCGGCGGCCTCGATTGAAGCCGATGCCGGCCAATTGGCCGAGCGGCTGCAGCAGCCTCCCGGGCATCGGCCTCAGAGATCGTGTATCGCTCGATGGGCACAGCATCGAGCGGCCTGAATCCGGGCAGATGATTGATCTCGTCGACGCCAGCGGCAATTGCCGTGTCGAAATCGGCGGTGGTCCCGACGTGTGCCGAGACGCGCAGCCCTGCCGCATGTGCCTGCTTCACTACCGTGAGAACCAGAAACGGCTCGAGACCCCGCCAACCATATGTATTCGGATCGGCGATTCGCACGGCGTGCTCTTCGGCGTAGAGCAGGTACACCTTGATGAAGTCAGGCCTCGATGCAACAACTGCAGCCCACGTCTCCTGGAGCCCTGCTTCATTGTCGAGAGTCCAGTAGAAGGCGCCCTCGCCGTCCAGTGCGGTCCAGCGGCCAATACCGATCATCAGATCGGCAATCTCGACCGGGTGGACCCCCTGTGACGGCAGGCCGCCTCCCGTGGGTAGCGCAGCAGACGAGGCGCCGGGGTGGAGGCGACGCTCAGCCAGGCAGGCGGTCGGAGGTCTCGATCTGGAGGATGAGATCACGGAGCGCCTGGACGATCTCGTCCTTGTGGATCTCCGATCTCTCGAACTTGAGCTTCACGGAGAACCGGCGCTCGGGAGAGTGAAATCTGAACGTGAAGGGACGGTCTGCCTCGGCGAGCTTGTCAGGTGATCCAGGAGCTGCAGGATCGGCTGGCGCACCCTGCTTCATGCGCCGGGCGTCATCGCGCGAGAGTCGATCGCTCCCGGCGGCAGTCGCGAGCTCCGCCATCTCCTCGACAGTGTTGCGTCGCGCGATCTCGATCAGTAAGGACTTGCTTGAGATGTCGGCGCGCCGACAGATCTCACGGACCTCTTCAGGGATGCGCGCGATGCTGAGCAGCTCGGTGACACTGGAGCGGCTCTTGCCGAGCTTCTGAGCTACCTTGTCGTGCGTGTAGGAGAACTCCTCGCACAGCCGCAGCACGGCATCCGACTCTTCGAAGGGGCTGAGATCCTTGCGCTGCAGATTCTCGATCAGCGAAATCTCCATCACTCCCCTGTCGTCCACTTCCATCTCGATGCAGGGGATCTGTCTCAGTCCCGCAGCCCGGCTGGCGTGGTAGCGCCGCTCGCCGGCGATGATCTGGAACCGCGTTCCCGTGCGCCGGACGAGCACCGGCTCGAGCAGGCCTTTCTCCTTGATCGAGGAGATCAGATCGTTGAGGTCGCCCATCGCGCGGCGCGGCTGGTTGGGATTGGCGTCGAGCAGGTCCAGGTCAATCATCTGACCGACGGGAATCGGAGGCGCCGTCGCCGTTCTTGTCCCCGAAACCTCTTCGACGAAATGGGAGTCGTGCCTCATTCGATGCTCGGACGGGAGCCCGCGTAGCCTAGACACGGCCGATGACCTCCTCGGATAGTCGGTAGTAGTCCAGTGCGCCGCTGCTGTCCGGCGCGAAGCTGAATATCGATTCCTTGTATGCGGGACTCTCCTCCAGACGGACATTCTTGGCGATGACCGTCTTGAAGACCTTGTCGCCAAACACATCCTGAATCTGCTTCCTGATGTCGCGGCTCAGGACCGTGCGCTTGTCATTGAGGGTGATCAGAACACCCAGCAGCTCGAGCTCCGGGTTCGGGCGCGCCTTGACCTTCTCGAAGGTCTCGAGCAGGTCGTCGGTCCCCTCCAGCGAGAAGTAGGAGCTCTGGACCGGAACGAGCAGATGCGTGGAGGCGACCAGGGCGTTGATCGTCAGCAGGCCAAGCGTTGGAGGGGTGTCGATGATGACGTAGTCGTACGTCTCGGCGGCCTCCTTGAGCCTGTCTTTCAACCGGAAATGGCTGTCGAGCTCCCCGACAAGCTTGCTTTCCAGCTTGGCCAGCGAGATGCGGGCGGGAGCGATGTCGAGATACAGGATCGGCGTCTTCTGAATGACGTCGCGGACCGTCACCCCGGGCTCGATGAGCGCCTCATAGATGCTGCGCCGGCCGTTGTCCCGCTCCAGGTACGAGAGCGTGCAGTTTCCCTGGGGATCGAGATCGACCAGCAGCGTCTTGAGCCCCTTCTGTGCGAGCGCGGCGCCCAGGTTGATCGCGGTGGTGGTCTTCCCGACGCCGCCCTTCTGGTTTGCGATGGAGATAATCATCAGCGGAGTTCCAGCCTGCCGGCACTACGTTCTGGGGAGAAGCATCACCTGCGCGGGCGGTGCATTCTAGGAACGATGATGCGCTGATGTCAAGAGAGGACTACACAAGATCTGGTGGGAGTCCGGACTTGCAAAACTACATCTCGTATTTACCCATGTCATCGGGGTCGAGCTTTTCGAGCCACTGCCGGAGCCTCTCCGCGTCACCGGCATCCCTGTTGGTGTCGCTGTTGCGGGCGCGGCTGATCACTTCCTCTTCCACGAAGATGGGAGCCTCGGCCCGCAGCGCCAGCGCAATGGCATCGCTGGGCCGTGCATCGAGCGTGTTCTCCTTGCCATCCTGGATGAAGTGGATGAGCGCGTAGAAGGTGTTCTCCTTGAGATCGGTCACCACGATGCGCGTCACTCGTGCCTTGAGATGATCGATCACGTTCTTGAGGAGGTCATGAGTCATTGGGCGCGGCGAGGGGGATTTCTCCATCTCCGCGGCGATCGCCGTAGCCTCGAACAGTCCAACCCAGATCGGCAGCACTGCTTCGCCGTCGGGATCCTTGAGTACGATGATGGGATTCTTCGTGATGGGGTCGGACATCAACCCCTTGATGGTCATCTTGATTGCCATGGCTCGCTCGGGACGCCATCGCGGCGCTGGCGCCTTGCGGCCGGCCTGTCCGGCCGCGGCGCTGCATGCAGGCGGTGGTGTCATCTGATTATTATCGGGTGCAGCGGGCCAAGTCAAGACAACAGCGGAGTTCCCGTGAGGCTGTGCGCCCCGGCCCGGGAGATCCTCACAGGAATGATGCGCCCCACCATCGAGGGGTCCCCGGTGAAGTTCACCACGCGGTGGTGATGCGTCCGCCCGGTGAGCTGTCCTCCGCCGCGCGGCGATGGCCCCTCGACCAGAACCTCCTGGAGGGTTCCCTCGAGGCGGCGCATTTGGCTCTCCTGGATCGCATCCTGTGCCGCCTGGAGACGATGAAGCCGGGACGTCGCGCCCTCGGGGGCGATGTCGTTCTGCAGGGACGCTGCAGGAGTGCCCGGCCGCGCCGAGTAGGTGAACGAGTAGATCGAGTCGAATCGGATGTCATTGATGAGCTCGAGGGTTGCCTCGAAGTCCGCTGCGGTTTCACCGGGGAATCCAACGATGACGTCGGTGGAGAGTGCAACGTCCGGGATGCGATCCCGCAGCCGCGCGATCCGATCGCGGTACTGGGCCGCCGTGTAGCCGCGGTGCATCAGGCTGAGCACGGTGTCCGAGCCGGATTGAACCGGAAGGTGCAGGAAGCGGGCGATCGCCGGCTCGGCGGCCATTGCCTCGATGATCGAGTTCTTGAAGTGCAGCGGATGGCTGGTCGTGAACCAGAGCCTGCGCAGGCCGCTGATCCGCGCCACAGCCGTGAGCAGGCGGGTGAAGTCCCAGGCTCCATGGCGCCAGGCGTTCACGTTCTGGCCCAGCAGCTCGATCTCACTCAGCCCGGAGGCCACGCAGTCACGCGCCTCGGCCAGGATCGATTCAGGCGCGCGGCAGGCTTCCCTGCCGCGCGTGTAGGGCACGATGCAGAAAGTGCAGTTCTTGTTGCACCCCTCCATCACGGTGATCCAGGCGCGCGTGCGCGACACGCGCGACACCGCAGCGGGCTCGCGCGAGAGCCGATCCCGCGGATCGATGACGGCGATGGCGTGACGGCGCAGCCTGGACTCGGCGATCAGCCGTGGGAGTGAGGCGATGGTGCGCGGCGCCATGACAATGTCGACGAAGGGGGCGCGATCGAAGATCCGCTGCTGCTCCTGCTGGGCCACGCAGCCGCAGACGCCGATGACCATGTGCGGGCGCAGCCGCTTGTAGCGGCGGAGGCGTCCCAGGCGGCCGAACACCTTCTGGGCGGCGCGCTCGCGCACGGAGCAGGTGTTGAGCAGCACGACGTCAGCCTCGCCCGCGGAGCGCGCCCGGGTCAGCCCGAGCGCTTCGAGCACGCCTGCCATCTTCTCGGAGTCGTGCTCGTTCATCTGGCATCCCCAGGTCTCGATCCTGAAGGTGTGCAGCCCTTCCAGCAGCAAGAGGTCCGGCGCGGGAGCGTCCAACGGGCCGGAATCGGGGCCGGGATGCGGCAGCAGCGCGCTGGCCGGGTCAGGCACGAGGTGCCCCGCTTCCAGGGCCCGCCGCGCGCCCCAGCGCGTCGCGCAGCCGGACGCGCGTGACCTGAAGCTCCTCGGGGATAATCCGGGCCCTGGCCGTGATGGTCATGAAGTTCGTGTCGCCGAACCAGCGAGGAAGGATGTGGAGGTGGTAATGGCTTTCCACGCCGGCGCCGGCAGCGCGCCCGAGGTTCATTCCCAGGTTGATCCCCTCGGGCCCGTAGACCTCACGCAGCGCGCGTTCGCAGGCGGCGGTGACCTCCATCATCTCCGACCGCTGCGCAGCCGTGGCGGCCGCGGGCGATGCCACGTGGGCGTAGGGCGCCACGAGCAGATGCCCGTTGTTGTACGGATACAGGTTCAGGAGGACGAAGTTGTGCTCCCACCGGCGGATCACGAGGCTGTCATCGCCGTCAGGTGCCGAGGCGGCTGCGCAAAAGACGCACTCCGCGGCGGACGGAGGCTGGACGAGGTAGGAATAACGCCACGGCGTGAAAACGTGGTCCATCAGCGGTTGATGAGGTCCTTGAGCTCCTTGCCGGGTTTGAAGTAGGGGATCTTCTTGGCCGGCACGTGCACCTTCTCACCCGTCTTGGGATTGCGCCCCTGGCGGGAGCGCCGCTGCCGGATCCTGAAGCTGCCGAATCCCCGCAGCTCGATCTTCTGATCCCGGTGCAGCGCTTCCACGATGGCATCGAAGACTGTCTTGACGATGACCTCGGCGTGCTTCTTGGTCAGCTCGGACTTGCGGGAGACCTCCTCGACAAGCTCCGCCTTGGTCATCGCTCCGGTGGAGTCGTCCCCTGAGTCCCCGTCCGATCCGTCCAGGTCGTCGGCGTCGAGGTCGTGCTGATCGTCGTCAGTCATCACCGTCGGACTCCCCGGGGTTGTCGCCCTCGCTCAGGTCACCCACCACATCACCAATGGTAGTGCCTGCCGCGCCGCGGGACGCGCGGTAGGACGAGATCTCCGCGTCATCCGGCTCGGCGCCTGCCGCCTTGATCGACAGGCCGATCTTGCGCTCGGCCTGGTCCATCTTGATGATGCGCGCGCGGACGATCTGCTCCACGGTGAATCGATCCTTGGGATGTTCTACCCGCTCGTCTGCCAGCTCGGAGACATGCACGAGTCCTTCGACTCCCTCCGCGATCTCCACGAAGACTCCGAAATCGGTGAGCCTCACGATGCGGCCGACGATCGTGTCCCCGACTTTGTGATGGGCGAAGAAATCATCCCACACGTTGGGTCCGAGCTGCTTGAGCCCCAGCGAGAGGCGCTGATTCTCGGCGTCGATCTTGAGAATCATCGCCTCGACGGTATCCCCCTTCTTGAGGACCTCCGAGGGATGCTTGATGCGGCGCGTCCAGGACAGGTCGGAGATATGAATCAACCCGTCGATCCCCTCTTCGACCTCCACGAACGCTCCGAAGTCGGTGAGATTCCTCACCTTCCCCGTGATGCGCGAGCCGACCTGGTACTTCTGGCCGATCAGATCCCAGGGATTGGGCTCGGTCTGCTTGAGGCCGAGCGAGAGGCGCCTCTGCTTGAGATCGACGTCCAGGATGACCGCATCCACCGTGTCGCCCACGTTGAGAATCTTCGAGGGGTGCTTGACCTTCTTGGTCCAGGACATCTCGGAGACGTGGATGAGTCCTTCGACCCCCTCCTCGAGCTCGATGAAGGCGCCGTAGTCCGTCAGGCTGACCACCTTGCCCTTCACGCGCGTGCCCGATGGATAGCGCCCTCCCACCTTGTCCCAGGGATCCAGCTTGAGATGCTTGAAGCCGAGAGAGACGCGCTCCGTCTGCCGGTCGAACTTGAGCACCACCACTTCGACCTCATCCCCCACTGCGAAAAGCTCCGAGGGGTGGTTGATCCGGCCCCAGGACATGTCGGTGATGTGCAGCAGGCCGTCGATCCCGCCCAGGTCGAGAAACGCGCCGTAGCCGGTGATGTTCTTGACAATCCCCTTGACGCGCTTGCCTTCCTCGAGAGTCTCGAGTGTCTTGCGCTTCTTTTCCTGGTTCTCCTCTTCGAGGATCGCCTTGCGCGACAGCACGATATTGCCGCGGCGCTTGTTCACCTTGATGACGCGCATCTTGAGTTCTTTGTTCTTGAGCGCATCGAGGTTGCGCACCGGACGGATGTCCACGAGGGAGCCAGGCAGGAAGGCCCGCACGCCGATGTCAACGGCGAGGCCGCCCTTGATCCGCTCGATGACGCGGCCGGTGATCACGGCGCCGGTGGTGTAGGCCTTCTCGACCTCGTCCCACACCTTCATCTTCTCGGCCTTCTCCTTGGAGAGGACGACGTATCCTTCCTTGTTCTCCGTCTTCTCGAGAAGCACGTCCACCATGTCGCCGACGGCCACGGTGATCCTGCCGTTGCTCTCGGTGAACTCCTCGATGTCGATGATCCCCTCGGACTTGTAGCCCACGTCCACGATCACTTCGCCCGGGAGCACCTTCAGCACCTTGCCTCGCACCACTTCACCTTCCGCGAGGTTCTTGAAGCTCACGTCGTACATGTCGAGAAGCTTCTCGTACTCCTCGCGGGTCATGTCACCCTGCTGGCTGAAGCCCTCCTCACCGCTCTGGATGAGAGGCTTGCCACCTGTGCCCTTGGTTGCTGCCTGGCGCGGGCGTTTCGAGGGCTTGACCGGTGTGGGAGTGGCGGCCGCGCGGCCCATGGGGCCTTCTTCCGGCTTGATGTCCTTGTCCAATTCCATGACGGTGCGGTGAACCTCCTGGCTATGTGGGCTCGACGCGCGCGCAGCAGACGCCGCTTCCGACAGGCGGACGCGACCCCCCTGATTCACGGTCGGCAAGAGAACGCCGCCGCGAAGGTTTCCCCCCCGATCGCGACGGCATGCTTCTAACTCAAAGAAAACATGAAGTATACGGACGCGTCCAAGGGCTGTCAAGCATGGAAGCGGGATGGCCTGCCGAGGGAGAGAGCAGCCTGGCGCCTTCTACTTGCCGCCCAGGATCACGCCGAAGCCGATGCGCAGCTCGAAGAAGTCGGCCAGCTCGGCCTCCACCTCGATGGTCGCATTTCCTCCCCCGTCGATGTTCGGGAATGCGATGTTGGGATCCACGGTGGCCCCGGGGCAGGGAGGCTGAACGTTGAGCTGGTCGCGCAGGCAGCCGCCGAAGGCTTCGACGTCGATCAGGTCGATTCCGCTGATGCCGGCCTCGATGGTGAAGGAGTCGTCAAGGTAGCTGACATACCGGAGATCAGCCCGGAAAGAGAAGATCTCATTCACGAAGAAGCGGATGCCCGCCCCGCCGTTGAGGAAATTGGTATCCCCGCCATCGTAGGGCTCGTCGAAGTTGCGGATCCAGCGGCCGAAGCCTGCGGAGAGATACGGCACGATCCGGCTGTCCGCCTTGGTGTTGAAGTTGTAGTTGACCGAGGCGCTGATGGTGAACGTATCGATGTTGATCTGATTGCCCCGGTTGCGGAACGCGGTGGGGTCCTGGAAGACGCGATTGATGAACCCCGTGACATCATCGAAGACTTCCGGGTTGGGCACCGGATAGTTTCCACCCGGCCTGGTGTCGGGAAAGTAGATCGGGATGTTGTATGCGGGGTCGTTGGCGTGCCTGCTTGCGATGACCGCCGGCATCTCGCTGGTCCCCGATACCGTCTGGCGGAAGTTCATGTAATCGGTGTTGGCCCACGTGAACTGGTAGAAGGCCGCCAGATCGTCCGCGCGCGGGTCGGTGATGTCGCCGATGCGTGCTGTCAGGAGCGGATCGAGGCTCTTCGTCAGGTCGATCCGCTGCTTGCCGAAGCCGATATCGAACTCAATCTCCCAGTGGCGCGTGATGTTGTATCCACCGCGCAGCCCGAGCGTGAACTCGGAATCGTCCTTCTGGATCTCCCCGTTCGTCTTCATCCCGCTGGCGTTGTACAGATACCTCGCCTCGCTGTCGGGATCGCACTCATCGTAATACGGGGCGCGCGGATCCCCTGGTCCCGGCAGCGAAACATCGCCTTGACACGGCGGAAGGAGAAACTGTGACTGGTGTTCCACTGTGAAGGGATAATTCGGATCGGGAGGCTGATCGCCGCCAATCAACCCGATGTTGTTGACGATAACCTGATTGGGATCGTAAGGATCCTGCGCGAACGCAGGGTCGACGCGGTAGGTGGTGACATCGCCGAGCTGGGTCGCCGAGGGGACATCGTTGGCGAAGAAGCTCCCGAAGTAGAGGAAGACCTCCCAGGAGCCCTTTTTGTTCTGGGCCATCGCGGTCCCGCTCACGGACATCGCGACAGCCAGCGACAGCCCTGCGCGAAGCAGAGCACGGCCCTTGCCATGCACCAGTGTCATCCCCCCCACTCCTTACGAATCGTCACGCCCGGACTGCGCCGAGGGCGCGCCCCGGAGGACACCCGGCAGCCCTTCATTTGACGCATGATGGGCAAAAAAGATGACGCGCTCGGACCGTTTCTCACGGCGCGAGCGCGCCCCTGCTGGCAAAAGAGGCCGCATCGTACCACAGGCGAAAAAAACGTGTCAACGATGTGAGAGGGCGGAAGCCAGCGTCTCGAGGAGGCGCTCGTTCTCCGGCCGCAGGCCGACGGTGACCCGCAGGCAGGAAGGCATTCCGTAGGCCCGCATCGGGCGCACGATCACCCCCGATCTCATCATCTCGGCGAAGATGACGTCGCCGTCACGGCCCGTGTCCACGAGGATGAAGTTGGCCACCGAGGGGGTGAATCGCACGCCGATCCGGATCAGTCCCGCTTGCAGGAATCCAAGCTCCCGCGCGTTGTGATCCCTCGAGCGCGCCACATGCCCGGTGTCCCGCAGCGCCGCGATGCCTCCCGCCTGAGCCAGACTGCTGGTGTTGAACGGAGATCGAACTCGCTCCGCGGCGCCCAGGACATCGGGAGTGCTCAGGGCGTATCCGAGCCGCAGGCCGGCAAGGCCGTAGATCTTGGAGAAAGTCCTGAGGATGGCGATCCGCCTTCCCCGCTTCAGCCAGGCCGTGCAGTCAGGATAGTCAGGGGCGGTTACGTACTCGCGGTACGCTTCATCCACGACCACCAGGACATCGTCCGGGATCTCAGCGAGAAACGTCTCCATCTCCTGGGAGGTGACGCAGGTGCCCGTGGGATTGTTGGGGTTGGCTATGTAGATGATGCGCACGTCGGGAGTCACGCGCCGGGCCATCGCCGGAAGGTCGTGGCGCATCCCGCGCAGCGGCACCGTGATCGCATTCCCGTTCACGGCCGTCACGGCGATCCGGTACATGATGAACGCCTGATCGGCCATCAGCCCCGCACCCTCCCGCCCCAGGAAAGTGCGCGCGAACAGCTCCACCAGCTCCGTGGAGCCGTTGCCCAGCATGACCTGCTCGATCGACAGCGCGCACGCGCGGGCGAGCGCCTCGCGCAGGTAGTATCCGCCGCCATCCGGATACCGGTGGATCCCCGGCAGCGCCTCCCTGATCGCCTCGAGTGCCAGCGGGGAGGGGCCCAGCGGATTCTCGTTGGAGGCCAGCTTGATCGAATCCTTCAGCCCCAGCTCGCGCTCGACCTCCTCGATCGGCTTGCCTGGCAGATAGGGCTGGAGGCTGGCGATGTGCTCCGGCACCCTGACGGAAGTCATGCCACGGCGCCTCGCAGCATCCGGATCTCGGACTCGGTGAGGCTGCGGTGCTGGCCGGGGCGCAGACCCGGGTCGCGCAGCGGGCCGATGGCGATACGCTGGAGCCGCGCCACCGGGTGTCCCACCCGCTCGAAGATGCGGCGGATCTGGTTGCGGCGGCCCTCCTCGAGAACCACTTCGACCCACGTATGTGTTTCGGTCCGGCGCGACAGCGGGGAGATCTTCACGCGGCACGGCAGCGTGCGCCGTCCGTCCAGCACGAGCCCGCGGGAGATCTTCCGCAGTGTCTCGGCGGAGGGAATTCCCTTGACCCTGGCCTGGTAGGTCTTCGGGCAGACGCCGGGGCGCAGCAGCCGCTCCGTCAGGTCTCCATCGTTGGTCATCAGCAGGAGGCCGGTGGTGTGGTAGTCGAGCCGTCCGACCGGAAACACCCTCCCCCTGGTTCCCCGCATCAGCTCGCCGACGGTGCGCCGGCCCTCGGGATCCTTCAGCGTCGTCACGCACGCGTCCGGCTTGTTGAGCAGATAGTAGACGAGAGGCGCCCCGGCGCGGATGAGGCGCCCATCGACGCGGACATGATCGCGTCCAAGCAGCACGCGCGTGCCGGGCCGGGTCACCACCTCTCCGTTGACCTGGATGCGGCCCTCGGCAATCCATCTTTCGATTTCCCGGCGCGAAGCCACGCCGGCTCTCGCGAGGGCCTTCTGGATCCGGACTCCGCCTTGCGCGCCGGCGTCGTCCGCGTCGTCGCGCGTCACGCTGCGCGCCGCATTAGTCACGATCCGGGGCCTCATCCTGAGCCTCGGGTGCGGGCTGAGCCTCGGGTGCGGGCTCAGCATCGCCCGCGTCGTTTCCGTCTGTTGCGGGCGTGGCGTCCGCGTCGGCTGTATCCCCGTGAAATGGCAGCTCGTCGGGAGTCTCCTCCTCGAGCATGGCGGCGAACTCGTCCATGCTGGGGAGATCCGTCAGCGCGTTGAGGCCGAAGCGGATCAGGAACTCCCTGGTGGTGCCGTAGAGGAACGGCTTTCCGACGACCTTCTTGCGTCCGATGATGCGCACCAGCCGGCGATCCAGCAGCGTGCCCAGGATCGCATTGGGGTTGACGCCGCGGATCTCCTGAATCTCCGGCGCGGTGATCGGCTGCTTGTACGCAACCAGCGCCAGCGTCTCCAGGGCGGCCCGGGAGAGCCGCTTCCGGTTGCGCTGGCGGACCAGCTCGCGCAGCCATGGTGCCAGCTCGGGCGCCGTTGTGAGGCGCAATCCCCCTGCCACCCGCTGTACCCGGAGCCCTCCCCCGCGCTCCTTCAGATCACGATCCAGCTCGGCCAGGGCGTCCTCCAGCCCGCGGGCCCGCTCCGCGCCCAGCAGCTCGGTCAGCTCGTCGGGCGTGATCGGCTCGTCGGTGGCGAACAGGAGCGATTCAAGGATCGCGCGCAGCGGCGCATCGGGGAGCGGTTCAGTCTCGACGGGGTGCGCATCCTCCGCAGATGGGAGGCCCGCCATCCCGGGGTCCATCCCGGGATCGGCGTCCCCCGTTGCGTGCCCGTTGCCGGAGAGCTCCTCCGGTTCGATATCAGGATGCATCGGTATTCCCGTTCCCGTCGCCTTCGTTGGTGCCGGCGTCATCGTCGCTCCGGTTCCGCTCCAGATGGATCTCCCCCAGCGGTCTGATCTGCCGCGCCACGATGAGCCGCAGGCGCAGCAGCTCCAGCACGGCGAGAAACGCCGCCACGCGCTCCGCTCTCGTGGGAAGCGATCCGATCAGCTCCTGAAACTGCATGGTGCCGGCGGACTCCAGGGTGTCGAGGATCCACGAGATCTTTTCCGCAACGGAGATCTCATCGCGCTGGACGTGCAGTGGTGCGGCATTGCCGAGGTTCTCCAGCAGGACCCTGAATGCGGAGAGCAGGTCAAACAAAGATACATCAAGCGGCGCCTCGTTCCGGAACGGCTCGAGCGGATCCTGGCCGCCATGTCCGGGCAGGAACAGGCTCGCGGCGGCTTCATCCCGATCCCGGAGCATCTCCGCGGCGGCCTTGACCTTCTGGTATTCGAGCAGCTGCCGCACCAGGTCCCGCCGCGGATCCTCGGGGGGCGCGCCGGGCTCGGCCGGCTCTGCCGGCAGCAGCATCCTGGATTTGATATGGGCGAGCGTCGCGGCCATCACCAGATAGTCGCCGGCGATCTCCAAGCTGAGCTCCTTCATGAGCCCCAGGCAGGCATCGTACTGCCGGCAGACCTCCACGATCGGGATGTCTGTGATCGAGATCTCGTTGATCCGGATCAGGTGAAGCAGCATGTCGAGCGGACCCTCGAAAAGCGGCAGGCTGAGGCTCGGCAGCGCACTTCCCCCGGGTGCCGGGGCTATCCCGGATGGCCGGCTCACCTGCCTGCCGCCTCGGAGAGTCCCATCGACTTGCGCACTCGCTTCATGGTGCCCGCAGCGACCACACGCGCCCGATCCGCGCCGGCTTTCAGGATCTGATCGATGCGCTCTGGATGATGCATCAACTCTTCGCGCCGCTGCCTGATGGGAGCCAGCCGCTCGATCACCCGCGCGGCCACATCGGCCTTGCAGTCGATGCATCCGATCGCCGCGCTGCGGCAGTCCCTGTCGATCCCGGCGCGCCTGGCCTCGGGCGTGAAGGCACGATGATGGTCGAAAACGGGGCAGACCGACGGATCGCCGGGGTCGCTGCGGCGCTTGCGCGCCGGGTCGGTCATCATCGTGCGGTATTTTTCCCTGATCGCCTCGGGAGAGTCCGACAGGTTGATCGTGTTGTCGTATGACTTGCTCATCTTGCGGCCATCGGTTCCGGGCAGGCGGGCCACGGTCGTGGTCTTTGCGGCCGGCTCGACGAGGACCGTGCCGTAGAAATGATTGAACCTCCTGACGATCTCGCGCGTCAGCTCGAGATGGGGGATCTGGTCCTCCCCTACGGGAACGAAGCGGGCGTCGTAGAGCACGATGTCGGCGGCCTGCAGGACCGGATAGCCGAGGAACCCGTATGTCGAAAGATCCTTATCGGCCAGCTGCTGCTGCTGTTCCTTGTACGTGGGCACGCGCTCCAGCCAGCCCAGCGGCACGATCATGGAGAAGAGCAGGTGCATCTCCGCGTGCTCTTTGACGTGCGATTGCACGAAGAGAGTCGAGCGATCCGGATCCAGTCCGGCAGCGACCCAGTCGACGATCGTCTCGCGGATCGACTCCTGGATCCCCGACGGGTCGCGGTAGTGCGTCGTGAGCGCGTGCCAGTCCACGACCGTGTAATAGCAGTCGTAGGCCGACTGGAGCTCGATCCAGTTGGACAGGGCCCCCACCAGGTGGCCCAGGTGCAGGAGCCCCGTGGGCCGATGGCCCGACAGGACACGCTCGCGAGCGGGGGTCGTGTTCATCTGGCTGGTCTGCAAGGGTCCGGGGTAGAGTCTTCTGAGGCCGCGCGCGGGACGCGGGTTTCCAGTGGAGCCGGCTCCGAGATTAACACCCGTGCCGCGGCGTAGCAACCTACTGCCGCTGGCCGGGGATCTCCTTGAAGAGCAGCTTCACCATGCCGAGGTTCAGCACGTCGCCGTCCTGGATGCGGGAGGGCTTGCCTGAGACCAGGCGGCGGCCGTTGATGAAGGTCCCGTTGAGGGCCCCCATCTCCTCGGTCACGTTGTATTGCCCCTCCTCGAGCAGCACGCGGGCATGATGCCGCGAGACGGAGCGGTTCAGATCCAGAGTGGTGAGGTCCACCTCGGGCTTGAGCCCCGTGACCGGATCGAAGCGGCCGATCGCGGCACGAGGCATGAGCATCGGGAAGTTGATGACGCCGTCCTCGGAGAGAAAGACGGCATGACATCCTGCCGGATAGGCGGCGCCGGCGGCGGGCGCTGCCGCCCGGGTCTCGGGCTGGCGCATCGCGGGGGCCGTGGCGCCGGCCATCGCGGGAGCAACCGCAGGGAGTGTGGCTCCGCGCGCCGGCGCCCCCGCGGCAGCCTGCGCGCCGACAGCCGCGCTCTCCATGCGGGGTGAGGAGACCGAGCCGGACGCCGACATCTCCTCGATGCGCCGTGTCGCATCACGCAGGCGGATCGACAGCTTGCGCAGCATGCGCACCGCGATCTCGATGTTTCCCTTGATCATCTTGTCGAAGAGCGTGCTGTTGATTTCGATCAGCTCGCACTCTTCGAGCGCTTCGGCGCAGGCCGAATGGGGCGCGGACTCGATGAGAGCCATCTCGCCGAAGAAGTCCCCCTTCTCCATCACGGCAAGCCCGATCTTCTGACCCGCTGATTCCCGGAAGATCTCCACCGTGCCGCTCTGGATGATGTACATCTCGTGGCCCGGATCCCCCTTGGAGTAGATCCGGTCGCCCTTCCTGTATTTGACGATGAATTCCTTGAAGGGCTGGGCCGCGGCCATGGGTATACCTGTCCTCTGCGAGAGAGAGCCTGCCCGCGATAATATTGTCGTGAATTTCGGCCGGTCAAGGCTCGGGGTGCCGGGGTATCACCTCAGGGCCTCCCCGTAAACCATTCCCCATGCAGGACTTGGCTGCGCCCGTGCGGGCTAGGATCCGCCGCGGGAGCGATCCGCCATCGAGGCCTGCCGCCCGGCATCCGCCGGAGGGGGCGGCTGCTCGATGACGCTCACCCAGGCCGACTCGATCCTCCCCCTGAATCCCGCCAGGTCGCCCAGCAGCCTTTCGCCCGGCCGGTCCCCCGTATAGCCGAGTGCCAGGGCGATCTCGTCCATCGTCCCGGGAGAGCCCGGCAGCCTCGAGAGGGATCGACCATGGATCAGGCGGAGCTGGTGCTCGAGCCTTCTGAGGAAATGAAAGCCGGTGTGGAGCGCGCGATGGGTCTCCTCCTCCAGGAACCCCGCCGCCCGCAGCGTCGCCAGGACGCGCGTCGTGCGCTTCATCGTCGGCGACGGGATGGCATGCCTGAGCTGCAGGTACTGGATGGCGAACTGGATCGCGTTGAGTCCACCCGCGCCCAGCTTGATGTCAGTAGTTCCCGCTGATCGATCGCGTGATTCCCGCTCGATGCGCTCCTTCATCTCGCGGACAGCAGAGGCCAGGTCGTGCCGCGCGGCGGCACCGAAGAGGACGGGCTCGAGCCGCTCGTGGAGCATCACGCACAGCCCGGGGTCTCCGGCGATGGGGCGGGCCTTGAGCCACGCTTGCAGCTCCCAGGTCGCCGCCGTGTCTCTCAGGTACTCGATCACCCGGTCGTCGGCGTGCGCCAGATCGCCGTCGGCCCCGTAGGGACGCAGCCTCGTGTCCACGGCGTAGAGCGGGCCATCGCGGGTGATGGCCGTGAGAGTTTCGAGCAGCGCCCGCGCCAGCTCTGCGGCCTGCGCGTGAGAGGCCGCGGCGTTGTCATCCTGCGCCGCATAGACGAACACGAGGTCGAGGTCGGATCCGAAGTCGAGCTCCCGGTACCCCAGCTTGCCGAGTCCCATGACGGCAAAGCCGCTCACCACTCCGGGCGGCGCCACGGGCCAGCCGACCTGCCGAGCACAGCACTCAAGCGCCGCCAGCACGCAGGCTTCGGCCAGATCGCTCAGGGCGCGGCACACCTGCGCCGGTCCGGCCTTTCTGCTCAGGTCGGCCAGGCCGATGTACAGGATCTGCGCGCGATGGTAGGCGCGCAGCATTGCGCTCGCCTCCCCGGCGGACTGGCAGTGTGCCAGCCGCTCGCGCAGCCTGACCAGATGCTCCCGGGCGGAGCGCTCCCGCGTGATGGCCTGACCGAACCCTTCCTCGAGGACGAGCTCCGGCTGGCTGATCAAGATGGCAGACAGAGGCTGGCTGCCGGAAAAGAGCGCCATCAAGGGGGGGATCAGCTCCGGCCGGCGCAGGAATCCGCTGAGCTGGTCCCGGTTCAGGCCCAGGGAGGCAAGGTATCTCTCGAACGCGCGCAGGGCGCGGACGGGATTGTCCACGTCGGCGAGCACCTTGAGGAGCACCGGCGTCACGCGCCTGAACAGACGGGCCACCTCGGGCCGGGCCGCGTGATGGGAGATGAGCCGGGCGATCGCTCTCGAGCTGCCCAGCATGCCTTCGGCGTCCGCGATGCCGGCGGCGGCCAGCGTCTGCACCACGGCAGCCTCGGGCAGCGGATCGAGGAAGAGATCGGCCGCCGGCTGTTCGGCCAGCGGCGCCTGCGACAGTCTGCCCAGCACGCTGTCATAGATCGCGCGCACTGCCTGGCGGTGCTGGTCCAGAGCCGACTGCAGCGCATGCGCCTCGAGGTGGTGCGCGGGATCGCGGAAGCCTGCCGATCGGGCCAGCACACGCTGGTCGCGCTCCGCCGCTGGCAGCGTGGAGCGCTGGAGATTCCTGTGAATCTGGATACGGTGCTCCACCTCGCGCAGGAAGACGTAGGCGGCAGCAAGGGCTCCCTGCTCGGCAACCGAGAGCAGTCCCCTGTCGGCCAGCCGGTGGAGGGCGAGCATCGTGTTGGGCTCGCGCACCCAGGGATCCCGTCCCCCGAAGCTCAGCTGCAGCGCCTGGGCCACGAACTCCACCTCTCTGATGCCACCCTGGCCGAGCTTGAGATGAGTCTGACTGCGGCCCTTGCGCGCGAGATCGGCGTCGATGTGGTCCTTCATCTCCCGGATCGACTCGGCGAGCCCCGGGTCGGGCTCCTCGGCGTAGACCACGCGCTGTATCAGCTCGAGGAACTTCGTTCCCAGCGCCAGGTCCCCGGCGCAGGGACGCGCCTTGATGAGAGCCTGACGCTCCCAGGATCGGGCCCATGTCCGGTAGTAGGCCAGCGCCCCCTGGAGCGGCACCACGAGATCCCCATCGCGCCCGCCGGGCCGCAGCTGGCAGTCCACGCGGAAGACCTGTCCTTCCCGGCTGATTTGCCCGAGCCCGCGCGACAGCGATTCGGCGACGAGAGTAAAGAATTCCTTGTTGGTGATCTGGGTGTCGGGCCGGTCAGGCAGGCCGGTGGTCTCACCGTCATCCGAGTACAGGAAGAGCAGATCGATGTCGGACGAATAGTTGAGCTCGTGACCGCCGAGCTTGCCGAGCGCCATGACGACCATGCCGGCGGGCACGATCCTTCCTCCGGCGTCCCAGGTCTGGGGGCGTCCGAACTGGTTCACCGCGTCGGCCCAGACGATGTCCATGGCGCCGGCAACGAGCGCGTCGGCGGCCGCGGAGATCTCCCTGCAGATATCGGCGAAGCCTGCGCGGCGCTGGAGATCCAGCAGGCCGATGCGCAGGTTGATCCGCCGCTTGAAGCGGCGCAGCGCCTCCCAGACATCCTCCTGGGAGTGGACCCGCAGCCAGCGCGCCAGCTCGTCGCGATACCGCTCCGCGTCCCAGGCGGCGCGGGCCCGGGGCCGGAGCAAGTCTGCCAGTGCGGTGCGATCCGTGAGGATCGACTCGGCGAGATACGGGCTGTATCCGAGCAGGACCAGCAGCGACTGGAAGGCTTCCGGGTCGGCGGGCGGGGCTTCGTCGCGGCTCCAGCGCTCGACGTGGATCAGCGCCAGGTCGGGATCGGGCAGATCGGGAAGAAGGGAGGCAAGCCGCGGAAAGAGACGCTCCATGTCGGCGCCGCGTGCGATCCTTTCGAGATCCGCGTATCCGCGCTCGGGGTCTTCAAGGGTCTGCCGGCAGAACGCACGCAGTTCCTCTTGAGACGGCGGCATGACGGCGATCTTATGCCGCCGTTCCGGGGCGAACAACAGGCTTGCAGGGGGCCCTACGCGGGAGGAGGCTGCCAGTTACCCTTGAAGGGGTGGGGAGTGGGGCAGGCCTCGGGCCTTCGAGGCCCTCGGCCTGCCTTCAAGTGCGTCTACTGAGGGCGACGACTAGAGTGGTGAGTGGGAAATCCGTTGAGGCACCGAATGCCGACGGATTTCGCACTCGCCACACTAGCCCGCATTTCTCACCCGATTTCTGCTGCGACCGCGGATCTGCTCGCCATGCCAGGCGTCCTCGCGGCTCGGCCACTCAACGTATCGTCAAGATACGCCTCGCGGCCTCGCCGCTGCGGTTGCCCGGCCTGACGGCATCTGCGCGGTCTCGCGACGAAACCTGGTGAGAAAAGCGGG
>Ga0187894_10000759_pt1 | contig 43454 bp, 29 predicted proteins | sample GBC1701081metaG_FD_136650 | JGI IMG/M metagenome (GOLD analysis project Ga0187894, IMG submission 136650) | White microbial mat communities from a lava cave in the Kipuka Kanohina Cave System on the Island of Hawaii, USA - GBC170108-1 metaG ... | reverse complement strand
GTGAAGCTTTCGCCGCTGTGCCGCGCAAACCAGACTACGCCGGCCATTGCCGAAAGGATTCCTGAGAATATTGTCAGAGTCATCGGCGAAATATACAGCATGGCGACGCCGGAAAGATAGCTGAACATTCCGAAAACCGTCAATTCCGCGCCGCGGTCGAGTGTCGAGATGCGGCCGCGTATGTAATCGGGCAGGCTGCGCTGGAAAAGCGTTTCCTGAACAGCATACTCAACGCCGACGATCGCGCGCGACACGAACGTGAAGATGAAAAACAGCCACAGCGTCGGCATTACCCCGGCGACGGCAAACAGCGCGCCATGCACGATCAACGCCCAGCCGATAAACCAGCCGTGCCGATTTCTAAGATCCAGAATTATCGACGTGCGGTGCGCGAGCAGCATCCCGAGCGTTAGGCCGAGACCGCCGGCCGTCCAGAGAAGCGCGACTGCGATGTCGGGGTTCCAGCCTTCAAGCTCCGCGAAATAAACGCCGCCGACGCGTTCGAAAATGATATTGATCGCGCCGCCGCCAATGGCCCAGATAACGTTCATCAAAAGTATCGTCAATGCGAACCGGTTGGTAAATGCATAATGAACGCCTTCGCGAAGTTCGGTGAGAAACGAAGGCCGCTGGAGCCTATCGGCCATGCGTTCGGCTGTCACGCTGTCACGTGTCGCGTCTTCTGGGATAAGCCACACCGTGTACGCCGAGATCAAAAACGACGCAGCATTAATGACGAACGCGACCTGATAACCGAAGATCGCCGCCGCCCAACCGCCGAGCGCCGAGCCGATCGCCATCAGCAAAAACCGCGTCGAAAACATCAACGCCGTTCCGGCCAGCAATCCCTCTTTGCCGGTCAGGTTCGGTGTCGCCGCATTTTTAGCGCCCTCGAAAAAGGCCCCGAATGTTGAAAGCAGTGCAGTCGCAACGTATGCGATCCAAAGATCGTCGGCACTCGTGACAAAAAGAAATGTCAGAGCAACCGCCACGCGCGCCAGGTCCGCCCATATCATCACCTGCCGTCGAGAAAACCGGTCAACGAACGTCCCGGCAAACGGCGACGCGAAGGCAAAAGGCAGCATCCGGCAGACGAAAAATATCCCGGCGGCCGTCGGCGACGCTTCGGAAACAACGCGCACGAGGCCCAGCCCGGCGATAAAGTTGAACCAATTGCCGAGCTCGGAGATAAATTGCCCCGCCAGCAAATTACGAAAATTACGATTGCCGCGGATAAGTTGGCCGTAGGTCAGCGACTCCATCGCGTGTTCAAGAATAAACGGTTGGGGTAGGAATTGCGACCGGAGCGGCAAGGTGGGTCCGACTAATAATGTTCGTGCTATTCGCCTTTGAAATTCGGCGCGCGTTTTTCGAAGAACGCGGCGACGCCTTCCGGGAAATCGGCGGAGCGTCCCGATTCAAGCTGGCAGGCGGCCTCCATTTCGAGCTGCCCGTTGAGGTCGTTGGAGAAGGTTGCGTTTATCATTCGCTTGATACGTCCGAGCGCGGCCGTCGGGCCGGCGGCGAGTTTTGCGGCCATCTTTCCCGCTTCGTCCAGGAGTTGTTCGGCGGAAACGACGTGGTTGATCATGCCGATCGCCAAAGCGCGCCGCGCCGTGATCGAATCGCCGGTCATAAACATTTCCACGGCGAGTTTTTCGCCGATGGCGCGCGGTAGGAAAAACGTGCCGCCGCAATCCGGCGTTAGACCGATGCGAACGAACGCCTCGCGAAACGCGGCGTCGTCAGAAGCAATAACGATGTCGCACGCAAGGGCAAAATTCACGCCCGCGCCGGCACAGACACCGTTTACCGCCGCGACGAACGGCATCGGAGCCTTCCGTATCTGGCGTATCACATTGTGCAGAGCTTTGAGCGGAGCGTCCAGAAAAGCTTCGACACTGCCCGACTGTTCGCCGACAGCCTGCATCTCGCGCAAATCGCCGCCAGCACAGAATGCTCGGCCCGCGCCGGTAAGAATCACCGCACGCGATTTATCAGCGACAGCACGTTCGATAGCCGCACTCAGGTCCTTCGTAAGCTGCTGCGAAAGCGCGTTCAAAGCCTCGGGCCGGTTCAATGTGATGGTTGCAACTGTGCCGTTGAGTTCGTAATTGACGGTTTCAAAGCTCATGTTGACGGTTTCAAAGCTCATATTGAAAGAATCGTTATCTAAGGTCGTCTTCGTCGGGCTCCGCGACCCGGCCGAGCAGGCTTTGCCGCAATTGTGAAACGTAAACTTTCATAGTAGCATCTAGGCCGTGCGGTCGTAGCTCAGCGGATAGAGCGATCTTCTGACGAAATGATAGGTCGTGGGTTCGAGTCCCACCGGCCGCACTCCGGCAAAATTATTGACTTTACTATATTAATCGTTTACGATTTTAGATGTCAGAAGATCGCGTTCGTCATGTGCGACTTGAACGTGACCTATCAAAGATCAGGCTCGGCTACTACGCCGAGCCTTTTCCATTTTACGCATGCCGAGCACGCGAACGCGTGGCTTCATGGCATTCACGGCAGAGCACTGAGCGGCCGACCTTTGGCTGAAATGAAACCTGGTCGTGCTTGCCGCAGTGATCACAGATAATCTCGAAACGTTTCGGCGCGGCTTCGCCGCTTCCAGCTTTTTTGGCGCGACACTTGGGGCACCGCTGCGGCGCCATCATGTTTCGCTGATAAAACATCTCCTGTTCCTTTTCCGTGAAAAGAAACGTTTCCTTGCATTGAACGCAGACAGTTTCGACGTCGGGCATCCTGATAAACCTCCCTTGGATTTTTCTGATTATTGTTTCAAAGAATATATCACAGGTACGTTTTATTGCAGAAGCCCGCGCGTGAGCAAGGGCGATACCCGGATGATGGGTGCGACGAAATCTAATTTCTCCGCCGGCTCGCTTTCGTTATCCTTAGGTGAACGTATCGCCCTTGCTCACGCCCGGGCTTCGGCATTCGCCAGTGTTTCCACATGCGACTTTACCGTTTCGCCCAGAGTGTCGAGATTGTATCCGCCTTCGAGACAGGAAACAATTCGGCCTCCGCACGCGTCGTCTCCCCACTGTATCACCGTTTGCGTCATAGAGCGGAAATCCGGGTCTTCAAGCTGCAGTTGCCCGAGCGGATCGGTCAGATGCGCATCGAAACCGGCTGAGATGAATATCATGTCCGGCTTCATTTTCGACGCCATTTCGTCGATCGCCGATTCGAAAGTCGATTTCTGCACGCCAGCGTGCGTAAATGCGCGCATCGGCACGTTCAGCGTCGTGCCCAAGCCCTTTCCCTGCCCGGTTTCGCCGCGTGAACCGGTTCCCGGATACCACGGATATTGATGCATCGAAAAAAAGAAAACTGTCGGGTCCGAATAAAAAATTCCCTGCGTTCCGTTGCCGTGATGCACGTCCCAATCGATGATCGCGACACGCTCTATCTCCTGGTATTTGTTTTGCGCGTAACGCGCCGCGACGGCGACATTGTTGAAAAGACAGAATCCCATCGCTCGTTCCGCAGTCGCATGATGTCCCGGCGGCCGCACCGCGACGAACGCATTTTTCGCCTCGCCCTGCATCACCGCATCGACGGCTGCGACGGCGCCGCCAGCCGCAAACATCGACGCGTCGAACGACTGCATCGAGATCACCGTGTCCATGTCGAGCCGGTCAAGCCCACTCTCAAAGGCCGCCTCAACCCGCTTGAAATGCTCCTTCGCATGCGCCGCCTGGACAATTCCCTGCGATGCTTTTTCGGGCGTGATTTCGACCAGGCTGCTCCAAAAATTTTCGTCTTTCTGCAGAGCATCGATCACGACGCGGTATCGCTCCGGCATTTCAGGATGTCCCGGCCCCGTGTCGTGCTTTTCGTAGATCGGATGATGAACCAGCGCGGTGACCATATGTCGATATTCTAACGCATCAGCGTGTCAGTAGCCCGCACGTAAGTAAGGGCTCATGTTGGTTATCAGGCTACTCGATAAGCATTCGGGGACTTGTCCTAGGAAGTGGCGAGGTAGGAACGCGATGATCCTTTAGGAAGATGAGCCCTTACTCACATGCGGGCTAATGACACGATCAAATAAAAGCGGTTTCGTGAAGCATCTCGCCATTTGCAAACCGCTCGATCGAAAGACACGAGACATCCAGAAAGCCCGCCCGACCGTCGAGAATTATCTCCGCCATTGCCCTGCCCGTCGCCGGCGAATGCATCACTCCGTGCCCGGAAAATCCGTTTGCGAAATACAGCCCTTCGACACCGCAGCCGCCCAGAATCGCATGATGATCGGGCGTGTTTTCATACAAACCGGCACGACACTTTTCGCGGACGACCTCGCTTTCGAATAAAAACGAAGCACGGTGCTTCGCCCGTTCGTAAACTTTTTCAATAAACGAGTCTTCAAAATCCATGTTGATCGATGACGGTTCGTCCCGATCCGGATACGCAAAAAGAATCTGATCGCAGACGTCAGAACCGCGAGCGATAGCGACCGGGGCACGAGTCAACGAAAATTCGCGAGCCGGCCGAAAATGAAAACCGCTCCCGATGTCGATCACCATCGGCAGATCAGGCGGCAGCGGCTTTTGCGCTTTCGCCCAGACGATCTGGCGTCGCTGCGGCTCGACGGGAAGATCGATGCCCGCGGTCGCCGCCAAATCTTTCGCCATCGCACCCGTGCAAAGGACAACATTTTCACAATCGACACTGCCATTGTTCGTTTCGACGCCGACGATCTTTCCTTTGGCAGTTCTGACCGCCGAAACGCGGACGCTAAGTTCGATCTTCGCGTCGTTTTTTAGTGCTCCTTCCGTAAACCCGCGCATCACGGCAAGCGGATCAATGAATCCATCGTACTTTCCAAAGCTGCCTCCGATAATGTCTTCGCAATTCAGTCCCGGAACAATTTCGCTTATCGTCTGCGTATCGACAATTCCGACATCCTTCACGCCGAGATCAAGCTGTCTGCAAACGTTGTTCTTCAAATATTCGAACTGCTCATCCGTCGTCGCAAAAAACAAATATCCCTTCGGATCGTAGCCGCAATCGAATTCCCAATTCCTAAAAAAATCTATCGAATACAGCGACATCAAAATATTGATATCCGTTTCAAACTGTGCACGCACGCCGCCCGTCGCCGCGCCGGTCGAGCCGCGACCCTGTACCGGCTCGCTTTCCAAAATCAAAACATCACGCGCGCCGCGTTCCGCCAAATGAAAAGCGACGGAAGCTCCGACGACTCCGCCGCCGATGATGAGGGTTTCAGTTTTTTTCATTTATAAATGATGGATAGCCGCAAAGAGACACAAAAGACGCAAAAACCAGAAATATTATTTGCGTCTTTTGCGCCTTTTTGCGGCTATTTAGAAAAAACCTGCGAGAAATCGTTAAAGCCCTTGAATTCAAGCGCATTCCCGCTTGGGTCGAGAAAGAACATTGTCGCCTGCTCGCCCGTTTCGCCCGCGAAGCGGATCTTCGGCTCTATGACGAACTCGACGCCTTTCGATTCGAGCTTTTCGGCAAGTGCCTTCCACTCATCCATCGGCAGCACGATCCCAAAATGCGGAACCGGAACATGATCCGCATCGACGTGATTGGTCGCCTTAACGCCCGCCGACTCCGGTGCAAGATGCGTGACGATCTGGTGTCCATACAAATTAAAATCGATCCAGCACTCCGAGCTGCGCCCTTCTTCGCACTCGAGCACGCTGCCATAAAACTCGCGCGCGGCGTCAAGGCTGTGAACGGGAAAGGCGAGATGAAATAGATTTGTCATATTTTTTTGCCACAGAGGACACAGAGAGTTTGAAAATTCCCTCTGTGTGCTCTGTGGCTAATTGGCTTTCGCAATCTGCCGGATCGCCCCGAGATGATACGCCGTATGAGCCACCATCCCCATTGCCATGCCGGTTCGCAATTCATTCCAGTCTTCGACCGACACGAGGCATCGCAGCGTGTTTTCATAGGCGGTTTTAACACTCGCACGCAGCGCATCCCATTCGGCTTCGTTGACGGTTTCGATCAGCCAACTATCTTCCCAATTGACGCGTTCGGTTCGCCCGTTTATAAATTCGCAAATGCGGTCGAGATAGAATTTCGCGTGCTCGGTCTGCGCGGCAATCGTCGTTCCGCGAAATTCTTTCGACGCCTCTTCCGCCGATAATCCATCGAGCGTAATAAACACACCGACGCCGCGGTCGAGATACGCGCTCGGCTGGCCCTCGGGCGAGCCTTCAAACGTTTCGCGCAGCAGATATGCGACCGATTCGACAAAAGTCTTGTAGGAGATCATCGTTTCGTTGGTCTTTGTTTGTGCAGATTCCATATGTGCTAACCTCTTTCTGCCCCTTTTCCCATTGCGATCTCCGCGTCGGTGCGTGAAAATCTTTACTCACGAAAAGATCGTCAGTTCGCAATGAAACTTACAATCGCTTTGAATGAAAACATTAACAACTTTATTACCGAACTGCGAAAAAGTCTCGCCGATTCGACCTTTGTAAAACTGACTTTGTCCAATTATAAAGGCGCTGAAGAGAGTCTGCAACGGATTTCTGTGCGGCCAATCGAAACAAAAAAAGGCGAAGGGCTTGCATTTCAGCTTCGATACGCCCGACGCGACGTTTTCAAGAATTTCACGCATGAAGAAGCCGCAGCAAAGGTGCGGAGCTATCTTGAAAACGGCTTTCGCAGCGGCCATCTTTTCACTACACGTGGAGATTTTCAGTTGACGGTCGGCAAAAAGAATTCGCGGCTGATTACAGGCAAGCCGACTTTTGCCAAAGCGTCTGAAACCGTTCACGACCGCAAAAAGAAACACCTTATCGATCAAAACGCGTATTATTTAAAGGCACTCGGCATCACGACCGAACTGCAGAAGCCCGCGCGTCAGCAAGGGCGCAATGAGCAGGTTGGTCATGCGGTGATTCGTTCCGACCAACGCGACAAATGGAAACAAATAAACAAGTTCGTAGAAATCCTCGCCGGCCTCATCGAAAATTCGCCGTTAAAAGATAAAACAAATCTGCGCATCGTCGATATGGGTTCGGGAAAAGGCTACCTCACGTTTGCCGTGTACGACTACCTTCTCGCCATATTAGGTCCAAAGTCTAAAGTCCAAAGCCCAAAGTCGACCGACGCAGATGACTTTGGACCTTGGACATTGGACGTTGGACTCGAAGTCATCGGCGTTGAGCAACGCCGCGAACTCGTCGATCTCTGCAACGACATTGCCGAAACTTCCAACTTCGACGGCCTGTCGTTCATTCACGGCACGATCGCCGATTTTGACGTGGACGACGTTGACATTCTCATTGCTCTGCACGCCTGCGACACCGCGACCGACGATGCTCTTTACAAAGGCATCAAAGCTGAGGCCGCCATCATCGTCGCGGCTCCGTGCTGTCACAAGGAAATCAAAAAACAGATGAAACCGACCGGCGTTCTCGCTCCCGTCCTGAAACATCCGGTGATGCTCGAACGTACTGCCGAAACCATCACCGACGGCATTCGCTCAATGCTGCTCGAACGCGAAGGCTATAAAACAAAAATGTTCGAATTCGTCCGGGACGAGCACACGCCGAAAAACAATTTGATTGTTGCGACGAAGCGGACGCATCCGACCAACCGCGGGACAATTGACACTCAGATCGAGGAGATTCAAAATACCTTCGGCATCGCGCGCCAACATCTCGCCGATACGTTAGAGAGGAGAAGATAAACGAATGCACTCCGACGCAAGCACACCGGACGAATATTTCGCTAATTTGCCCGATGACCGTAAGGAACCGATGGCGAAGCTTCGCAAAGTGATCAGGAAAAACCTGCCGAAAGGCTTTGCCGAGCAGATGGGCTACGGCTCTCCTGGCTGGGTCGTGCCGCACAACCTTTATCCAGCCGGCTACCATTGTGACCCAAAGCAGCCGCTTCCCTTCCTCGGCATCGCCTCGCAAAAGAACAACATCGCCCTTTACCACATGGGTATCTATTCCGACCCCGAGCTGCTCGAATGGTTCAAGACCGAATGGGCCAAATCGACAGCCGAAAAACTCGACATGGGTAAAAGCTGCATCCGCTTCAAAAAGCTCGATAAAATTCCTTTAGACCTGATCGGCAAGCTCGTCTCAAAAATAACGCCGAAACAATGGATCGAAACTTACGAAAAATCCGATCCGCGTACTAAGACGAAAAGACTTTAGCCGGTGGTGGTCAGTTTGAATTTCTCTGGGTTCTGTGTCTTGACATCGTGCACCTTGTGTTTAATTTATTCTTTAATCACAAAGCGCACAAAGCAAAAATACAGAGTGCACAAAGTTTAGTTCTTATGCAGTTCTCAAAACGAACCACCGTCGCCCGTCGGAATCTTGACTATTTTGTAGGCATTGACGTAAGATTATAGTTTGTCTTTATAACAGCGAGACAAGCCAGGAGTAATAATGAAAGCAGAAATTCATCCGAAATATGAAGACGTGAACGTGACGTGTGCGTGCGGGCATTCTTTCCAGACGCGTTCGACGCTGGGGCAGGAGCTGCATATAGAAATCTGTTCCGAATGCCACCCGTTTTTCACCGGCAAGCAGAAGCTGGTTGACACGGCCGGACGCGTCGACCGGTTTAATAAGCGTTATGCCCGCGGAGCCAAGACCGAGGCCGCAGCCTGATGATGTCGCTTAACGACCGATATTAGCTACGCAAAATCCGACGCCGACGCTTTTTGCGCCGAACCGTACGAGTGTGGAAAACTGCACTCACGATAGGTGAAAAAAGGTCGGCGTTAAGTGTATCTGGTGTCAGTAGCCCGCACGTAAGTAAGGGCTCGACCTAGCCCAGACACAGTCTTACGAGAATCCTTGAAAGCTGGCATCCGCTGAACTAATTCAGCAATCAAACAAAGCGATATGAAAAACGCTTCTCGAAAACTCAAATTTCTCCACACCGTCTTTGCCATGGAGCGCGACCTGATCGTCGGTGGGCAAGCGGTGATGGAAGGCGTAATGATGCGAACGCCGTCGGCCTACGCCATCGCCTGCCGAAAATCGGACGGCGAGATTATCACGACAGCCGAACGCTTGCCCAAATGGAGCGACAAATACAAATGGCTCGGCTGGCCCGTGCTTCGCGGCGGCGCGACGCTGATCCAATCGCTGGCGCTCGGCATAAAGGCATTGAACTTTTCGGCGCGGATCTACGAAGACGACCTGAAGACGCAGGAAGAAAAGGTAAAGGAGAGGGCGGTCGAGACACAGGCAGTTTTGGCCGAAGGCACGACCGACGAGAATTTTACAAAAGCTCCTGTCAAGGTCGTGATGCCGGAGCAAAAATACGAAAGCAAGGCAAAGCAATCGGCCGGTGCGATCGGTTCGATAATTTTTGCGCTCGGCTTCAACATTTTGCTTTTCATCGTCGCGCCGTTGCTGCTGACGAATGTCGGCTTTATCGCACTCGGTTGGGCCGAGGCTCCATTCATCGCGTCGGATGCGGGCTGGTGGGAAACTTTAAGGGCGTACACCTGGGAAATCAAACCGCACTCGTGGATCGCGTTTAACCTTATCGACGGCCTTGTGCGAATGTTCTTTTTCGTTGTGATGATATTTTCGATGTCCTACCTAAAAGATATCCGCCGCGTTTTCGAATATCACGGCGCGGAGCATAAAACGGTCTTCACTTGGGAGAAAGGTCTTGATCTAAACATAGATAATGCTCGCGTGCAAAAGCGCCAGCATCCGCGCTGCGGCACTTCGTTTCTGATGGTCGTGATGCTCGTCGCGATCGTGCTATTTTCGGTGATCAAGTTCGACGCGATGTGGATGAATCTCGTCGTGCGTATTGCCCTGATGCCGCTCGTCGCAGGCCTCTCGTATGAAGTGATCCGTTACGCCGCCAGGAAAGAATCCGGCGCGATCTTTAAGCTCATGACGCTGCCCGGCATCTGGCTTCAAAACATCACCACGCAGGAACCCGACGGCGAACAACTCGAAGTCGCGATCAAAGCCCTGGACGAGTCCCTGAAACTCGAACCGCAGACCGCATAAAAATTAGCCACGAATTACACGAATAGCACGAATTTATTGGTTTGCAAATTAGTGTAATTCGGGTAATTCGTGGCAAAACAGTATGTTCGAAAAACTTGCGCAAATCGAAAAAAGCTACGAGGAGCTAACCGAGCAGATTTCATCGCCGGAGATCATGTCGGACATGAAGGCGTACGCGAAAACGATGAAACAGCATCGCTCCTTAGGCGAGATTGTCGAGAAATATCGCGAGGTTCGAAAGATGCAGGACGACCTGGCCGGTGCAAAAGAGCTTGTCGCTGCGGCCGATGATGATGATGAAATGCGTGAGATGGCACAGGCCGAAGCCGCCGAGATCGAAGAAAAACTTCCTGCCGCCGAAGAGGCGTTGAAATTTCTGCTCCTCCCGAAAGATGCCAACGACGAAAAGAATGTAATCCTGGAAATCCGTGCCGGAACCGGCGGTGACGAAGCGACGCTGTTCGCGGCGGAAATGCTGCGAATGTATGCCCGCTATGCCGAACGCCAAGGCTGGAAAATAGAGATATTGGACGCCGCGGACACAGGCGTCGGAGGCATCAAGGAAGCCTTTGCAATGATCGAGGGCGACCGAGTTTATTCGAAAATGCGTTACGAATCGGGCGTCCACCGCGTGCAGCGCGTGCCGCAGACCGAGACGCAAGGGCGCATTCACACGTCCGCCATCACCGTCGCTATTTTGCCCGAGGCCGAAGAGGTCGACGTGCAGATCAACAACAACGACCTCCGCATCGACACGTTCTGCTCATCCGGCCCCGGCGGCCAGTCGGTGAACACGACTTATTCCGCCGTACGCATCACGCATCTTCCCACAGGCGTCGTCGTTTCCATGCAGGACGAAAAATCGCAGATCAAGAACCGCGAAAAGGCGATGCGTGTTTTGCGTGCCCGGCTGCAGGAGATCGAGGAAGAAAAGCAGCATGAAGCCCAGGCCAGCGAGCGAAAATCGATGGTCGGCTCGGGCGACCGCTCCGAGAAAATTCGCACCTACAATTTCAAGGAAAACCGCGTCACCGACCACCGCATCGGCATGACCGTCCACCAACTCGATCTCGTAATGGAAGGCCAGCTCGACGATTTCATCGACGCCCTTCGAACGCATTACCAAACCGAGAAGTTGAAAGCCGAGGCGGTTGCGGCATAAAATCGTTCCGATGCAATCCAAAAGTGAAATTCTGCGCTTGCTTGAAAACAACCGTGAGAAGATAAAGACTTTTGGCGTGACGGAACTCGGTGTGTTTGGCTCGGTTGCTCGCGATGAACAAACCGACGCGAGTGATGTCGACGTTCTGGTCGAACTGGAGAAACACACCTTTGACTCCTATATGAATCTGCTTTTTTTCCTGGAAGATTTGTTTGGACGCAAGGTAGATTTAGTAATGAAAGGAGCGATCAAGCCAAGAATAAAAAATCGAATTTTATCCGAAACAGTATATGTCAAGGGACTATAAACTCTATCTTGACGACATTCTTGAATGCTGCCAGAAGATTGAGGTGTTTACTGACCAGTTGTCATTCGAAGCATTCGCGGCAGATGCGCGTACGATAGATGCCGTCGTCCGAAACATTGAGATAATTGGCGAAGCCGTAAAGAATGTTCCGGCCGAATGGCGTGAAATGAAGCCTGAGATCGAATGGAAAAAGATCGCAAGGCTTCGAGACATCATTGTCCATCACTACTTTAAAGTCGATATCGAAGTCGTCTGGGCTATCGTTCAGGAGCGGATTGAAGAATTGCGAAAAGCCGTCCAGTCCATGCTGGACGATCTGGAGAAATCCGAACCGAACGAATGCCCGTAACCAAACTTTTCCTTATCAGACACGGACAATCTGCCGGCAATGCCGAAGGGCGATTCGGCGGGCACGGGCCGACTCCTCTTTCCGAGCTAGGCGAGCGGCAGGCCAGGATTACGGCAAAGACGCTTGCAAAGGAAAATATCACCGCGATCTATTCGAGCGATCTCAAACGAGCGGTTCAAACCGCGCGGCCGCTGGCCGACCTGCTTGGGATAAAGGTGCATTCGACGAAGGCATTCCGCGAACGCAACGTCGGCGTGCTCGAAGGCCTGACCTTTGACGAATCGAAGACAAATCATCCGAAAGATTATTACGCTCTCGTCAACCGCCACGTTTTTCACGTGATAACCGAAGGGGAAAGCTATAAACATCTTCTCCGCCGGGCGACCGCCGAGCTTTGGAATATTTTGCGTCGCCACCAGGGCGAACGCGTCGCCGTCTTTTCCCACACCGGCGCGATCTGCTTCATGACGCTGCACCTGATGGGCGCCATCCGACGAGACACAAAACAAACCCCGTGGATCGTTACCTCAAACTGCGGCATCAGCCGCTTCGAGATCCGCGCCCGCAACAACGTCCGCCTCCTGGCCATCAACGACACCCGCCACCTAATCGAACCAACCGGAAACGACGCCTTTGCCGCAAGATAAAACGGCCGGACCTTTCGAAAGGCCCGACCGCATTAAACGACCTTACTTCGAGATCGATCAGAATGAGTACCGAAGCGCGAATTGCATTTCGCGCGGTTTACCCTGAATACTGGTGAAAATATTCCCAAAGTTCCCAGCCGCAGGCCGCGTTTCCGGGTCCTGCGGAAGTCCGAAGGTTGAGCGCGTGAAGTTATCAGCAAAGAACGCCTGGTAATTCATCACGTTAAACACTTCCCAGCGGAATTGCAGCTTGTGACCTTCGCTCCACGGCATATCGAACGATTTCGAAAGTCCCAGGTCAACTGCCGAATATCCCGGCAATCGGAATACGTTTCTTTCCCCGGTTTCGCCAGGCCGCGCGTTTCTAAACGACTGGAATGCCGCTTGTCGATCGGCAAATAAATTTCGCGTATTTCTATTTGTCTGTGCGGCGACCGGCCTGATCCTCGTGCCATTTGACTGAACGCTCCAGTTGGTTGCCCATTGTGCAGCATCGAACGGAGCCGAAACCGGCAGGCCGGTATTCCAACGGAAAACGCCGGCAAGCTGCCAGCCGCCGATCAACGCGTTTACAAAACCATTGACGTCGCTTGCAAACGCGCGGCCTCGGCCAAACGGCAGCTGGTAAATGAAGTTTGCGTTCAGGCTGTGGCGGGTGTCAAAATCCGAAAGTGCATAGTTGTCATCAGGCCGAAGCGGATTCAAAATAAACTGCGAACCATATTCGTCGCCTGTCTGCAACCCCGAAGCGTTGTCGTACGACGCACCAAATGTATAATTGATGTCGAACGACAGCGTGTCGCCGAGTCTCTGCCGCAGGGAGATTACAAGGGCGTTATAGTCAGACTCCGCTATCGAGCTGAAGGACGAATACGCCGCGATCTGCGGATGAAAGAACAGATTGGGCGTCGGCCCCGCATCGTCGATGAGGAGCTGAACAGACGTCCAGTCCAGAATGTCGTAACCGTCGCGTGCAGCAAGATAATAAACGGCCTGAGTTGGATTTAACGTTTCGAATGTAGGATCAAGGAATCCAAGCTCACGCCGGACTATCTCCGTCAATCTGGCTTGCATCCCGTTTCCGAAAACATTCGTAAAATACGGAAGATTGACGGTCGGAGAATCGAACGGAATGTCCGCGGCACGCCATCCATGAAGAATGCCGGCAGCGGTATACCAGTCCATCCCGCCGACACGGTCGCGGATGTTGTTGAGAGCCATTACGTCGCGCGCGGCAAGCAGGTTGCGGGCTTTCCTCCCGATATACGAGACATCAAGATAAAGGCCTTTTGGGAGCTGCCGTCCAAATGACGCGCTCCACGAATAGTGAGTTGGCGTCGTTATGGTGGCGTCGAGACCGGTCTCGATCCGCTGCGGACACCACGCAGCGCCCGAGAGGCATGCGGGCGATACGTCGATGTCGAACCGCTGGACAGGCGCGGGAATACCCGGAAGCAAGCGAATATCCTGATCGAACCCGGTGAACCGCGGCGCACACCTAAACGGTCCGTCAGGTGGACTACAATTACTCACATCATACGTATTCGCAGCGATCGTAACATTCGACGTAAAGCCGATCAGCGAAAGCTGGTCGAAGCTCACGGCAAGCTGGCCGCCGAAATGGTCGTTGGTGATCGCAAACCCGCCGCGGATCACCGAATCTCCATTTTTTCCAAGCAGGAACCGTGCGATCGGGTTATCTCCCGGTTTCGGCGAGAATGCCACGGCAAGTCGCGGCTGCAGGTTATTCCAATCCATTTCGTAAAAGCCGGGACCGTTATTTGCCGGCCCGCCCCTCTCGAAACCGATCAGGTCATTCAGGGCCCGTCCGTTGTTTGCGGCCGCAACCCTTCTGTCAAAGAAGTCGCCCAGCGCCTCACTCGGCACAACCTGAAAACCGTTCTTCTCGTAAACCGGCCTGCTTAAGCCGTAGCGCAGACCCAAAGTAAGAGTAAGATTGACGGCGGGTTTCCAGATATCCTGGGCATAGACGTCGTATTCTTCCGTAGCGAAGGTTCGCGCGGCCGGCGTCCCTGAGGGCAACACGGAACCATCGTTATCAAATGTAAAGTTTCCCGTGTATTGCGAAAAACGGCCGATCAGTGCCGTTGCCGCTGCCTGCACCGTGTTGATGTCACCGCCATCAATAGAGTAACCGGCATTCGTGAAAGCGTTACTGACGACAGCACCCGAGAGGTTATAGAACGACGGATTCGTCACTGCCGCATCAAAAGCATTTCCCAAATCCACGCGCTGGTTTCTGATGATCCTAACGTTCCCGCCGAACTGCCAGGTATGGTTGCCCTTCACGAGGCTGAAGTCATTAGTGAAGTTATGCGTCGGCGTAACGCGACTTAGCGTCCGAGCAAAGAAAAGCGGTGAGAACACGAAACGGAAAGAGATTGCGTTCGCGCTCGAATCGCCTTGCTGACTAAACGACTGCCGTGTTAGACCGTAACGAAAATTGTTGACCTTGTTGTTCCCGATCGCCCAATCGTGCCCTATCAGAAAGCCCTTTGGCTGAGCCCACAGCGATGTGGCCGGCGTATCGGGAAATTGCGAGGTGCCCTGCAGCAAATCGCTCTGGTAATTGAGCCGGGAGTAAAGTGACTGTTGATCGTTGATCTTGAAGTCAAATCTGGCAATATGCGTGTTTTCGTCGATGATCGTCGGTGAGTTGAAGCGAAATCCTCCGGTATTCACGCCGTCGCCCGCTCCGGTGTCGTTGGCAGGATACGCGGCGGCGGCCTGGGCAAGAGCTGCCACGGCAAAGGGATTGATGCCGACCTCAGGATAAATCGAGTTATTCAGTTCGGCGAGGCCGACCACGCATTGCAGGTTCACGCAGCTCGGTCCGGAGCCGCTAAACCTGATCTGTCCTTGACCTAGATGAGGCAACGGAACCTCGCGCACTACAGATTCGTCTTTCTGCTCACGCTGTCCCTCGTACGCATAGAAGAAGAAAAAACGATCCTTTACAATTGGGCCGCCAACGGCTCCACCAAAGACATCGCGTGCAATGCTTCCCCGTTCGACACCCGCAGCATTATTAAAGAAATTATTCGCCGAACCGGCATTAGGTTTGACAAAGTAATAAACAGCTCCGCGCAGATCGTTTGTTCCGCTCTTCGTGATCAGCGAGATCTGAGCGCCGGACGATCGTCCCTGATTAGCATTCGAGCTTGTGGTCGTAATGCGAAACTCTTCCACCGCTTCAGCCGTTAGCCGAAGCACAGTATCCTGCGACGTTTGAAATTGGTTGGTGCGTCCGCCCGTCTGCTGGTCGTTGATGTCGATGCCGTCCAATAATACGTTGGCCTGATCGCTTCGTCCGCCCGCGACATAACCTTCGCGAGTGACTCCGGGTTGGAGTGTCAAAAGGTCGGCCACGCGGCGAAGGTCGGTCGGCAGCTGCGTGATCTGTCTTGGCTGAAAATTATTGCCGATGCTCGCGTCCTGAGTATTTACCACGGAGTCGATTGTGTCGGAGCTTACATCGACAACGGCTGAGATATCACCCGTCTCAAGCACGGCGGTAAATTCAACCGTTTTATCGACCAATGCCAAAAGATTCGAATTAACCAATTTCTTGAAGCCTTGAGCCTGCACCTCCAGCCTATAGGTCGCTGGCGGAAGTCCCGGAAATGCATACTTTCCGTCGTCGCTCGTCGTGGTATTTCTGGTAAAAGACGTTTGCGGATTGGTTACCGTGACAGTCGCTCCGGCAACGATAGCGCCATTCTGATCGGTAACCGAGCCGCTTATCGTCGCGGTGCCCGATTGAGCGCATAGATGCGCTGTAAAGATCGCAATAGCGGCAAGGGCAAATCCTACCCTCGAAATGCTAGTTCGAATAAAACGAGTTACCATTTTTTCCTCCTTTTTGGGTAAAGCAATACTTTTGAATCTCAGATCGATTGGTGGTCATCACGTAGCGACGCATTTTGCGTTCCAATGGATGAGTTAGCTAAAAGAAGCGATTGAATAGGGCGGTTGAGCGATGGAAACGAACCTTGGTCATGCCGCGCCATCCAATTCTTCGGATTTTATCCCGAATTTCAAGAATCAGCAAACGAGTCCCGTGTAACTTTCAGAGCTGCAAGATATTTTGCCGCGCTCGTTCCATCACCAACGGCATTTGCGACAGTCTGTGAGATCGGTCGAGCAGCATCGCCAACCGCATAAACTTGTTCGACACTTGTCTGGCACGCACTATTAATCGGTATGTAGCCCTGACTATCCAAAACGAGTTGATCTTGAAACAGATCACTGATCGGGATGACGCCGATGCGAACCAGTGCTGCTTCCACGTCGAGCTTAGATGTTGAATTTGTATCGCCTTTGATAATCTCTGCCTGCTCAAGACGGTTTGATCCGGAAAATCGCGTTACTTGAGAAATGAGTCTGACCGAAATCCTTTGATTGGTTTCAACGCGTCGGATAAATTCGTTTCGAGCGGAAAACGACTTTCGGCGATGCACAATGGTTACATGATTGGCGTGTTTGCTAAGGATCAGTGCATTTTCGAGCGCGGCGTCGCCGCCGCCGACGATGAGGACGGTTTTTCCTTTTACGGATTCGGCTTCTTTGGCGCCGGAGGTAAGGATGCCGCGGCCAAGGAATTCGTCTTCGCCGGGTACGTTTAGTTTTCTTCGACGAACGCCGGTGGCGATGATGATTGATTTAGAGTGGATGATTTCGCCGCTTTCGAGAGTTAGCTTTTTTGCGGTGAGATCGGTGGCGGTAACGGGCGAGCTGAGACGAAGATCGAACTTTCTTCCTTCCAGAGATTTCACGAAAAGGTCGCGCAGCTCGCGGCCGTTTGCGGCGGAGACGCCGGGATAGTTTTCGATCCGGTTATGGACGTAAAGGAGTTGGCCGCCGAGTTCGCTGCGTTCCTCGATCAGTACAGCGCGAATACCAAGCTCAGCAGACCACAGCGCAGCCGACATTCCGGCAGGTCCTCCGCCGATGATCGCAACATCGTAATCTTCGCCGTCCGATTTGCTCATCTGGAGTATTTTGAATCATTTATGCCTCTGCGACAAAATGTCAGCGAAAAGTGGCAATTTTTGTCAGTTTCACATTTCGCCGGCTGACTCCGTTTGAAAGCTAAAAACAAGCCCGGCCAATCCTAACTCCAATTGTCTTAATACTTACAGCCGAAATATGCCTGCTCGGTGATTGCGTAAATGTTGGCATCTTGTTTGCTACGCAATTGAGTCGATAGTGGGCGCATTCCGCCCGCACCCACAAAGGCCATACCCAGATTTCAGCTCGCGGATTGTCAAGCGATCCGCACGAAAACCCTCAATATGCGTTTAGATGTCGATTTCACTCCGTCCACCGTCGTTCCGCCGCTCGCTTCCGATAATGATTCGTTTTCCGAAGCAAACTCTTCGAAAGCCAAAGATGCCCTCAACGAAGGCATCAAGGCCGCGCAGATCGGCGAGCGCGGAGCCGCCCGCGCCGCGCTGTTAAAAGCTTCCGACCTCGACCCGGCAAACGAGAACGTCTGGCTTTGGCTCGCATCGATAAGCGAGTACCCGGAAGAGCTTATGGCCTTTCTCGAAAAGGTCCTCGCAATCAACCCGGCAAACGAGCGTGCGCTGCAGTGGAAATCAGCGACTACGGCGCTGCTCGCAAAAACTTTCGTCCAGCGCGGCACCGACGCCGCCGAGGCCGATCAGCCGATGTATGCCGAAGACTGTTTTCGCAAGGCGCTTGAGCACGACGACGCCAACACGACAGCGTGGATGTGGCTCGCTTCGCTTACGAAAGACGCGAACGAGCGCGTTTCTTGCCTGGAATGCGTGCTTGCTATCGATCCCGCACACGACGCCGCTCAAAATGCCCTGAACACGATCCGCGCCGAAGAGGAAAAAGCGGAGTTGGCCGAGATTAAAAATGCTGCTTTTAAGGGCGACGTTCTTGAGGCGCTGAACCTCCTCGATCACTTCCACGCCAAGCACGCCGACAATGCCGAGGCATGGATGCTGAAATCGCACCTCGCCTTGCAGCCCGCCGACAAGCTCGCAGCTTTGCAGCGCGTGCTTGACATCGAGCCGCAAAACGAAACTGCACGCTCTTCGTTCGAATCATTAAAGGCGATGTTTTCGGAAGTTCAAGTAACCGAAACGGTGGGAGAACTAGAAGCAGAGTCACAGGCCGAAATCGCTGAAGAGCCGGACGCGAAACTCCAGCCCATCGAAGAACCCGTCGCGGAACGAACTGTCATCGACCCGTTTGCAGAACCGGCGGACGAAAGCATTTCTTCCGGTGATTTCCCATCCGCAAGTGACGAATCGGAACCGGTGCTGTCCAATAACGGACACGTCCCGATATACGCCGAGCCGGAGATTGCCGCCGAAGATCCTAAAGCGTCTGCCGCGCCTGAACCGGAGCCTGTCGAAAGCGTCGATCCTTTCCCTGAAGACGATTCCGTCTCGGAAGATATTCATGAAACATTTGTACCACCAGCGGTCGCTCCAAACGCCGAGCTCGTGTTTGAACCGGTTGATGAACCAAGCCGCGAGATTCCTGAGACTAGAGAAATAAAGGCAGAAGATGCCGCCGAGCTTTTTGCTTCGGTGTTGAAGCCGGAAAGCGGTGATCTGCATGATTGGCAGCGGCCGACCGAGGCCTACACCGTCTCTGATCTTTTGGCCGATGATGACCTGTCAAAAGTCATCGCTGCCGACCCCGAAAGCGTTGAGGCGATCAACGCTTCGTTTGCGATCCCGATGCCCGAGGCGTCGCTGGAAGATCAAAATGCAATGCAGCCCGAACGTACCGGCTTTGAAACCAACGTCGTGCGGCATGCACCGGCGTCACCGGAAATGCAAATGGTGTCGTGCCCGTTCTGTCTTGCGTCGAACGAAAGCATCGCCATCTCGTGCCAGTCGTGTTTCGCGGTTCTCTCGCTATCCGATCTCGAACTGCTCATCGCCAACCACAGCGCCGACAAATTTGTTATCCGTAAAGCCGTCGAATCGATGGAAAAAGTACGCAGCTCGCGCGCTTTTGACGAGGCCGAATTGACCATGCTCGGCATCGGCCACCTGAATCTGCGAAATTTGCAGTACGGTTATAACTACCTGCTCGAAGCGTCGCAGATGAATCCCGACAACATCGTTCTTTCCGGCCAGGTGAATGCGCTGCAGATCCGCATGGAAGAAATTCGCCGACAGGACGAGGCACACGCTGCGATGGCGAAAGGCAAAAAGATTCTTGTAGTCGATGACAGCGCCACAGTTCGCAAGCTGATCGCCGGCAAGCTCGAAAAATGCGGTCACGAAGTTTTTTGCTCGTCGGACGGCGTCGAAGCGATCGAAAGGCTGCAGGACCTGGTTCCCGACCTCGTTCTGCTCGACATCACGATGCCGCGAATGGACGGCTACCAGGTTTGCCGTCAGATACGCGGCCGCGTGGCGACGACTAACATTCCCGTAGTCATGATTTCGGGCAAGGACGGCTTTTTCGATAAGGTCCGCGGACGAATGGCCGGCACGACCGGCTATATAACCAAACCGTTCGGCCCGGAAACATTGATGAAGGCCGTTGAATTTTACCTCGGCGGCGGCAAAGATGCCGAAGACCGCGAAGACCCCGTGCCCGAAACCGTACACTGATTTTCATCCTAAAAGCCGCAGACGACACGAGCTTCCTTTGCGGCTTAAATTTTCTTCCCCGTAATCCCGCCTTCACAAACCCCGCAGAATGGATCGCACGATCTCGACATCAATGATCGAAGACGCCGAAGCCGTCCTCGGTTCCATCCGCCGCGCGGTTCTTCTAAGCCTGCAAGATGCGAACGAAAATGGATCGTTGGCCTCGTTGCGCGAGGATGCCGAATCGCTGCATATGTGGGCCGAGGAGACGCATCGGGCGGACTACGCCGTCTCAGTGGAGCATCTGCAGGCGCTCATACAGCTTTCCGAAACCGAAAAATCGGAGCAGGTGAAATACAACATACTCGACGCCGTTTCCTATCTGGAATCGACGCTTGTTGCAAAAAGGCTCGCGGCAGAGGAGTCGTCCGACGAGTTTCTCAACGCCATTGATTCGTCTTTTCGCGCGTTCGGCGACACCTCGTCGCCTGCCGACAATTCCGACACGTGGGCCGATGAAGAGATCGACATCGAGCTGCTGGAAGTTTTCGCGGAAGAAGCCGAACAACTACTGTCGGAATTTGAAAATCAGGTCAGTCAGTTAGCCGCCGATCCGACATACAAAAACGGCCTCTGGGAAATACGCCGCATCGCCCACACTTTCAAAGGGGCGGCCGGCGCCGTTGGGCTGAAACCGGCAACCGATTTCGCTCACCGGCTCGAAGACGTTCTCGACAAATTAGCGAAAGCGCGGCACCCGCCCGAAAACGGTTTCATACGGGTTTTCGAAAGGTCGGCAGCAATACTTCGGCTTCTTGCCCGTGGCGAGGGCCCGAAAGACGTTCAAAACCATACCGCATATCTCGAACTCGATGATCTGCTCAGCGGCGCAAAAGCTCATGTCGATTCCGCTCCGGCCGCGAGTAAATCCGACAAAAGCGATCCGGCCGAAGCTCCGGCAAAGAAATCCGTCGTCCGGGTTTCGGTCGCGGCGCTCGACGCGCTGGAGCTTCACATCAGTGAGCTTGCGAAAAATTTCGCTTCGATTCAAAAAATATTCGACTCCGCGCCGGACGCGGCTGCAGATGCGCGCGAGAAATTGCTGAAACAGATCGTGTCTCAACATTCGCTTACCGAGACTATCTGGAACCTGCTGCATTCGATCCGGATGATCGAATTCGGCAACCTGACCACGCGCTTTCAACGCGCGGTCCGCGTTGCATGCGAAGAGGGGCACAAAACGGCCGAGATTCTGATTCAGAACAGCGAAATAAAATTTGACGCGCTGCTTCTCGATTCGCTCGTCGAACCGATAATGCACCTGTTGCGCAACGCCGTCGTCCACGGCCTTGAACCGGCAGAAACGCGCCGGCTGATCGGCAAGCCGGAAAGCGGAATGATCCGCATAAATATTTCCGAATCGCAGTACGAATATGTCATCGAGATCTCCGACGACGGCCGCGGTATCGATGCGAATTCGCTCAAGTCGCGCGCCGTCAAACTCGGCATTATCAACTCGGCGGCTGCCGAAGAAATGCTTGACGATCCGGCGCTCGAACTTGTTTTTCACAAAGGCCTCTCGACCGCTGATAAGTTAACGCTGCTTGCCGGACGCGGCGTCGGCATGAGCATCGTCCGCGAGGCGGTCGAAAACCTCAACGGCTCAATCTCGATCAAATCTCGAAAAAACGCGGGAACGACATTTACGATCCGATTACCGAAACCGGCAGCGGAATCGAGGATCAATGATGAACCTGAAACCTTTGCGCTCAAAATACTGACCATAGACGACAGTGCGAGTGTTCGCGTAGGAAACAAGAAAGCAATAACCGCCGTGGGCCATAAGGTTGTTACCGCCGAAAACGGAATTGACGCTTTAGCAAAACTGAGAAACGGCGAAAAGCTGCCCGATCTGATATTCAGCGATCTTGAAATGCCGGAAATGGACGGTTTTGGCTTGATCGAAGCGGTAAGATCTGACGAAAAATTGCGAGGCATTCCGATAGTCGTCGTCTCGTCAAGAACCGATTCGAACTACCGAACACGCGCGCTCCGACTAGGCGCCGACGGCTGCGTCGAAAAGCCGCTCGATGCACGGAAAGTAGGATCGGTCGTCGAAGAAATCTTGGGAACATGACTGGAGCGGCGAGCTGCCGTGACTGGAGCGGCAAGCATCCTTGCTTGCCTGAGCGTCGCTTCGACGCGAACAGCTTTTCGTGCTTCGCACTCATGGCACGCGGGGACGCTTGCCGCTCCAGTCAAAAGCTATTTCACCGGCGGTTTGCTCGGCCTTAATTCAACCTTGCTTGGCAAAGCACGCTCGGGCATATTCAAAAGATCGATCACGATTTGGGCAACGTCCGCCGGCTGCAGCTGCCACGATTTTTCATCGCTTGGCGTGTCTCCGCCAAACGCCGTGTTTACGCTGCCGGGGCAAATGTAGCTGACCTTTATATTGTCCTGCCGCACTTCCTGCATCAGCGCCTCGGTGAAACCGTTTAGCCCGAATTTCGACGCGTTGTACGCAGCCATTCGCGGATGCGGATTTTGCCCGGCGAGTGATGAGATGTTCAGTATGTAACCGCCGCCGCGCCGCTTCATCATCGGTACGGCATAGTGACAGGCGTAAAAAGTGCCGTGCAGATTTGTTTCAACTATTTGGCGAAAATCGGCTCCGGTCAGTTCCTCAACGGTCTTGCCGAAAATTCCCATGCCTGCATTGTTGACTAAAATATCAAGTCCGGCGAACCGCCGCTCGCATTCCTCAAGCATCATGCGAACCTGATCTTCGCTGCGAACATCGCAAATCTCGCCCTCGACATGACCATGTTTCGAAAGCCATTCGAGCGCCCGCCCAAGATCGCGCTTGTCGCGGCCGCAGATGAAAACTTTGGCCTGCGTTTTCAGCAACGCTTCTGCAATAGCCAAGCCGATGCCTTTTGAACCGCCGGTAACAACTGCGATTCGACCGTCGATATCCATCAAGTCGTTTATTGGGCGTCCGAAGTCAGATCAAGAACCGGCGAATCACCACGTGCAAGCTCTTTCCAGAGAATTATCAACCCGCCTTCATCGGTTATCTGCGCAACGCGAAAGACAACGGTCACGTCTTTCCGAGGCATTGTCGAGAAGCCTGTAGGCACTATTATTAACTTGTTCTTCTCCAAATTTCGTGTCTTAAAAGCAACGGAACGGATCAGATAAGTTTTGCCGAGACGAATCGGGGCCGTCGAAAGAAAGGTGCTGCTGCCGATATTGACGCCCTTTTCAATCGAGAGTCTTTGTTGTTCCAGAGTCTTCACCGAGCTAGCCGGTTCAAAACGAGCCATTTCAATGGCATCGGGATGCGACGAAGAAACCCCTTCGATGGGCTCGTCACCCAGCATCTTGATCAAACCAACGCTCATAAAGCCGGGAACTGAAAATTCGCCATCTGATCGCACAATATCCGACAACTGAGCAAGATGATGTTTTTCCGCCCTGAATGAATAAGCGGCGCCGTGGCCCTCGACATAGTAGTAAAGACAGTGATCGTCGTTCTTCGATACGTCAACCATAGTCGAGCAATTGACTATCGGTGCCAGCTTAAAAATCCCCGTATCCGGCAGCTTCAGAAAAACTTCGTACGGCTCTCGTTCCGCTTTGGTTACTTTTATCTTCTTGTTTGCCTTTTCGCGCAAAAGCAGCAGCGCGTTTATGCTCCTCCTCCGGGCAATATTGACCGGAAGCATTCCGTCGCGCGACATCGTGATTGACGACCATCGGGCGTTATCGGCCTCAGCGGTCGATACATCGATCGGGCGGACGCCTCCCGACCCGTCTCCTGATCGCGGTTGACCAAAATAATTAAGTGAGGACATCAAAACAACGAGCGTAAATAAAGCCAAGCGTTTTTTCTTTACCATCTCCTTCACCTCATCTCATTTTTTTCCAAAGAAATATCGTTTACATCGATCACTTCATTTCAAGTTCTAACCCTTTTTGCCGATGGATTTCCTTCCATAAAATTGTGACGCTCCCATCGTCGTGCCGAACCGATAATCCCGATCAGGGTCAAAACTGACTTGCTGTCCATAAGTGCTTCTCTACAGTGTAAACGTTTTCTTGTTTTTAGCGCAGCTTTTTATTCTAATTTGTTTTTCAGAAGTTTATTAACTATCGTCGGATTTGCCTTACCCTGCGACGCTTTCATTACCTGACCAACGAAAAACCCGAACAACTTCTCGTTTCCGCCTCGGTAAGCCGCGGCTTGCGCGTCGTTTGCGGCGATGACTTCATCGACGATTCGGCCGATCTCGTCCCTGTCTGAAATCTGCTCAAAGCCTTTCTCCTCAATGACTTGAGCGACTGGTTTTCCCGATGCGAACATTTCGGCAAACACTTCTTTCGCTTGGTTATTGTTTATCTTTCCGGCCTCGATGGTTTTAATAAGTTCAGCCAGATCTTCGGCGGTTGCGAGGCTTTTGCAAGCGGTTTTGCCCGATGCGTTAAGCTCGCGCATTAATTCGCCTAAAACCCAATTTGCCGAAAGCCGCGCGTTCAGCGAACGCCGTGCCGCCGTTTCGAAATATTCGGCAAGCTCGCGCTCGGAGACGAGCTGCGACGCGTCGGCGAAACTGAGTTCGTAAACTTCCATAAAGCGTTCACGCATCGCGTCCGGCAGCTCGGGCATTGCACGTTTCGTTGCTTCAATAAAATCGGAAGTTACAAAAAGCGGCTGCAGGTCGGGCTCAGGAAAATACCGATAGTCGTGCGCATCTTCTTTCGAACGCATCACGCGCGTTACGCTGTTCTTTTCGTCCCACAGACGAGTCTCTTGCGTCACGCTCTCGCCCGATTCGTGCGCCGCTGTCTGGCGCGCGATCTCAAACTCGATCGCCTTTTGCATAAATCGAACCGAGTTCAGATTTTTCAGCTCGACTTTGTTATTGAACGCCGCTTCGCCGATCTTCCGCACCGAAACGTTCGCCTCGCACCGCAGATTTCCCTTCTCCATATCGGCGTCGCTCGCCCCGACCCATTGCAGCGCGCGGCGGACGTGATTTACATAATCGTACGCCTGCCAGGAAGAGCGAAAATCCGGCCCGGTCACGATCTCGGCCAGCGGCGTTCCGGCACGGTTCAGATCGATGTAGGAATATTTGTCGGTGTCCGGCAGCCCTTCGTGCACGTTTTTGCCGGCGTCCTCTTCGAGGTGCATTCGCTGAATGTAGATCGACATCGGCTTCCATTCCGTCGCGTGCCCGTGCTCGTCACGTTCGGCGGTCATCAGCTTCAGCGTGCCGTTGGCTGAAAACGGCTTGTCGTATTGCGAGATTTGATAGCCTTTCGGAAGATCAGGGTAAAAATAATTTTTGCGCGCGAAAATGGACGTTTCCTGAATCTCCAGCCCGAGCGCCAACGCTGCTCTCGCGCCCAACGCAATAACGTGACGATTTAAAACCGGCAACGCGCCAGGCAGACCGAGACAAACCGGACACGTGTTCGAATTAGGCTCGCCGCCAAACTCAACCGCGCAGCCGCAGAAAATCTTCGTCGCGGTCGCAAGCTGCGCATGCACCTCCATCCCGATTATCGCTTCCCAGCCGTCCTTCATCTCGATACCTATCTATTTAAACTTAAACAATTTTCAAGTAAACGCATCATGAAATTTTTACCACTTCGCCGTGAAAGATCTCGTTTTCATCGTCGCACTGTACAGAGACTTCGAAAGTTTTATACTCGCCCTCACAAAACAAAAACGCGGATCATGAAATAAATCATAATCCGCGTCGATCAAATTTCAAAAGTTGCGCTTATCGGGGTCGCACCGGCCGCCAGATCGGCAGTGGGCGCTGCTGAACGCCGGAGCCTATCCGAGTGCCGCTCGAATAACCCGAGTCGTAGATGACCAGGCCGCCGCCGACGCGGTATGAATCATTGCCGAAAAACCGGCCGCGAAACGGAAATCTCGAACGCCACGGAAAGCGGTTCCCGAAACCGCCGCCAAACGTGGAATATCCAAAGAAATAACCGTTGTCATCCCGACCTTCGACGACGATTATGGGCTGCTCCGCCTTAGCCTGTTCGACAGCCAACCTCTGCCGCTCGATCTCGAGTCTTTCGCGTTCGAGTCGGGCGGCCTGCAGGCTTTCGAAAAGCTCCATCCGTTCTTTCGCTTCCTGATCCCGCTGCTTTTCCATCTCCTCGGGCGACGGAAAACCGAGCCGCGCGTAATTCTCACGCAGATCCTGTTCGGCCGCCAGCCGCTTAACCTTAAATTTTTCAAGATCGGCGTTAGTGACCCTTCTGCCCTGCGCGTCGGCAAACGCAGCTCCACCGACCAAAACCACCAAAAAAACCGCGATTCTCTTCATCTCCTTGTACCTCTATACCCAGGATGATAACACCGACGCATTGGTTGCGGGCGTATTTCTGCATACGTTAAAAAGAGAAATTCGCCCCAACCCGCGCATTTCGCCCGACGGTGCGAAAACCGTTCTCGAAATACTCGTTATCGAAAAGGTTTTCCACCGTGCCGAAAACGCGCAAGCTTAGCTTGTTTTTCTTTACTGGAAATGTATAACCTGCCGTAAAATCGCCGCGCCGATTTCCCTCAAACCGATAAACGTAAACGTTGAATGCTGTTCCGCTGAATATCGGCGCGAGATATGAGGACGTTACGAGCAGGTCGAAATTTACCCAAAACCGCCCGAAACGCCGCGTCGCAACGAGCGTGAACTGATCTTCCGGAATGCCGAGCGTCGTCCGCACGCCGCTGCCGAAAACCTGCGCCTCGCGCTGGTCGCTGCTCGTGTAGGTGTAAGACGCGAAAATATCGGTCGAACCTGTTGGCTCAATTTTGGCGCTGAATTCCGCGCCGCGGGCAATGCCGCCCGGCGTATTGATGTAACCGCCGAACGGCCGCGTCGTGCTCCCGATTGGCGGCGCTACATTTCCGAAGCCGATAGTTTCATTAAGCTTCGAATAAAAATAGACTGCCGACATCCGCACCTTTCCGTTTGAAATGCTCTGGTCGATTCCCGCATCGAACGCCCAGGTTTTCTCCGGCTCCAAAAACGGATCGCCGATCGCGATAAACGGCGGCGGGCCGAACGAATTGAAAAACGAACCGAACCGCTCGAACAGCGAAGGCACGCGGTAACCGCTGCCGATGTGAGTTCGCAGCTTCGTTTTACTTTTCTGAAAATAATAAGAAGCCGAGCCGTCAAACGTCACCGCGCTCGGCGGATTTTCCAAAACGAGACTATCGTAAGGCGCGTTTTGCTCGCTAAATCTCGGCTCGTCCAGCCGGAAAAACTGTGCGCGAAAGCCGCCCGTAAACTGTAAACGCCCGTCAATCAAGCTAACCAGATCCTGACCGAAGACCGTGTGGCTCGATTGGCCGGCTCGCGTAAAGAAATCGCCCGTTCCGTCCGGCGTAAGGCCGTCGTTACCGAATCTTTCCTTTTCAAACTCATAGCCAAAGGTGAGCGTATTCGCACCGTTCGGCGTCCACCGAAAACGAGCGTTTGCCGCGTGTATCTGACCGTCGAAAATACTTGTCGATGCGCTTTGAAAGCCTGTGCCCAATATGCCGTTGTCGTTCGTGCGACTCGTTTTCAGTCCCGAATAATAACCTTGCACATCGAACTTCGAATTGAATGCGTGATTCACAACGAACTGCCCGGTGAAAAAATTCGTGTCTTGAGTCTTATCGGGATCGTCTGCGTCCGGCAAAAAATTCACGCCCGGATTCGCATCAATGATCGTCGCGTTCGTCGGCGGCAAAACGCCGGCCGTGTCGGGATCGCTATTTAATTTAACGAACGCATCCGAGAAGAAGAAACGCGCCGAAATCGTCGTCCAGCTTACGGGCTCCGCGTCGAAGCGTCCTTGCCAGTTCGTGTTTCGCGCATCGTCGTTGCCGTCAATTCCGCTCGTAAATACGGTTCGGGAAATCCCTGAATTGAAACCGAATTTGCTCGTCTGTGAACCGTGCGACACGTTTGCTCGAACACGCCCCATTCCTAGTCCTCCGCCTGCGCCTGAAACCTGGCCGTGCCATCCGTAACTTCGTTCCGGCGTCTGAAAATCTATTGTTCCGCCGACGGCGTTCGTCCCGTAAAGCGACGAGCCCGGCCCGCGAAGCACTTCGACGCGCGAAACGCTCGTCAGCGTAAAATCGCTCAAAAACGGCGATGCGTCGCCCGTTATCGCCGTCGCATCGCGAAACCGGACGCCGTCGATCAGAAGGGCCGTGTCCTGATTCCGAAGCCCGCGCGATTTAACCGTCGCAACCCGCCCAAACCCACCAAGCTGCTGTACGCGAAAACCTGGAATCGTACGCAGGCTGTCAACCAATGTGATGTCCGCGCGATCACGCATTTCTTGTCCGTCGATTAAATCAACCGTTTTCGAAACGTGCTCGATCGGCTGGCCGAAATCGGCCGAGATCGTCACCGTCTCACTCACGCGGTAAGGCGCCAGACTTAGCTTGACGTTGCGATCTTCGCCCGGGCTCAGCACGACGATCTCGCTTGCGATCACTCCAACGGCCCGTCCTGAATTCTCACGACCGCCGCTTGAAACCACATACGAACCAGGCGGTATATTCTCGAATCGAAATTTTCCCTCAGCGTCCGCCTTCGTCGAATAATATATCGTTTGATCTGTGCGCGATCGCAGACTCACGAGTGCTTCGCGTTCCGCATTGCCGTCTTGTTCGACCGTTCCGGACAACGTTGCATTTCCCTGCCCGAACACGACGGGTACGAATAACAAAAAATAAAGTATCGCTGTTTTCATTTTTATCCTCTTCTGCCCACACGCAGAATGGTTCAACGCCCAGGACAAACAGAGCAAAGTTCCAGACTTGGATCATTTGCGATTTTCGAATTTCGATTTGCGATCTTCTTTTCATTCGCAAATCGGCATTCGCAAATACCCTCACTGTTGCGTGGGCAGTGTCGGATTTTAACCGAACTTCCTTTGCGTTGCTTGTCAAAAATAATCTAGCCACAAATTACACGAATGGCACGAATTGAATTTCCCATGAATTAGTGTAATTCGTGCAATTCGTGGCTAATTTCTAATAAATCGTTGTCACTCTCACCTTCCCGCTCGCCGGATTTTCGTCCAGCAGCACTTGCACGTCGTAAACCTCGTCGATATTTTTCTGATTCAAAACCGCGTCCGGCACGCCGTAAGCGAATACCGCTCCGTGTTTCAGCATCAATATCTCGTCAGCGAATTCGGCCGCCAAATTTAGATCATGCGTGATGACGACCGCCGAGCAGTTTTCACTTTTCACGCGCTCGCGGATAAGGCGGAACATCATCGCCTGGTGCGCCAGATCAAGATTCGCCGTCGGCTCGTCAAGCAGTAGAATCTTTGCTTCGGTCGCAATAGCGCGTGCTAGCACAACCCTTTGCCGCTCGCCGCCTGAAAGCTCGTTCATCACGCGGGTCTCGAAATCTACAAGGTCGCAGCGTCTCAGCGCCTCGAGCGCGGCCCGAACATCTTCCTCAGTTTCCCACCCGAACGCGCCGCCGCGTGCAAATCTTCCCGCCAAGACAAATTCCGAAACCGTCACCGGAAACTTCGTCTCATTCTCCTGCGCAACAATGGCAATCGACTTCGCAATCTCGCGCCGCGAAAATTCCCGGAGCGGTCTTCCGTCGAGCTTAATCTCGCCCGAAGCCACCGGCACCGAGCCGTTCAACGCCCGCAGCAGCGTCGTTTTCCCCGCACCATTAGGCCCGAGCAATGCGACGACCGCACCCTTCGCCATTTCGAGGGTGACATCGCACAGAATGTTCCGACTGCCTAAAGTAATTGAAATTTTCTGAACGCTCAGCATCTCATTGAAAATCAATTAAATAATTACTAATCGATAATTAGTAATTAAATTTCGATCAAACGTCTTAATTCCTCCTCAAAAGATAAATAAAAACCGGAGCACCGATCAGTGCCGTAATCGCCCCAACCGGCAATTCGCGGGGGGCGATCACGGTCCGTGAAACCGTGTCGGCCAGCACCACGAAGATCGCGCCGGAAACGGCCGAAAACGGAACGACGAGACGGTTGTCGCTGCCGATCGCCAGCCGCACGAGATGCGGAACGATCAGCCCGACATATCCGACCGAACCACTCGCGGCAACGGCAGTTCCAACGAGCGCGCTTGCCAGTGCGAAAACGATAAGACGCACGCGGCCAACCTCCACGCCGAAATCCAGAGCGTCGCGCTCGCCGATCATCATCAGATTCAACGCGCGCGCCTGCGACGTTAAAACGGCCGTCCCGATCAGCGACGCCACAAGCGTCAAATAAAATCCCTGATACGTCGCCTGCGAAAGATCACCGAGCAGCCAGAATGTAAATCCGCGCAGCCGCGCCGCGTCCAAAACGCTCGTCAACAAAACGATCACGGACGAAAGGAACGTCGTCACAATAACGCCCGAAAGCACGAGCCGCTCGATGTTCATTCCGGCGCGCGAGCGCGCCATTTGATAAACCGTGAACGTCGCAACGCCAGCGCCCGCAAACGCCAGCACGGGCCGCGCAAATCCCAAACTTTCAAAAAACACAAACGCAAGCATCGTCCCCAACGCCGCACCGTTCGAGACGCCCAGCAGATACGGCTCCGCCAAAGGATTTCGCAGCAACGCCTGCAAACTCGCACCCGCAACCGCCAAACTCGCGCCCACGCAGGCCCCAAGAAAAACCCGCGGCATCCGAATGTCAAACAATATAGCCCGCTGCTGCTCCGTCAATTCAAAAATGGAAAGCCGTTCGCTGCCCAATGCAAGCCCCAACCCAAGCGCGGCCGCAAGAGCCAATAGCAAAATCAATGCTGTTGTGAGTCGTCGTTTCAACTATTCACTTAGAAATGATCGTTATGATCCTCTTCGGAATAAGTGAAAAGTTATAAGTGAGAAGTGATAATTTTCAGTTTTCACTTATCATCACTTTTCACTTATTCCGGAGGTCTGTTTTGCTCAGCCAGAAAACCCGCGATCTGTTCGATCGCATCTACCAACCGCGGCCCAGGCCGAGAAATGATGTCCGCATCGATCCGGTAAACTCGTCCATTTTTCACCGCAGGCGAATTCTTAAACACGGCGTTCGGCTCCCTGTTGTCATCACTATCGGAGAGAATGATCACTTCCGGATTCAATGCCAGCGCGGTTTCCTTACTTAGCATCGGGTACGCGGTCGGCAAGTCTCTTGTCACGGATTCACCACCGGCGTATTCAACCACTTGAGTGACATACGATCCTTTCCCAACGGTGAATAATGGTTCATTGGAGAACTGAACAAAAACACTAGGCGGCTCCTGAGGTTCAGTTTCCCGCTTGCGCTCATGCCAATAAAATTTGGCTCGGCTTTGAAGCCGAGTTGCCAGACGGACCGCTTCGTCCGGCCTTCCGAATAAATCGCCTAATGTGACTAAATCATCGAAAACTTCGTCAACAGTCTTTTGGTCAGAAACGAAAACGGATATTCCCTGCTCTTCTAGTGTCTCCGTGAACGCCTCAAGCTGTGACGCTGTCGAAACAAAAACAATCTGCGGCTTGAGAGCGATAATGCCTTCTATATTCGGCGTCTGCGTATCGCCAATTTTTTGAATAGCCTTCGCTTCTTCCGGGTAGTTGCAATACGTCGTGACGCCGACAAGCCTGTCGTCGGCACCCACGGCAAAGATCATCTCGGTCAAACTCGGCGCAAGCGAGATGGCTCGGTCGATCCTTACCGGAACCTGAACCGAGCGGCCGAGGTCGTCCTCAACAGTTCGATAGTCGGCAGTACTCTTTACCGGTTGCGATCCTGAACACGCAGAAATCACTACCGCCAAAAAAACGACTAATTGTAAATGCAATCTTTGCTTCACAATAAGAAATCGAAAAATCCGCCATCTAAAATCCAAAATCAAAACGCCCTGCATTTCGCGTCTCAAATCGGACAGGAAATACAGGGCATTTAAATATACTCTGTTTGCCGCCGATGTTTTTTTCGCGAAACATCAAACTGACAAACGTTTCGGGCAGGTGGCCCGACTTCAACAAATTTCGAATGTCGAATTTCGAATTTCGATTGAACTGCTTCAATTCGGAATTCGACATTCGATATTCGACATTCGCTTTACGGTGACGCGATCGTGCGGGATTTTCACCCGGCTTCCCCTTGTCACCCGAAACGCTTTACATTATTAAAGAGCAAACAAAATTGTATCACAGGCGGAAACGCGAATGTAAACGAGCGTACACGCGCAACTCCGCGCTGTGACGGCATCAACGTACCCGGATTCGGCGTTGCACGCTTCCTGACGGTCGCGTTTCCGCCAAATTAGATCGGAACGGCCGTCGATTGCAGGATGCCGGTCAGAACTTCTTCGGCCTCGCGTGTGCGGTTTTTCAGGCCGGAGGCGCGCGAGCTGACGATGACGCGGTGGGCGAAGCACGGCAGCACGAGATTTTTCACGTCGTCGGCGATGCAGTAATCGCGGCCCTCGATCAACGCCAGCGCCTGAGCCGAGCGGAACAGCGCCAGCGAGCCGCGCGGGCTGATTCCGATCTCGAGCGAATCGCTCTTTCGGGTCGCTTCGACGATCTGCAAAAGATAATCCACAAGTGCTTCATCAAACCGCACCTTCGTTACCGATTCCTGCAAACTCATCACGTCCTTTTGCGATAGCACGGGCTCGACAAATTCCAGCGGGTTCACGCTCTCGCGGTCGCGCAAAATTCGCTTCTCGTCCTCGACGCCCGGATAGCCCATGTGCAGCCGCAGCATAAAACGGTCGAGCTGCGATTCGGGCAGCGGATACGTGCCGTGATGCTCCGACGGGTTTTGCGTCGCCACCACAATGAACGGCAGCGGCAGATGCCGCGAAACGCCTTCGACCGTCACCTGCTCTTCGGCCATCGCCTCGAGCAGAGCGGACTGCGTTTTCGGCGTGGCGCGATTTATCTCGTCCGCAACTACGACATTCGAAAATATCGGTCCGGGCTTCCATTCGAATTCGCCGCTTCCCTGATTAAAGATCGAAAGCCCGATCACGTCTGACGGCAACAGGTCGGAGGTGAACTGAATGCGCTGGATCGTCAGATCGAGCGCCCGCGCCAGCGCATTCGCCAGCGTCGTCTTGCCGATGCCCGGAACGTCCTCGATCAGCAAATGCCCGCGCGCAAACAGCGTGACGAGAGCGAATTTGACCGTCTCCGATTTACCGCGAATTACGCTCTCTATCGATCCCTGCAAAGCCGCAATGCGACCGGCGTGGTCCCGCCCGTTAAACACCGTGCTCGCCGCTCTTTCCGTTCCAGTTATTATCCAGTCTCTCATTCGGTATGCGACGCGAAGGCGTCCAAACTTAAGTTTACCAAGATATTGGATGCAGAATGAACAAAATAATGTCGCCGTATGCAGAAGCCCGCACGTTAGTAAGGGCGATATACAAAATGCAGAAGCCCGCACGTCAGTAAGGGCGATATAAAAAATGCAGAAGCCCGCACGTTAGTAAGGGCGATATAAAAAATGCAGAAGCCCGCACGTTAGTAAGGGCGATATAAAAAATGCAGAAGCCCGCACGTTAGTAAGGGCGATATACGTACAATAGTGGAATTGCCTTTTCGGTGGCTCGCCTTGTTGCCCTGCGTTGAATGTATCGCCCTTACTGACGTGCGGGCTTCTGCATTGACGTGCGGGCTTCTGCATTGACGTGCTGGCTTCTGCATTAATGTTTGAAATCACTCGCAAAAACAACTAAACTTTTGAAACTTAACGCAGTCTTTAACGTGAAAAATCGCGGAGAGTTATTCCTATGAGTTTTAAAAACAAGATTCGCGGCGAACGCGGCTTTAACCTTATCGAATTAATGATCGTCATCGCGATCATCGGCCTGCTGATCGGCGTCGGCGCCATTGCCTGGGGCGCGATGATCCGCTCCGGTAACGAAGTAGCCGCGGCTCAGATGATAGACAGAGTTCGCACATATCAGGTGAACTACGCCTCGCGAAACCGCGGAAAGTTTGGGAAGTTCGACGATCTGATCAGGGTTATGGGTTTAGACGAAAAATTTGCCGGTGAGCGCCCCGTCGTCAACGGCTACATTTTCACTCTGACCGTCGAAGAACCGTCAGACAGCAAGCCGGCATTTTATTCAATAAACGCCGATCCGCAGGTCGGTGAGGGCGTGACCGCAACCGGAACGCGGCATTTTTACACCGATTCTTCGCTCGGCACAATCAAAGGCACCGACGAAAACCGCCCCGCGAAAGCCGATGATCCATCTATTTAGCATTCTGTCTTTCGGCTATTTTTGCCTTTTGACTTTTTACTTTTGACTTTACAAGACGACGCCGACTTAGCTCAGCGGTAGAGCACTCGCTTCACACGCGATAGGCCAGAAGTTCAAATCTTCTAGTCGGCACCATTTTTTTCAACTCTTACAGCCGCACACGTTCCTACCAGGCCGGATACCATTTCCCGTTAACTCTGTTTTGCTTGCCTTTAGGAGCCATTTTAGTTTAGAAGTACGTCTTCCGGTCGATCGAAACTAATCCTTTCAAACTTGATCCTGGCCCCCTATTAGTTCGCTTGGAGGCGGTTGTGCATTTACATTGACAGAATTGACAGATTGTATTGGACAACCGAAAATATACGCGACCCTATATTTTGTTACCAGCTATTGTTCTTGCCAGTCAACGCAATCCGCTCAGTGTTTGCCGGGCTCATTTATTGTTGTTGATCGGGTTTCACTCGTACTCAGCTTTCGCGGCAACCGCGCTTATTCGGACATGACCCGGATGTAACGTTTTTTGGTAGTTTGACACCAAACCTTGGGTTGGAAATTTCCGAAACTTCTTGCGCTTATGTCTTATCTTAAAACGGAGAGCAACCTATTTAAGAACTCGCCAGACGGTTTTCCTTTACTGGCTTTATTGCGACTATTAAAGGCCTTTCTGACCGCGTTTTTCGCTCTTGTTTTCTCTTTCTATATTGCCGCCGGCCAGGACTCGGTGACGGGTGCTTTAGAAGGGAGCGTAAGCAACAGCGCCACCGGACAGATCATTGTCGGAGCAACACTGGAGATCACTAATGAAGCGACCGGCCGCAGGTATAAGTTAGTTACAAACTCGAAGGGAATTTTCTTTCGGGGACAGCTCTTTCCCGGATGGTATCTCATTAAGGTTACAGCGCCGAACCTTGAGTCAAAGGTATTACGTCAGTATGTGGAATTAGGACGAACGAGCGAGGTGATCCCGGTCCCAGTCACGCTTGACCCCGTTGGTTCGGCTACGGCGGGTTTGACTGAATCTGAGATCGATCTTCGTTCCCGAATAAATACAATTGATGCTCGGCACGATCAATCTTCGACCCGCGAGCTTGAGTCGATGCCTATCGGTGGAGAAACGGTAACGCGAACTTTTGATGAACTCGCGCTATTGACGTTAGGAATAGCCCCACCGCCGCTGACCATCGGCTCGGTCGCCGGCCCGGGCGTCGGCGCGGGCGTCGGTTCGGCGGGCCAATTTGCGGCTAACGGGCTAAGGTCGCGCGCCAACAATTTTACGGTGGACGGTTCGGACAACAATGATGAGGACATTGGTGTTCGACGACAGGGCTTTCTCGCTTTGATTCCTCAATCGCTTGAGTCGGTTCAGGAATACCAGGTCATCTCGCTGCTCGCACCCGCACAGTACGGAAGAAACATTGGAGCACAGGTTAATGCCGTGTCCAAAACCGGTGGCAACCAGATTCTCGGAAACGTGTACTGGGCATTCAATTCCGACCGCCTTAATTCGCGCGGGTATTTTGATTCGATCCAGCCGAACAGGTCCTTCCCACTGCTGTCCGCGCAGGGGCAGCGAGTCGAACGAGACGGCGCGCCGATCATGGTCAGTTACAACAGCGGTGAAGAAAATCCGTTCACGTACAATCAATTCGGCGGGACTATTGGTGGACCGATCGTAAAGAACCGGACATTTTATTTTCTCTCGTTCGAGAGGCAGTCGATTCGCGGATCGCGCGAAGAGAATTTTGTCGTCCCGACGGTCGAACAGCGCGGGATATTCGGGTCCGGCGCGACAGGGCTTTTCCGCAATCCGTTTAACGGGCAAAATATTTCATCAATACCATCTTCGCTTGAAGGAGCCGCACTCTTTAGTCTCTTTCCGTTTCCTAATAATCCAAGCGGCATATTCGGCGGGAATACGTTGACGTACGATCTTCCAGTCGACGCCGACGGCACGATCCTTTCGGCGAAGGTCGACGATTCATTTCGTTGGCTTCGTAGGGATCATGTGGTGACCGGGAGATACAACTTTACGGACGATTCCCGAACGATCCCAGCCGTCAACCAGGCATTGTTCTCCACCATAACGGCGGATGTGCGAACTCACAACTTTTCGTTCTTCGCGAACACCCAATTAAGCGGGCCCGAATCTCAAAACCCGGCTTTCAACCAGTTGCGCGTCTCATTCGGAAGGACCCGACTCGATTTCTCAAAAAACGCTTCGGCGGTACACCTAATTCCGAGCGGTGAATTTCCAAACGACAACTACCTTTTGAACTCACCTTTAAACCTAAACATCACAACACCTCCGTCCTCCGGCATACCGAATACTGGAGTAGTGCGTTTTGTCGGAGCCTTCAATCCGGCCGGCCCGCCAGGACAAACGACTTCCGAGCAACTGCTGGGACCGATCGGGCAGGTCAACGTCGCTGGTTTTAGTCAGCTTGGTACGGATGTGTACAATTTTCCGCAGTCACGCATTAACGATACCTATCAGTTTGCGGATGAGGTGACCCGCAGATATGGCTGGCACAGCTTCATGTTCGGCCTCGATACCCGATTTACACGATTACTCAGCGATCTGCCGCGTTTGTCACGACCGTATGTTTCGATCAACGGTTCGCCCCGGCTTTCCCGGCGCGGAAACGGACAATGCATAAATGGCGGCGTAGGCGACTTTTGTTTTCCTGTGCCTGGACCGAATGCGATCATTCGACCTGAAGACCAGGTGGCGTTAGGAGCTCCCAGCAACTTTCTCATGACATTTAATGTCGATCGCCCGGGAGCCCAGATCGATATTCGTTTTATCCAGTTGAACGGCTTTTTCCAGGACACCTGGCGCCTGACGCCGGCCCTTTCGCTTTCATACGGCATAAGATATGAATACAATTCTCCGGTGACTGAGAAAGATAGGCTTATCGAAGATACCTTCGACGACCCCAGACTTCAGCTTGCCCCGGGTATCAGCTATTTTGTTGCCGGTCGGAAAGGACTTTACGATCCCGATCTCAACAACCTGGCCCCACGCGTAGGTTTCGCTTATTCACCTAAATTGTTCGGTCTCAGACGGGCCAGCGTCTTTCGGGCGGGGCTAGGGGTATTCTACGACCAGATCCTTGGCGCTGTCGCGAGCCAATCGAGAAACGTTTTTCCGTCATTTCTCACCGTGAATTTCGGAGCCGTACGAAACGGAAGCCAGCAAGGATTGTCCTTCCTCAATCCTGCGGACTTTAGATTTGAAGGAGTGGACCTTCGTCGACCCGGGACGCTTAATGCGATCAACCCAGCAATTCCTTTTGACGATTTCATCGGGTTTCTTAGGATCTTCTTTCCGAATGCGATCACTGCTACGCTTCCTGAATCGAAACTAAAGGTGCCAAGCGCTCTTCATTATGCTGCCGCTTTCGAGCAGCAGGTCGGGCGTCGCTATACGGTTCTACTAAGCTATGTCGGCACACGCGGCGCGAGTTTGCTTCGATTCAATACGCCGAATTTGGGCCAAAGCCTGACAACGGCGCCTACAGCCCTGGTCACTGTCGATGTACCGGTTGGCGGAGTGTTATCTTCGTTTCCAGTTGCGCTGGGCTTCTTGTTCAATCCCGGTCGTGCCGTAGCGGATGTCGGCTCGATTACCGTTTTCTCAAGCACGGCATCTTCACGCTACGATGCATTGCAAACTGAAATTCACGGCTACCCGTTTGCTAATCTTCGATTTACGGCCAGATACACATGGTCTAGAGCGATCGACGATGTTTCCGATGTTTTCGATCTGGCAGGCGCTTTCGTATTGCCGCAGAACAGCGCTACGTTGGCAGGAGAAAGGGCGGTTGCAAATTTTGATCTTCCACATAGATTCACTTATCAGTTTGCATACTCTTTTCCAACCACAAAAAGTCGGGTCGGATGGTTGACCAACGATCTGGAACTCGCCGGAATCGGAGTGCTTCAGTCCGGGCCGCCTTACACCATCAACAGTCTCATTGATGTAAATTTGGATGGAAACCTGACGGATCGACTCGATTCAACCGACGGGCTGGAAGTGACGGGAAACCGATCTCATCCGCTTCGCCTGGTTGCAGATCCTTCCGTTTTACTCGCCGCGTTCGGGCAAGACGGACGTGTAGGACGCAACAGCTTCCGTGCGGGAAATTTTTTCCAGATCGATCTTTCGGTAAGAAAGGCGATGAAAATCGGGAGCAGCAGGCTTCAAATTCGCTCGGAAATTTTTAATCTTTTCAATCGCGCGAATTTCGGCATTCCGGTCCGTTTTCTTGAAGCGAGCGGATTCGGCAGTGCGACAGACACGATCGGTACGGCAAGGCGGGTGCAGTTTTCGGTCAAATTAGAAATTTAGGTTCTTCTGGAGGGAGACTTATGGTGAAGAAAAATATTCAGAATCAAATTCTTGAGGCATTTCTTATAGCAAATCTTTTTGCCGCCGTTGGTTTCATTTTCTATGGTTTGTCGTTAAGCAATCAGAAATTTGCGGTGGGCGTTGACAAACCTGAGCTGCGTTCATATGGAAAAATACCTCTTCATTTCGAGCCGAACGTCGGGCAGTTTTCATCAACGGCCGGCTTTTTTGCGCGAGGTAGCAGCTATCGAATAGGTTTGTCTGCCACTCACGCATACTTTCGGTTTTTGAGCCACCGGCTATCTCAAGAATCAAACGACAGCTCGCATGAAATTCGGTGTCTCGATATGCAGTTGCTTGCAGCGAACGAAAATGCAAAGGCTACGGCAAAAAATCAGCTTCCCGGGAAAAGTAACTATTTTGTCGGAAAAGACTCAAGTCATTGGCGCACCAATGTTGCGAATTTCGAGCGCGTGCGCTTTGAGGAGGTCTATCAGGGCATTGATATTGAATATTACGGTACTCAGAACCAGCTTGAATATGATTTCGTCGTAAAACCGGAACACGATCCGGCGCAAATACAGCTTCGGTTCGACGGTATTACGAGTGCGGAAATCAACACCGCTGGAGAATTGGTGTTGGCTACCGAAGCGGGAAATCTCATCCAGCGGAAACCTGTGATTTATCAACTACAAGATGACGGCAAGCGTGAGGAAATTGCCGGTGGATATACGGTTAACGGCAACAATGTTTCATTCTGGCTTTCGGATTATGACCGGACGCGTGAGCTTGTGATCGATCCGGTTTTCGTTTATTCGACATATCATGGCGGGCCGCGTGATGACACCGCGGGCGGTATAACTATAGGAAATGACGGAAGCGCCTATGTCATCGGCACCACAACGGGCGAGTTTCCACTGGTCAACCCGCGGTATCCGGTTCATTCAGGGGGATTCGATGTTTTCATCTCAAAATTAGATCATCTCGGGACGGGCTTTGCATATACCACGTATCTTGGCGGTGGCGGTAATGATATCGGAAGTGGGATCAAAGTGGACGGAAATGGCAATGTCTATGTTTCAGGTGTTACGAACTCATCTGATTTTCCCGTCCTGAATGCCAGGCAGCCGAACAATAATGGAGGCTCAGATGGATTCATCGCGAAACTAAATGCAAGTGGCAACATGCTTGTCTTTTCGACTTTTCACGGGGGAAACGGTTTCGACGCTGTCCGTGGTATCGCCCTCGACGAACTGGGCAACATTTATGTTGCAGGTGAGACGGATTCGACTGCTCAGTTTCCACTGATGCGTGCGAGGCAGGCGAACAACAACGGCGGAACGGACGCATTCGTCTCAGCGCTGGGTCAGGATGGTTCACAGTTGATATTTTCAACTTTTCACGGAGGTCTTTTTTACGAGATCGCTAGTGCAATCGACGTATCTCCCGCCGGTGACGTTTTCATTACCGGAGAAACTCAGTCGCCCAATTTCGGTTCGTCCCAACCTTACTTTCCGATCACCATGAATGCACGGCAGCCGAATATTCGCGGTGCTGGCGACGCATTTGTATCAAGATTTAAATTGATCGTGGATAACGAGAATGCAACTACAGAGTTGGCCTTGGTTTACTCAACATATTTCGGCGGAAACAGCACTGATCGAGGCGAATCGATAGCATTTGATCCGCTCAGCGGTCGCTTCCATATAGTAGGTTCCACAAGTTCCACTCAGGATTTTCCGTTAGTGCGCTCCTGGCAGACCCAATACGGAGGCGGTGTAGCAGATGCTTTCGTCGTAACATTTGATGGGCCTGACGTTTACCAATCGACATACTTGGGAGGTAACGATTGGGACATGGGTCAATCTGTCGATGTGCGGTCAATCGACGGTGTTCGAAAAGTTTATGTCGCTGGTATGAGCAGGTCGGCCGACTTTCCAGGCAATAGCAACGCTTCTACGCCCGACGGCAACATTGATTTCGATGCTTTTGTTTCGATTTTAGAGTTTACAGCGAATACGCCACAACAAGGATTGATAGACGGGCTCGTGTCAACGGAAACCTTTGGCGGATCGCGCACGGAACTCGTCGCGGGAATGGAGACGAATGGAGCTGGCAACGTCTTTCTTACCGGTCAGACAATGTCGTCGAACTTTCCCACGGTCAATGCGGTCCAAGGCTCTTACGGTTCGGGTGCTAATGACGCGTTTATCACAGCCATGGCCGCTCCGCCAACTCCCATTCGGTTTACCGTCAGTGGAAGAGTAAGGGATCAAAACGGTGTCGGCATGCCGGGAATCGTCGTCAAGGCCTCAGGCAACGACAATGTTCAGGTCGCCTCTAACACGAACGGCGACTATTCTCTCGCACCGGCTGCGAACGGATACTACACGGTAAATGCCGAGTTGCCGAGTCACGTTTATATGCCTGCGGGCGGTTACCCATTCGAGCCGCTGACGGGAAACGAAAAGGGTAGAGATTTTATGGCAAGTTCGGTGATAAACGACAATCTGGCGGATGCTCTGGAAATAACAAACGCGTCGGGATCCGTGCTCGGTAATCAGAGTGGTGCGACAAGAGAAGTTGGTGTAGAACCCAACCATGGTGAGCGAACAGTCTGGTACAAATGGCGGTCTCCATTGACCGGCCGAGTGAAGTTTTTCGTTACTCCGGGATTCGAGCCTATATCGATCGACAGCGTGAGGGGCATCTTGACTATTTACAAAGGAACGGCGTATGACAACCTCGAAGTCGAAGGTACTGTGAATCAGGCGGACGGATCGATAAATGTCGATGCAGTAGCCGACCAGGAATACCGGATCGTGGTGACAACGCCATCTACCTTTGGAACAGTTCGAAACTTCGTTCTTGGCTGGGGTGATTTCGTCACGATCTCAGGCAGCCTTTTTCCGCAAAGCACAGATTCAATTGTTGTCACTCCAGTGCGAATGTTCGCGACCAGCTTGTCGGGCGATCCTGCGTTAATTCGTTCGCTGCTATTTTCTGAGAGTTCGTCGCAGAATCCTATACGATATTTTATTCGTATCCCGCGCGGCGGAAGTTATGCGATCTTTCCTGAATCGGCCACTCTGTTGTCTGTAACTCCCACGAGCCAACCTTTAACAAATGTTCTCGACGACATCGGCCTCGTAAGCTTCTCGGTTCGGTGGCGTCGAACCCTGAGTTTTACTGCATTGATCAACACAACCGTTATGCCCTCAGACTCATCGATAGCCCCCTATGTGCACTGGGTACATCCGAATAATCGCCCTGGTGGCTTTGCAGAGTCGACCGGCGGCAAGCCTTTTAAATTCACGGTCATGCCACCATACCCGCTAGATGATCCCGGCATGGCGACCGCCTACCATCCGAATTTCTCATTTGGATGGAAAACAGTTTTGGCTGATGATTCGGTCTCACTTGTAAAAACTCCGTCGAGCTGTACGTACGCTGTTCCGACGGGGGCACCTTCCACTATCCCGGCGTCCGGCGGCTCGTTTGTGTTAAACGTGACTCCGTCGCCGGGTACATGTTCGCTGAGCGTCGCAAGCGATTTCAGCTGGTTGTCTGCTTCAGTTTCCGGTAATTCAGTAATGGTAACCGCACAGCCTAATCGCACAGGCTCGGACAGAAAAGGCGTTATTACTTTTGGTGAAGGTCGTTCCCCGTATTATATCGACCAGCCGTCCGCTCCGTTTTTAAGTGTAGAAAATGCAACCCTTATTGAGGGAAATTCAGGTAATTCATTTATCTCAATACCGGTTCGTAAATCAGGTGGTGGTTCGGTCACAGTTAATTGGTCCACACAGAATGGAACTGCAATGGCCGGCGAGGACTATATGGCCGGAGGCGGAACCTTGAATTTCGCACCCAACGAGACGGAGAAAACGATACGGGTTCAGATAAACGGGGACATCACCTATGAACAAAACGAAGATGTAAGGATCGTTCTTTCCAACGCAGTAGCCACAATCACGCCGATTATAGAAAATCAAGGTTTCGCCTTGATCGTAAATGACGACGCCCAACAGGTCCCCTTGTTAAGGACGCGCTTCGACTACGACGGGGATGGTAAAACAGATGTGTCGGTGTGGCGGCCGGGGGACGGCATCTGGTACATCCTGCAATCGTTAAGCTCGTCGGTGCGGGCGCAGGGGTGGGGATTGACGAATGATAAGCTTGGGCCGGCGGATTTTGATGGGGATGGGAAGACGGATCTGGCGGTGTTTCGTGAGAGTGATTCGAACTGGTATATTGTCAACTCCTCGGATAACACGGTGACGGTGTTTGGATGGGGGATTGCGGGCGATTTGCCTGTGCCGGCGGATTACAACGGCGATCAGAAGGCTGACATCGCGGTTTATCGGCCGAGCGAGAGCAACTGGTATCGCAGGGACTCGGACGGGCAGATTCACATCTATGCTTGGGGAATTGCAGGCGACAAACCTGCACCGGCGGATTTCAACGGCGACGGCGTGGCGGACATGACGGTGTTTCGTCCGAGCGAAGGCCGTTGGTACACGATCAATTCGGGCGACGCCTCGATCAGCATTGGGGAATGGGGCATCAGCGGAGATATCCCGATACCGGCTGATTACTCCGGTGACGGACGAACCGACTTCTGCGTGTTTCGTCCGAGCAACTCGACGTGGTACCGAATTCACTCAAACGACTTCACGATCCAAATCATCACCTGGGGCCTCGCGGGCGATCTGCCGGTGCCGGGCGACTACGACG
>Ga0187894_10000758_pt1 | contig 43457 bp, 47 predicted proteins | sample GBC1701081metaG_FD_136650 | JGI IMG/M metagenome (GOLD analysis project Ga0187894, IMG submission 136650) | White microbial mat communities from a lava cave in the Kipuka Kanohina Cave System on the Island of Hawaii, USA - GBC170108-1 metaG ... | reverse complement strand
TTCGAGTTTCCCAGACTAAGGAAGGTTGGGCCAAAATCCTTGCTTCAGTTTCCTCTCGAGTTGTCGGTTTCATCCTGGCAGAAAATCGAATTTGGCCAGTGGACTCTCATTGCCAGCGCCGGGGTTCTTGAGGAATCTCAGCTAGCCGGTAAACTCGAGGAGTTTGGCGGACCGACGATCGGACGGGAAAGAATGTCCGCAGCAGAGTTTCTAAAATTGCAAACAGTGGTTTATTCGAACAGAATTCGGATCGTCGTGTCGAACCATCGGTGAATGTGACACGCCATTCGACATCTTAGGAAGAGTAACCGAGCATAAGCAAACGACGAGTGGCGGCGATCCGAAGGATACACGACCGGATACGTGTACACTCTTGGGAGCGCTCATGGAAGAAACTTATCCGAGACGTTGAAGCAGAGCCATCCGGTTATGGCTAGCCATCCTTGGGGTGGTAAACATACAATAAAATAATGACAACCCGCTCCCGTTTGATTCTTTTGACTATTTATTCGCTTGGTAAATCGGTTCACAAATAGTTATGACTAAAGCGGCCGTGTTTCTTTACATTCTTAGTCTTTTCGGTTGTGGGAGTAATGCCCAGCACAGGGTTGATTCCAGTAATTCGGCGAACATGTCTAAAATCTACAATTCAGAGATCATGCAAGAATCGCGGTCAGATTGTTCACTTGATTTGAAATCAATACGTGGCTTTTACGCCAAAGTGCCGGACGACTTTAGAAATGTCGACGCCGACAACCAATTCATTGCCCGGCTTCAGGCATGTCCGCGCGAACCCGTAATCGCGAGGCTAGCGGAACTGTTAAATTCGAATCAGCGTGACTATGAAGTACAGACGAAAATCACCTACTTATCCATAAAACTCGATCACGATCAGGACCGGAACAAAAAGAAATTGTTGGAGCTCTTTGGCTCTTATCCCTATGAGGAAAAAGGAAATGCGCTCATCGAACCCGATCGGGTTATCGACATGGTTTGTGACGTTGTACTTACGGAGGATAGTGTCGGCTTCCTTTCTTATGTTTTCGATCTAAAGACCGATAATGCTATGACGACAATGCTCTCCTCTACTTTGGCCGAAGTTTTTGAACGAAACCCTGAGACATTTTTGAGGGAACTAAAGACGAAATCAAAAGGCAAACAAGAATCAGTTTACTCTTCGCTTTGCACGGCAACTACAAAAAAAAGACTTCTGGCAGCGGTCTCTAAAGTTAGTACGAGTTCTGACGTTCACGCACTCTCAATGGATATGGCTGCCATCGTAAATCGAAGTCCGATCTGCCGAGAGTCTTAGCAAGAAATACGGAGTACCGTCTAATAGTATATGGCTTTCACCAAGCTAAGTTCGGAACAGATTGTTGATTTTGTTTCCGATAAGCGAAGGGCGCATTCGATCAGTTTAGATTGCGACGCGCGCCGCCACACTATCGTCGGTTTCGACAAAAACGAGAAAATCTTTGACTTAAGACTGCCCTTGCCATACGAAAGGATTCGAAGCGGTGAGCCAATCGCGGACTACCTCAAGCGCGTATCAAGAGAATCGTTTGCGCCATATGTTGTTTTATTGATCCAGGCTGGACATGCGGCCCTCGGATATTTTGAAAATGGCGCTTCATCAACCGACGGCTGGACACGCGCAACTTACGATTTAGCCGGACGGGTTACCGAAACAGCGACCTTTTCCGGTTCGGTCAGTCAAGCGCCGCCAGCCACGGGAACAAACACGCGGACACGGACAATGCCGGCGAGCAACCGGTCAAGGAATAACCGGCCGGAAAATTACCGCATTCGGATCAGGACGAATGTAACTGCAAGCGGCGTTGCTGCATATAAATCGCCAATACCGATTGACGGCATTCCGAATCTTGCTTACGACAACACAGAATACCTGAATCTCGTCGGGCAATTCTTAGTTTCATCCTTCTTCGATGATTTTCCACGCATTATCGTTCTTCAACAGCTTGCTCATTAATGCGGCGTGGACGGCGTGGCCTGATCTTTCGGCAGTAATTTTTCCCAGCAGGGGCATTCCGAGGAGGGCGAAGTCGCCGATGATGTCAAGGATTTTGTGGCGAACGAATTCGTCGGTGTAGCGGAGCGGCGTTTCGTTAAGCATTCCGTTTTGGGTCAGCACGATCGCGTTGTCGAGCGAGCCGCCTTGGGCCAGATTGGCTTTTTGCAGCATTTCGATCTCGTGAAGAAAGCCAAAGGTGCGAGCCGACGCGATTTGTTTGCCGAAAGAACCATTTTTCAAAAGAAAGTGAAACGACTGACGCTCGATCAAAGGATGCTGAAAATCTATCAGGCATTCGATCTCGAAATTATCAGACGGCTGGACCGACATTTTCCGACCGTCTTCTTCAAAAGCAACACGCTTGAGAATCTTTAACGTGCGTCGGGAAGCTTGCAGTTCTTTTGTTCCCGCCGTGCCGAGCAGCTCGATCCAGGTTTCGCTTGAGCCGTCCAATATCGGGAGCTCGATGTTATCGAGTTCGATAAAACAGTTGTCGATGCCGGAACCACGCAAGGCCGAGAGTAGGTGCTCGCAGGTGGAGAGCACAACACCGCGTCTTACAAGCGTAGTCGCGTACGAGCAATGCGAAATGTATTCGACCGACGCCGGAATTTCGAAATTATCCAGATCCGTGCGGACAAAAATATAACCGGTATTTTCCGGTGCCGGCTGCAGCTTAACATTCACTTCTACGCCTGTGTGCAGTCCGACGCCGCTGATATTTGCTGACTTTGATATCGTGGTTTGCTTCATCGCTCGAATTTCCTATTACAACTGGCGTGCCGATCCTAACTTTCAGGAAAGCAAGTAAACTGCGACATTAGAAAGAATCCGATTACCGCGACTGTGGCATTCACGCGACATATTGTGGGCGAATTTACTCTTGACCGTTTACGATTTACAATTTATTGCAAGATATGCCAATTCAGACTGCGGGGCAAAAGACCGCAAAAGTTACAAAGTTAAAGATAGAAAATCAATCGACGCTTTCGCTGCCGAAAGGCGCGCTCGACCAGATTCAGAAGGCGTTGGATTATCTGCCGATCGAGCATCTTCGCGGCCTTGAGAAGGTCAGGCTTGTCGATTTTATCAACGACCCGCGACTGAAAAATCTCGACGTGCCGATGAAGGGCGACCTGCCCGGACTTTATCATCCGAAGCAGGGTACGCAGAACGCGTTTCTCGAAATGTCGATGGGCGCGCTGCTGCAGCCGACCGAGGGTTTTGCGAAACGCTGGATGGCGAAAACCTCGTTTAAGAGCAATGTCGCCGGCCTGATATTTTCGCTCGTCGGGCAACATTATTATTTCACGTTTAAGCATTCGGTGAAGAAACAAAATCTTGAACCGCAGATCCGGCAGTATGCCGAAAAAAATTTGCGTGCGTGGGGCGAACAGCAGAATAAGAACAGCATTCGCGGGAAACTGTTCAAGCCGTTTCGGCCCGTGCTCGAACGGTGGGCCAAGTGGCTGAATAAGAAAGCGGCCCTGACGCAGAAGAAGTGATCGACAGTGAATACGGGAGCGAAACAGGCTGTCATCGAAACGACAGAAAAAACCGAAGAAGCTGCCGAAGAGGCGGTTCACAATCCCTTCGTAAAAAGCTTTTCACGTTTTGGCTTTTATGCCAAAGGCGCTCTGTTTTTGGTCATCGGCGTTTTTGGTATTTTTCTGACCGCCGGTATTCGCGGCGGCAAGATTACTGATCCGATCGGGGCGATGTCGGCGGTCGCTCAAGTGCCGTTTGGAAAACCGCTGTTGATCGTTTTTATCCTCGGCGCTTTAGGTCACGGCATGTGGAATATACTTCGCGGAGCCGCAGACGTTGACAACGCCGGAACTGGTTTTAAGGGAATTATCGCGCGAATTGCCTCCGTCGGCATCGGAATCTTTTACTTCGTTCTTGCGGTGACGGCTGCTTACGTGGTTTTCTCCAGCCCCGTTCCCAAAACAAGCGGTGAAGTCGAGGAGACCTTGACCGCGATTTTGCTTGCAATTCCGTATGGCGCGATTTTTGTGTTCTTTATAGGTCTAGGATTTTTCGCGGCAGCGGGTCATGAATCTTATAGCGGCATTACGGGCAAATTTCGCGACAACTACAAGAATTGGGAAATAAACCCTTCTTTGAACCGGCTCGTTTTCATATTAGGATCCGTCAGTTTTTCGGTCAGAGCATTGATATATCTCCTCATTGGCTATTTTTTTCTGAGAGCCGCGTGGATGAGCGATCCCAAGCAAGCCGAAGGCCTTGACGGAGCTCTTCTGGCCCTCGCTCAAAATCAGTTTGGCGGCATTCTGCTGACCCTCGCCTCAATTGGGCTTATCTGTCATGGAGTTTTGGCCTTTTTTGAGGCAAAATATCGACGCGTTTCTTAAACGAAGATTATGAACTACTGGCTCGTTAAACAAGAACCGGAATCTTACTCGTTCTCCGATTTCCAGAAAGAAGGCAGAACCGATTGGACCGGAGTGCGCAATTACACTGCTCGAAATAATCTGAAGGCCATGAAAACCGGCGACAAGGTTTTCTACTATCATTCAGCGGACGAAAAAGCTGTTGTTGGGCTGGCGAAGGTGACGAAAAGCTTCTTTCCTGATCCGACTGCCGATGACGACGCCTGGGTCGCGGTTGAGCTCGAGGCCGGCAAACCGGTTAAACAACCGGTCACGCTTGCCGAGATCAAGGCTAATCCGAAACTCTCCAATATGGCGTTGGTCAAGCTCTCACGGCTTTCGGTCTCGGCAGTGACTAAAGATGAGTTTGACGAAATTGTGAGAATGTCCAAATAGGTAGCCGATATGAATGCCGCATCCGAATCTGCACAACAGGCTTCGTTATCGAAGGAAGCGGTTGCGCATTACCACTCACTTCTCGATGATCATGATCTTGCCGCCGAGTCTTTCAGGGTGCTGCGCGAAGGGCTTGAAACCAATCGTCTGATATTCGGCGGCCGGCCGCTGTCGCCGTATCTTCGCCCACATTTTATAACAACCGCAGATTGGGAGCGCGTGAAGACAACATGCGAAACCATCTGGAGCGCTCTGCAAAAAGTAAAAGACGCGGCCGTGCTGGATGATGCGATTCTCGATGAGCTCGGGATCACGGAGATCGAAAAGGAGTTGGTAAAGATCGATCCCGGTTACCAGCAAGTTTCGCCGACCGCGCGGCTCGATTCATTTTTGACTGACACGGCGTACAGTTTCGTTGAACTAAATGGCGAAAGCCCTGCCGGAATAGCGTATGCCGATTCGGCAACCGAAATTTTCAAAACGCTTCCGGTGATGCAAAAATTCGCGGAGCGCTATGAAGTGACCAGTTTTGACGGTCGGTCAAAGATGCTCGATGTATTGCTGAAGTGTTGGGACGAATTCTGCGGCGGAAAAGCAGAGCGAAAACCGCTCATCGCAATTATCGATCTGCAAGATCTGCCCACTCAAAAGGAATTTGAGCTGTTTCGCGATTACTTCGAATCCAGCGGATACGACGCGGTCATTTGCTCGCCGCAGGATCTGGAGTTTGATGACGGCAAGCTTTACCTCGGCAGCGTCGCCATCGACGTCGTTTACAAGCGCCTGCTCGTTAACGAATATCTGCCGATAATGGATCAGTATCCGGCGTTGCTCGACGCCTATCGCGCCGGTGCGGTATGCATGGTGAATAGTTTTCGCGGAAAGCTTGTTCATAAGAAGGCAATCTTTGCCGTGCTGACAAACGAACGCTATGCGCATCTTTTCAGCGAAGCCGAGCGTTCGGCGATTGACGCTCATGTTCCCTGGACGCGGAAGTTTCGAGCGGAGCAAACCGTCAATCGCGGAGAAACGATCAATCTTGTCGAGTGGACATTAGCAAACTCGTCAAAGCTCGTCCTGAAACCAAATGACGATTACGGCGGCCATGGCATTTACATAGGTTGGAATTTGGCCGCCGAAGAGTGGAATGCCGCGATCGACACAGCGCTCAAGAACGGCGATTATCTCGTGCAGGAGCGCGTCAGCACTGCACGAGAGATGTTTCCGATGATCTTCGACGACTTGGGCAAATGGGACATGGTCGAGCAGCTGGTCGATCTCGACCCGCTACTTTTCAACGGCGTCGTCGGCTCTGCATTTACGCGTCTGTCGTCGAACGAACTCGCAAACGTAACCGCCGGCGGCGGCATGGTACCGACGTTTATCATCGCCGAGAAAAATGCAGAAGCCCGCACGTGAGTAAGGGCGTAACGCGCAACGCATGACAGAATCAATCTCGTCTTCCCGTCTTCGCACTCTCACCGACGAATATTTGCGCCTTGAGAAGAAACTGAAGCTCGGCGGCGGGCCGGAGAAGATTGCAAAAATTCATTCGCAGGGCAAGCTGACTGCGCGAGAACGAATCGATCTGCTTCTCGACAAAGACGCGTATTCGCAGGAGATCGGACTGCTCGTCGCGTATGACGAATACAACGGCCAGGCGCCGGCGGCGGCGGTTGTGACGGTGGTCGGAAAGATTGAAGACATGGAATGTGTTGTCGTGGCGAACGACGCGACGATCAAAGCCGGTGCGTGGTATCCCGAGACAATAAAAAAAATACTCCGCGCGCAGGAGATCGCCATGCGCAACCGCGTGCCGATCGTTTATCTGGTCGATTCGGCGGGCGTGAATCTGCCTTATCAGGGCGGCGTTTTCCCCGGTCAATACGGCGCGGCAAGAATTTTCTATTACAACTCGATAATGCGGCGCTACCTGAAGGTGCCGCAGATCGCCGCCGTGATGGGAATGTGCGTGGCGGGTGGAGCATACCTGCCGGCGCTTAGCGACGTGATCCTGATGGTCGAGGGAACGTCGTTCATGGGTCTCGGCGGAGCAAATCTCGTGAAAGGCGCGACCGGCCAGACCATTGACAATGAAACTCTCGGCGGTGCGATGACGCACAACGCGATCTCCGGCGTCGCGCATTATCGAACGAAAGACGACGCAGAGTGTTTGGCGAAGATACGCGAACTAATATTGGATCTGCCCGAGCCGCAATATGCAAACTGCAGCAAGCGCAAGGAATTAAACCTCTTCGAATGCGGCACAGGTCACATCGACGAAGCACTTCGAATTAAGGAAAAGTTCGATCGAATCGGCAAAGAAAATCCAATCTACAACCTGCTCCCGGATGATCATCGTGCGCCGTACGACATGCGCGCCGTACTCGACACGTTTCTGGATGACAATGTCGACGAGTTTCAAGCAGATTTTGCAAAAGAGATGATCTGCGGCACGGCGCGGATCGGCGGCATTCTGGTCGGCGTGATCGCAAACTCTCGCGGCATGTCGAAAGGCAAGAACGGTCCGCGTTTTGGCGGAATAGTTTATACGGAATCCGCCGAGAAAACAGCGTACTTTATCGAAAACTGCAACCGGCATTCGACGCCGCTGCTTTTTGTGCAGGACGTCTCCGGGTTTATGGTCGGGGCTGAGGCCGAGCACAGCGGCATCATCCGCGCCGGTGCTCGGTTTGTCGAAGCAATGGCGACGGCCGTCGTGCCCAAGATCGTTCTCACCGTCAATCACGCATCCGGTGCCGGTTATTACGCGATGGCCGGGCAGGGCTTCGACCCGGATTTTATCTTTAGTTTGCCGACTGGCCGAATGGGCGTGATGGAAGGCGACAGCGCCGCGCACGCCATCTTTGGCACGCAGCTCGAAAAACTGAAAAAGGAAGGCAAGCAGCCCGACGACGCCCTCGAAGCCGAAATGGAAAAAGTGCGCGAAACCTACGACAAGGAGCTCGACGCCAAACACGCCGCGGCCCGCGGTCTCGTCGATGCGATCGTCACGCCCGAAAATCTTCGCGAATCGCTCATTCTCGCGTTACAGACCTGTCGAAACACGTCGACGCCGCACATCGGAGCCTTTGTCCTGCCAAATTGTTAGCCAGATGGAGATCGAAACCGTTTCAATCGGTCAAACGTAAGAAGTTTTGGCTAATCTTCCTTGAGGATGGCTTTATGTTATGAGACTTGCATTGATTTCGGTATTGTTCGCGACGCTGCTGACTGTCACATTTGCTTTCGGTTATTTTTATCGACCAAAAGGCATCGACTCCTCGGCGGCTGCAACGCCGACGCCGGCTGATGCTTCGCGTCGGACGAGCGAGCCTTACAACGGATAGACCGTGACGGCAACGACGAAGACCACGGCATCGCCCGCGAAACCGTTATCGACGAAGCCGGCCGCGCCGGTTACAAGCTTGTTACAAGCTTAAGGAAGAGTTCGATTTTGTAAAAGGCGACAACATGGATTACTTTCTTGTGTTCCAGGCAAAGTAGTCATCAGAATGTCTTCATAATATTGCACGAGACTGGAAACCGGCCCGCTGCCGAAAGCAGCATTTCCTTATATATGGAGGAAGCGTTGGAGTTGACTTTTAGTAGGTTCCGCAAACAGATGTCGGACGGAATACAACCCTGGAGTTTGATCGCGCTAGAATGAAAGATATGAGGACGCTGCTTCCATTTGTAATGGTCATTCTTTCGATGTCGGTGTTCGGACAAACGAGCGAGGCGCTGGGCACGTATTCCGAGAACGGGAAAATGATCGCGATAACAAATCTTTCCGGGCTGAGCGACTGCGCGGCCCGGAGCGCGAGAGGAAAGGTGCGGTCGGTTAAAGTCGATGGCGACCGCGCGATCGTTCGCCTGCGTGACAAGAAGGTGGAAACGGATGTAGAAATTCCGCTCGACAAGCTGGCGAAAGATGAACGAGACGCGATCTTTAAGCAGCTATTGAAAAAGAAGAATTTGCTCCGCGTGGCGGGCTACGCGTGTACGCCCGAAGCCGCGATCACGGCATTCAGTATCGACCACGTTTATTAAAATCTGTTAGACGATTCGCGAGGCCCTCAGCCGCACTGAAAGCCGGTTGCCAGCAACGCGCGTGAGACTAATATTTTTGCGCTGCGTTGCCGAAAATCTATCAGGCAGTCTCATCTCGAGAAGCGCGTCAATGTGTGACTTGAGCAGGTTCATCTGGTCGGGCTTGACAAGGTAATCGTTAGCTCCGGCAGCGATCGCCTGCTGCTTGTCAACCTCTCGGTTCAGTGTGCTGTAAATAAGAATAGGAATAAACGGATCTACGGCCCGAATCTTCATACATATCTGCACGGCGGTCGTGTCGGGAAAGCAATAATCGAGTAAAAAAAGGTCGAACGATTCACGCTCGATCAATTCGCCCGCCTGTTTTCCGTCAGGAGCAGTCGTGACGTCAAAACCAAAGCTGTCTGTCAACCAATGCGACATCAGCTGCGAATCGATCGCGTCGTTATCGGCGTATAAGATGCGAGGCGGCAAAAGCATAGTTCACCTCTATCGTATAAATTTTTGGATTACGAGGCCGCGGAACCAAAGGGTTCCTTTAGCCTCGTTCGTGGATTTGAAAATTAAACTGCGCGTCGGCCCGTAACGAGCTGCACGACCAGAACAACCAGAGCGATCACCAAAAGAATGTGAATCAGGTTGCCGGCTGCGCCGAATCCGAAACCAAGCGCCCAGAGCACGAGTAAGATAATCAATATAGTCCAAAGCATTCTATTTGTCCTCCAAACTAACTATTCGTCGTGGCCGGTCGATTGGGGGCCACAGATTCCCAAGAGTTGTTTACTTCAGAAAAACTAGTTCGCAAACAATGTGCCAGTCATTTTCGACGAAACTTTGACCTAAATTATCGATACAAACTTTCTTCTACGTATGGTTTCGATACGATCTATGAACGAATAACGTCGAATCTGAAATCAGTGTGAATCGGAATCGCCGCCTGCTCTGTCTTCCAGCAAACACTAGTCGGCGAAGGCTAGGAAATGAATGTTCCGTTTTTGATCGTTAAGCGAGCGGTCTTCGACCGCGGCGCGTGGGGCGCACAACTAAAACGCGGTCAAACGCTTCTGCGGAAAGCGAAGCTTTTCCGCACATCAACCGGCTGCCTTGTCGGATTTTACTTCAACGTCGGGTCGCGTGAACTCGGAATACTCGAATACGAACTCAATTTCCCTGATCGACCTGCGGTTTCGCTTATCGATACGAAATTGGGTGTGGGTAAGTCGCTTTGGCGTTCGGATGCCGAAGCTGCTCGAGGCATATTCGAATTCATTTGCGGTGACTGTGAGAGGTGCGTCAAAATCGTCAGGTTTGATTGAAAGCTCGCGCTTTTCGCGAACGAGTTGAAACGTGTTTGCGTCGATCCAGAACGTGCCGGACAGACGCTCATTCACGTTAGTCAGACCGTCGAGGTCGAAATCGTAATCGAGCACGGCCGGCGCGGCCGCGGCCTTGTCGGTAATGCGGATCAGCGGGCTTGGCCAAGTCTGGCGGTAATTTATAACGTAAACTTCTGAGTCCCCGATCCGATCTTTTCCGGCAAGTTCGAACAAAAAGGAGTTTCGCACTCTTTCGTCCATCGAAATTCCCTGAAACAGCGTCAGCCCGACGATCTGGATTTCTTCGTCGTAACGAAGACTCTCTTTTTGTATTCGCTCAAGCTCTTTTTGTGTCGTCTCGGCTTTTGCGATGCGTTCGAAAAGATCGACAGCGCGCTTTTCGACCTCTGCGACCGGCCTTCCGTCAACGGAAAGAACATTGCGAAACTCCGTGACCTCGTTCTTGTTTTTCGACAGATCGTAAACCAGGAAATTCGAAACGATCTTTCGCTCTTTCTTCACTTTGTCATGGTCGAAAAGCCTAAAGGTTTTTGTTTCCTTTGCGAGCAGGTTTCGAAATTCCTCAAGGTATTTGCGCTTCTCGTCGGAAGCTCGGGAAATGATTTGATCTACGTTTAAGGTAACTACAGGCTTCGGCGTCTGCGCATGAAGAACAGCGGAAAAAAGCAGTAGCACAAACCAGGCCATTTGAACAAAGTGTCGTTTTGCTAATTTGCCAATCGCACTGTTGTAGGCGAACATAACTCTAATATAGATGCTGCTTACTCGATGCGGCAATAAAAAAATTTTCATTGCTATGAAAATACAGTTGGTGAAGCTTGCTCACGCGCGTTCCGGCGATAAAGGCGACACGGCGAATATCGGCGTGATCGCGTTTCGGAAGGAAGCATATGCGATCTTGTTGCGTGAGCTTTCTGCCGAGGCAGTGAAAAAACATTTCGGGCCGATGGTGAAAGGTCAGGTCGAGCGTTTCGAATTGCCAAACCTCAATGCGCTCAATTTCTTGCTGCACGAATCACTTGGCGGCGGCGGAACGCTGAGCCTGATGACCGACGCGCAAGGAAAGACATTTTCGACTGCGTTGCTGCGAATGTATGTCGAGATATCAGACGACGAGGCCGCGGATCTAGGCGTGGCAGCATGATTTTCGCGGCTGGTTAGTTTATACAAATTGGAGATCGAGTATGCGTCATATTCCCGTTCGCGTTGTACTTTCATTAGCCCTGATCACTTCGGTTTTTAGCCAGACTTCGAGCTTGAACAAACGCTCGATCATCGGATTTTCGGACGAGACGGCTTCAGCCGAGTTCGCGCTTGAATCAAGATTCGACGCGGCACTGAGTTCGGTGAACATGCTCGCGTGGCTGAAGCGCCTTTCTGCAAGGCCGCACCATCTTGGCGCGGCGTACAACAAGGAGAATGCGGATTTCATCGCTTCGCAATTTCGATCGTGGGGCTACGACACGAAGCTCGAAGAGTTTCGCGTTCTTTTCCCGACGCCGAAAACGCGAATTGTTGAGATGACCGCCCCGGAAAAATTCACGCTTCGTTTGAACGAGCCTGAGCTTAAAGAAGACGCGACGTCGGGACAGCAATACGAACAGCTTCCGACATACAACGCATATTCGATCGACGGCGACGTTTCCGCGCCGCTTGTCTATGTAAATTACGGAGTGCCGGACGATTACGAAGAGCTTGAGAAACGCGGCATCGACGTGAAAGGCAAGATCGTGATCGCGCGTTACGGCGGCTCGTGGCGCGGCATCAAGCCAAAGGTTGCCGCCGAGCATGGAGCGGTCGGCTGCCTGATCTATTCCGATCCGCGTAACGACGGATTTTATCAGGGCGACGTTTACCCAAAGGGCGCTTGGAAAAACGAGCACGGCGTTCAGCGCGGTTCGGTGATGGATATGCCGCTGCATCCGGGCGATCCGCTAACGAAAGGAATCGGGGCGACGAAAGATGCGAAACGCATCGATTGGAAAACCGCGCCGACGCTGACGAAAATTCCTGTGCTTCCTATTTCCTACTCAGACGCGCTTCCACTTCTAAAAAATCTCGACGGCGCGGTCGTGCCGGAAAGCTGGCGCGGCGCTCTGCCGACAACCTATCATTTCGGCGGCAAAACGCCGATCGTTAGAATGAAGCTTGAATTCAACTGGGACATCAAGCCGATCTATAACGTTATCGCCACGATGCGAGGCTCTGAGCGGCCCGATCAATGGATAATCCGCGGCAATCACCGCGACGCGTGGGTGAATGGAGCGGACGATCCTCTAAGCGGCCTGGTCGCGATGATGGAAGAAGCACGCGGACTGAGCGAGCTCGCGAAAACCGGCTGGAAGCCGAAGCGTACGGTCATTTACGCTTCGTGGGACGCCGAGGAGCAAGGTCTGATCGGCTCTACCGAATGGGCTGAGCTGCACGCCGACGAGCTTCGGCGAAAAGCCGCCGTTTATATAAACACCGACTCGAACGGGCGCGGTTTCTTAGGCGTCGGTGGTTCGCACACACTCGAGAAATTTATCAACGAAGTTGGGAAAGACATTCCCGATCCGCAGACCAAGCTCACGGTTTGGGAAAGGACACGGGCGAATCAAATCGTAAACGGTTCGCCGACGTCGAGGCGCGAGGCAATGGAACGCGCCGATCTGCGCATCTATCCGCTCGGCTCCGGTTCCGACTACACGCCGTTTCTACAACATCTCGGTATTGCCTCGCTAAACATCGGATTCGGCGGCGAGGACGGTGGCGGATCGTATCACTCGATCTATGACTCGTTCGACCACTATACGCGTTTTGGCGATCCTGGTCTGGCATACGGCGTTGCTCTTGCAAAAGTGTGCGGCCGCGCAACCCTTCGCCTTGCTAACGCTGAGACACTGCCGTTCGAATTCACGAACTTCGCCGAAACGGTCAACGGCTACGCTACCGAAGTGATGCGTCTCGCAGACGCGATGCGTGAAGAAACCAAAGCGATGAACCAAATGATTTCGAGCGGAATTTGGAAAAGCGTTCAGGATCCGACCGAGAATGTTATCGTCCCAAAACAAAAAGAAGACGTTCCGTTTCTGAATTTCGCTCCGCTCCAAAACGCAATTGCAAAGCTAAGCGAAGCCGCAAAGAATTTTCAAAGATCCAAAGTCAAAAATCTGTCAACATCAAAGCAAGCCGAACTGGATAAGTTTCTATACCGCAGCGAACGTCTCCTGACAAGAAATGAGGGGCTGCCTCGCCGCGATTGGTTTCGCCATCAGATATACGCGCCCGGTTTTTATACCGGTTATGGCGTTAAGACGCTCCCAGGTATCCGTGAAGCGATCGAACAGCGAAACTGGAAAGAAGCTACCGAACAAATCGACATCGCGGCGAACACGATCGAACGATTTGCCACCGAGATCGCCCGTGCGGCGGGCCTGTTTTAATCTTGAAAATCTTTGAGTCGATTTAATTATTAAATTGGTAATTGTTAATTAGTAATTAGTTTCTTACGAGCAGGAATTTGTATGAACGACAATGTAGTCCTCGACAAATCGCTTGATTTTGCTTTGCGTATCGTGAAGCTCTGTCACTACCTTAATAAAACGAAGCGTGAGTTCGTACTGTCGAAGGAGTTGTTAATTTCTGGAACGAATATCGGCAAGCATGTAAAAGCGGCGGTTGGGGCGGAAAATCGGGATGTTTTTATTTCCGAGTTTGGGGTCGCTCGTCGCCGCTCACTCGAAACCGAATACTGGCTGTTGGTGCTGTTTCATGGCGACATTCTAACCGAAGCGGAGTATCGTTCCATCGAGGACGATCGGCTGGAACTTGTAAAGATCATTTCGTCGATTATCTCGACTTCGAAGAACGCGCGGTCTATGCCAAGCTAATTATTAATTATCAATTACTAATTAGTAATTGATTTGCTAAATGAATTTACTTGCTACAACCGAAGGTTCGGTACGCGTACTGACCATGAATCGGCCGGACAAGCGAAATGCTTTGAATGACGAGTTGATCGCGGGGCTGAAGGATGCGCTTCTTGAAGCCGACGCCGATGGAGGTGTGAAGTGCATAGTCATTCGCGGCGCGGGGAAGGATTTCTGTTCGGGGGCGGACCTTTCTGCTTTGCAGAAGATCGCGAATGCCTCGCACGAGGAGAATCTCGAAGACGCGCGATCGCTTGGGGAATTGTACAAACTCATTCGCCGCGTTCGTCGACCGGTGATCGCGGGCGTGCAGGGAAGAGCATTGGCGGGCGGATGCGGGCTGGCGATGGCGTGTGATCTGATTGTCGCCTCAAACAACGCGAAGTTCGGTTTTCCTGAGGTAAAGATCGGTTTCGTGCCGGCGATGGTGGCGGCGATTGTCCGCCGCAATATGTCCGAACGCCGTGCCTTTGCGAGGCTCACTCTGGGCCAAGAGATGTCGCCCCAAGAGCTTCACGACGCAGGCATCGTCCACGCCATCGCCGACGAAGCCGACTTCGAAGCCGCACTCGCCGCCGTCACCGACCGCTACGCGAAGCTAAGTGCCTCCGCCGTCCAGATGACCAAACGCCTGCTCTACGACATCGACACGCTGACCTTCAACGCCGCCATCGAACATGGCGCCCAAGTCAACGCCACCGCCCGCATGACCGAAGATTGTCAGAAGGGCATTGCTAAGTTTTTGGAGAAATAGTTGTGCTACTATTTACGCGAGATGAAATATGAATTTAGAACCCTTTCTGAATAAATTAAGAGCTGCGTGTCATGCCAAAGATATCGCGATGTTGGGTGTCTTTGGTTCGGTGGCTCGAGGTGAAGACATGCCGAATAGTGATATAGATCTGCTCGTTCGCCTCAGCAAACCGGTAGGCTTTGTCGAATTTATTGCCCTCGAAGATACGTTCAAAGCGATCTTTGGCCGCAACGTCGATCTCGCGACCGAAGCATCCCTGCATCCACTAATTCGCGATAACGTCCTCGCCGACTTGAAAGTCATCTATGAAAAGTAGACACGACCGGCTCTATCTTTATGACATCATCGAATGCTGCGACCGTGTTGCGGATTATGTTTGCGGTGTTAGCGAGAAAGACTATCACGAAAATCCAATGCTCCAAGATGCCCTTGTTCGGAACATCGAGGTCGTCGGCGAAGCTGTCAAAAATCTCTCGCCTGAAATAACTAACGAACATCCACAGATAGCCTGGAGCCAGATCGCCCGAATGCGTGACAAGATAGCTCACCATTACTTTCGTATAAATCTTGACGTTGTCTGGAAAACCGCCACCGGCGATCTCCCAACCCTCAGGCCTCAGATCACAGCGATCTATGAGAATCTAGAAGAGTAAACCGCAATCGAACACGGCGCCCAAGTCAACGCCACCGTCCGCATGACCGAAGATTGTCAGAAGGGCATTGCTAAGTTTTTGGAGAAGTAACGAGTATGGCACTCCTCTCAACGTTCAATAGAAACTTCGCGGTTCTCCTTATAATCATCGTCTTCGGATACGCTCCATGCCTTGCGCAGAAGACACCGAAGTTCACTGATTATCCAGTCCGTGATAGGTTCAGCGGAAAGCCTGCCCGTGTCAATTTGGCCAGCGCGAAGGGAGCGAAATACTACCGAACCAGACTTCGCGAGGCTGTTAAAGGTGGCGCGAACTTTGCAGGCCACTACGCGATCGGCGTTTGGGGGTGTGGTTCTCCCTGTCTTATGGCGGGCATGGTCGATCTAAGAACAGGCAACGTTACATGGGTTCCCTCGCCAGAGATGATGGTTTTTGACTTAGCCTTCAACGTTAACAGCAAGCTTCTGATAATCAATTCTCATGATGTCTTGAACCGGGAATCGCCGAAGGGACCGCCAAAGTGGATCGGAGGTGAATGGCCTCCCGAAATCTACATTCTCTGGAACGGAAAACGCTTTGTTGAGTCAAATAGGAAGTAAAGGCCGCTACGTGCGGCTTTATCCATTTCGAGCTTACGGAGTCTCTGTCTTTTTCGAAGATGACTTGTATTCGCTCTTTTTCTTGAGGCCGAGGACTTGGATCTCCTTGGAGATGTCGCCGAACTGGGCTTTGAGCTTACTTGTGGCAGCATCGACTGGAAGATTCAATTTACCATCGAGGCTGTAAAACTTGCCTCTAACACCTCTTGAAAAATCATATCCCTTCTTCATGTATTCGGAAACTGGCCGTCCACTTACGCAGGCGGTTCTGACTTACCCCTCAACGATCTCAACCTTTGTTTCGATCAGCGACTTTGGAATGAGGGCAGGGAAGTAGGCCATTATTTCTTCGACTTTTGGGCGGCCGCCGGCGAAGCCGGTGACGGCGGGCGGGCCGGTGAGGATGAGCGGGGCGATCTCTTTGGTAAAGCGTTCGACATCGGCTTTGTTTTGCCCGCGGACGGCTATTCTCAGTTGAACTTCGGGGATGTCGGACGGAGCGGGGACACTCTTGTCCCCAACGGCCGACGCTTCGTCGGACATAGCAGATACCGCGGACAGGCTCGCCGGAGGAACCGGCGATGAGGACAAGAGTGTCCCCGCTCCGAGAGAGCCGTGCGTCGCGTTGACGCCGACGAATTCCGTCAAGATCAAATCAAACTTCAATCCGAGATTGTCGAGACGCGTCCGAAGTATCCGGTCGGCGGCTTGAGCTTTTTCCAGAGCGTCGGGCCAGGCATAGACGAGTGTGCCGACGGCTTTCCAACCGGCGGAATACGCGATGGACACTTTATAAAATTCGGTGTTCGGATTTCCTTTGATGCCAAAAATCTTTACGCGATCTTTGCCGTCGTCGGCGAGTTGGATCGATGAAAAATCGGCGACGACATCCGGCGTGATATAGGATTTCGGATCGCCCATTTCGTAGAGCAGCTGCTCTTTGATCGATTGAACATTTACGCGGCCGCCGGTGCCGTCGTGTTTGGTGACGATGAATTCGCCGTTCGGCGAAGCTTCGACGATGGGGAAGCCGACGTTTGCCAGGTCGGGAATGTTTTGCCAATCGTATTGGCAATTGCCGCCACTGGCCTGAGCGCCGCATTCGATAATGTGGCCCGCGATCGTACCGGCCGATAAAAGGTGCCAATCATCGAACTTCCAACCAAACTCGTGCATCAGCGGCGCGAGCGTTAAGCCCGTGTCGGTCAGCCGCCCGCCAACAACGATATTCGCGCCTTTGCCGAGCGCTTCGACGAGCGGGGCGGCGCCGAGATAGACATTGGCGGATTGGACTTTGTCGCGGACATCGGCGAGCGGCTCGCCGGTTTCCATGTTCGTGATCTCGACGCCCTTTTTGGAAAACTCCTCAAGTCGGCCGAGAATGTCGTCGCCCGTGACGATGCCGATCCGTAGCTTGCCGCCGAGACCGATCTCGCGTGCAGCTTCGCGAATTGCCTCGGCACATCCCGTAACATTTACGCCGCCGGCGTTAGATAGGACTTTGATTTGTTTTTCGACGCAATCGGGCAGGATCTCGCGCATCAGCGCGACGAAGTCTTTTGCGTAGCCTGCATTCGGATCGCGGGCACGCTGCTTTTGCGTGATGCTCATCGTCACCTCGGCAAGGTAGTCGAGCATCAGATAATCTATCGGGCCTTTTCGAACCTGATCGATGGGCGCCGTGAGCAGATCGCCCCAAAAGCCCTGGCCGCTTGCAACTCTAACTTTCGTCTTCATTCGACTTAAATTAGAAAACAAACGACTGTGTTAATCAACAAAGGCGAAGCGTTCTTGGTTATTATGCCCGCCGTCGGCTCGGCTGTGCCGGAAACAATCGAAATTCGCCAGATGCGGAAATGTTTATTCGGGATTCGCGATGCCGTCAAAAGCAGTTCTGTTCCGCCGGGCAGCCGTTCGATGCTTTTGATATTAAAAAACTTTTCCGCCGTCAACTCGCGTTCCGCGCCCGTTTCGATGTCGGCTTCCATCAAACTGAACTCGTTCGATTGATTTTGTGATTGTCCGGCGGCAAAGACTACTTTTTTCGCGTCGGGCGAAAATTCATTGTCGGCGATGCGAAAAGGCGCAGGGCGCGAGGCGATCTTTTTCTCGTTTTTTCCGTCGGCGGAATCGGCCGTCCACAGCGAACAATTTTCCTCAGCCAGATAATAACAGCGGACAAAGGAAATCCTGGTCCCGTCGGGCGAGAGCGAGATCCAGCCCTGCGACTCGCCGATGATCTTTTGCGGAATTCCGCCAAAGATCGAAGTCCGATAAACATCGGCCTGATTTTGGGTGTTTTTAGAAACGCGCGTGAAGTAAAGCGAGTTGTTATCGGGCGAAACGGCAAGCCCTAGATAAATATCGTCGGACGGCGGAATTATCTCAATGTCGAAAACGAAGCGTCAGTCAGAAAAAGCTTTCCCAAAGCGACATTTACCAGAGACAAACCCGGCGAATACACCGCAAAGATTTTCTACAACGGAACGCAGGTGCGCGAAGCGAAATTCACGATCGACCAAAAAGGCTGGATCGCGCCGAACGAATTTTCCAAACAGATCTTTTTGACCAATTACAAGGTCGTCGTTCCGGTAAAGGTGATGGGAAGTCTTGATAAATGGAACGCTTCGACGTGGAAGACCGACGCTTTTTACGGCAATCCTTTGAGCGGATTCGATGCTCCGTAAGTAAAAGAGGAGAAACTTATGAAAACGAATTTGATGCTAACGATGTGCTTTTTAGCAGTGTGCGGTTGCGGATTGTTCGGCGGCAAAGGCGTGCCGAAGGAACAGATCAACACCGACATCGGCAGTAAAAAGGTGAGAACGTCAGACGATTCGGATTGGTTTTTCGGGGGCGATTCGCAAAGGTGTTTCGCCGTCAATGATGACGAAACCAAAATCACCGATTCCATTGCCGATGTTTCCGTTACCGTCGCCTCGTGGCGCGACATGAGGCTCGGAAACTCCGCTTTGTTCACTACCGTCTTCGGGAAGTTGCTGCTCCACTATAAAATGGACGGCGGCAAATGGGTCCTGGAAACCGTCGAACCAAAGGAATTAATTCAAAAAACCCTGGAAGTTGGGGAATTTAAAAAATTTGTCGATATTCAGACTCCGATCTGCAGATACTATCGGCACACGTCCTGAAGAACGCCGCGCAACGGAATCGAAGCGAGGAATTTCGTAACAAAGAAGTTAAGCGGCAAAAAACATTTAAAGCATAAATATTCGCCAATGCAGAAAGCTGGCCCGATTTCTCAGGGTTCAGCACGAACAATTTTTACGTCTTTGCTGTTGGGCTGTTCCGCAGTCGTTTATCCTGTTGAACCGCTCCGTGGTGGAACTGTCGGGGCCGCTATTTCGGCCGATCCGGACGGGCTGAACCCCGCGATCACGACGCAGGGCGGCGTCCACCCGATTTGTGAATCGAAGGGAAATGCCGAAAAGCGCCAAGCATTTATACGAGAGCTACCTCGCGTAACGGCATTGAAACAAGGATCTAATTACTGATCTACTACCTTTTCAGCCTTCTTGACAGTTTTCTTGGCAGCGTAAAAAACCTGTTTCGAAACCCACTTGGTCCCGTCCCAAGTTTTCACGGTGTAATAGCGGCCTTGTTTTTGTGTTTCGCCGACGACATTTTCGGTAACTTCGACGGCATGTTTGCCAAAATTAGTGGCGGTCTTTTTGGTCTTTTCTGCGACATCTTTGGCCACATCAGCAGTTTTTTCTAAGGCGTCCGTGACCACAACCTTTATTTTTGACGGCGTATCAGTTGTATCCTTTGCAGGCTCTTGTTCCTGCGCATTTGCGAAACTGTACGCAAGTAATACAACTGCCATTGAAAGTGTTATTCTCAGTAACCTGTTTGTTTGCATATACTTCTCCGAAATTAGAGACGCGCGGTCTCATTAAAATAAGCTAATCCATAGTTGATTTATGCACAACTCGTGCCACCACAAAAGAGGGCGTCTGAAAAGTTCCGACGGGGCAGAAACCCGAGTGCGAACGAGCCTGTCACGAGCAATGTAAAATTGAAAGTGGAAAATGCAAAATGAAGCCCAATCGTGAGTTGCGTGTGCACGCTGCCTAACGGCCGCGTTTCCGCCCCCCGGCAGAAACGCGAGTGTTAACGAGCGTGCACGGGCAATGTAAAATTGAAAGTGGAAAATGCAAAATGAAGACGTTCGAGTATTGCGTTTTCAAAACTTCATTTCGACAGTTTAGTAAACAACTCGTTTTACAGTCCGGCCAACTTTCCTTGTGCCGCGCCAGGCCTTTTTTCCAGTCCACTTTGTGGCTACCCAAACCCGCCTGGAAACCCATCTTGTACCGTTCCATGTCTTGCGGATGACATATCGTCCGCCGCGATAAGTGCGACGAATGACGCCGGGTCTGCTTTTCCGTTTAACAGTCACGGTCTGCGCCGAAACCGAAAACGGATTGTTGCCGGTCGTGGACAGTGCTTGCCCGGCAAACGCGATGGACATTATCATCGTTAAACTAAAAATCGCAGCTTTGATTTTGTTCTTTTTCATCGGATCATTCCTCCAGTTTTTGAAACCTGCAAATGCAGGAAGCAATTGAAATGCCACACACCTACACTACGCTCGGACGTTCCCGCGAATATAGGTAACAATATCTTCCGTGGATGTGCCGGGCAGAAAAATTTCGCTGACGCCCTTCGATTTCAGGTCGGCGATGTCTTCATCCGGCACGATGCCGCCCACGAGAACGAGCGTGTCGTCCATTCCTTTTTCGCGAAGCAGATCGACGATTCGCGGACACAGCGTGCGGTGCGCGCCGCTCAGGATCGAGATGCCGACTGCATCGACGTCTTCCTGAAGCGCGGCGGCAGCGATCATCTCCGGCGTTTGCCGAAGGCCGGTGTAGATAACTTCCATTCCGGCGTCGCGCAGCGCGCGGGCGATCACCTTGGCTCCGCGGTCGTGTCCGTCCAGCCCGGGCTTGGCAACCAATACGCGTATCTTTCGTTCAGGCATTCAGGAGAAAGTATATTAGCGAAGCATAGTTATGAGCAAACGTCACGCAAGTTTCTGCGGGGTCGATTCGATATTGGGCGAACCGAAAATGCAACGGAGTTTACGCCGCAGAGTCTGCTGATTTCGCATCGCTTGCCACATCTCAACCCAGCCGTGAGTGTTGAGCCATAGTGGGTTGTAGCTTTTTATCGGTTTTATTATTCCGTAGCGCGGCGTTTCGGTTTCTGGAACGAACGAACCGAACAAACGGTCCCAAATTATCAAAACGCCAGCGAAATTTTTATCAAGATAAGGATTGTTCACGCCGTGATGGACCCGGTGATGCGACGGTGTGTTCAGTATCCACTCAAGCGGGCCGAGAGTTTTGATCGTTTTGGTGTGTATCCAAAATTGATAAATCAAGTTGAAGCCATGTACCAACAGAAACATCCACGGCGCGAAACCGAGCAGCATCACGGGCGCGTAAAATATCCAGTGCAACAGGCCGCTGAACCAGCTTTGCCGGACGGCGACGCTCAAATTGTATTCCTCGCTGGAATGGTGAACGACGTGAAAATTCCAGAACAAACGCGTCTCGTGGCTGACGCGGTGAAATATGTAATACGCAAGATCGTCGAGGAAGAAAAGAATTACCCACGTCCACCATGTTTCGGCAGGAAACTTGTAGGGCGCAAGCTCGTAACAGGCAATGTAGATAACGCCGGCCAGCAGCCCAAATATCGCTCCGAAAGCGGTGCTGCCAAAGCCGAGGATGACGTTTGTCCGCGTGTCCTTGCGATCGGCGAAGTGATCTGTGCGGCGGATCTGCGCCCAATTCGCTTCGAGCGCAATGAGCGCCGCAAAAATCGGAATCGCGATCAGGGTCGGACGTATCACAATCTAAAATTAATGCAGAAGACCGCGCGTTAGCAAGGGCGAAATTAGCTACTTCGTGCAAAACAATTCCAGAGCCTGACCGTTAGAGAGGCGTAAATACGCAATTCCCGATTTTGCCCTCCCTGACGGTCAGGCTTCTGCAGCGAAATAGGACTTGCGACTCGTTCGGTATCGACGTTGAACCGGGCCCGCCATTTTTTGCGCCGGCTCGGGCGGCGCGCAGGGCGCACCGCTGGCGCGCCCCCTGTCGGCTGGATTGCCGGATCGGGCTTGCGATTCCTTTACGAAAGTGCGCCGCCCTGAATAATCGGGAGTTCGACCAGTCCGCGGATATGTTTAGCTCCTTACGAGCCATTTAGCTTATAATCACATCGGATGAAACAGTTAAAAATCGTGCATTATCCCGATCCTGTTTTGCTAACGGTTGGAAAACCCGTGAGTGACAGCGACTTTGGGACGAGTTTTGAAAAGACAATCGAGCAGATGTTCGCGGTGATGAGCGATGCGGGCGGCGTTGGCCTGGCGGCCCCGCAGGTCGGCATTTCGAAGCGGTTTTTCGTGATGGACATTCCCGGCGATAAGGACGAAGGCACTCCGCAGCAGCGCTACGCATTTGTAAATCCCGAAATTTTACGTGTCGAAGGCGAGCAGGTGGGTGACGAAGGCTGCCTGTCGTTTCCCGGGCTTTATCAAACCGTAAAACGCGACATGCGCGTGATCGTAAAGGCGCAGGATACAAGCGGTGCGGACATCGAGCTTGGTCTTTCCGGCTTGGCCGCGCGCTGCGTTTTGCACGAGACCGATCATTGCGACGGCATAGTTTTTCTCGACCGGATGACGACCTTGAAACGAGAACTTGCAAAGCGTAAAATCAAGCGATTACAGAGAACCGGAAAGTGGGAATGAATCTGGAAGAAACCAAACTGACAACCGAAGTGCGTTCGGTCCGCGAGCTAAATCTTTACCTGACCGCCGGTTGGGTCCTGATCCTGAATTACGTTAAACACAACCACGACAGTCAGGAACCGCGCTTCATCGTCGCATGGCAAAAAAACGACGAACCGAACATTCCGGAACTGCTCGACGCGTGGGAACTGAACGAGATCGACAGGCAGAGGTATGTTTAAAGTATGCCTCCAAAGATAAGGGAGCTTATTGCTGAGCTTGAAAAGCATGGCTTTGTGAATCGAGGCGGCAAGGGCAGTCATCGAAATTTTGAGCATCCGACCGGCGAACGCCTTGCCATTTCTGGCCAAACAGGAGACGATGCTCGAAAATATCAGGAAAAATTGGTTCGCAAAGCAATCAGGAATATAAAACCAAGATGAGAAGCATCGCTGATCAATATGAAAAGGTCGTTTACTGGAGCGATGAAGACCAGTGCTTTATTGGCGTATGCCCAGAGTTCTTTAAGGGCGGTGTTCACGGAGACGATCCAAACAAGGTGTTTGAGGAGCTTCTGGAAGTTGTGGATGAATGGGTTGAAATTTTTGAAAAAGACGGACGTCCTTTACCGGAACCAAAACACGCAGTTTTGCAGGCCGCATAGTTTATGGAAAACTTTTACATATGCAAACACAGAGAGTATTAGACGAATTTAAGAACGAGCCTTTTACCGATTTTTCGAAGCCTGAGAATGCCGAGGCGATGCGGGCGGCGATAGAGAAGGTGCGCGGTGAGCTTGGGCGTGAATATCCGTCGATCATCGACGGCGAGAAGATCACGCTTGAAAAGAAATTTGAGAGCAACAATCCGGCCAACAAGTCCGAGGTTGTCGGCATTTTTTCCGAGGGCGACAGCGACACGTCGCTGGTCGAAAAAGCGATTGCGGCGGCGACCGAAGCGTTTAAGAAATGGCGAAACGTGCCGGCGGCCGAACGCGCCGAATATCTATTCAAGATCGCCGAAATCATGCGGCAGCGAAAGCACGAGCTCTCTGCGTGGATGGTTTTTGAGGTTTCGAAAACCTGGGCCGAGGCCGACGGCGACACTGCCGAGGCGATCGACTTTATGGAATTTTACGGCCGCGAGATGCTTCGCTGGTCGCAGGAGCAGCCGGTGACGAAGGTCGCGGGCGAAGACAACAGCCTCGAATATATTCCGCTCGGCGTCGGCGCCGTGATACCGCCGTGGAACTTTCCGCTTGCTATCGCGTCCGGCATGACGATGGCTGCGGTGGTTGCGGGCAACACGGTCATCCTGAAACCTTCATCCGATTCGCCGACCATCGCGGCGAAATGTATGGAGATCGTCGAGGAAGCGGGCGTGCCGAAAGGCGTCGTCAATTTCATCGCCGGAAGCGCCAAGACCGGCGAAGCGATGGTAACGCATCCGAAGACGCGTTTCATTTCGTTCACCGGCTCGAAGGGCGTAGGCTTGCACATAAATGAAGAAGCCGCGAAAACGCGCGACGGCCAGATATGGATCAAGCGCGTGGTTGCGGAAATGGGCGGCAAGGACGCGATCGTCGTTGCGGACGACGCAGATCTGGATTCGGCGGCGACGGGCGTCGTCCAGGCGGCTTTCGGCTACCAGGGACAAAAGTGCTCGGCGTGCTCCCGGCTCATCGTCGATGAGAAAGTTCACGACCAGCTTGTTGAAAAAGTTGTCACTTTGACAAAAGCGCTCAAAATCGGCCAGCCGACCGAAGGCGACACGAACGTCGCGGCCGTGATAAATAAACGCTCGTTCGACAGCACTGTCGATTACATAAAAAAGGGAACCGACGACGGCGGCAAAGTGGTTGCGGGCGGAACTGGCGACGATGCAAACGGTTATTTTATCGAGCCGACAGTGATCGACAATGTAAAACCCGGCGACACGATCGAGCAGGAAGAAATATTTGCACCGGTGCTCGCCGTGATAAAAGCAAAAGATTTCGACCACGCGCTGGAGATCGCAAACGGAACGGAATTTGGATTGACCGGAGCGCTCTATTCAGCATCTGAGGAACGGCTTGACCGTGCTCGCCGCGAATTCCATGTGGGCAATCTTTATCTGAATCGGAAGTGCACCGGCGCTCTGGTCGGCGTGCATCCGTTTGGCGGTTTCAACATGAGTGGCACCGATTCGAAGGCCGGAGGTCGCGAGTATCTGCTGCAATTCATGCAGGGCAAATCGGTCTCGCAGAAGATATAACGTTTAGAGATATGATCGGCAGACCAGTACGGTAGCGGGAGTTATACAATGCGGAAGCCCGCGCGTGAGCAAGCGCGAAATACGCTGGTTCCGGGTCACGCCCTCCCTGATGATCAGGCTTCTGCATCATGCGAGTTACGTGAAGAACAAACGAAGATGGAAAGGTTTTTTGCAAATTGGCTTTTGTGCGGTTTGGTTTTGACCGGCTCGCTTGCGGCGCAAAAAGCGAATCCCGCAGCCGTTTCGAAAAGGCCGACGGCAGTTTTCGCCGTCATCGATAGCGGAAAATATATCGAGCCGATCGGAAAGATCGAAAAAGGAAAATTAGCGCAGTTTGGCGAGGCTCCGAATTTTGGACGGATCTTTTACGCTCCTAACACAACCTACACGCTCGTCTTCGCCGGCGGGCCGGACGGAAAAGTAACGGTTGCAAAATCGCTTATCGGCACCGAGTGTGCGGGAAATACGGCTGAGGTGAGCGTGGCTTCCACCAAGGCAAAACTCAAAGGCTTTGTCATGGGGCTGGGCACGAATGCGGTTGTTAAATCAAAGGCAGCGGGCGTGCGACGCCTGCCGACTGCGGCCGAACGCGCTGAGATCGAATCGCTTGTCAGAGCGGAGTTCAAAAAGCAGGGAGTCTCGGATGCCGTCGTGAAAAAGCTTGACTACCACAATTTGACGGCGATCGATGTTGATCGTGACGGAACGCCCGAACTTGTTGGAACCTTTTGGGTAGCTCCGACTGAAAAAAACCGCAATCTTTTATTTTTCATCGCAGAAAAACGCGTCGGCGGCGCTTACGCTTTTTCGGTTAGCAATTACGAGGCGTTTACGCCCGACGATATTATGAGCGGCGATGCGAAGGATCTTGATAACGGAATTCTGCACGAGCTGCTGCTCGATTCGCTGGATGTCGATGGTGACGGCATCGACGAAATTTTCACCACCACGCAGGCGTTCGAAGGACGCAATTTTGATGTCTATCGCCGCGCGGGCGGAAAGTGGAGAAAGGTTTTTGAAAGCCGCAACTTTCGTTGCGGTTATTAAGAAACGGCATTAGAATACCTGATTGGCGAAAGTGCGCTAAACGTGCTTTTGCCAATTTTGTTTTATGAAGATCGTTTTCATGGGCACGCCGCAGGCTGCGGTTCCGACGCTTGAGCGGATGATTCGCGATGGTCACGAAATTGCCGCCGTCTATATGCAGCCCGACCGTCCGGCGGGACGCGGCAACAAGATCACCTTTTCGCCCGTGAAGCAATTTGCGCTTGAGCACGGTCTCAAAGTGCTGCAGCCGGAAAAGATCAAGACGCTTGAAGCTTTTGGGGAATTCCAATCGCAGAATGCCGACATTGCGGTCGTCGTCGCTTACGGCAGAATTTTGCCGGAAAGCTTCTTGCGAGCTTTTCCGAAAGGCGCGGTGAACGTTCACTTTTCGCTCCTTCCAAAGTATCGCGGTGCGGCGCCCGTGAATTGGGCGATAGCAAACGGCGAAACAATTACCGGCGTGACGACAATGCAGATGGACGCGGGACTCGACACCGGCGACATTTTATTGCAAAGCGAAACCGGGATCGGCGAATCGGAAACCGCGCCGGAACTGATGGATCGGCTTTCCTTGATCGGTGCTGATTTACTTTCGCAAACTTTGCAAAGATCTGATGAGATAATTCCGCGAAAGCAAAACGAAACGCCTGCAAGCATCGCTCCGATTCTGAAACGCGAAGACGGCTTGATAGACTGGAAGCGGCCGGCCGCAGAGATCGCAAGCCGTGTTCGCGGTTTTCAGCCTTTTCCATCTTCATTTACTTTTCGAAATGAAAACAGAATTACGATTTGGAAAGCCGAAGCCGCGAATGAAGCGGCGACATCGGCCACGTTCGGAACGGTGATCGGAATCGAGCGAAGTGCTTTTTATGTGCATTGCGGCAGCAACACGGCGCTAAAAGTTTTTGAAATTCAGCCGGAAGGAAAACGCCGGATGAGTGCAGCGGACTTTGTTAATGGAACGCATTTGAGGTTAGGTGATATTTTCGAAAGTTAAACGCGGATCGCGAGCATCTATATTTAAGCGAGCGGTCTTCGACCGCGTTTTCTTTGTCCTAAGCGGTCTCGGAGCGCTGGCTAAACGATTCACGAAAAGTTTGTGATGTTTCAAATAGTTACATTTTATGCATTCGTTCGCATGTCGAACCTGGAATCAAAACGCGCCGCTTTGAAAGCGGCGATGCGCGAATTTTCAATCAAGGGAACGATCATTCTAGCGGAAGAAGGGTTTAATTCGACGGTCAGCGGACAAAAAGCGAATGTCGAATTGTTTTTACGCAGAGCGAAGCAAATTCTCGACACGGCGATCGAGCATAAGAGTGCGGTTCATTCCGAGATGCCATTTCGCAAGATCGACGTCAAGATAAAACCGGAGATTGTGGCGTTGAAACAAAAGGTCGATGTTTCGCTCGACTATGGAACGCACGTTGAACCCAAGAAGTGGAATGCGCTTATATCCGATCCCGAAACTTTTATATTAGACGCGCGGAACGATTATGAGGTGATGAACGGCTCGTTCCCTTCGGCGGCGAATCCGCGAACGGAAAAATTCAGTGAGCTGCCTGGTTACGTTGCTGAAAATCTGGATCCGTCGAGACACAGGCGGATCGCGATGTATTGCACCGGCGGAATCCGGTGTGAAAAATTTGCACCGTATTTAAAAGCGAAAGGGTTCGAAAACGTCTATCAGCTTAAGGGCGGCATACTGAAATACCTCGAAGAGATCGATCCGGCGGAGTCGCTCTGGCAGGGCGAGTGTTTTGTTTTTGACGACCGCAGAACGGTTGATCACAATCTCCGAAAAGGTATTCAAGAAGATTACTCGCAGCCAGAAAACCGCAACGGTGGTGCGAAATGAAAGTCTCGCCGGCACGCGCCGCTGCATTCGATGTTCTGCTGCGGATCGAGCGGGAAGCCGCTTTTTCTTCCGTCCTGCTCCCGATCTACGAAGGCAAGCTCACCGTAAAAGACAAAGGCTTGTGTCATGAGCTGACGCTCGGCGTTCTGCGTCGAAAGCTTTACCTTGATGCGATCATCGACCAACTATCGAGCAACAGAAAGCTTGATGCCGAGGTGGAAATCGCGCTTCAGATCGGCCTCTTCCAATTGATCTTTCTAGACCGCGTGCCGCCGCATTCCGCGATAAACGAAAGCGTCGAGCTTGTTTCGCGTGCGAAAAAAACTTCCGCCAAAAGTTTCGTCAACGCATTGCTTCGAAAATTTCAGCGCGAGCCCGTCGAGCCAAAGTATTCCGACGAGACTGAACGCATTTCAATATTTACTTCGCATCCGCGCTGGCTCGTCGAACGCTGGATTCGGCAGTTTGGGATCGAAGAAGCGGCCGCACTCTGCGAAGCAAATAATCGCACGCCGCCGTTGGTTTTTCGATTCATTAACAACGATGAAAAAAATACCGAACATATTTTATCTTCCGAAAGTGTTCAAAAATCGGAATTCGTTCCCGGTGGTTTTCGAGCCGCCGCAATGTCGAAATCGCTGACCGATCTTGCTAAAGGAAATCGAATCTATTTTCAGGACGAAGGCTCGCAGCTTGTCGCTCAAGCGGTGATTGCGGAGGGCGGCAAACGCATCTTAGACGTCTGCGCGGCTCCCGGCGGCAAGACGACAATGATCGCACGCGACCGGGAAACATTTGTCGTCGCTGGCGACGTGCGTCCGTCGCGTGTGGCGCGTCTGGCCGAAAATTGCGCTAAACATAATGCATCGAACGTTTCGATTATTCAATACGACGCTGAGGCTGCTTTGGTGTTTAAGGACGAATCTTTCGACGTGGTTTTCGTCGATGCGCCGTGCACCGGCACAGGCACGATTCGGCATAATCCGGAAATCAGATATTCCGTTGCAGAAAAAGACTTTAATGAGTTATCAGGCAAACAACTTCACATCCTCAAAAATGCATCAGAGCTAACAGCACCGGGCGGTTCGCTTATCTATTCGACGTGTTCTTTGGAAACAGAGGAAAACGAAGCCGTGTGCGGCAAGTTTCTGGCCGAAAACTCCGATTTCGAAATTGCCGAGTTGAATATTTCTGAAAGATTTCGGACGTCTGAGGGTTACGCGCGAACTTTTCTGCATCGGGACGGTATGGATGGATTTTTCACTGCGAAGTTTCGGAAAATTGCAGAAGCCCGACCGTCAGGGAGGGCTATACTCGTACAGGGAAAGATCCCTCACTGACGGTCAGGCTTCTGCAACGCGCTCAATTGATGCGGCGGCTTTTCAAATCGTGCATTTCATGAAAATCATTCCATATGATGTATTTCGCGCCATTTGCAGTTCCGGTTCGCGTCGTTCTATTGGAGAATGGACTCGTGAGATCTTTGCTCAAAGTAGAATGGGCCGCTCCAGCCCGTTCGTCCCGACCGACCCGAAACGTCATCGCGCTTGCGCTTCCCGTCCGGCGCCGGATCGACGGGCTGGAAAGCCCGTCGTACGCTGCCGTTTGTGAAACACGCGGTGTTTCAGCGGCTGTCGGGAACTTTAGTGTTTGCAGCTATTTAGGAGAAGTGTTTCGGTGAAACATAGATGCCTTTTGTGAAACGAAACAAAACTCCTGGAAACGAAATTGGAAACACTTTTGGAAACATAGATGCCCGTGAGACGAAACAAAACGAAAGAAGCTGCCCGCAGTCGGTTCGGTCCGTCTTCGGACTTGTCCAAAAAGTTTATTGCGTCAGGCAAAAATGTTAAGATTTTTACTTGATTTTCGGAGCGTTATCTAGATGGGATTTATTTCGAGAACTATTTCGGCGATAGGTAAATTGGCCGCTCTGGGCGCCATGCTCGCCGCATTTCTTTTGGGAATGGCACTTGTCGTCTATATGTCGCTTTCCGGTTCGGAGATTACCGTTCCCGAAATTGTCGGCAAAGATGTCGTCGAGAGTGAAAAGGAGCTGGCCGCGCTTGGGCTGAAAATACGAAAAAGGGCCGACCGCGCGAGCACCGAGCGAATGAACACCGTTCTCGAACAGCTTCCGAAAGCGGGAGAAACGGTCAAGACGGGCCAATGGATATCGGTCGTTGTCAGCAAAGCGGGCGTTACGAGCGACGAAGCGCCGAAGTCGCTCATTAAGGACATGGAGGACGACGACACCAAAAAGATCGAGGAAATGATTTCGGATAAGCCGAAGCGAAAGTCGAACTCAAACAGCAACACGGCGAAGAAGAAGGCGGACACCACGCGCGACACGATCGCAAATGCTGCGGCCGAAACCGATGCGGACGGTACCAAAACCGATAAATCGGCAGACAACCCGGATAAAAAGGAAAGCGGCGATAAAAAAGATCCGCCCAACGGCCCGACGATGAAGCCTCAATCTTCGCCAAATCCAAAGGCGAAGCCTGCTTCGGGCGACCAGCGGCCGCGAATATCGCGCCCGCAGCGTGACAACTAAAAACTTTGTTTTTGCAACTAAATCAACAGAATTGCGGGTATTTGAATGGTTGAAATTGCGCCGTCCATTCTCTCGGCGGACTTTACCAGGCTGGCCGAAGCCATCGAGAAGGTGCAGTCCGGCGGGGCCACGATACTTCACGTCGATGTGATGGACGGACATTTCGTGCCGAACATCACCATCGGGCTCCCGGTCGTCCGTTCGATGCGAAAAGTTACCGACATGATGCTCGATTGTCATTTGATGATCGACGAGCCGGGCCGTTACGCCATTGAATTCGTTAAAGCGGGCGCCGATATGGTTTCGGTTCATGTTGAGGCTGATCAGCATTTGCACCGGACGCTAGCGGCAATTCGCGATGCCGGTGCAAGAGCCGGAATCGCGATCAATCCGGCGACGCCTCTTTCGTCACTTGACGAAGCACTGCAATTCGCAGATTTTATTTTGTTGATGTCTGTGAATCCCGGTTTCGGCGGACAGAGTTTTGTGTCGGAATCGATCCCGAAGCTGCGACGGTTAAGACAGATGATCGTCGAACGCGGGTTCGATACTCGGATCGAGGTTGATGGCGGCATCGACGAAAGCAATGCTTCGGATGTGGTTGACGCCGGTGCGGAAATTTTAGTCGCTGGAACGGCGATTTTCGGACAAAAAGATCCCGGCGCGGCAGTTGCAAAACTGCTCGATGCGGGAACTGTTTGGGTTTGAATTTTTGGTGATGACCTCGAATCGGCGTTTTCAGTTTTCGGTTTTTAGTTTTCAGTTTCTCCGGAGGAAACGCTCTCGGAACGAACTGAAAGTAAAGTTAAAAGTGAAAACGATATTTCTCAAAGCGCTCTCGGTTATTCCAACTTTTTCGTCCGCGTTGAAGTGAGAAGATTTTATATGCGATTTAACAAAATTATCTTTGCGTCGATTTTTGCTTTGGCTTTGGGTTGTTTGACGTTTGGATTAGGCCAAACGCCGAGCGGCGACGGTTCGCCGTCGCAGCGTCTGGAAGTGATGCGGCAAAAGCTGGAGACGATACGAAAATCGGCTGCCAGCGCGGCCTCGGTGCTCAAGGAAGAAGGAAAAGACGAAAAAAAGGACGACAAATCGACCATTGATTCGCCGATCAACCGGCTCAAATCGATAGAGAAAGAAGCCCAGTCGCTGCTTTCCGACGTCAACGACATTCGCGGCAAGATCGACCGCTCGGATAAATATGACGCCGCCGAAATCAAACAGCTTGAAACGGCAGTCGCCGATCTGCAAACCCGCGCCGACGCCGTTCAGGTTGAAACGGCAGCTGCCCGCTCTGCCGACGTATCTGACGTTGGCAAACCGCGCGAGATTAAGAAAAAGAAAAAATTCCTGGGAATTTTTGGCGGCGGCGGAAATGACGAATACGACGAGTTGATCGGCAGCGTTACGCCGGGCCGCGATCGCCAGTTATTTATCTCCGGAACGCGCGAGGTGCGGAAAAAGAACTTCGACGTCGGCCGTCTTTTGTTTCAAACGATTGTCACGACCTACCCCGATTCGCCGTATCTTCCGATGTCGAAACTTGCCGTGGCTGATTCCTTTTACCTAGAAGGAAGCACGGCGGCCCTTATCCAAGCCACCGCCGCGTATCAGGATTGGCTAACATTCTTCCCGACGCATCCCCTGGCCGACCGCGTCGTATTGAAGATCGCCGAGGCCGAGATGCGGCAGATCGGTTTGCCCGACCGCGATGCTACTCGCGCAAAGCGCGCAGAGGTCAAGCTGAAGGCGTTGCTCGAGACCTATCCGAAATCGATCTTAAAGGAAGAGGCTGCCAAGCGTTTGCATGAAGTGCAAAACAATCTGGGAACGCACAACATGCTGATCGCTAATTACTATTACACGCAGTCAGTGACATATGGCAAAAGCGGGCTGAAGGGAGCACAATCGCGCTATCGCGAGATTCTGGACAAATACCCGAGCTTCGGAAACACGGATGAAGTTCTCTTTAAGCTCGCCAACACTTACATGGTCGAGGAAGAAACCGACCAGGCGATCCGTTATTATCAGCGGATCGTGCGCGATTATCCGAATAGCGATTATGCAGCCGAATCGAAGAAGCAGCTTGAACTGATCGGAGCAACCGTTCCCGACCCCAACCCGGAACGAATGAATGTTCTGCCGCCCGAAGACGTTTCATTTTTTACGAATTTCAAGAATCAGTTTTTCGGAATGTACCCGATGACGATCGATAAAAACGGCGTTTTGATGACGAAGGATTTCGATGAGGAAAAATTTGAGCTGATCGATCAGATCATTAAAAATCAAGGCGACATTCTGGTCAACCAAATTCCGAATGCGTTCACGACCGTCATCTCGCAGCGGCAGGCGACGCCGCAAACTCGGCCTCAACCACAGTTGCAGCCGGCCAGGCAGCCGTAGCGTATTAACGACTGGAACGCAGGCTCCCAGCCTGCAATGAGTGCGACTGGAACGCAGGCTCCCAGCCTGCAATGAGCGCGGTTGGAACGCAGGCTCCCAGCCTGCAATGAGTGCCGAGCACGAAGAAGGTGTTCGCGTCGAAGCGACGCTCATTGCAGGCTGGGAGCCTGCGTTCCAGTCCTAGCAGCCCGCGTTCCAATCTGGTCAGTAGCCGAGGGCTTCGCCGTCGCTTCGTGAATCGATCGCGCCCATTCGGACTCCTGTGTTTGTCACCATAACGCCGGTTGCGGAGGCGATATTGCCCGCGCGGGCCGCAAATTTGTGACCGTAAGATTCGAGGATTTTTCGCGTGTCGGGCGACATGCCATGCGGCTCGAACGCCATTTCGTCCGGCAGCCACTGATGGTGAATTCGCGGCGCATCGATCGCGTCCTGAATATTCATGTCGTGGTCGATAACATTCAAAACCGTTTGCATCACCGCCGAAATAATGCGCGGGCCGCCGCGGGCACCGACGGCAAACCAGAATGAACCGTCTTTTCGCAAAACGATCGTAGGCGTCATTGACGAAAGCGGACGCTTTCGGCCTTCGACCTTGTTTCGCTCACCTTGCACGAGCCCGAAAATGTTTGGCACGCCCGGCCGGGCGGCGAAATCGTCCATCTCGTCGTTCATCAAAATGCCGGTGCCTTTGATGGTGACGCGGGAGCCGTATAGGTCGTTGATTGTATACGTGTTGGAAACGACCATTCCGTCTTTGTCGATCACCGTATAATGCGTCGTCTCCGAGCCTTCGATTATCTGCGCGTCGCCGAATTTGATCGACGCGCTGTTGTCGGCCTTTTCAGCATTTATGGAACTGCGGCGGGCGGCCGCATAATTTTTATCGATCAGCTTGGCCACAGGCACGTCAGCAAAATCGGCGTCGGCCATATACTCCGCGCGGTCGGCGAAGGCGCGGCGCGAGGCTTCGGTCAGCAAGTGAAATTTCGCGGCAGAATTTGCGCCCATCGCCCGCGTGTCGTAACCTTCGAGCATGTTCAGCACCTGCAGCATAACGATCCCGCCGGAGCTCGGCGGCGGCATCGTGATTATTTCGTGCCCGCGATAGCTGCCTTTTAACGGCGCGCGTTCCTTCGCGACATAATTTTTTAAATCTTCGAGCGTGATTAGGCCGTCGTTCGCCTTCATGTCGGCAGCGATCAAGCGCGCTGTTTCGCCCGTATAAAAATCCTTCATGCCGTGCAGTTTTATTCGCGACAAAGTTCGCGCCAATTCCGGCTGACGAAAAAGATCGCCGCCTGCGTAGAAATCGCCGTTTCTTAAGAAAATGCGTTTGCTTTCCGGATACTTCGAAAGCGTTTCCTTGTACGATTTGAAAAGCTCCGCAAGCCGGTGCGTGAGCATATAGCCGTTCGCCGCAACCGCGCGCGAAGGTTCGACAAGATCGGCCCATTTTACTTTTCCCGAGCCGTGTTTCTTAAACGCGAGCGCGAATCCCGCGAGCGTTCCAGGAACACCCGATGCTCGGTAACCTACTGACGAACCACCTTCGCCTCGAATAAGGTTGCCGTCCGTATCGACAAAAATGTCGCGATGCGCGGCGGCCGGCGCCATTTCGCGATAATCGATCGTCGCCGTCTCGCCTTTCGGTTTTCTGATCAGCATAAAACCGCCACCGCCGATGTTGCCAGCTTCCGGATAAACGACTGCCAAAGCCAACCCGACCGCTATCGCGGCATCGACGGCGTTGCCGCCCTTCTTCAGCACATCGACGCCGATCTTCGACGCAATCGGATGCTGCGACGCGACCATTGCGTGTTTCGCGTACGACGGTTCGGCAGAGGCAACAGGAGCCGCAAAAGCCGCCGCGAAAATCGGCAGTAGAAGCACGAAAATCGAAAGGCGCGCCAGCGTACAAGCAAGACTTTTCATCATACCGAGACTGTAACAAAATTTGCAGAAGCCCGCACGGCTTCTGGAGATTTGTTTCCGCCTTAAAGCCATTTGTCGTAACATTTCAATGTGAGCGTCAAAATTCCAACAATCGGAATCACGATGGGTGATGCGGCGGGCATCGGGCCGGAAATTATCATAAAGGCTTTGGCCGATAATGAGCTTTATTCGAAAATTCGGCCGCTTGTTATTGGCGATGCTGAGGCGTTTTTGCAAACGGCTGACACGATCCGCTCATCGGGTAAATTTGTTTCTTTCGACACGGCCGAAATATTCGATCTAAAAAATATTCCGGACGGTTTTAATTTCGGAGAAGTTTCGGCTGCAACCGGAAAAGCCGCCGGCGAGTGCATCGAGAAGGCCGTCGAGCTGTGGAACCGCGGCGAGATCGATGCGATCTGCACGGCTCCGATAAATAAGAAATCTCTAAGTCTGGGAGGTTATGAATTTCCCGGACACACGGAATTCATCGCAAATCTTACAGACACTAAAGAATTTGCGATGAGCTTTTTCGCGGAAAAGCTGCGCGTGGTTTTGCTCTCAACACACCTCCCGCTCTCTGCGGCTATCGGGCGCGTGAAAGCAGGTGCATTGGCTGAGCTTATAAACTTTACCGACCGAAGTCTTTCTCAGTTATTAAAACGAAAAGTGCAAATCGCCGTCGCCGGACTTAATCCGCATGCTTCGGAAAACGGGATGTTCGGCAGCGAAGAGCGTAACGAAATGGAACCGGCGATAGCGCAATGCGCCTCATCAGGAATCGACGTTTCGGGGCCGTATTCGCCGGACACGATTTTTTTGCGCGGCTACCGGGGCGAATTCGATGCCGTCATCGCGTGCTATCACGATCAGGCGACAATCGCGGTGAAATGCTTGTCGTTCGGCTCGGCCGTAAATGTTACACTTGGTTTGCCGCTTGTTCGCACATCGGTCGATCACGGCACGGCGTTCGACATTGCGGGTAAAGGCATAGCCGACGAATCGAGCATGAACGCTGCGATACTGCTGGCGGGCGAGCTTGCGAAATAAAAAGTATGTCTCCCGTTGATCCATCAAAGAAATATGTTTTGATCGCTGATGATGACGCGTCGATACTTCGCTTCGTCACGGCCGTGGTTGAGAGCGAAGGTTTAGAAGCCGTTGCCGCGCTTGCGTCGAAAACACACGCCGCCGGTGCCGTTTCATTTCTCCCGAAGCCGTTCACCAACCATCAGCTTAGCCTTTTACTCAGAACTTTTCTCGGTACGCAAGACAAAGCCGCAGTTTAACGTTTGCTTCGACCACACAAACAGTTCAAAATCAGATAGCGCTAGCTTATAAATAAAGAGGAGTTTCCAATCAGTGTCAAAACCGAAGCTATTGCTCGCGGACGACTCTCTCACGATCCAGAAGGTCATAAATCTGACGTTTGCCGACGAGGGGATCGAGGTGATCACGGTCGGCGACGGCGACACGGCGTTGCGCGAGATCGCGCAGTCGGTGCCCGACATCATTCTCGCCGACGTTCATATGCCAGGCCCCAGCGGTTACGAGATCTGCTCGCTGCTGCGAAGCATGGAGGAAACAGCCAAGCTTCCCGTTATCTTGCTCGTCGGCGCGTTCGAACAATTCGATCCTGCCGAGGCCGACCGCTCCGGGGCAAACGCTTATGTCACGAAACCATTCCAATCGATCCGCCAACTTGTCGATCAGGTGAAAGGCTTTATCAAGACCGAGAGCGAACGTGAATCGATCGCATCGGACGTTGACGAGACGCTGGAGCGCGTTACGGATGAGGCGGATACAACGGACATCGACAATTTATACGACCGGAGCTTTGCCGAGACGGTCGAAATGCCGGCGGAAATGGCGGCCGCAGCCGGGTTTGCGAACGACGATTTTATCGAATCGAGCTATAGGGTGGATCAGCAGGACAAGCCCGTCGAGTTTCAGATGCCGCCGGAGAACGAGGTCGATTTCGACGACATCATAATTGAGGAAACCGTAAGCATCGAAAGCTCAACTATGAGTGAGATCTCGCTGGACGAGGAATTTCAGCAGCCGGTCTATGACGATTTGCCTTCGGCTGATGAAAAAGCGGAAGAGAAAGCCGCCGAGCCTGAATCGGTTAAGACGACGTCCGAACTTCAAGCGGCGCCAACGGAAGAAATTCGCCACGACTCACGCGATCCGTTCTCAAGCACTGTTGACGATTTCGATCTGGACGAGATCGATCTGCTCGGCATTACGCCTGCCAACGCGACTCAGGAATTTACGTTCACAACGCAAACGGATGCCGCCGATCAGGGCAGCAAGGCACAGGTCGTAAGCCTCTCTCCGGAACTGATGGACGTAATCGTGCAGAAAGTGTTCGATAGGTTGTCGGAAAAGAAATAGTTCCTGGTTCTAATAGCTGACAGTCCATAGTTTTCAGTTAAAAGTTGCAAACCTGATTTTCAACTTGTCAAATGTTTCCCAAAATCGCCCGGCTTTTATCGCAAAGATGAAAGCGGGGCGTAAATTGTTTTAGAATTGGAATTTACTTATGGAGATCGCAAAGGCCTACGACCCGAAGGAAGCCGAGAAAAGCCATTACGAACGCTGGGAAACGAGCGGATTTTTTGCGCCGGAGATCAATGAAAACCCGGACGCGCCGAAATATTCCATCGTCATTCCGCCGCCGAACGTGACGGGCAGCCTGCACATGGGTCATGCGCTGCAGCACACGCTGATGGACGTGCTTGTCAGGTGGAAGCGCATGCAGGGTTATCGCACGTTGTGGCTGCCGGGCACGGATCATGCCGGAATTTCCGTTCAGCGAAAGGTCGTAGAGCTGCTTCGCAAGGAAGAAAATAAAACGCCGCTTGACATCGGGCGAGAAGAGTTTGTTCGACGCGCGTGGACGTGGAAGGAAGAATACGGCGGCACGATCATCGACCAAATGCGGCGCGAAGGCGCCTCGGTCGATTGGACACGGCACCGTTTCACGATGGACCCGCAACTTTCAAAGGCTGTGCGGAGCGTTTTTGTGACGCTGTATGAAGAAGGCTGGATATACAAAGGGCTGCGCATCGTAAATTGGTGCCCGAAGGACAAGACTGTGCTGTCCGATCTTGAGGTGAAAGAGGAAACGAAGAAGGATGGGAAGCTTTATTACCTGAGGTATCCGGTAGGACGGAGCGCGGACACTCCTGTCCGCATGAGCGTCGCTTCGACGCGAAAGGATGCGGATGATTCGGAGTCTTCAATCGATAGAGACAGTTTCGCCGGAGGAACCGGCGATGCGGACAAGAGTGTCCGCGCTCCTTTTATCGTAGTCGCGACGACCCGCCCCGAAACAATGCTCGGCGATACGGCAGTCGCGGTGAACCCGAAGGACGAGCGTTACAAACAGCTGATCGGCAGAAAGATCGCGCTGCCGCTGACAAACCGCGAAATTCCCATCCTCGGTGATGAATACGTCGACGCCGAATTCGGAACCGGCGCGGTGAAGGTAACGCCGGCGCACGACCCGAACGATTACCAGATCGGCCAACGGCACGGCCTTGAAGAGCTTCTCGTGATGAATGACGACGGCACAATGAACGCCGCTGCCGGTTCCGATTTCGAAGGCCTCGACCGATTTGCTGCCCGCGAAAAGGTCGTTGAAAAATTTGAAGCGCTCGGTCTGCTGGAAAAAATAGAAGACTACGAGATCACGCTGCCGATCTGCGAGCGGTGCAAAACGATCGTCGAGCCGATCCTTTCCGATCAGTGGTTCGTAAAGATGGATGAGATGCGCGACATGGCCCTCGATTTGATTCGAACCGAAGGCGTCCCGCATTTTTCGCCGCAGGTGCCGCATGAAAAGGTTTACACCGCGTGGCTCGAAAATCTGAAAGACTGGACAATTTCCCGACAGCTATGGTGGGGACATCAAATTCCCGCGTGGTACGACGCGAAAGGTAATGTTTATGTTGCGCGTTCTGCGGAAGAAGCATATGAGCAAGCCGGAACGACTGAGTTGACGCAGGATCAGGACGTCCTCGATACGTGGTTTTCGTCGGGGCTGTGGGCGTTCTCTACTTTCGGTTGGGGCGGGGACACTCCTGTCTCCATGAGCGTCGCTTCGACGCGAACGGATGAGAGGAGCGGGGACACTCTTGTCCCCATGAGCGTCGCTTCGACGCGAACGGATGCGGATGATTCGGAGTCTTCAATCGATAAAGACAGTTTCGCCGGAGGAACCGGCGATGGGGACAAGAGTGTCCCCGCTCCGTCGGACAAGAGTGTCCCCGCTTCGTCGGACCTCGAAACATTTCTACCGACTGACGTTCTTGTTACGGGTCGCGACATTATTTTTCTCTGGGTTTCGCGGATGATGATGTTGACCAAGAAGTTCGTCGATAAGGTCGCGTTTGAGGACGTTATCATCACCGGAACCGTTTTAGGCAAAGACGGCAAGCCGATGTCGAAATCGCGCAACAACGGCGTAGATCCGATCGAAATGTTCGACAAATTCGGCGTCGATGCCACGCGCATCTATCTTGCTTCGATCGCGACCGGTGCCGACATTAAGTGGAACGACCTGCTCATCGAAACCTATCGCAATTTTGCAAACAAGATATGGAACGCGACGCGGTTTTGTTTGATGAACTCCGAGGGCGCAAGTGTCCTGTCAGTACCGCCTGCGGTAGCGGGTGGTTTAACGCCGCCAAGTGACGATGCGTTTTCCGATAGTCAGCCTCAACCGCCCGCTACCGCAGGTGGTACTGACTTGGCCGACCGCTGGATCATCTCACGGCTGAACCGAACGGCTATGGATGTTAATAAGGCGCTCGAACGCTACGAATTCCACACCGCCGTTTCGCTGCTTTATCACTTTTTCTGGGACGACTTTTGCGATTGGTATATTGAACTGGTTAAGGACGAGATAACCCGGAGCGGGGACACTCTTGTCCCCATGAGCGTCGCTTCGACGCGAAAAGCTGGCGTACCGGCGGGCGATTTCGCCGGAGGAACCGGCGATGGGGACAAGAGTGTCCCCGCTCCGTCGGACAAGAGTGTCCCCGCTCCGTCGGACAAGAGTGTCCCCGCTCCGTCGGACAAGAGTGTCCCCGCTCCGGCGACGCGAATAATCACAATTCTTGAGATCGCTCTGCGGATGCTGCATCCGTTCATGCCTTATCTGACCGAGGAGTTGTGGCTGAAGCTTCCGGGCGTTTCCGGGGAATTGCTCAACACTGCTTATAAGTCGGCCGAGCCCACGATCATGCTGACTTCGTTTCCACCCGGAGATGCCGCCGCAATCGACGAGCAAGTCGAAGCTGAGATGCAGTCGGTGATCGACCTGATAAAAAAGGTGCGTAATATCCGCTCCGAGATGAATATAAAACCGGGCGACCGCGTTGCGATCCACGTTGCGGCGAATGCCGAAATGCAGGCGATCTACGCCGCGAACGAGGCGCAGATCAAGAAACTTGCACGTGCTGATATGCTTGCTCTGGGCGAAACGCTCGACGTACCCAAAGCCTCGGCCAAAGCCGTCCTGTCCGGCGGCGCCGAAGCCGCCGTCCCGCTCGAAGGCCTGATCGACTTCGAAAAGGAACGCGAACGCCTGCAAAACCAGATCGCGAAACTCGAAACCGAGCTACAGCGGCTGAACGGTCAGCTTTCGAATGCAAATTTTGTCGAGCGTGCGCCGGCGGAGAAGGTTCAGGAGTTGAGAGATAGGAGCGTGGAACTAGAGCAGCAGATCGCAACGCTTGGTAATAATCTGGAGGCGCTTGGTTGATGCAAATTAGAGTTGCGTATATGTTTTTAGTGGGAATCGTCACGTGCGCGGCGGGCGTGTCAGTCTCAGCTCAAGATTCAAGAATTTCCAAAGAAGAGTTCGAGAATGTACGGAATACCTATAAACGCTTCTTGGCGAAAGAATCGCACCGAATAAGGTACACTCACGAGACATTTCCTTACCAAAACGCAAAAGAACCTGAGAAAACCAGTATCTGGTTTTCGGAATTTGTGCCACCCGACCGTGAACACAATTTTTATGGTCTTAATTCAAGCGACCCGAGTCATAAGTACGAAAGAATTGTCATTGGCACAAGGATATTTACGAACCGAGAAGGCGAGTGGAAAGAATTGAAGCCTTCCGGAGCAGGGATGGGCTTTGGTTCTGGTGCCACAAGCATCGAATATTTCGTTCGTGGCTCAGAACGGATAGGCGATCAAATCACCACAATCTACGAACAAGTAACTGGCTCAAGATTCGCTCGCGGTTCAGGGCCATGGCAGACTTCTTATTATAGATCGAGCTATTGGGTCAGCAAGGACGGACGAATCCGAAAGTACGTAGGAGAAAGTGACGCGCTTATTAGTAAAAGGAGTCGTACAACTGAGGTATATGAATACGATCCAAAGATCAAGATCGAGGTTCCGATCAGATAGCTTATGAACTGGCTCGACAATGCGAACTACGGGGGGAAACGCGAGTGTAAACGGGCGTGCACGAGCAATGTAAAATTGAAAGTGGAAAATGCAAAATAAAGATTTTCAGTTTTGCATTTTACGTTTTGCATTTTGCGTTCATGAGCACGCTTCCTAACGGTCGCGTTTCTGCCCGAAAGATCGAAACTTTATGAACTGGCTTGACAATGGTGAGGTGCTTTCGGCGACCGGCCAATTTTTGGCTGAGGACATTGGGCGCGGGGATATTACGACAGGCTCGACGGTGGATGCGGACGTGCGCAGTGTCGGGCGGTTTTTGGCGAAGGAATACCTTGTGATCTGCGGGCTTGAGGTGGCGGAGGCCGTGTTTGTGCATCTGGACGCCGAGATATCCGAAATCGAATCGACTTACAACGAAGGCGATGAAATTGAAGAAGGCACGGTGTTTGCATCGCTGAAAGGCTACGCCGACGTGCTGCTCACGGGCGAACGTGTTGCCTTGAATATTTTGCAGCGGATGTCGGGCGTGGCGACATTAACGCGACAGTATGTGCGGGCGGTCGAGGGGACGAACGCGCAGATTGTCGATACGCGAAAGACGACGCCAGGGCTGCGGCTGCTTGAAAAATACGCGGTCACGATCGGCGGCGGAAAAAATCACCGCATGGGTCTGGACGACGGCGTGTTGATAAAGGACAACCACATAACGCTCGCCGGCGGCATCACCGAAGCCGTGCTCGCAGCGAAAGAAAAGGTCGGGCACCTGCACAAGATCGAGGTCGAGGTGACGAACTGGGCACAGCTGCGCGAGGCCATCGAGGCCGGTGCCGACATCATAATGCTTGATAATCAAACTCCCGAAGAGGCGGCAAAGCTGGTCGGAATGTCGCGCGACCTGAACCCTAGCGTGATGATCGAGGCCTCGGGCGGAATGAGCCTCGACCGAGTCCGCTCGTTTGCCGAGGCGGGCGTCGATCTCATCTCCGTCGGGCGTTTGACCCATTCAGCGAAGGCTGTCGATATTTCGTTTAAGATACAGACGCTCTAGGCAGAAGCCTGACCGTAAGGGAGGGCTTTCTTAACCGTCCTAACTGCCAACATGAATCAAGACAACTTTCCCCTTGCGTACTTGCTGACCTTTCGAACGTACGGAACCTGGCATCATGGCGACCCTCGCGGCTCGGTCGACCGCCGCTTTTACAACAGCTTCCGAACTCCGAAAATACCCTCTTCGCCTTCACTTATCGAAGCTGAAAGGAGTATTCAAAAATTCAAATCGATAATTTTGGACGAGCCGATGCAATCCGTCGTCGCAGCTGCGATTCGAGACGTGTGCTCGCACCGAGGATACGTACTTCGAGCGCTAAACATCAGATCTAACCACGGTCACGTTGTCGTTTCGGGAAATGCCAAACCCGAAAAGATCACAGAGGCGTTCAAAAGTTATTCGACGCGTTCGCTTCGAAATGCTGGCCTCGTTGACACGGATTGCAAGATATGGTCGAGGCATGGCAGCACGCGTTATCTTTGGAAGCAACGGTTTGTGAATGCCGCCATCGATTATGTACTTTACTTTCAGGGAGATGAGTTTCCAAGTTTTGATGAGGTGCTAGAATGATGGCGTCAAAGCCCCCCCTCACGGTCAGGCTTCTGCCGACGGCGGACTCGTCAGCGCGAGCATTTCTTCACCGGGTTTCAGGAACGGCAGAAAATAGATTGCGATAGTCGAAAAAATGAGTGCGATCGTGCAGGCGATGCCGCCTTCGATGCCGTAATCTCCGCCCGTGAGCCACGCCGGGCCGGCGTCCGTTTCTTTTAGCAGCGGCGAATGTACGATCTCGGTCAGGCCGCTGACCTCGATTCCGAACACCGCGCCCTGCATCCAGTTCCATATCAGGTGCAATCCCCAAACAAACCACAGATCGCGCGTCTTCAGATATGCAACGCCGAACCAGACGCCGGCAATTGCCGTGTTGAGCGACGATAGATAACCGGCGTTCGGATTCGCGAGATGAACCGCTCCGAAGAAAACCGAGGTCAATAAAATGGCAAGCCATGCGAGACCCGAGCGGGCAAAC
>Ga0187894_10000757_pt1 | contig 43462 bp, 36 predicted proteins | sample GBC1701081metaG_FD_136650 | JGI IMG/M metagenome (GOLD analysis project Ga0187894, IMG submission 136650) | White microbial mat communities from a lava cave in the Kipuka Kanohina Cave System on the Island of Hawaii, USA - GBC170108-1 metaG ... | reverse complement strand
GCCGGAGACCTTGATGCGCTTCGGGGTCGCCTTGCCCTGCAGGAGGTAGGCGCCGCCGAACGTGGCGAGGTCAGCCGGCAGGGCGATCGTGCCAGTGATCTGGGTGCCCACTTGTGAGAACGTCGCCGCCGCGGCGAGCGTCTGCGGAATCTTCTTGCCCGACAAGGTGCCGTCGAACGAGCCTGCGATCTGAGCCCGCGCCGGACGCAGCGGCAGCACCACGAGCATGAAGAGGGTGGCCGCTGCGATCCGTTCCGTGGTCGTCATTACTAACGTCTCCTGTTGGTTCATTCTCTCGGGTGGGTAAACCGTTACGGTGCAACCTGCTTGCGCGTGACGAATCGAGCAAGAGGGATGTCTCCACCTCGCGCACTCGCAACCGTCGCATTTCGTCCCACACCATAGGATCGGCTCACGCGATTCCGGGAGAACTGGCTTCGAAATTCGCGTCTGATAAGTCCGCAACGACGGGAGGGACCTGATGCGTGCAGAATGGCTGGTGGTGACCGGATGCTTTTGTCTCAGCGTGGCGTTGCTCGAGGCGTGGTGTCTGACGGCCGTGCGGAACCTGCACGTCGCGGCGCTGAAGCGCCTGTTCCCCGACTCGCAGCAGCTCCTGCGGTCGCACATCGACTATCTGATGATGACGGGGCTGCTCTTCGTGTCCTATCTGATGTTCCGCCAGTTCGGCATCGTTCCGCCCGGCGCCCTGGTCGCGGCGGCGTGCGCCGGATCGATCATGAACCCCGGGGCGTTCCTGGCCATGGCTATCGCCCCGCGGCTAGGGAAGACGCCGCCGGCGCTGTTCGGTGGGATCGTCTCGGTGAGCTTCGTGCTCACGACCACCGGCTACCTCGGCTCCGCCTGGTTGATCGCGCGGGCCGCGCTCGCCGCAGGGTGACCTACGGGATCGCCAGCGTCGCGCGGAACGCCGGATAGGTGTCGACCATGAGGTACGCCCGCACGCTCGCCGGCACCGTCACGCCAGCGAGCGGCACGCTGACGCTCTGGATGAGACCTCCCGTGTCCGTCTGCCGCGTGGTGACGAACCCGTAGTCGACGGCGACCGGCTTTCCGGTCGCCGCGTCGAGGAGGAGCAGGCTCACGGCGTGCTCGTCCGCGCGCAGCGTCGTTCCGGTGAGCGTGGCGGTGACGGCGGTCGAATCGCCGGTGATGTCGACCGTCCCCACGCCGGCGGGGGCCTGCTGCGTCCCGCCTTCGACATCTGGACAGGCCTACCGTCGCGGTACGTTTCGCGCCAGGGGCTCGGGGGAGACCCGTGCCCCTACGAACAGGAGAGCGATGACTCGCCTTCTGGGGGCCGGCTCCGCCACCGGCACCCCTTCGTGAACGTCGTCAGCGGCGCGATGGCGAGCACCGCGAAGCCGTTGGCCGTGGCGGTCAGCACGCACACGACGGTGTCGGTCAGCCGCACGCCTGGGACATCGCGGCATGCGCCGCCGAAGTATCGGCCATGCGCCGCAAAGTACGCCTCCTCGCCGCGCGCGACCTCTTCGACGGTGCACCGCATGACGTCGTCGGGAAGCCCTTATCCGCAGCCGTGCAGCATCGGGATCGAGCCGTCCTGTGCCGCCGGTGCGGACGGTCCGCCACGGTCGCTCGCCGCCGTCGCGAGCCCATCCTCGGCGGGGCCGGTCCTGCCCGATGGGGAGGTGCGATCGTCGCACGCGGGCGGCAGGACGTCGTCCACCGCAATGCGCAATGCCCCGCCGGGACCGGCTCGAAGCAACATGTCGGGGTTGCGTCCGGTTCCCGCGGCAGGCGCGTATCCCGTGTCCGTACTACGCCATTGCCAGAGCATGGCGGGTCGCAGTGGGTCGTGGTTCCCGTGGACCTCGGCGATCCAGTACTCCGGCACGACGACCATCGCGCGCCGCGCCATGTCGTCGCGCTCTCCGGGGGTGAGGCGACGATCGGCGACGTCGAGAGCCAGCACCGGGGTGCTCCGGTCGAGCACGACGACGTCGAAACGAAGACCGTCGAGCGATGCCGTGCGGCGCACCTCGGCCCGCGGGCCGAACGCGGACACCAGCGCACCCAGCGCGCGAGTGACGGCCGCGTCGTGCGGCTGCGGTCTCGCGATCTCCATGGCTGGTACGCAACGCGCCCCAGCGAAGCCAAAGCCACGCAGCCCGAACGGGCCGGTACGCGGGTCATTGTCGGCAAGCGCCGTCTCACACTCGCGGGCCCGCCGATGAAACGAGTACGCGCACCAATTGGAGAGCGGCGCCTGCACGCCGCCTCCGTCGAGGGGAGGCATCATGAGCCAGGCGGGCCGAGGGTTCACGAGCCCGCCAACGACCTCTGCGAGGAAGGTGCACACGAGCATGGCGGACCAGGCGCCCGCGACCATGAGCGACGGATCGAGACGTCGCGGATCGAAGCCCAAGGGCACGCTGCTCGGCGCCGTTGCGACCAGGCTTCGATACAGTACGACGTCGAGGACCATGAGGAACGGAAGGGCGACGATTCCGGCCGCGACTACGACTTCTTCCCAGTGGCCGGTGAGTTGCGACACGCCCGTGGCGATCGCCATTGGGACAGAAGCGCTCACGAAGTACACCGCCGCGAGCTTCGCGCGCACGCCGCGCGTGATCGCGGCGCTTCGCCGGAGCGCGGCGAGCGCCCCACGGTCCTCCGTCACGACCACCAAAGGTGCGAACTGTGTGGCAACCAACCACACGAGCGCGGGGACCACGAGCGCGACGAGGCCAGCGACCTCGACGACCCAGATGAGCGCGACCGCAGCGGCGACGCGAAGCAGCCGCGATGTCCCGCCCACGAGTTCGCGGAGCGAGCGCGCGCGGCCGTCGACGATCGAGAGCGCCAGTCCCCAACTGGCAGCCGTTGCGACGATGCCGACGGCCCACGAGACGATGGTCGCGAGGAAGCCCCTCAGCGAGAGCAGATGGTACGAACCCGTGGCGTGCGCGATCGCCCATTCGGCCAAGCCGACCGCCACGAGGACGAAGTAGGAGCGCGGGGCACCAAGCGACCGTTCCGCCGTCGTCCGCAGCGCGGCGACCGCGTCGAAGGTTCTGGCCGCAGCCGGTGGGCGGCGGGCGAACAAGCGACCGACGAGCCACACGAGCCACACCGGCAACATCGCAGCGACGATCGCACCGAGGACGAGCCCCCAATCCGTCGTGTCGTGCATCCAGCTTCGCGCGTCGAGGGGGATGAAGTGGGGATCGAACCCCGATTCGGGGATCACGCCGGACGCCAACGCCCACATGAACCACGCGAAGGCCCCCAAGCCGTAGCCGAGCCGGCAGGCGGCACCCACATAGGACTCCAGCCAGTCGTGAGGTGCGCCGCCGAAGCGGGGCATCACATGGCCGAACGGGACCCGCAGCTCCGGCAGGATGGCGACGATCCACGCGGTACAGAGCGCCGCGGCGAACCAGGACGCCGCCCGGGCCCGACGGCGATCGGCGGAGTCCATCACCTCGTTGTCGGCTGACCTGGCTCCGGACTTGAATCGCAGGACCCGTCGCCCCGTGCCGGTCGTTCGTTATATGACCGCGTGCGTGAAGCCCTCCGAGACGTGGGGACGGCTCGCCGAGGCGCTGCTCGGCGCGCCAGCGTTCACTGCGACGGAGGTCGCCCAGGAGGCCGGCGTCGACCGGGCACGCGCCGAGCGCCTGTGGCGCGCCCTCGGCTTTCCGCCGGTGGACGACCACGAGCGCGCGTTCACGCGCTCGGACGTCGAGGTTCTGCGCGCGGCTCATGCGCTCGTCGAGGTACAGAGCACGGACCCGGCCGAGGTCGTCCAGCTGACGCGCGTCATCGGCCAGTCGCTCGCGCGGGTCGCCGACGCCCAGGTGACGGCGAGCGCCGCGCGTCTGGCGCGGCTGCGCAGCGCGCCGGCGACGAGTGACGTCAACGTCGGCGAGCTCGTCGACCGTATCGAGATGCTGGCCCCGAGTCTCGAGCAGTTTCTCGGCTACGTCTGGCGGCGACACCTGGTGGCGGCGCTGCGGCGGCTGGCGGCGCAGCCGTCCGCGGCCGACCGAACGCTCACCGTCGGGTTCGCCGATCTGGTCGGCTTCACGGCCATGAGCCAGGCGCTCGACGCCGCCGACCTGGCGGCGATGGTCGATCGTTTCGAGGCGGTCGCCTACGAGCACATCCCCGCGCGCGGCGGCCGGATCGTGAAGATGATCGGCGACGAGGTGATGTTCGCCGTCGACGAGGGCCCCTTCGCGGCCGACATCGCGATCGCTCTCGTGGAAGCGCACGCGCGCGACGCGAACCTGCCCGAGTGCCGCGTCGGGCTCGCCACCGGGCCCACGCTCGCGTGGGAGGGCGATCTCTTCGGTCCCACGGTCAATCTGGCGAGCCGCCTCGTGAACCTCGCACGCCCCGGGACCGCGCTGGTGTCGGACGAGCTCGGCGAACGGCTGCGAGACGATCCGCGCTTCGAGCTGCGCCATCTGCGGCCGGTCGGCCTGCACGGCATCGGTCGCATGCGCCCCTGGGTACTGCGCCGCGCACGCTGCTAGCGAACGAGGAGTGAAGGTCGTGCCCTCGCGCGTGAGCGCGCTGCAGGGTCCGCCCGCTCATGCCGAGCTGCCGCGCGACGTGTCCGCGATCGATGCGCATGCCCGCGATCGCCATCGTCTGCACGACGTCGGACACCTTGCCGTGGACGGTTGCGCGGTCGGCCCGCTTCTCGAGCGCGATGGCGAGCTCCTCTCGGCCGCCGATCCCCGCACGCGCCCCCTCAGGTCACGCAACTCGGAGGGGGCGATGCCGGCGGCGCGGCACAGCTGCCGGGGGTTCGCGCCGATCGCGCGCAGAGCCCTCAGCAGATCACCTGCAGCACGCCGACCGTGCGCTGTGACGTCTCCCCGCGCACTTTGGCGGGCTCGGACAACAGAATGGCCTCTCGGGACAAGGCACGCGGCGCGCGCGTGGGATATCGAGCGCCGGGTGGGGCACCTGCCCCTGGAGAGAAGCACCGTGACGAGCAAGAACACCCGGCTGCCGCCGGAGACCGACCCGCCTTGCCCCCCCGACCTCAGCGTCCTCGAAACACGCGTTCCCGCCCGGCTGCTCCGTTCGCTCCGCATCCGCGCCGCGAGCGAAGGCAAGTCCGTGGACGACGTGGTGCGAGAAGCGATCGAGGAGCGGTTGAAGGGCTAGAGGGCTCCGGCGCTCAACGCGGTCGGCGCGGACCCTCGACGTACGCCTTCAGCCGCCCGATCGCGGCGTCCCACTGATCGGAGATGTCGTCGAGGAACGCCCGGGCCTCGCCGAGCTTCCGCGGCTCGATCTCCCAGATACGCTCGCGGCCGCTGCGCGCGTGACGAACGAGGCCCGCGTCGGCCAGGACGTGTAGGTGCTTGGTCACCGCCTGGCGCGTCACGTCGGAGCCTTCGCAGAGCCGGACGATCGAAAGCGGGCCGCCGGCGCACAGGCGTGCCACGAGGAGCAGCCGCGTGGCGTCGCCGAGCGCGAAGAAGAGGGGTGCCGTCCTCGCCGCCGAGCGCTTGGGGGAGCTAACGCTCGACATGCTTTCGGATGTTTTCGGTCTGCTGGCCCCAGCCGTCGTCGTTCATGCGGAACGCCTCGTCGCGACGCGCGGCCGGAATCCCGTCGAACCCCGACTCAGTGATGGTGAGGAGCGTTCCGCCGGGGGCGTCCTCCAGATGGAACTCGACCAGCGTCTTCGGCTCGGCCGAGTAGTCGACGTTCGGGTCGATGGCGTACGGTCGCCACCGGTAGGAGAAGAGCCGCTCCGTGTCCATCCGGTCCACCGTGATCTCCATCGTGACGTGCTCGTAGCCCGGATACGTGATCTGCCCGCGTACCGTGGCCCCCGGCCTGAATGCGCCTTCGAGCTTCACGAGGAACCACTCCCCGAACTCCCGCGCGTCCGCGATCGCCCGCCAGACCCGTCCCCGCGGCGCACGCAAGAGCACCTGCTTCTCGATCCGATCGGTCGTCATACGATGTGCAACCTCCCGGTTGCCAATTACCTGCCGCGCAACTAAGACGCAACCCATAGGTTGCCCTTTATGGCGACGCCCGCGCGTACCCAGCCTGCCGCCGGCTTCGCCGGGCTTTGCCGGCCGCGGCATACCGGTCGCGCGTGCCACCACCGCCCCAACTCTCCCCCGCTCCAAGACGAAGTCTTGGGGCGGACTACCTGATCTGCTTCAGGTCGGCGCGCAGGAGGCCGATCGGATCGGTGATCTTCGCCCGGAAGGCGGCATCGGGGAACGCCTTCTGGCCCTTGCGCGACTTCACGCGCTTGGCGAGCTTCCCGAGCAGCTTGCCCGTCTTCTTGAAGCCGGCGCGACGCTGACGACCCGCCGGGAGCTGATCGGCGGCGACCGCCGTGGTACGTGCCTTCGCGAGGCTCGCGATCAGCTTGTCGGTGAGTGGGCCCGCGGGGGCGCCTTCGAACACCTCGCCGATGTCGTCGATGCGGCACAGGACCGACGCGCCGGTCGCCTCGCGCGCGCAGGCGAGCCGATCGAGCCGCGCGAGCGCATCGTCCATCGTGATGCCCTCCCACGTCTCCACCTGGAGGCGCGCGCGGCCCCGGTCGATCGCGCCGGCGAGCGTCTTGCCCGCCAGCGGCCGGAGCGCGTCGAGGAACGCCGTGAGCGCCTGGATCTGCGCGGCCGACACGGTGGCGGGTTGGCCTTCGTCGAGCATCTGCAGACTCGGCTGCCAGGCGAGGATCGCCGCCTTGCCGAGGTCACGGAGGTTCGTGTCGCTCACGATCGCCCGCGTGATCTCCCCGGTGTGCTGATAGTAGAGCGCGATACCCTTGCGGCCGCCTTCGAGCTTTCGGAAGAAGAGATCGCGCAGGCGGTAGAAGAGGAAGAAGTCGAGTTCTGCCGGCACACCGCGCGGGAACTTGGGGAAGAAAGCGTCGTACATGTTGAAGCACGCGTCATCGCAGATTCCCGGCAGCAGGACGCACAAGGCGGTCAACGCGCAGCAGTCGACGCCGCTCAGCGGCATGGTGGTGGTGGTGACGGTGGACTCGATGCCCCTTCGCACCGCGAAGGGAATGGATCCCCCCAGCCCCAGGCATTCGAACGCCGCGTCGAAGAGCGTGCAGTCGTCGTCGGTGAGATCCGACCCGGTCTCGGCGCGGCTGATCACGGCCGTCACCGCTCCGGTCACACGCGCGTCGGTGTAGAGGTCCCACTTGGGATCGGTGCCGGCGTTCACGCGCACGGCGAACATCAGCGTGCGTACCTCTCCCGGGCCCAGGTCGCCGAGCGCGAACGTGCAGGTGGTGTCGTCGCCCGATCCGGTGCACGACCAGCCGGACGTGCTCTGCGCCGGCTCGAAGGTGGTGCTCACCGGGACGTACTCCGTGACGACGACGCTCGACACCGGCCCGATGAAGTCGAGGTTCGTGACCGTCACCTCGTACGGCACGACGGAGCCGTCGCCCCAATACAGATTGTGGTCGGTGTTGTGGATCGCGAGATCCGCTCTCGCGGTCGCAGCCAGCCCCAGGACGACGAGCGTCACGCCCAATGCACGCATCGCAGACCCCCTGGCGGCGAGACTCCCATTCACGCGGGGCGACGCGCAATAGCGCATCGGGCGTGGAGACGCCCGGCCGCGTCCAAGGATCGCGGGGTGTGCGCGTCAGTGCACGGCGACGCGGACGCCGCGCCGTGCGAGCGTGCCGGGGACGTCGCCTTCGAGGAGCTGGGCGGCGCCCTCGTGCGCCTTCAGGCTCGCGTCCATGTGCGCGAGGCCGAGACCGCGAATGCACAGGTAGGAGTGGTCGGGCGGGGCGAGCTCGCTGATCGGCGGTACGCGGCGGGCGGCCTCTTCGAAGGCGCCGGGCGGCGGCATCATGCGGAACATCTCGTGCACCTCGGCCGCCCGGTCGCAGAAGTGCATGTGGTCGGTGTTCTCCATGACGACCATGCGCTTGCGCTGCGAGGGTGTGCGCGCGAGCAGCTCGCGCATGCCGTCCAGCGGCAGGAGCGTGTCGCGGTCGGCGACCAGGAAGAGCGTCGGCACCTCGCGCCCCCACTCGAAGTCGAGCGCGGCCCGCAGCGGCTCCACCGGCATCCAGCTCGCCCCGCCGGCGGGCGCGAGCGGCAGCGCGGCGCGAATGCGCTTGTCGCGCGACGTGACCGCAAGCGTCGTCCAGCCGCCGAAGCTGTGGCCCATCATGCCGATGCGCTGGGCGTCGATGAGCGCCCGGAGATCCGGCGCGGCGCCGTCCACCAGCTGATCGATCACGGTCACGACGTCGGTGGGACGCGCCGCGATGAACTCGCCGATCATCTCGTCGGTGTCGGGGATCGGCACGCCCGAGCGTGTCATCAGCGTCAGCTGCGCGACGTCGAGCAGCGTGTTGCCCGTGTGGTCGCAGGCGGCGACCACGTAGCCGTGGCTCGCGAGGTGCGCGCACAGGAACGTGCTCTGCCGCCGGTGCCCACCGAAGCCGTGCGAGAACATGACGAGGGGATACGACCCCGGACGCGGCGCCGCGTCGCGCACCGCCTCCTGCGTGACGGCGGGAAAACCGGGGAGCACTTCGTAGCTGTCCTGCGACGAGGCCTCGAGGTCCGCGCCGCGGTGCGCGTCGGTGGCCGGGTACCACACCTCGAGGGGCAGCGGGCGCCCTCCTCGCGCAGGGTCGTTCAAATGGAGTGTGCGCACGCCGACGGGCGAGGGTCCACGATCGAACGGGTCGTAGCTCATGCGGCGGCAGTTAGACCGGTCCGTCCCAGTCACGTCAAGGATCGACCGCTCCGGCGAACGAACCACACGGGCGGTCGCACGCGGGATCTGCGCGTTTCGCCGCGATGCGCCCGCGCGTGCGATAACGTCGCATCCGAGCTCCCCGGACACCCCGAATCCTTCTCGAACGTCCGCCACGAGCAGGTCGACCGCGGGACGCTCCCGGTCTTCTGAGCGGAGCTACGGCCGCGCGATCTCAGCGAGGTGATCCACGCGATCGAAGGTGATCACACGCGCCGTGGGCTCGAGCTCCAGGACGGTGAGACTCGTGTTGCGTTGGTGGTAGCCCGTCCAGCGACGCGGGTCGGCGTCGAGGAGCTGCGCGAGCCCGGCCGCGATCGCCGCACCGTGGGAGACCACGACGACCTCGGCGCCGGGGTGCGTCCCCGCGATCTCGCGCCATGCGGCCACGACCCGCGTCGCGACCGCGCCGAGTGATTCTCCGCCGGAGGGCGCCCAGGCCATGTCCGCCGCGATCTGCTCGAAGAAGCCATGGCGGCCCGCCAGATCCGCGTAGAGCTCGTTCTCGAGCACGCCGATCCCGAACTCCGCCAGGCCCCGGGACAGCAGCAATGGGACGCCCAGCGTGCTCGCGATCGGCTCCGCTGTCTGGCGGGCACGCTGGAGCGGACTCGTGTACACGGCGACGGCACCGGGGTGCGCCCGCGACAGATACGACGCGAGGCGCCGTACCTGCTCGTGCCCGCGCTCGGTCAGGAGCGAGTCCGTCGACCCGTGCCAGCGCTGCACGATGTTCGCGTCGATCTCGCCGTGACGCACGAGGAGAAGGCGCGCGGTCCGCGGGTCGCCCGTCATGCGGGCCGTCTTAGCCGCCCCGGCTTCGCCGGGAAACCGGACGCCGCCATTTTCCTCACGCCGTCTCGGCGCGAAGCGCGGCCCCCGGAGCGCAGCGAGGATTCGTCCGCCAGCGTGCCGAACGTCATCGCGCAGCGCGCACTGAGGGTGTCCGTCGTCACGCGTGCTCGTTGGCCGCGAAGGGTCGACGAGCGATCGTCGCACCGGGAGGGGAGGCCATGACGATCCGAGGTGCGTGGACGTCGAGTGTCCTGATCGCGATGCTGGGAGGCGCGGTTCCGGCTCAGGCGCGCGTGCTCGGGGGTGGGCCGGCCGCCACCGATTGCTACGCCGCGTTCGACGGCGTGACCGCCGCGCGCCGGGGCATCGTCGAGTGCCGGGACGGTGCGTCGTGTGACGCCGACGGCATCGCAGATTGCCGGTGTACATTCCAGGTTCGCGTCTGCGCGCACGTCAGCGACGAGACACTGCCCGAATGCACGCCGCGGGGGATTGCGACGATCGCGCCGCGCGGGCGCAATCGCAATCTCCTCGCCGCCCTTCCCCGGACGCCCGTCACGGCCGAGACCTGCGGCGAGCCCAACGCCGTCGTGGTGATTCTTCGCACGATGGGCCGGCGCGGGCGGCTCGCGCCGCGCACTTTGAAGCTCAAGTTGCGAGCGGCGGCACAGGGAGCGCCGTCGCGCAGGGATGTCGATCGCCTCGTGCTCCGATGCCTTCCGGACCCGAGCGTCGCCGCGTGCCCGGCGACGACGACGACCACGCTTCCTTCCTGTCCCCCGAATTCCGACGGTGGCCCCAGCGAGCTGTCGTTCACGGTGGCCGATCGGGGATCGGACCTGGACATCGGCGTCTCCGGCAAGTCGCACAACTTCATCGTACCGGCCCGGAGCCGCCTGCGCTTCTGTCTCGCCGGCTGCGACGCGACGACGCAGCCCTCGTGTCGCGGCATCGGAACCACCGGAACGATCGCCAACAGCTTGAACGGTCCAACCTTCGGCCCACCGCTCCCCTTGTTCTCGGCGGGCGTTCCCGTGTGCGTGGTCAATCGTTTCGAGGCCGCTACCATAGAAGCCCAGGTCAACGTCCGGGACGGCACCTTTGACGCCACGGCGACACCGATCCACCTCGTCGCGGACACCTACCAGTCGGTCGCCACCGCCGTGTGCCCCCGGTGCATTGACGGGAAATGTGACGGCGGACGTTCCGAGGGCACGAGGTGCACGGTCGACGGCGTGGTCGTGATCAACAACCCGCCGACGATCGTAAACGTGTCCTACCCCGTCTCGCGCGATTGTCTTCCATCGTCGAGCCTGCTCGGAAGCCCCGAGGTTTCGCTACCGCTGACCAGCGATACATCCGTGCTCGACGGGAGCGCTACCAGCGCCGGCTTCCCCTGCCCCGGACAGACGGCACACGATGCCTGCGGTTCCGCTGCCTGCTCCGCGTCGTGCACGGATGAGACCGACGCGAAGGGCGGCCTCAACCAATCCTGCTGCGGCAACCGGCGAACGCCCTGCTTCCCGACCGACGCGGCGACCGGCGTCGGTAGGATCGAGCGGCGGGGAGCCACGACACCGCCCGTACCCGCCTGGCCCGACGTCACGTATCCGAAGTCCAACACGGCGGTGCTCGTCGCCACCTTCTGCATTCCCGCGACCGGTGCGACGCTCGTCGATGGGACCGCCGGGCTGCCTGGTCCGGGAGCGCTGATCCTTCCCGGTGTGCAGGAGTGGGTCAGGTAGGGCTCTACCGCACCGGCCGTCATTCTCGTAGGCTGTCGGCATGTCGATCGACGACGCCGTCTGGAAGCGCTGCAACACCTGCAAGCGTCCGATCGGCTTTCGGGCGGCGTACTTCGCGTGCAGCGTCTCGACCTGCAATCGCAAGGGTACGGACTTCGCGTTCTGCTCGGTCGACTGCTGGGACGCGCACGTTCCGGTTCTGCGCCACCGCGACGCCTGGGCCGACGAGAAGACGTCGCCCACCGTCGAGGAATGGGCACGCGAGCAGCAGGACGAGCCCGCGCGCGCCGCGCCGCGACCGGGCGCCACCGCGCCCGGCGACTCCGACGCAGGCGCGCGTGACGTGCTGGTCGTGGTGTCGAAGCTCAAGGCCTACGTTCGAGCCACGTCGGGCATGAACACCTCCGACGACGTCATCGGGGCGCTGTCCGACCGCTTGCGCCTGCTCTGCGACGACGCCGTCGAGCGCGCGCGCTCGGACGGCCGGAAAACGGTCATGGCGCGCGACTTTCGACGTCCGTCGTCGAGCTGAGACCCGCCGTGCGGCGGCCTTCCTGCTCGCACTCGCGTCGATCGGTGTTCGCCACCCTGGCGGCACGCCGCCTCGATGCGTTCGCGCGCGTCGACGCGCTCCGCTAACGCCGCGGGGCGATCGTCGGAGCGTCAGCGCGCGGGCTGCGACGCCGTGCCGACGAGCCGCTCCTTGGCTCGCGGGACGGGCTCGCGGGGTGCCACGGCGCGCGGCGCCTCGAGCCGGCGGCTGCGCTCCTGCCGCTTCCCCCGGTAGATGCCGCAAGCGATGAACGCGCCGTCGACCGCCTCGAAGTAGGTCGACTTCTGCTCGGTGCGCTTGGTCACGGGGTTCTTCCACGGATAGTCGCACCACCCCTTCCCGCGGGTCTTCGCCGTGTCGACGATCTCCTGGATGAAGTGGCGTCCGTCGGCGGCCTTCAGGTGGAAGTTGTTCTGGCCGCGCGCATCGGGCGCGGTGCCGTTGGCCAGGATGACGCCGCTGAAGTCGCCGGCCCAGATGTAGGCATTGCCCTGGCAGAAGACGCCGTGCGGATCGTTGAAGTCGTCGCATGCGCGGCGCAGCCCTCGCTCGCGCACGTGCGCGACGGCCCTCTTCACGAGCTGGATCGCGCGCTCGCGGTCTTCGCCGCGATCGACCTTGAAGGTCCCGACGACCGCCACCAGCCGATCGGCCTCGTGCTCGAAGGCGACCGCTCCGGCGGCGGTACGCTCGACGAGTGCGGCGTTCAGCTGCGTGACGCCGTCCATCCGGGCGAGCGCCTTGCCGATCTCGTCGACGCCGATGATCTGCTCGGCGGAAGCCGACGCGACCTGGGAGATCAGATCGGTCACCCGTCCGACGCTCGCGACCACCTCGGTCATCGTTCCGCCGGCCTCCTCGACCAGCGCCGCGCCCCGCGTCACCCGCACCCCCGACCCCTCGATCAGCACCTTCACCTCTTGCGCCGCCGCAGCGCTGCGCTGCGCGAGATCCCGCACCTCGGTAGCCACGACCGCGAAGCCACGGCCATGCTCGCCCGCGCGCGCCGCCTCGACCGCCGCGTTGAGCGCGAGGATGTTCGTCTGGAAGGCGATGCTCTCGATCGCGCCGACGATCTCGGCCATCTGTCGCGAGCCGTCGGCGATCTCCGTCATGGTGCTGGTGATCTCGCCCATACGCTCGGCCGCGCGGCCGGCGACGGTGCGGGCCGACGTCGCGAGCTCGCTGGCATGCCGGCAGCTGTCGGCGTTCTGGCGGACGTTGGCGGCGATCTGCTGCATGCCGGCCGCCGTCTGCTCGAGCGCCGTCGCCTGCTCCTGGGTGCGGTCGGACAGCTGCGTGCTCCCCGCCGCCAGCTCGCGCGCGAGCTCCACGATCGTGTCGGCGCTCGCGCCGACCTGCCGGACGATGTCGAGCAGGCTCCGGCTCATCCGGGCGACCGACGTCCCGAGTGAACCACCGAGCGTGCTCGCATCTCGCTCGTCCGATGGACCGCCCGGCCGGCCGGTGAGATCGCCGCTCGCGATGCGCTGGGTCATCTCCTCGACCAGCGCCGCGTCGCTCGTCGTCCAGCGCGACAACGCCGCCAGGCTGTAGAACGCCACCGCCGCGAGCAGCAGCGCGACCGCGGCCGGCGCGCGCTCCCCGGATTCCGCCAGCAACCCCGCGCTCGGGGTCAGCGCCGCGAGGAAAACCAGGGCGACGGCGAGAAAGCTGCGCCGTGGAGTCGACCGCTTGAAGATGGCGAACGCCGGCGCGAATGGGCCCCTCATCATCCCCTCCCCTCGATCCGCCGGCGGCCCCCGCCGACGATGATCAGACTATATCAGATCGACGTGGGGCGCCGCATGCGGCCGACCGGGGACCGGCCCGGTGCCGAAGCCGGTGGTCCCGCCGCGACGGCTGCGCTCAGGGCGCGGCCTTGAATGCCGCGATCTGCATGAGCCACGTCCCCGACCCGAGCGTCGCCGTGGCACCGTAGTTGCCTACCGACCCGCGAGTCGACCTCGTCTCGGCATGAGATCTCTCCGTTCGCCGGGCGCACGCGCCCTCGCTCGAAGAGACGCTACGTCGGACGTAGCGACGCTACGGGCGCCCCCGGCCGCGTCGGCACACCCCGCCCGGCCGTCGAACCGGAGGCGCTACAATCGGCGTGGCGTCGCTACAGGTCCCAGACCGTCGGCCGCTCGGGGCTGTAGCAGCAGAAGACCCCCGTCCGGATCGCGCGCGAGAGATGCCCCCAGAGCGCGGGGTTCGCCTTCTCGAGGCGCAGCAGCTGGTCGCGGATGCGGTTGCCCACCGCCTTGCGCAACCGCTCGACGGGCTCGTTGGCTGCGTGGGCGTGGCCACCGATCCCGAATGCGGTGGCGACCTCTCGTTCGAGGGCGTCGATCTCCTCACGTGCGCGGACGGCGCGCGTCCGATCCTCCCACGACTCGGCCTCGGCCAGCTGCTCGCGGAGCGCGCTCAGCCGGGCCCGATATGCATCGAGTGCGGCGCGATCCGGCAACGCGGCGGCCCCGGCGGGGCGCTCCGGACCCGTGCCGACCAGCTCGGCGACGTGTATGTCGCGCCCCGCATTTCGGAGGAGCTCGCCGATGTACTGCAGCCCCTTCGCGTGCGGGAGGTGGCACTCGACGCCGTCGTACGCGACGGTCCAGGTGCCTCCGTCGCGGCGAAAGACGTTGTGGACCGCTGCGACGCTCGGGCCGCGCGGCGCCTGAAGCGTCCGCGCGCGCTCGAGGGAGGATTGCATCCCGAGGTCGCCATACGTCGTCATGGCGGCGGCCAGGAGCTGCTCCGCGCGTGCACGATCGCCGGCACCGTCGCGGCGCAGGAGCATGGCCGCGTACTCGCGCTGGGCGTGTGCGAGATCGGGTCGCGCTCCCATCCGGGCGTTCACGGCCAGGGCGCGCTCGAAGTGGACGGCGGCGTCCTCGAAGCGACCGAGCGTCGTCGCGAGCATCCCCACCGGACGGCCGACCGATCCGTTGCACGCATGTCCCGTGCTGATGACGATCACCTGGTCGTCGTAGGGGCGAAGCAGATCGTACAGGACGCGCGCGCGCGGCACGTCACCCAGGAAGGCACAGGCCCGTGCGAGCTCGTCCATGGCATTCAGCCAGTTGGCGTCGCGCGGCAGGTCGACGAAGTCGCGCGTCGCCAGCATCTCGAAGTGCAGGCGTGCTTCGGATTCCCGACCGAGCTCGGCGTAGAGATGCGCCAGGCCCGAGCGGAAGGCCGGCATGCTGGGCATCTGATCGACGAGCATGCGCAGGGGCTCCTCGATCTCCGCCATGCGCCCCAGCTCGCGGCAGATCATGAACCGATGGATCAGATACACGATCGGCGCGTTCGCGCTCCGGGCGCGTTCGCCGAGCGCCGCGGTCTCGAGGACGAGGGGCTCGGCTTCGGCGAATCGCCCCTCGAGGAGAAGGCGCATCACGCGGAGCGACGACGCCATCCACGCGTAGAACGGCTGCCGTGTGGTGAGCGCCAGCCGGGCATATGCCTGCAGATCCACGTCTGCCGCTCGAACGTCGCCCTGCTGGAGATGGTCGACGAACCGCCACAGCCGCGCCGCCAGCTCGGCGTCGCGCGATCCCGCCCGTTCTGCGAGCGAGACCGCCCGATCCGCGACGCGCAGGCGCTCCGCGACGTCGTCGGGGCCCCACAGCGCGAGGTGTCGGGCACCGAGCGTCGACGCGAGCGTCGCGTCGTCGCCGATGCGCTCGGCCATCGCGACGGCCTCGGCGCTGAGGTGGGCCCGGCGGCTCTCGGCACCGGGAACGAAGTAGAGGCCGGCTGCCGTGCGCGCGAGCAGCCGCGCGCGCAAGGCCGAGTCGGCGGGATCGACCGTCGCGAGCGCCTCCTCGAGCAAGCGGTGACGTTCCGGGTCCTGCTCGGTCAGCAGGTCGGCGCGGCCCGCGACACCGAGCGCCGCGCGTCCGAACGCGGCGCGGAGCCCCAGCTCCCGCGCCGCGGCGGCCGCGTCGAGATGGCTCGCGCGTGCGCCCGGCGTGTCCCCCGCGCACGCACGCGCCTCGCCGAGCGCGAGCAGGAGCTCGACGCGATCCGGGCCGCGAGTCCTGCCATCCACACACGCGATGCCGCCGATGGCCGCCTCGTAGAGGCGTGCGGCGTCCTCGTATGCGAGCGCTGCCATCGATCGCTCGGCCGCCCGCGTGGCGTATCCGACCGCCCGTGCGACGTCCCCGGGGGTCGCGGCGAGGAACAAGTGGCTCGCAATCTCGGCGAGCCGGGTGTCGTCGTGATCCTGCGCCTTGCCCTCGAGCGACTCGCCGGCGAGACGATGCAACGTCGACCGTACGGCCGTGGGCAGATCCTCGTACACGGTCTCACGCACGAGCGCGTGGGCGAACCGGAAGCTGGTCGGGGGCGTGCCGACCGGCACCACGAGTCCGGCGGCGGCCGCGTCGTCGAGTGCAGCGGCGAGACTCGTCGCGTCCGTCGTGGGCGCGAGCGCGATCACGCCGTCCACGCTGAACGTCCGCCCGACCACTGCTGCGGCGCCGAGCGCGTCGCGACCCGCGGGTGAGAGGGCGTCGAGGCGCCGCCGGATCGTCTGGCGAACCCCCTCCGGTATGCGCAGCGCGTCCGGCGCCTCACCGCGGAGGCGTCCCTCGTGCGAGAGGAGGCGAACGAGCTCGGAGAGGAAGAACGGGTTGCCGTCCGTCTTCTCGACGAGCATGTCGAGGACTGCCGCCGACGGAGCCGTGCCGGCCACCTCGGCGACGAAGCGCGCGACGTCGGCGGAGCCGAGGCCGCGCAGCGTCAGCGCCCGAGCGCTGCGAGCGAGGCGCGCAAGCGCGCGCGCGCGGGGATCTCGGCGATCCAGCTCCGTGTCCCGATAGGTCCCGACCACCAGGATCGGCAGATCGGCCAGGTCGCGCGCCACGAAGTGCAGTAGGTGGAGCGACGGCTCGTCCGCCCAGTGCAGGTCGTCGAGGACGACGAGAAGAGCGAATTCGGCGGCGGCGGACGCGAGCGATTGCGTCACGCGATCGAAGAGCTCGAAGCGCGCCTCGGCGGGCGCCTGGCCACGGGCCGGCGCGTCATGGAGTGGGGCGTCGCGCTCCCCAGGGAGCTGGCGCATCGCCTCCGCCCAGGGCCAGAACGCCGGCGCACCGTCGCCCTCCCAGCAGCGTCCCCAGACGACGCGCGCACCCCGCGCGCGTGCTTGATCGGCGATCTCCTCTGCGAGGCGGGTCTTTCCGATGCCGGGCTCGCCCACGAGGAGGACGAGGTGTCCGCGACCTGCGACTGCGTCGTCGAAGGCCGTCGCGAGCATGGCCCGCTCGGCCTCGCGACCAACGAAGACGTCCTGGGCGGACCGACCCACGCCCGACCTGTACCACGGTGCCGCGCCGACGCGCACCGATCCCGTGGCGGGCGCACCCGCCGTGGCAGGTGCCGGGCCGAGCGTTGACCCGCAGTGAGGGCCGACGTACACCGCGCCGTGCCTCGAGCCCGATCCGGATGGCTCCTCGCCGCGATCGTCGCGAGCTGTGTGCTCACCCGGAGCGATGCGCTCGCGTTCGACGTGGTGCTGAACGCCCAGGGCGAATACCTCGACGCCTACCTCATCGACGGCACCGAGCCGCCGCCGCGCGTGGTGTTCATCGATCCGGATCCGCCGGAGCCGGACAACCCGAAGGGCAAGCCTGCGCGGGTGGGCCGCCACGTGAACGGGAAGCTGTGCTTCTTCCCGCGCGGGTTCGGACCGAAGGGCGGCTTCGTGATCGCGGACGACACGTATCGCGAAGCGTGTCTCGACCGCCCGACGCCGCAAGCTCGATGCAGCGTGCGTCGCAAGGGCAGTCCGCACTACGTCGGCCGGGATCCCGACGGCTGGGGCGTCTTCAAGCGCAACGGCACGTGGGCCAAGCGCGTCATCCACGTCGAGGTCGACGGCGTCTTCTCCGACGCCAATCAGCCGCAGGGCACGATCGATCCGCAAGGCTGCGCCTTCGATGCGAGCGGGAATTTCTGGGCGACCGACGTCGGCCACGGCGACCCGGCCAGCGCCGACGGGGCGCTGCTCGTCTTCTTTCCGGGCACGCACCGGCGCTACGACACCTACTGCTTCCTCGATCGGGCGCTCGGCGCTCCCGGCATGCCGATTCGCGACGACGCCGGAAACCTCTACGTCCCGGAGCCGTCGGCCTTCCGGGTGACGCGGTTCTCGCCGCCCTTCCCTTCGAGCGCCGCGGACTGTGCGAACCCCGAGCACCTCGTGACCACGCCGCCGACCAAGACGACGTTCCTCTCCTTCGCGGCGAGTGGGCTCGGGACGCCCGCCGGCATCACGCGGATTCCCGGCAGCGATCACGTCTACGTCGGCAGCGTGCTCATTCCGCGCATCGTCAACGAGTACGACGCTGCGGGGGCGTTCGTGCGCACGATCGTGCCGCAGGACGTCCCGCGCAATCCGCTCGGGATCGACGTCGGGTCCGACGGCGCCGTGTACTACGCCGAGCTGAACCTCGACCCCGTGACGACGAATCCTCGGTGCGGGAGCGTCTCGCGGGTGCGATTCGACGGCGCCGGGCAGCCGATGGCGCCCGAGCAGCTCGGCGAGCACTTGCGCTTTCCCGACGGCGTCACGGTCGTCGACTCGGGACGGCTGCGCGCCAAGTGGGACGCGCTGCCGCCCGGCCTCGATCTCGATCCGTCGATGTGCGGCGGGGAGTGAGCGGCGTTAGGGCTGGATCACGGGCGCGAGGCGATCGGGTTCGTCGTCTCGAACGCGTGAACGGCCGCGGCTCGCCCGGGCTTGCTCGACGCCTTCGGGTTCTGGTCAACTGATTCCCATGGCAATCGATTTCACGCTGACACCCGAGCTCGAGCAGATCCGCCTGCGCGTCCGCGACTTCATCGAGAAGGTCGTGAAGCCCGGCGAGGCGAAGCTCACGACCCCCGACAAGATCGAGCGCGCCGACTACCTCCGCATCCTCATCGGCATGCGCAAGGAGGCGCACGCCGCCGGCTTGTGGCTGCCGCACATGCCGCACGAGTACGGCGGGATGGGGCTCGGGCACGTCGAGCTGGCGATGGTCCAGGCCGAGGCAGCGAAGGCGTCGTACGGCCCGTGGGTGCTGAACTGCCAGGCGCCCGACGAAGGCAACATGCACACGCTGCTCCACTGGGCGACCGACGAGCAGAAGGAGAAGTACCTCCGCCCGCTGTGCGACGGCACGGTGATGAGCTGCTTCGCGATGACCGAGCCGGAAGTCGCGGGCTCCGACCCGACGCTCATCCAGACGCGGGCGCACCTGGACGGCGACGATTGGGTCATCAACGGGCACAAGTGGTTCATCTCGAACGCGCGGCGCGCCAGCTTCGCGATCCTGATCGCGCGCACCGAGGACAATCCCGAGACGCCGCAGGCGGCCAACACTGGGTTCATCGTCGACATCCCGTCCGAGGGATGGAACCGCGTGCGCGAGGTCGAGACCATGCACGGCGCGACGGGGCATTCCGAGATTCGCATCGAGAACCTTCGCGTGCCGGCCCGCAACATGCTCGGCGGCCGGGGCCAGGGGCATCGCCTCGGCCAGTATCGCCTCGGCCCCGCGCGTCTCGCCCACTGCATGCGATGGCTCGCGCAGGCGGAGACCGCGCTCGACATGATGGTCGATCGCTCGCTCAAGCGCTTCGCCCACGGATCGCTCCTGGCCGAGAAGCAGGGCATCCAGTGGATGATCGCGGACTCGACGATGGACCTCTATCAGGCGAAGCTCATGGTCCTGCACGCCGCCTACCGGATCGACAAGAAGCTCGACTTCGTCTCCGAGGTCTCGATGGCGAAGCACTTCGTGGCCAACGCGCTCGGGCGAATCATCGACCGATCGATCCAGGTGCACGGAGCGCTCGGCTACTCGACCGACACCCCGCTCGCGCACATGTACCAGCACGCGCGCTGGGCGCGGTTCGCCGACGGCGCGGACGAGGTGCACCAGATGCGCATCGCCCAGCGCACGATCGCCGCCTACACGCGCGACGGCAGCACGCGACGCGGGACGGGCGATCTGCCGCTCTGACGGGGTCGGCCGATGCGCGCGGACGACATCGCGGTCGCCTACACACCGCCCGGCGGGTGGACGGAGTTTCCGCCTCAGATCCTCGCCGGATGCGACGAGCCGCTCGCGGACGGCGCGCCCGACCTGCGCGGCCTCTGGAAGGTCGTCGCCGTCGACGTGAACGGCGAGCCCGCGCCGGCCGATCACCCCGCGTATCGGCACGTGGAGCGGATCGAGCAGTGCGGCAACCGTGTGGTCGTGACGGCTGCCGGCGTCGTCCACGACATGCGATGCGACGGCACCCCCGAGCGCGGCGTCAACGACGTCTCCGCCGCGCGCGGGGGAATGCGCATCCAGGTGGTCGCCACGTTCGAGGACGGCGTCCACGTGCTGCGTCCCGTCGGCATGGCGGGCGTCGAGGTCACACGGCGGCGCGAGGGTGATCACCTGGTCTGGCGATACGGCCCCGCGTTCACCGCGCGCCTCGTGCGTCTCGGCGGGCCCGACGCTCAGCCGTCTCGCGTCGGCAGCGTGCCGACGTAGTCCATCTTGCCGAGCTCCACGCCGTTGTGGCGCAGGATCGCGTAGGCCATGGTGGCGTGGAAGAAGAAATTCGGCACCGCAACGTGCATGAGGTAGTCGTCGCCGCGGAGCCACCTCCCGCCGAGCCATGGGGGGGCCACCTTCCGATCTCCGGCGCCGGCGAGGTCCTTCGCCTGGACGGTGTCGAGGAACGCAACGCACTTCCTGATCCGCTCGCGCAGCTCGGCGAACGTCTGCTCGGTGTCGGGGTGGGATGGCGCCTCCTTGCCGCCCAGGTACGCGGCCGCGTACTTTGCCTGATCGCACCCCGCCTGGATCTGGCGCGTGAACGAGAACGCGTCGGGCGCGAGGCGCGCGCTCGCGAGGACGTCGACGTCGAAGGACCTGGCCTTGGCGAATGCAGTGGCCTTGTCCATCCACTGCTCGACGTTCTTCAGGGTCTTGGCGAACAGGCGGATCGCATCGTCGTGGGTCATGGGCTCCTCCTCTCGTGAGCGCCGGACGATAGCCCTCGGCGTGCGCTCAAGGAACCGGAGTGGAAACGACCTTGACGGTGCGCTCCGCGCGGCCGTATCAGTCGTCCTATGCGCCACGCACCGACGATCGCCCTCACGCTCGCGGCCGTTCTCCTCGCCGCGGGACCCGCGCCCGCGCTCACGCTGGCGACCGCGCCGGGTGACGGACAGGTGAGCGTCGGCCTCGACGGGTTCGGCTCCTTCGGCTACGAGGTCGCCGGCACGGGCACGGACGACGCCGTCTTCGATCCGCTGGGAGCGACGGGACCCAGCTCGACGAGCTGGGAGTCGGCCGTCTATTTCCGGATGTCCGGCATGAGCAAGTTCCTCACCAGCGGCCTCGTTGGAACGAACGGGCAGTCGGGCCAGCTCACCGACCCTGGCTTCTCCGCCAGCACCGCCACGACGGCGAGCAGCAGCTTCACGTACGCGGGGCTCCAGTTCATCCTCGAGCAACAGCTCGTCGACGGCATCGACATGAGTGTGCGCTCGGGTAGCGTGCTGATCCAGACGTACACCATCACGAACCCCGGCCCCGGCACCGTCAGCTTCGATCTCGTGCGCTACTACGAAGGCGACCTCAAGTTCGCCAACGGCACGCCGGACGGCGGCGGCCACATCTTCGCCGGCCCGACGGAGTACGTCTTCGAGACCGACACGGCCTCCGATCCGGCGACGAGCGTCAACTTCGTCGGCATCACCGCAACGGGCGGAACGATCCCCACCAGCGGGCGCTACGAGGTGAACCAGTGGCCCGCGTTCCCCGCTCGCATCACGGCCGACATGCCGCTCGGCGACGTCGTGTTCGGCGACGGCGCCGATGCGGACGAGTTCGTCGACGCCGGTCACGACTACGATGCCGGCATCGCGCTCGCGAACCAGTTCTCGCTCGGCCCGGGGGAGCACGTCGACTACGTCACGACGACGCGCTTCGGCACGGGTGCCCCGGCCGACGTGCCGGCGACCTCCACCACGACGACGACCTCGCCCTCGACCACCACGACGCTCCCGACCGGCTGTCCCCAGGCGCCGACCTTCGCGTCGATCCTGTGCTTGCTCGACGAGCTCGCGGCCGACGTGCAGAACGCGAGCGATCTCGGCCGACTGAAGAACGGCCTCGCGAATGCGCTCGCCAAAGCGAAGAAGCAGGCGCAGAAGGCAGCCTCCGCCGGCACCGGCAAGGTGGCCAAGACCCAGGCCAAGAAGACCGCGAAGACCCTCGGATCCTTCGAGCACAAGCTCGCGTCGCGCAGCGCGCGCAAGATCATTCCGCAGGCGACGCGCGATGCCCTGCGAAGCGCATCGGCTCTCATCCGCTCCGAGCTCGACACGCTCCGCGGGTCGCTCTGAAGTAGGGCTGTGACACGTCCCCGTGCGGCGGTGGAAGAACCGCTCGCACCGCCCGGGGGGAACGATGTCGGACTCGCGTCCACGACGTGCTCTGAGCGCCATCGCACCTCGTCGATGGTAAGCTCGTCGTCGTCTCGAACGTCGGCAACCCTGCGACGAATTCACCCACCAACGTCGCCAGCCCGTCGATCGTGAACGGCCGCGTCCTGTGGGGCTACGGCTTCACGCTGTTCGGACCCTCGGGGCCCGGCGTGATCCGCTTCGTGCTCGGGGCCGCTAGCGATCACTGGACGAAATAGCCTCGCCCACCCATGCAGGCGGTGAAGATCTGCGCCCAGGTTTCGCTCGACGTCGCCTGGCCGGACGCCATCGACTGGCACGACGCGGTGTCCCGGTCCTGCTGCGCCTGGCTCTGTTTGCGTTGCGCGGTGACCGTGAGCGCCCTCGGGGGCGGCGGGACGTAGGGAGCGGGCTGGTACGCTGGCTCGCACGCGGCCATCGAGGAGCAAGCGAGCGCGGCGATGAACGACGTCGTGATCGATCGCGGAGTCATGAACCGTCCTCCCCTCAGTTCTGCTGCTGCTGCTTCTTCTTCTTGTTCTGCTGCCCCTGCCCGCCACCACCCTGACCTCCGCCACCACCCTCCTGGCGCTGCTGCTGACGCTCCTGGCGCTGCTGCTGTTGCATCTCCTGCCGTTGCTGGCGCTGCTGCTGCTCTTGCTGGCGCTGCTCCTGCCGGCGCTCCTGCCGTTGCTGCTGTTGCTGCTGCTGTTGCTGGCGCTGCTCCTGGCGCCACTGCTGTTGCTGCTGCTGGCGTTGCTGGCGCTGGTCCTGTTGCTGCTGGCGCTGGTCCTGCCGTCGCTGCTGTTGCTCTTGCTGGTGTTGCTGTTGCTGCTGCCGGCGCTCCTGTTGCTGCATCTGACGCTGCTGGCGGTTCTCCTGCTTCTGCTCGCGGCGCTGCTGCTGGTTCTCCAGCTGTTGTTGCTGCCGTTGCTGCCGGTTCTCCAGCTGCTGCTGGTGCCGCTCCTGGCGCATCTCGCGCTTGACCTCGGCTGGTCGCGGCGCCTGCGTGCCCGCCGCGTTCATCGGCGGACGCAGCGCTCCGCCCTTGCGACCGGGCTGCTGCGAGTACTGGAGTCGCTGCGTGTGCTGCCAGCCCTGCGGGCGGCCGCGGTAGGGATGCGGGCGCGGCTGCCAGTCGACGGTGCCGGGGCGGCGGCCGCGGTAGTAGTAATAGTTGTTGTACCGCCGGATGCCGCGCCCGCCGTAGTAGTAGTGGTCGTGGTCGTCGTTGTCGAAGATCGAGTAGAGGGCCCATGCGCCGAGCGCGCCCACGAGCGCGCCGCCGCCGAACGCGATCCACGGATTGATGCCGTACGCCGGCTGAGCGGGCTGCGGCTGAACCGCGAGCCCCGGGTCGTACGACGGCACGTAGACCACCGAGGGCTGCGCCGGCTCGATCCGGATGTCGTCACCGACGGTGCGAACGGCCTGGTATTGGTTCGACTTCAGGTTCCCGACGTTCTGCACCTCGTGACGATAGTCCTGGATCGCATTCAGTACGTCCGCCTGTTGGTACGTCACGGCCTGGCCCATCTGGTCGGTCCAGGCCGGGTTGTTGTCGAGCCAGCGAACGACGTCAGGGAACTGCAGCAGCCCGACGACGCTGCCGTCCCAGCCGCGGTCCTCGGGAACGTTGTCGACGGTCTGCGCCTGGCCCACCCACTGGGCCGCCTCGTGGACTTGATTGGGATTCGTCGTCGCCGGCAGCAACGACGCGAGCACCACGTCCGGGTAGAGGGCGACCGGGGCGACGAGGTCGCGCAGCTCCTGCTTGCCCAGCTTCTCCGGCGCCTCCGCGGGCAACGTCGGTGGCGGCGCCGCGGGGGGAGGGGGTGGCGGCGGCGCGGGGAGCGTCGTCGGAGGCGGCGGGATCGTGGCCGGCGGTTGCGCCAGGGTCGTCGTGGTGGCCGGCGTCTCGGCCTGTCCACCCCCGCATGCGACCAGGCAGGTCGTGAAGGTCACGAGTACGGTTCGCGCTACCAGACGCTGCCAACCAGGAGTTCTCATGCGACAGGTCCTCATCGGCTTCGCTCGCTCGTCGCGAGTCGACCCTGCACAGAAGCGGCCATAGAAGAAAACGGAGCGTCGATCCAGCTCCTCCACGTGGAGGGGGCGGGCCCTTGCGTCGGCAGGAGGCCGCATCTATCGCGAGCGACGAAGCCCACCATCCCACACAACCCGGAGGACCCATGATCGGTTACACGACCGTCGGAACGAACGACCTCGCACGTGCGGCGAAGTTCTACGATGCCCTCCTCGCCGACCTCGGCGCGAAGCGCGCCATGGAGATGGAGACCTTCATCGCCTGGGCGACGGCGCCCAATACCCCCATGGTCGCCATCATCAAGCCCTTCGACGGGAAGCCCGCCACGGTGGGCAACGGCGTGATGGTCGCGCTCGCCGCGAGCAGCAAGGCGCAAGTCGATGCCATCCACAAGAAGGCGCTCGCGCTCGGCGGCAAGGACGAGGGCGCGCCGGGACCGCGCGGACCCGGGTTCTACGCCGGGTACTTCCGCGATCTCGACGGCAACAAGCTGAACGCGTTCTTCATCGGCTGAGCGCGTCGGGAACGTCGCCGCCCTAGCGTTTGCGCGCCTGTGCGGCGGCGATCTCCTTCGCGACCTTCTCCCCGCCGAGCATCCGCTGGAGCGATGCCACCAGCGGATGGCTGACGCCGGCGAGCAGCGCGCCGAAGGACTGCTCGACGGCGGCGACGGTGATCTCCGCCGGATCGTCGCGAATCGCGCGCAGCACCGCGCGCGCGACGTCGTCGGGTGTCCGTGTGCCGGCGCCGCGCGGCAGCACGACCTTGGTGTCGGCGAACATCCCCGCGTCGCGGATGAAGCCCGGGAAGATGGTGGTCACGCCGACGCCGGTGCCGTGGAGGTCCTCGCGCAGGCCGAGCGAGAATCCCCGCAGGCCGAACTTGGTCGCCGAGTAGATGCTCGTCCCGGGTCCGGCGACCTTGCCCGAGATCGACGAGATGAACACGATCTGCCCGCGCGCCCGCTCGCGCATTCCCGCCGCGGCGTGGCGCGCCATCACGATCGGCGCGCGCAGGTTCACGTCGAGCGCGCGGTCGATCTGTTCGGGATCGAAGCCGAGGAGCGGGCCGCTCGCCGGCAGCCCGGCGTTCGCGACCAGCACGTCGATCGGCCCGGCCTCCTCCATGCACCGCACGACGCTCGCGCGGTCGGCGAGATCCGCAACCACGACGCGCGCGCCGATCGCCGCGGCGAGCGGTTGGAGCGCGTCGGCGCGCCGCCCGCTCACGACGACGTCCGCGCCGGCGGCGCGCAGCGCACGGGCGATCGCCTGGCCGATGCCGCCGTTCGCGCCGGTGACGAGTGCCCGAGTCCCGCTGATGATCTCCATGTCGCCGCACTAGCCCCGCACGCGCGAGCGACGCAAGGCTCGGAGCGCCCGTGGCATCGCGACCGCCGCCCGCCCATATCGCATTGTGGTAGACGGCGGCGTCGCGCGCGAGCTCCGCCAGCCGAGGCGACGTCTCGCGGTCGTAGCCGTAGAGCGAGAGGTGATCCGCGCGGACGGTGTCGAGGATGACGAGGACGACGTCGGGCGCGGATCGCGGCCGCACGCGATCGTGAGGCCCGCGAGGAGCGCCAGGCGCGACCATCGTCTGGCGCTCCCCCTCGCGCGCACGATCAGCCGGCGGCGTAGCCGAAGACCGACTTCAGCTCGAGGAACTCCTGCAGCCCGGCCTCGCCCCACTCGCGGCCGTTGCCGGACTGCTTGTAGCCGCCGAAGGCGGCGCCGAAGTCCGGCTGCGCACCGTTCACGTGCACGTTGCCGGAGCGCAGGCGCTTGGCGACGCGCCGCGCGCGCTCGACGTCGCCCGACTGCACGTAGCCCGAGAGACCGTAGGGCGTGTCGTTGGCGATGCGGACGGCTTCGTCCTCGCTGTCGTACGGGATGATCGCGAGGACCGGTCCGAAGATCTCCTCGCGCGCGATCGTCATGTCGTTGCGCACGTTCGCGAACACGGTGGGCCGGACGAAGTAGCCCTTGCCGAGACCGTCCGGCCGGTCGGGACCGCCGGTGACGAGCTGCGCGCCCTCCTGGATGCCCTTCTTGATGAGCGTCTGGACCTTCGCGAACTGGGTCTTGTTCGCGATCGGACCGATGGTCGTCCCCTCGGTGAAGGGATCGCCGACCTTGACCGCTTCGGCCGCGGCCTTCGCCGCCGCCACCGCCGCGGCCAGCTTCGCCCGCGGCACCAGCATGCGCGTCGGGGCGTTGCACGACTGGCCGGTGTTGAGCACGCAGCTCTGCACACCCGCCGCGACGACCGCCGCAATGTCGGCGTCGTCGAGGATGATGTTGGCCGACTTGCCGCCGAGCTCTTGCGTCACGCGTTTCACGGTCGGCGCGGCCGCCGTCGCGACCGCGACGCCCGCGCGCGTTGAGCCGGTGAACGACACCATGTCGACGCCGGGGTGCGACGCGATGGCGTGGCCGACGGTCGGGCCGTCACCGTTCACCAGGTTGAAGACGCCGGCGGGCACCCCGGCCTCGTGCAGGATCTGCGCGAACAGGTAGCCCGAGAGCGGCGCGATCTCGCTCGGCTTGAGCACCATCGTGCAGCCGGCCGCGAGGGCCGGGGCCACCTTACACGCGATCTGGTTCACCGGCCAGTTCCACGGCGTGATGAGGCCGCAGACGCCGATCGGCTCCTTGCGCATCAGCGTCGAGCCCTTCTGCTCCTCGAACTGGAAGGTGGAGAGCACCTTCGTCATCTCGAAGAAGTGCCCCATGCCGGCCGCGGCCTGGGCGGCGCGGGAGAGCCACAGCGGCGCGCCCATCTCCTGCGAGATCGTCTCGACCATCTCGTCGTACTTCGACTGGTAGACGGCGATGATGCGTTGCAGGAGCTCCAGGCGTTCCTGGACGCTCGTCTCGGAGTAGGTCTCGAACGCGCGCCGGGCGGCCGCAACGGCCCTGTCGACGTCGGCCTCCGTGCCGAGCGAGATGGTGGCGATGGTGTCCTCGGTGGCCGGGTTCACGACCTGGGCGTCGTGCGGCTTGGCGGGCGCGACCCACTTGCCGTCGATGTAGAATTGGCGACAGTCCTTCATGGGAATCTCCTTCGCGAGAGCGGTTCGTGGCCGGGGCGGACCCACGAGTCCTAGCCCAGCCCGCGGATCGTCGCCAGTGTCCGCCTACGTCCCGATCCCGAACCGCGACAGCAGGCCGTCGACGACGTGCGTCAGCTTGAACTCGCCGAGGAAGTCCTCCAGGCGCGCGATCCCCGTCGACGCGGTGAAGCGGCGGAAGAGGTCGGCGACGTCGAACGCGCGCCGCAGGCCGGCCGCCTCGAAGCAGTGCGGTTTTCCCTCGGCGTAGAGCCGGGCGTCCAGCCGCTTCCACTCCTCGAACTCGCGCGGCTCCTCGAGCGGCCAGATGCCGGCGCGCGGCGCCGTCGATGCCGCGCGATCGAGGATCGCGTTCGCGGCGCGCCGGCCGGCCTCGCACGCACCCTCCATCGACGCGAGGTCGGTGTTCGTGCGGACGTAGTCCGAGGCGAAGCAGAGGTTCGCGACGGCGCTCGCCGCCTCCGGACGCAGCACCCACGCGCCGGGCGGATGGATCAGGAGGCGCGACGAGTTCCTCGGTGGCGGCCCACTCGAATAGTCGAGGTCCGAGTCCAGGTGCCAGGAGTGCAGGAGATCGTCGGTCAGCAGCTGCTGATCCGGACCACGGCCGTTGAGCGCCGCCTTCAGCTGCCCCCATACTTCCGTCTTGATCTCGTCCGGCGTGCACTCCCGCGCCGTCTTGCGGACGAACATGCCCTCCGTCCCCCAGTCCGAGATGTCGACGGATAGGAGCCCACCGACCTCGCCGTCGCCGTAGTGGCGGCGGAAGAGCCCCACCGTCTCGCGCCAGAACTGCGGCTGCGAGATGGCCGTGAGCGCCCAGCGCGAATTCGGGAAGGCGACGTGCCCGCGAACGAGCGGCACGTCCTCGTAGAGGTAGAACTGCATCCCGACCATCCACGAAACGAGCCGGTCGACGTCGGCCGTTCGCAGGCGCTCGCACTGTGGGTCGAGGGCCGCCAGCTCGGGCGACATCAGCGTGTGCGCGGCCTCGATCGGGACGGCGAGCACGTAGTGATCGCCCGTCGCGACGGCGCCGCTCGTGAAGCGGGCGCCGGCGATCCGCCCGTCCGCGACGTCGAGCCCGTTGCACGTCTCGCCCGGATGGAATTGTACGCCCAAATTGCGCAGGTGCGCCGTCCACGGGTCGATCCACATTTCGGTCGTCGGCCCGCCCATGGTGCGGTCGTTGTCGGCGCCGCCGCTCGCGAAGTCGAGCACGAGCTGGATGGTGATGGTGCCGTTCACGCGCGCGTTGCCCTGCTTGCTGTCCATCGCGACCAGCAGGCGCGGGCCCGCTTTCAACAGGCTACGGAACCGGTCGGAGTACCGCTCGCCCTCGAGGTAGTCCCACCACGACATCTGCTCGTACTGGCCGAGCCGGCGCTCGTCGCACGAGGTCGCGAACTGCATGATCTTGAGCCCGAACATCCCGACGTCGGGCGTGTCGAAGGCGAAGTCCTGGAAGAAGAGCTGCAGCGCTTCGAGCAGCTCGTAGGGTCGCGCGACGCTGCGGCGACAAAAGCGCGACAACGTGTCGTCGTCGACCATGGCGACCGCCGCCTCGCTGCAGGGACGCAGCCGGGTGTCGACGGTGCGTCCCGCAGCGCCGGGGATCGGCGTGCGCGCCATGGTGTCGATCACGTGGCGGTAGAAGCGCGGATAGAACCGGAAGCCGTGCTCGCCCGGAAGGTCGCGGCGCCCGCGCGTTCCGGTGCCGCCGACGGGCTGCGAGCGCGCCTTCCCGCCCCAGGCCTGGCGCGCCTCGTAGACGTGCACCTCGAACCCGCGCTCGGCGAGCTCGTGGGCCGCCGTGAGCCCGCCCACACCGCCGCCGACGACGATCACCTTCGTCATGCGGCCCTCCTTGTGAGATCAAAGACCACGGCCACCAGCAGAACGGCGGCCGCAATGCCGAACGCGACCGGCAACCACGCGGCGCCGCGCTCCGCGGTTGCGGTGAGCCCGCTCGCGAGGAGCGCGAAGCCCGCCGCGACGACCAGGGCGAGCCGCCGCCCGACGCGCCGCACCGTCGCTTCGAGGGATTCCGAGCGGAACGCGACTTCGAGCCGCTGGCCGGGACGCACGCCCGCAAGTCGTTCCAGCGCCTCGAAGACGCGGAGCATGCGGACGCGGAGCTTCTGGGCCTGGTAGAAGAGCGCCTTGGGATCCGTCGTCGCGCCCATCCCCTGCAGCATCGAGCGCATGAGGTAGCGCCCCGCGACCTCGAACGGATCGGCGTCGGGATCGAGCTGCGCCGCGACCATCTGCATCTGCGCCAGCGTCTTCGCGGTGAGCGTGAGCGACGCGGGCAGCGGCACGCCGTGGCGGAACGAGACCTCGGCCATGCCCTGGAGCAGCGGGCCCAACCGGATGTCCTTGAGCGACGCACCGCGATACGTGTCGACCAGCCCCCGGATCTCGCGCGTGAACGCGTCGGCGTCGAGGCCACCGTGGTCGACGCCGCCGGAGAGCATCAGGCTGAGGTCGGTGACGAACGCGGCATCGCCCTGCCAGAGCGCCAAAAGAAGGAGCAGCATCAGCTCCCGCATGTCCGCGCCGACCTCGCCGACCATGCCGAGGTCGAGGAAGTAGAGCCGCTCCTCCGAGGGCTGCCACATGAGATTCCCCGGGTGGGGATCGGCGTGGAAGAAGCCGTCGATCAGGATCTGCTTGTAGAAGGATTCGAGGAGCTGCCGCGCCGTCTCCTTGCGGAGCGCACCGGGCGGCACCGCCGTCGCGGGCATGCCGCCGACGTCCTGCATCACGAGGAGCCGCGTCGTCGACAGGTCGGCGTGGATGCGCGGGACGGCGAGGCGCGGGAAGTCCGCGATCGCCGCGCCCAGCCGCTCCGTGTTCCGCGCCTCGAGCGTGAAGTCGAGCTCGCGGTGGAGCGACGTCGACAGGTGCTCGAAGACGACGCGCAGGTCGAGCAGCTCCTGGCGCGTGCCGACCGTGTTCGCGAAGACCTTGAGCAGCGCGAGGTCCTGCTCGATCAGCTCCTTCGCGTCGGGGCGCTGAACCTTCACCACCACCTTCTCGCCGCTGGCCAGCGACGCCCGGTGCACCTGGGCGATCGTCCCGGCGGCGAGCGGCTTCGGCTCGATCGTCTCGAACACGTCCTCCCACGGCACACCGAGGTCCTGCTCCATCACGCGAACGACCTGCTCCTCGGTGAGCGGCGGCACGTGGTCCTGGAGCTGGGCGAGCTCATCGACGAACTCGGGCGGGAGCAGGTCGGGTCGCGTCGAGAGGATCTGCCCGAGCTTGGCGAAGGTGGGTCCGAGCTCTTCGAGCGCGGCGCGCAGGCGCTTCGCCTGCCGGCGCCGTCCGAGGGCGCCCTCCTCGTCCGGACGCCCGAACAGCTCCCGCAGCCCATGCTTGGCGAACACCGCCGCAATGGTCGCGCCCCGCGCGACGAGGTGCGGCCGCGGCGCCGCGTTCGACGCGAGCGGCATGGCCGCGAGTGCCGGGGCGGTCTCGCCCGATGCGAAGCTGTTCACGATGATCACGGTGCAGCGGGCGTTGTGGCTGATCCGGTTGGGCACGTTGCCGAGCAGGAACTCCTTGCGCCCCGCCATGCCCGCGTTGCCGACCACCAGGACGTCGATCGCGTCCTCCGAGGCCGCGCGGACGATCGCCATCGCCGGATCGTCGTCGACGACCACCCGGCCTCGTCCGCGATCGCCGGCCATCCGCCGCGCGTGACGAACGATGTCGTCGGACACCGCCGCGGCCTGCGTCCGTTCAGCCGCTCCCGCATCGGTGTCCGCGGGATGGTGCGGCACGATCACCTGGACCACGTGCAGCGCGGCGCCATAGCGCTCGGCGAACTCCGCCGCCCATTTGACGGCGCGTTCGGCGGTCTCCGAGCGGTCGGTTCCGACCATCACGCGGCGCGGACCGGAGGCTCCGCGAGGATCGATACCTGCGATGTCGGACGCCACGCGTGCGGTTCTCCCTGCCTCGCTGCCGGCCCGGCTTTACGGCGGGCCTGCGGCGCCCGTCAAGGAGCACCGGCGGGACAGGCGTTCAGCGGCAGGGGCCTCAGGCGTTCACGACGCGCGAGACCTCGACGGCGTCGTGCGTCTCGGACAGCCCGAGCGCCGCGAGGGTCTTCGGTCCGGCGAGCCCGTCGACGGCGAGGCCGTGGCGGCGCTGGAAGTCGCGGATCGCCTCCCGCGTCACCGGCCCGGTGAGGCCGTCGACGACGAGCGAGGCGCCGTTGCGGTTGAGGGCGCGCTGCAGGTCCTCGGTCGAGGGAGCCATCCCGCCGGCGGTGTACTTGGCGTAGGCGGCCGCGATCTTCTCGTCGTAGTGGTTCTGCCGGTAGCCGGGCCCGTTGTAGCCGCGCGCGAAATCGGCCCAGCGCCGGTCGCGCAGCTCGTCGTCGAGCTTGTTCGTGACCACGAAGCCGACGAACGCCTGCAGGTGCGCGCCCTCCGAGACGAGCTGCGCGTCGACGTACGACTCGACGTCGGGGAAGCCGCACGCCCGATGGTTCGTGCCGAGGATCTGGAACATGCCCCAGCTGGTCGCCTTCAACGCGGCCGGGCGATCGAGGCGGACGGCCTTGGCGAGCCGCGTGTACTCCGCGGCACCACCCTTGTAGTTGCGCACCCAGGTCGGGGTCGAGACGTCCGCATTCGCGTCGTAGATGCCGCGCGTGAGCTCGTGGAACAGCCGCGACTCGAAGAGGATCTTCGGCCGCTTGTCGGGAAGGAAGCCCGAGCGGCCACCGGACTCGACCTCGGCGACCGCGCGAACGGCCGCCACGTCGCAGAACAGGCGCGCCGCGGCGGCCTCGAAGTCGCCCTTCGCCAGCTTCTTCGCCTGCCCTCGAAACGTCGTCGTCGCCATGCGGGCCGCCGAGCAACGCGTGTGCCACGGACGGCGCCCGACCCAGCGCGTATCGGCACGAGCGACCGTCCAGCGGGGTGGACGTCGTGTCCGTCGCGCTGGACGCGGGCGACGACCGGTTCTTCGCGGCGTGACGCTCGGCTATATGTGCGGGCCACAGGGAGGGGTGTTCGATGTCGCTTGCCATGAGCCGAGCCGAGCGCGAGGCGTTCCTCGCCGACACGCACGTGGCCATCGTCAGCATCGCCGAAGAGGGCCGCGGCCCGCTCACCGTCCCCGTCTGGTATCGCTACGCGCCGGGCGGCGAGGTGCGCTTCGCGACCGGGGACGGCTCACGAAAGGAGCGGCTGCTGAAACGCGCCGGTCGGGCGAGCCTCTGCGTGCAGACCGAGAAGCCGCCGTATCTCTACGTGAGCGTCGAGGGCCCGACGACGATCGACGTCGTCGACTTCGAGCGCGACACGCGCGAGATGGCGCTGCGCTACCTCGGGCCGAAGATGGGCGAGGCGTATCTCGTATCGACGTATCCAGAAGGCACGACGAGTGAGGTCCTGGTTCGCCTCCGCCCGGAGCGGTGGTGGAGCGCCGACTTCCGGAAGTTCGGAGGCGCGGGCTGACGCCCGAGGTCGCGAGCGCTCCTGCGGCCGGCGCGCCGCTCGATCCCGCCGAATGGGAGCGGAAGGACTTCACGGATCGCGTCCGCATCGGCACCAACGCCTACGTGCTCACGGGCCTCGGCTATCCGGCGCCGGTCTACGTCTTCCACGCGGTCAAGCTGACGCTCTTCGTCGTCGGGTGGATGTTCTTCTGCCGCTTCACTCCGGGGCTCGGCACCGTGTCCGGCTTCACGTCGTGGATCTTCGAACCGGCCGCGTTCCAGAAGGCGTTCCTCTGGGCGAGCCTCGTCGAGGTGATGGGCTTCGGCTGCATGAGCGGCCCGCTCGGGCTTCGGATCTGGCCGCCCTTCACGGCGTGGCTGCACTTTCTGCGCCCCGGTACGACCAAGCTCGCGCCGTTTCCGGATCTCCCGCTGTTTGGCGGGTCGACCCGCACCTGGCTCGACGTCGTTCTCTACGCGGCCTTGGTCGCCGCGCTCGCCCGTTCGCTCGTGCAGCCGGAGATCACGGCCGCGCATCTCTTGCCGATCGCCGTGCTGCTGCCGTTGTGCGGGCTCGGCGACAAGACGATCTTCCTCGCCGCCCGCGTCGAGCACCACTTCGCGATGATCGTGTGCTTCCTCCTCGCCGGGAGCTGGATCGCCGCCTGCAAGTGGGTGCAGCTCGCCATCTGGTTCTGGGCGGGCGTCTCGAAGCTCACGGTCGCGTTCGGGTACGTCGTTCCGATCATGACCGCGAACAACCCGCTCCTGAAGAGCGGCGCGCTGCGCCAGCGCCTGTTCGTCTCCTACCCCGACGACCTCCAGCCGTCGCGGCTCGCCAAGGCGATGGCGCACGCGGGCACCTTCCTCGAGTTCGCGACCCCGCTGACGCTTCTCTTCGTCACGCATTCGGGGCCGCTGCTCTACCTCGGCATCGGCCTCGCGCTCATGCTGCACGGGTTCATTCTCAGCAATCTCCCGATCGCGGCGGTGTTCGAGTGGAACGTCCTCAGCGTCTACGCGGCCTTCTTCCTGTTCGTCGGCCATCCCGAGGTGAGCCTCTTCGCCGTCGGATCGCTACCGCTCGCGCTCTACCTGGTGGTCGCGCTGCTCGTCCTGCCGCTGGTCGGCAACCTCGCCCCGTCGCGCGTCTCGTTCCTGGTGTCGATGCGCTACTACGCCGGCAACTGGGCGTGGAACGCCTGGCTCTTCCGCAACCACAGCTACAAGAATCTCCACAAGCTGAAGCGCGCGGCGCCCTTGCTGCGCGAGCAGCAGGAGCGCTTCCTCGGCGCCGAACAGACGGTCCTCGCCGACTCCGCACTGCTCGCCTTCCGCTCCTTGCACCTGCAGGGCCGGATCCTCGGCATGCTGCTGCCGAAGGCGATCGGCGGGCGCCCGTTCCGCGACTACACCTACGTCGATGGCGAGGCCATCGCCGCTTCGATCGTCGGCTGGAACTTCGGCGAGGGCCACCTGGCCGACGAGCGCCTCGTCGCCGCCGTACAGGCGCAGTGCGGCTTCGAGGACGGCGACCTGCGCGTCATCTGCGTCGAGGCGCAGCCGATCCTCGGCTCGACGCTGCACTGGCGGATCGTGGACGCGAAGCGGGGCGTCCTCGAGGAGGGCCACGCCGAGCTGGCGGACCTCGCCAAGCGCAAGCCCTGGGATTACGGCGAGAGCTGACCTCCGTGGACGACGCCGTCATCGTCGGCTCGGGCCCGAACGGGTTCGCCGCCGCGATCGAGCTCGCGCGGGCCGGGGCCTCCGTCCGGATCGTCGAGGCGCGCGACGAGATCGGCGGCGGTACCCGAACCGCGGCGCTCACGCTGCCCGGGTTCGCGCACGACGTGTGCTCGGGGTGTCATCCAATGGCGGTGCTGTCGCCGTGGTTCCGCGGCGTGCCGCTCGGCCAGCACGGCCTCCGGTGGATCCATCCTCCGGCGTCGGTCGCGCATCCGCTCGACGGCGAGCCGGCCGTGCTTCTGCGACGATCGCTCGGCGAGACCGCGAGCGACCTCGGCCCCGACGCACGCGCCTACGAGGCGCTCTTCACGCCGTTCCTGCGCGATCCCCACGAGCTCCTCGCGGACCTCCTCGCGCCGCTGCGTGTCCCGCGGCATCCGATCCGGCTCGCCCGCTTCGGGCTTCCCGGTCTCCTGCCCGCCGCCTCGGCGTTCCGCGTGCGCTTCCGGGGCGAGCGCGCCCGCGCCCTGCTCGCCGGCTGCGCCGCGCATTCGATCCTGCCGCTCGAGCGGCCGCTCACCGCGGCGGTCGGCATGATCTTCGCGCTGACGGGGCACGTCGAAGACTGGCCGGTCGCCGCCGGCGGCTCGCAGGCGATCGCCGCCGCGCTCGCGTCGTACTTCCGCGCGCTCGGCGGCCGCATCGAGACCGGGCGCCGCGTGCGATCGCGCGCGGACCTGGCGCCGGCGCGCGTCGTTCTGTTCGACACGAGCCCTGCGCAAGTGGCGCAGGTGTGCGAGCCGATCTTGCCGGCGACGTACGTGAGGCGACTGCGGCGCTACCGCTACGGCCCGGGCGTCTTCAAGCTCGACTGGGCGCTGGACGGGCCGATCCCGTGGCGGGATCCGCGCTGCCTCGAAGCGTCGACGGTGCACCTCGGCGGCACGCTCGGCGAGATCGCCGGCGCCGAGGCCGCCGTGTGGCGCGGCGAGCATCCCGAGCGCCCTTTCGTCCTCGTGGTCCAGCAGAGCCAGTTCGACGCCGCGCGCGCTCCGGCGGGCAAGCACACTGGCTACGCCTACTGTCACGTGCCGCCCGAATCCACGGTCGATCTGACCCAGATCGTCGAACGGCAGGTCGAGCGTTTCGCACCCGGCTTCCGCGATCGCATCCTCGCCCGCCACGTCCTGCGCACGGCGGACCTCGAGCGCGAGAACCCCAACTACGTCGGCGGCGCGATCACCGGAGGTGTCGCCGATCTGGCGCAGTTCTTCACGCGACCGGTGGCCCGACTCGACCCCTACTCGACGCCGAACCCGCGCGTCTTCATCTGCTCGGCCTCGACGCCGCCCGGCGGCGGAGTCCACGGCATGTGCGGCTACTTCGCGGCGCGCAGCGCGCTCCGACGGCTGGACGGTCTTCCGGCCGCGGTGGAGCCGCTGTGAGCGCGCTCAGGCTGGGAGCGCACGGTCGAGGATCGTCGCCAGCACGCGCTCGACGGTGCCGCTCGGCGACGCACCGCCGATGCCGCGCAGCACGAAGCGATCCCGGATGCGGCCGGCGACGGTGTTGATCTCCATCGCCACCGGGAAGAGCCCGACGCCCGAGAGCTTGGCCAGCAGCCGGCCCAGGAAGCCGATCTGGTCGGGCCCCTCGACCGTGAGCTCGAGGCTGCCCTCGCTCGTGCGGACGATCGCCCAGCGCGTGAGCCGCGGCGCCTCCGCTGCCGTGGTCTCCACGGGCTGCCGGGTCATGGACTCGTAGTCGAGGCGCGCCGGCGGCGTCGTCGTGCCGCCAAAATCGAGATCGAACTCGGCACGCCAGTGACGCTGGTCGCCGCGGGTGGCGCGTCCCGCGACGATCGAGATCCCCTCGCGGGAGAGCCCCGAAAGCAGCGACAGGACCCAGTGCGGGTTCGCGCTCCGGCCCTCGAGCCTCAACTGGTGGAGACCCTCCGCGAGCGGCTGCACCGTGGCGTTCATGGGGCGCGGGGAGAATTGTGCAAGGCCCGGGCCAGTTCAGCGGGATGTAGGGCAGGATTGGGAGTCGGAAATTTGACCGCGATTCACGTCCGCGAGGCGGGCAGCCATCGCACCGCGGCCAGGGACACGAGCGGCGGCACTGCGAACAGGAGGTAGCACGCGGATCGCTCCCAACCACTCGCGAGCAGCAGACCCGCGACGTACGGACCCAGCACGGCGCCGCCGCGGCCGATCCCGATCGCCCAGCCGATGGCCGTGGTCCGGACCTGCGGCGCGTAGAGCCGCGGCGCCATGGCGTAGAGCCCGACCATGGACCCGAAGATGAAGAATCCGATCATCGCGGCGGCGGCGAGCCGTGCCGGCAAGCTGCCCGCGAACGCCGCGAACAGCAGGAACGCGACCGTGCACGCGGCCATGTAGACCGAAAGGAGGCGCCGAAGGCCGATCTGCGCCGACGCCCAGCCGAGGAGCCCGGCGCCGACGATGCCGCCGACGTTCATGAGCACGCCGCCGGACACGCCGCGCCCGACCGACAGACCAGACGCCACGAGGATCTGCGGCGTCCAGGTGAGCGCGAAGTAGAAGCTCGCCATCACCATGAAGAACGCCACCCAGAGCAGCAGCGTCGTCGTGCGGTGCTGCGGCGAGAACAGCTCCCGGACCTGATCACCCAGCGAGGACGTCGTGCGCGCGTCTGCCGCCGGCAGCGCGTCGAGCGCGGGACGTCCCATGCGGGCGAGCAGCGCGTTCGTCCGCTCGAGCGCGCCGTCGGGATGGCGGGTGACGAGGTAGTCGAACGACTCGGGCAGCCGCCACAAGACGAGTGGAACGAGCGCCGTGGACGCGAGCCCGCCCGCGACGAATACGGCCCGCCAGCCGTACGACGCGAGGACGCCGACCGCGATCGAACCGCCGATGGTGGCGCCGATCGGGTAGCCGGTCTGCAGAAGACTCACCGCGAAGTCGCGCCAGCGCAGCGAGGAATACTCGGCGACGATCGTGTTGAGGCTCGCGAGCGCGCCGCCGATGCCCAGGCCCGTGAGGGCGCGCATCGCGGCGAGCTGCGCGACATCGGCGGCGACGGCCGAGGCGCACATGCCCGCGCTGATGACGACCAGGCAGACGACGATCACCGGCCGCCGGCCGACCCGGTCGGCGAACGGCGCAATGAAGAGGGAGCCGGCCATCATCCCGGCCAGGCCCGCGCTGAAAAGGAGCCCCAGCGCGTCGTCGGGCACCGACCAGTCGCGCGCGATCGCGGGCGCCGTGAACGCGATCGCGAGCACGTCGAACCCGTCGAGCATGTTGACGACCAAGCAGATCGCGATGGCCGCGATCTGGAACGGGCTCATGGGGCCGTCGTCGATCGTGCGTCGCAGGTCCACGACGACGCGGAGTGTGCCGGCCCGCGGCGTTCAGCTCAATGCGGCGAGCGGCCTCAGCGCAGCTGCGCCTGCAGGCCCATCGACAGACCCGCCGGGCCGGGCAGGTTCATGCCCGAGTCCACCGTCGAGTTGCCCGTACCGGACACGCAGGCGGTCCCCCCGGCGATACCCGTGTGAAGCTGGCCGTCGCGGAGATCGCCGAACGCCGATCCTCGGACCTCGATGTAGCGGGCGGTGCCCGTCCGACCGCGGAAGGCGCCGCGCGTCGCCTGTCCCAGCAGACCCTGCGCCGGCGACGGCAGGCAGAACGCGCCGCGCGAGTCGGCGACGGTGGAGGTGCTCGTCGTCTGGCGCGTCAGCGTCACGCTGAGCGTGGCCGCCGGCGTTCCCGGCGGCGGGCAGTCGACCGACGTCCCGGTGGAGCTGTCGACCGTGCACGAGCGCCCGTTGTTGGGGCCGCCCCGGCACACGCCGCTCGAGCAGGTCGGGCATTCCTGGACGCCCGGCGTGCCCGAGTCGAGGTCGCCGTTCAGGTACACGGCGACGCGGAGCGGGAGCGTCACGTCGAGCGTGCCGGTGGTCGCGTTGAGGGTGCCGGACACGGCCGGCGACGGCGCGATCGTGGTCACGTAGCAGCCGTTCAGGTTCGAGCGCAGCGTGTTCTGCATCGGCACCGGCGCGCCGAAGCTGCAGCCGGGCGCGGTGCAGCGACCCACGTCGCCGGTCTCGGCCGCGGTCGACGCACCGAGCGGCATGGCGGTCTGCGTCCCGCAGCTCGTCACGTGGAAGACGGACGACACGCCCGCCGGCAACGGGATGAGATCGGCGCGCGACGATCCGCCACCCAGGTACATCGTGTTGCAGTGCAGGAACGCGTCGGTGAGCGCGAACGGCCGCAGGTCACGACCGGTTCCGCTCTGGTCGTTGTTGATGCGCCCGCACGACCCGCTCATGGACACCGTGGTCAGCGTGAGGTTGGGGCAGCAGGTACAGCTGGCGGTGCAGCCGGCGGTGGCGCCGCAGGATCCGTGGTCGTTGCGATCGCACTGCTCGCCGCAGTTCGCGATGCCGTCGCCGCACGTGCTGGCGGTCTCCGAGCAGTTCCCCGCGCCGTCGCAGCTGTCGGGCCCACAGGCGTCACCGTCGTCGCACCGCATGGTCGTGGGCTCCGGCGGATGCATGCAGCCGCCGCTGCCGTCGCACACGTCGCGCGTGCAGCCGTTCCCGTCGTAGCACAGCGTCGGCGCGATCATGCCCGCGGGCATGTTGTTGGGCAGACAGGCGCCCGTGCTGTTGCAGGTGTCGGGCAGCGTGCAGTCGTTGCCGAGCGTGCTGCCGCAGAAGAAGCCGACCGGCTGCAGCGGATGCTGGCAGCCGCCCGCGCCGTTGCACTGGTCGGCGGTGCAGGGGTTGCCGTCGCCGCAGAGCGTCGGCGCGATTGTGGCCTGCGGGGTGTTGTTGGCGAGGCACGTCCCTGTCCCGTTGCACTGGTCGGGTCCGTTGCAGTCGTCGGATCGCATGTCGCCGCACAGCGCACCCGGCGCGGAGAATGGGTTCTGGCATCCGCCGCTGCCGTTGCAGAGGTCGCGCGTGCAGGGGTTGCCGTCGTTGCAGAGCGTCGGCGCGATCGTGCCGGCGGCCATGTCGTTGGTGAGGCACTGGCCGGTCGTGTTGCAGCGGTCGGGCAGCGAGCAGTCGTTGCCGACGATGCTGCCGCAGAGCGTTCCGGAGGGCAGCAGCGGATGCTGGCAGCCGCCGGTTCCATTGCACTGGTCTGCGGTGCACGGGTTGTTGTCCGCACAAAAGGTCGGCGCGATCGTGCCTGCGGCCATGTTGTTCGGCGCGCAGACGCCCGACGCATTGCAGGTGTCGGGGAGCGTGCAGTCGTTGCCGGTCTTGTCGCCGCAGACCGTTCCGACCGGCATCAGCTGGCACGTCGAGCTGCAGCACACGCCGCCGTCGCACGTCTCGCCCGCTTCGACGATGCCGTTGCCGCACACGGGCGTCACGGCGCTGGCTACGCTCCGGGACCATTGGGCGCGGCACGCCTTGCGGCACTGGCGGGTGCGCTTCCCGCACGCGCGCACGTCCCCCAGCTCCTCGGCGCGGCAGGTCTTCGCGTCGGCCCGGCAGGCGAGGTGGCAGGCCTTGGCGGCGGGGTTCGCGGCCGATGCCCGGCCCGGAAGCCACGAGGCCAGAGCGAGCGCCAGCATCACCACGCGCAAAGCGGTGCCGCTTCGAGGCATGGCGCCGTGCCTTGCAAGTGACTTGCCGATCAAAAGTGTGCCCCGACGCCGAGCAAAGCGGGGTAGACCGTCGAAAAAGCGACGATCCGTCACGCGCACACCCCTTGCGGGGGGGGCACCCGCTCCCTCTCTCTCGCCGGATTTGGTAGGCCCCTGGCGCGCCTGGAATGACCCGACCGCTCGCCGACGCTCCGATCACCGAGGACGACGCGTTCCTCGCCGCCGCGCTCGAGCACGCGAGCGTGCCGACGTTGATGATGTCGATCGTCCACCTGACCGGCGACACGTCCATGCTGGACGGTCCGATCCGGCCACAGCGCACGATGCCGGGCGACGTCGACGGGGGGCTATCCGACGCCGACCGGGCCGCCGTGCGGTCGATGGCGCTGGCCGCGCTGTGCGCCTATCGCGATCGCGGCGGCACGCTGCCGCCGCCTCCGTCACCGGCGACGATCCGCGCCATGATGAGCTTCATGGTCGGCGAGGAGGTTCCCGACGAGTACGTTCCGATGTTCCTGGAGGAGATGGCGCTCGACGGCGGCGACGCCCGCGACGTCGCCTTGGACGGCGTGCCGGCCGAGCACCGTGCGCGCGTGCGCGTCGTCGTCATCGGCGCCGGCATGTCGGGGCTGCTGGCCGCGATCCGCCTCGAGCAGGCCGGGATCCCGTACGTCGTCCTGGAGAAGAACGAAGGGATCGGCGGCACCTGGCTCGAGAACAGCTATCCGGGGTGCCGCGTCGACGTCGCCAACCATTTCTACTGCTATTCGTTCGAACCGAACCACGACTGGCCGGAGTTCTTCTCGCAGCGAAGCGAGCTGCGCGACTACTTCGAGCGGTGCGCCGATCGCTACGGCGTACGCGCGCGCATCCGTTTCGCCACCGAGGTCGTCGCGGCGCGCTGGAACGACGCGGATGCGCACTGGGAGCTGCGGATCCGATCGGCGGGCCGCGTGGAGACGATCACCGCCAACGCCATCGTCAGCGCCGTGGGAGCGCTGAACCGCCCTCGCCTTCCCGACATTCCCGGGCGCGAGTCGTTCCTCGGGCCCGCGTTCCATTCGGCCGAGTGGCAGCATCAGCACGATCTCGCCGGCAAGCGCGTCGCGGTGATCGGGACCGGCGCGAGCGCGTTCCAGCTCGCACCCGAGATCGCCAAGACGGCGAGCCGCCTCATCGTCTTCCAGCGCTCGCCGCCGTGGATGGTGCCGAACCCGCGCTACCACGCGAAGGTCGGGGAGGCGAAGAAGTGGCTCCTGCGGCACGTGCCGTACTACGCGCGCTGGTATCGCTTCCTGCTCTTCTGGCCCGGCTCCGACGGTCTGATGCCGTCGCTCGTCGTCGACCCCGGGTGGCCGCATCCAGAACGGTCGGTCAACGCCATGAACGACGTCATGCGCGAGTTCTTCACCCAATACATGGCCGAGCAGATCGGCGACGATCCGGAGCTGCTCGCCAAGGTGACACCCCGCTATCCGCCGTTCGTGAAGCGCATGCTGCAGGACAACGGGACCTGGCTCGCCACGCTCAAGCGTGACGACGTCGACCTGGTCGTCGAGCCGATCGCGGAGATCACGCCGCACGGGGTGCGCTGCGCGGATGGCACGGAGCACGCAGTCGACGCGATGGTGTACGCGACCGGCTTCCACGCGAACCGCTTCCTGTGGCCGATGGAGATCGTGGGACGCGGCGGCGCAACGTTGCGCGAGGTCTGGGGTGACGAGCCGCGCGCCTATCTCGGCATCACCGTCCCGGACTTCCCGAATCTCTTCTGCCTGTACGGACCCGGAACCAATCTCGCGCACGCCGGCAGCATCATCTTCCACTCCGAGTGCCAGGTCCGCTACGTGATGGGCTGCCTGGCGACGCTGCTGCGCGGAGGGTTCTCGGCCATGGAGTGCCGGCGCGACGTCCATGACGCGTACGCCGCGCGTTTCGACGCGCGCCACGCCACGATGGTGTGGGCACACGGGGGCACGGGGAGCTGGTACAAGAACGCCAATGGCCGCGTGCTGACGACCTCGCCCTGGCGCCTGGTCGACTACTGGGGCTGGACCCGCACGCCGGCCCTCGGCGACTTCGAGCTGCGCTGACGGCCACGGTCGGGGCGGGCGACGCCGCCTCCCGCCCGGATCGTCTCCGTCCGGCTCGGGAGGATGCCTAGCGGATGGGCGCGTGCGCCCGTTCCTTGTGCACCCCTTCGAGCGTGAAGCCCGAAATCCGCGACGGCTGCGACCGCCCGGCGTGGGAATCCCTCCGTCGGGGGCATCGCGCTCCACCCTGCGAGGGTTGGCACCCCCGTTGCTCTCCCCGGCGGCGGAAAGGTGACGCGATGAAGAAGATCGAAGCGATCATCAAGCCCTTCAAGCTCGACGACGTGAAGGAGGCGCTGGCCAAGGCCGGCGTGCAGGGCCTCACCGTGACCGAGGTGAAAGGCTTCGGCCGCCAGAAGGGCCACACCGAGCTCTATCGGGGCGCGGAGTACGTCGTCGACTTCCTGCCGAAAGTGAAGGTCGAGATCGTGCTCGACGACGCCAAGGTGGCCCAGGTGACGGAAGTGATCGAGAAGGCCGCACGGACAGGCAGCATCGGCGACGGGAAGATCTTCGTCCTTCCCATCGACGAGGCGCTCCGCATCCGGACCGGCGAACGCGGCGGCAACGCCGTCTGAATCCAGCACACGTGCAGAGACAGGGGGTGTCTTCATCATGGTGAAACTCGCAAAGAGAACGTGCGGAGTGTTGCTGCTCGCGTCGGTGCTCGCGCCGGTGCTGGCGAGCGTAGCGCGGGCGGAGGACGCCCCGTCGCTACCGGCATACTTCATGGCAATGAACGCCGACGCCGAGAAGCCGACGTGGCCCGATCCGACGGGCGCAGCGTCCGGCGTGTGGGCGACGCCTGCGGGCGACGCCAAGGGCGACGTGCCGAGCAGCCTCGCCGTCACCGACGTCTACGATCGCGTCGTACACAACCTGTACTCGATCAACTTCATGTGGACGCTCGTCACGGGCTTCCTCGTGATGTTCATGCAGGCCGGGTTCATGTTCGTCGAGACGGGCCTCTGCCGCGCGAAGAACGCGGCCCACACCTCGGCGATGAACTTCATGATCTACCCGCTCGGCTGCATCGCCTTCTGGGCCTACGGCTTCGCCTTCGGCTGGGGGAATTGGTTCAATGGCCCGGTGGCACCGGGCTGGTACGCGTCGCTTGGCCCCGGGCTTTCCGCTCTGAACAGTGGAATCGGGC
>Ga0187894_10000756_pt1 | contig 43491 bp, 52 predicted proteins | sample GBC1701081metaG_FD_136650 | JGI IMG/M metagenome (GOLD analysis project Ga0187894, IMG submission 136650) | White microbial mat communities from a lava cave in the Kipuka Kanohina Cave System on the Island of Hawaii, USA - GBC170108-1 metaG ... | reverse complement strand
GGTATGGCTGTTGCACGGGCCAGTGTGTCGCCTATTGCAGCCACGGCGGGACTGGACTGGGATATTGTGGGCATCGGAAGACGGGAGGACATATGGTCTGCGTATAACTCATGGTGACAATAGTGGCTTTTTCCAATGCCGCCTAAAGGATTAGCGTTCAACGTTCGCCGTCAATTGCTCCAATCGCCTCGTACCTGCTTCAGGATCTCGAGGCGTTCATCTGCGTCAGTCCGTCGGTAACGCGGCAGCGCTTCGAGGAGACGCTCGACCATCGCGAAAGTGCTGTCGGTCGTGATGTACTTATAGAGGCCGAGGCGGCCGAGCGGGATCAAGCCGTCGAGCTTCGCCGTTGCTGTGAGGTAGCGGTAGAAGCGCTCTTCCTCCCACCAGACAGGATACATCCTGACCCGATCATCAGGAATCTCTCGGAGTAGAATTGAAGCGCCTCGGCGTTCTCGGCCCTGGTGAATGATTCCAAAGTCGGTTGTTCGACACACCGGCGTCTCTTCCCAGGGTGTGTAGAGCCATGCGAAAGGAACGCCGTCGGGTGCGTTGCCGTTAGCCACCCGGGTTACGACGTCGAACTCGAGGCGGTAACCTTTCCACTCGAGCGGTCCGAACGCATAACCGAGTAGCTCGTCAATCGGCGCCGTTGAGATAACCAGCTCGGCACGTATCGAAGCACTATCACAATGGACGATCAGGCCGTCCGGCGATGCTTCGACGCCGCGAACCAAGGTACCGTAGCGGACCGGGAAGCCATTGAGTAACTGTTCGAAGAGAGGATTGAAGCCGCCCTTAGGATAGTAGTGCGGTGCTATGCTCGGCAGCCGATAGGATCCCACGTCGGCAATGCGTTCGAGCTGGCGAAGTTTGCCCCAAGTTGCTGGCAGCTTGTCGAGTTCGCGACCCCAAAATTTGCGGTTGAAACCCTCGAAAACCAGACGCGTGAGCGTCGGGCCGACTGTGGTCTCGAGATAGGTCCGTAGATTCGATTCGTCCGGTGCTGTGGGATTAAGCTGGGACAGCTCTTTGCGAATACGATCACCACAGGGAAGACGCCTCAGACTCTCTCGGTCTACCGGAAAGGGAACGACAGGGTAGTTGGGCCGCAGACGCGTTCCTTGATAGATGTCGCGTTCTTCGAGTTCGAGAAAACGCCTCAGAAAATCGAGCACCCTCGCCGTGCCGCGGAAAACGCTCAGCACACGCGGCCCGTACTCATACGGCAGACCATCCTTGGTGTAGAGCGTGCGAAGCATCCCCCCCGGCCGCGGCGCCCGCTCGAGCAGCGTTACCGGGGCACCGTAGCGTTCGCGCAAAAGAAACGCGGCGCAGGCACCGGCAAAGCCGGCACCGATCACGATCACCTGCAACGTGCTCTTGCCTCCATACCTTGTAAAAAATCAATATCCGATCCAAATGAGAGATTGAACCTCGTTGTCAGATTGATTCCCAGTGTCCGATTGCCTATGCAGCTAGCAACTTCTCTCTCGCTAACAGGAACGTCTCTAGGGAGCTTTGCTTCGGTGTTTTCTCATGACACCGTCAGCCTTGGCGCGATCACTCTTCGTTGTGCTCTTGCAGCCGCTAGTATATAGAAGTCGCGTGAACATTCTACTCGTCGGCGCCTTGTCGTGGAATCCTGAACGGATGATGACACTCGCGCAGAACGGGCACCGCCTATTCGGGTTGTGGTCGCGGACGATGGCATGGGAGCAGGGCCCCTACGCGTTTGCGAACGGGGTAATCACCGATGTTGACGTCCAGAGTGCCATCGATCTCCTGCACGACGGGACCGTTGACGTCGTCTATAGCCTCTTTCAGGTCTACGATGCGCGGCTGTGGGCTCGCGATGTGGCCCCCGGCGTCGAAGACGTGTGGAGCCAGCTCGGACGCCTGCTCGATGCAAGACGCAGGGGCGCTTTCGACGTGCCGATCGTGAAGCATTGGGGTTTTGATGTGCACAACCTCGATCTCGACATCGTTCGGTCGCTGGACGGACAGATCTTCTGCAACCGACAAAAGCTGCGGTACTGGACTACACCCCGAGCCGCCGGCGGTTGCGGACTCGACCTCGGATGTAGAAGCCAAATGGTAGCCTTTATGGACAGTGACCTCCCTTGGCGCAAGATCATGAATGACCACTTCTCTCCCAAGCTATCTGCCACCGATGGCGAGATCCACACGGTATGCATTGGCCGACCTTTAGGGATCGATTTCGTCAGCGCCGCGCGTCACGGTATCCACGTTCACGTGTACGGTAATAGCTTCGATGACATTGCGACAATGGTGGCTCGTGGGCTCTCGCTGACAGGCTTTGCTAGGCTGCGCCGCTTCGTCGGTCCCTACCTTCACGTGCATCCACCGATTCAACCAATCGGTGCGACGCTGGCCGAGATCTGCCAGGCGAAGGATCGTTGGGTGGAGGAGTTTTCCCGCTACGATGCGGGCTGGTCCTACATTGGGCGTCCCCTTCCGTGGCCACGTTTGGAAGACGAAGCAGCGATTCCCAATCGACACGGCACCTATCTCCTCGCTGGTCTCCCAATTATCATAGAGACGTTGCCGGGATTCCACCGCTACGATTCACTCTCCGAGCACGCTGTGGCGATCGACTTTTCTCCCACGGATTATGCACGCCTTGCTGCCCACCTGAGACGCACGGACACTGTCACCGCGATGAACGAAAAGGCCCGGCGCTGCCGTGAACAGTTCAGCTTCGATGCAACTGTCGATGGGCTGATCGGTTGCCTCGAGCGCGTGTGTGAACAGTATCGCCTATGTCGGCGGCATTCATACACCGTACCGAAGGACGGGCATCCACGGCGGGTTCAGCTGCACACCCGTCCTGTCTCGATTCGTACCCTCTTCCAAGCAAAGGCTGTCCCCGGCGGTTTGTGGGTCCGCGTCGTGAGCGGCGCGCAACTCGCCCATTCGCGGCTGAGGTGGCTGTTCGCCCGAATCATGGGGCAATCCTATGTCGCGCGCGTGCTGAGACAGATGCAGGCCAGTCGAACGCCAGGTAAGCCCAACACGCCCCAGCGACGTGTGGCGGGTTGAGCCGTGCGTATCGCTGTCATCGAGCGCTTCTCGGACCCGTCGAGAACCTGTGATACGAAGAGGGTAGGTGCAGACGGAGGCGACGATATCCACGTTGTTCAGCTGTGCTGCGGCGGGCCGCTTACTCGACTGGACAGCCAATCTGACGGAAGCCTTCACTCCATCGTGCGTATACTCTGGAGTGAGGCGAGACGGTTCGCGCCGTTGCTGTGGCGATGCATCCGATCTCTCGCTGAGATACTGACTGACTCAGACCTCTCGATCCACGACAAGCGCCGCCTCATCGCTAGTGGACTGGCGACACGTGGAGGGCCACTTGCCGCTCTTGCAGGCGCACGTGACATTGTGCGCCTCCTGCGCTCGATGCGGTTCGACCGCATCGACTGCTTCTCGTTACGCGGCTTCGCGCTCGTGCCCCTTCTAGGCGAGGTCTTCAACATTCCCCATCGTGACTATTTGTTCAGTGGTACGCGTTACTTCGGTGAGTTCACCTTCGAGTTGCTGGCTGTCGTGCCCTACGCTTACTGGCTGCACAGCAACGGCCGCCTCCTCTTTACTCAAGGCTGCGCTGACACCCGTTGTCTCTACTACTTCTCGCCAGCACACGAGGAACTCGTGCATCGTCGTTCTTACGTGCCCATCACCGAGTACCCCAGCGCCCGTACGTCGCGAGCTTGGTTCGACGTCCATGCCTTTCCCGAACATCTCGACACCACGAAGTGGGTGCCCCCTCCCTACAAAGCGATCTATCGCAACCAAACTTTTCGCTGGCCCAAAGAGCTTTGCATCATCTGCAACAAGTATACCTCGGAACCCTCGGCGTGGTTTCGCAGGGCCGTCAACTTCCTACCCGTACCCCTGCTCCTTGACCTCTTGCAGCTTCTGACGGCCCACTACCAGGTTATCTACGTGCGTCCGCAGCCACAGGATATCGTCGGCGATCATCAGCCGATCCGCGATTTAGGTGAGTTTGAAGCTATCAGGTCGCGTTTTCCCGATGTCCTTACCATCCAGCAGATCCACGCTTGCCACCCCGAGCTGTCATTCAACGAGCTGCAAATCAGGCTGTTTGCCAACTGCGAGCGTTTCGTGTCAGTGCTCGGTGGATCCGCGCTCCTCGCCAGCTACTTCGGAGGAACAAACATCGTCTATGCCCGCGAGGGTTGGGAGGTCTCGTGCAACGCCTACGACAACTGGTATCACCTCTTCTCTGGAGCAAAAGTTCTGCACGCCGGTACGCACCGCCAGCTCCGTGACATCGTTCGGCGCGAGTTCGCTTCATAAACGCCGTGAGACTGGACTTCGCATGAGTCGGATAGCGAGATGAATCCTTTCTGACTTTATTGACCCGGCCCCGTGGTATTTCAGAACTTTGACAAGGTGGATAAGGCTGTTCGTCGCTGATGAATTCCGCCTGTTAGCAATGCGCGAACCTGTCCATCCCCAAATCCAGCAGCCTGCTGTGGCGATATTCATTGCGGAAGTCATAGGCTAACTATATGCTGCCGCGGATAGTGCCTGGAAAACGCCACCGGGCTTCGACGTTGGACATCATAACCTCATAAAGGTTGTACCCGAACACTTCAAGGACTTTTGGGATGAGTACTGCACCTATGTGAACAAGATGGAGACACCGAAAGAAAAACGCTACCAACAGATCCACAATGGCCACTGTACCTTTCTGATGCCGGAAGAGCGCCGGTTCATGACCGCTAAGGCTATCAAGGGTTCGTGTCTGGTTGGTGAACCAGACGAACTCCTCCAGCAAATCCGTCAAGCGGAAAAGGCTGGACTCAAAGAGCTGACCCTGCTCCCACCGATGGCCTCAGCTCGCAAAGTACTCAAAGATTTTGCTGAGCAGGTTATGGCGCGATACTAGTCGGCTGAGAACATGGCTGAAGATCAGTAAAAGGAGATAACATGAACGACCGGGTCCAGGTTATCGGCAGCTACCTTTCGCCCTATGTGCGTAAAGTGCTGGTCTTCCTCGATCTCAAAGGTCTGTCCTACCAAATCGATCCTATCATTCCTTTCATGGGCGACGACCGGTTCTCGCAACTGAGTCCGATACGGCGTATTCCCGTGTTTCTCGACGATCAAGTCACGCTCGCGGACTCCTCGGTCATTTGCCAGTATCTCGAAGAGCGTTACCCCGAGCCGGCTCTGTATCCTGCCAATATCAGAGACCGGGCTCGCGCTCGATGGCTTGAGGAGTTTGCCGACTCGCGCATGGGGGAGGTATTTATCTGGCGTTTGTTCAATCAAGTTGCAATCAAACCGTTTGTGTGGGGCGAGAAAACTGATGCTGCGGTTGTAGAGAAGGCACTGACAGAAGACATCCCGCAAATCCTTGACTATCTAGAGGCGCAAGTCCCGCCACAGGGCTTTCTCTTCGACAACGTTTCGATTGCGGACATTGCTATTGCCTGTTTCTTTCGTAATGCCGCCTTTGCCCGCTTTCGTGTCGACGCTACCCGCTGGCCGGCGACTGCTGCCTTCGTCGATCGAGTACTGGCCCTCAGCAGTTTTGCCAAGCTCAAACCCTTCGAGGAACGATTGCGACACACGCCGATCCCCAACCAGCGAGCGGCCTTGGCCGAGATGGGCGCGCCTTTGATGAGCGCGACCTACGGCACGGCTGTCCCTCGTCGCGGAGTCATGCAAATCTGAGGCGAGGGCGAGTAGTGAAGAGGATGTTTCATAACCTTAAACTCGCTTCAAAGAAATATTACCTCGCAGGGAATTGAACCTACTCTCCCGAAATTCTACTGTAGTAACCAATTACATAGCCGGAGGTGATTCGTGACCATGGATCCAACTACCGTAGCAGAACTCCACAAAGGAACCTTGGCAGAATTACTCGGTATCCGATTCGTTGAGACGAGTCCAGATCGTGTAGTTGCGGAACTCTCGTTCAGAGGTGCACTGACGACCGTAGGAGGTAGCCTTCACGGCGGCACTCTGATGGCCTTTGCCGATACGGTAGGAGCCGCGGCGACGGCGCTCAATCTCCCGTCTGGTGCGGGTACGACTACCATCGAGTCCAAAACCAACTTCTTCGCCGCAGGGCGGTCTGGGATAGTGCGCGCAGAGACGACGCCCCTGCATCGTGGCAAGCGCACTATGGTATGGCAGACACGCGTCACGGATGAAACGGGACGCTTACTGTCACTCACGATCCAGACTCAGATGGTGCTGACTTGAGCGCCGTCGGGCTCTATCATCATCGTCTGACATGAGACTGAATACAGCAACGCTCTTCTCTGCTGCGAAAACAGGGGCGGTCGCCACTCGGTATCTGTTCGATCTTGACACTAGGGTTGGTCCTACGCTAACTCAGATGATGGAAACGTGATGAATAGTGGTTCATATCGTGTGACCACGAACGCGAAGTTTGCGGAACATCTCTAAGAACAAGAGGGGAGGACGCATATGAGTACAATCACCCTGAGCGACCAGGAACAGCAGTTTCTGGTGGAAATGTTGCAGAAAGAGATCCCGAATCTCCGGGAAGAAATTCTCCACACCGATGACCATGATTACCGCGAATTTCTCAAGGAGCGCGAACGTTTTGTGAAGGAATTGGCACAAAAGCTTGCGAAGTAGGGGAAACTACAGCAACGTGTATGCACCCCCCCGGTAGAGACGCGACATGTCGCGTCTCTGCAAAATCTATCGAACCCCAAAGAACTCGTGCGAATGAAAATTGCCGCCGTTGCTATTACTTATTCCCTTTCGTGAGTGTCTCTTCGACTGCTGCTAACGCCTCGTCCGGATCCATTTCCGTGTCTATCTGCCAGTGACACGCCTCTAGGATATCGTCAAATGGAGGAAAATCCGCCTGTTCTTGTTGGGCAATCTCCACAGTGGCGTCTGAAGCCGAATCATTGCGCTGTGTTCGCTCGCGCAAACGTCGCTCGATTTCAGTAGAACGAGCCCGGCACTCGACAAAGAGCACCGGAACGTTCATGCGCTGTCCGAGCTCGAGTATGGCTTGGCGGTCTTCTCGCCGTTTGTAGGTGGCATCGATAATCACACCGTGGCCGGCGCGCAGCCCTTCCTCTGCTCTAGTCCGTAAGGCAGCGTAGGTTTGCCTGGTAGACGCTTCGCTGTAGATACCGTTGCCATGAGCAGTCGTGGCGCGGTCCGTGGGCAAAAGCCCGGCCAACCGCTTTCTGATAACGTCTGAGTTGAGCACTGGGAAACCCGTATATGCGCTCAGCAGTCGAGCCACTGTGGATTTGCCAGTCCCGATGTGACCGCAGACAATGATTAACGCTGGTATCGGTTTTCCCCGTGCATAGCGTGCCGCAAGGCGAAATACTTGACGGGCACGCATGCGTGCCTGCTCTTGCTCGGCTTGAGGGATTTCCGCTTCTCGGCTTTTCAGACTCTCCACTTTTCCACGCACGTAGGCTCGATAGCATTGATAAAACGGGAGGAGGGAGAAAAGATCGACATCCTTCGCCTGCTCTGCATAGGTGCGGATCAGCTCGTTCGCGACGGTTGGCGCCCCATGCAACTCAAGATCCATCGCTAGAAAAGCGAGTTCTGAAGCGATGTCACAAGTCCGTAGGCGCGGACTGAACTCGATGCAATCAATCATGGTGATGCCCTGATCGAGAAAATACACGTGGTCACAACGCAAATCACCGTGGCCCTCTCGCACCCGATCTTGAGCAATGCGCTGCTTGAACAATTCTTGATGTTCGCTGAAGAACTGGCGGCTGAAATCTTGGATAAGGGAATACTGCTGCTGGGTGATGGTATGACCAACAAAGGGCGCCGTCTCGCGGAAGTTATCGGCGAGCGCCTGCCAGATGAGTTCAGGAGCGCCGCACTCGGCTGCGTCTTTGGTCGCTGCCGTCTGATGAAAATGCACCAGGCGCTTGGCGAGCGCGTGGATATCGTCTTTAGTGATGTGCCCAGCGGCAAGCAGCGAGTCGAGGGTTCGTTCTGGGGGGAGGCGTCGCATTCTGACCAAATACTCCACTACGGTTGCATCCTTCATGTTAATCGCTTCACGCACGCGGTACTCGTTGCCAACACGCAGGACCGGGACGACACCGAGATAGACAGTCGGCGCCAACCGATGATTCAGACGGACCTCTTCGTGGCAAAAGTGCTCGCGTAGTGACAAGGTCGAATAGTCAAGGAAGGAAAAACGCACCGGTTTCTTCAGCTTGTAGACTTCTGCTCCGGCCAGGAAGACGACCGAGATGTGGGTTTGCATCATCTCGACGTGGTCAGGATGATGGGGATAACAGGCCGGTTGACTCAACGCCGCCAGCAGTTCGGTAAATGCCGCACCATGAGGGGAGTGCGCGTCGATTTGTGTGGATGCCATAGGTATCGCTCCTTCGGATGCCGGAGAGGCGAGAATTCTCTTCCCTCTATTTTATTTACTCCTCACAGCGGGCAGAAAGAAGAGATTCATACTCAGTCGTGCGTGAGGAAATTTTTTCCGGTTGCCGTCAGCTGTGACGTAGTCACCTGCGAGGGTTTTCCTTACAATCGGTGCTGAGCGACCCGCCCCTACTACTGTGATATAGCAAGGCAGATTCGACTACGTGTCAGAGAATCCTAATACGAAGAGGGAAAGATCATGCCGGAACAAGCGACGGCAATGCTGCGTGAATTAACCAACCGCGAGGAGATTCGCGACCTGGTTCATCGCTACTGCTGGGCAGTTGATCGGGGAACCTTAGTGGAGGTCATGGCCCTGTTTGATGATCCCTGCAACTTAGTGTTGGTGCCAGGGAAGCGCTATGCAGGCCGGGCGACGGTGCAGAAGTGGTATGACGGCTACCTGCAAAATCGCATGGCCGTGCTCCGCCACCTCATCCACAATCAGGTGATAACGATTGCAGGGGAAGCGGCGACCTCGAAAAGCTATTTCGATGCCGTCGGCGAGCTGAACGGCGAGTCAATCGTGGTGGCGGGGTTTTACGAGGATACGCTCCGGCGTGTGGAAGAAAGCTGGAAGTTCACCGAGAAGGTAATCAGACTTGATTTTTTAGTTCCACTCCAAGAAGGGTGGGGCGGCAAGAAGTTTACCCGCAATCTCATGCCCCGCGTGGACTGACACCTTGCACGGCCAAGGAAAAGACGAGGTGCGACGATGTATCGCTTTCTAGAGTGCACGGTTGAGCAATACATGACGCGTCAAGTGAAAACGGTGACGCGTCAGACGACACTGCAAGAACTCGAGGTGTTATTCGCGAAACACGACTTTAACGCTTTTCCGGTGATGGAGCAGAGAAGCATGGTAGGACTGGTAACCAAATTCGACTTTCTCAAAGCCTTCGCTTTTACCACCCGCCGCTTGCTGCCTCATTATGATGAGCTGATGAACAAAACGGTAGAAGAGGTCATGACCGAAGCGGTGGTGCATGTCGAACCGGCTGCGCCGCTCACCCGCGCGCTCCAGCTGATGATCAATCTGAAGGCGCGCAGCTTTCCAGTATTGCACGATGGCCAGTTAGTTGGAGTCATCGCCCGTGAAGATATTATGCGCGCGTTGAAAGAGACGACGCAGAGTCCGTAACCCTCAAAGAATAACAAGAGAGATCTTTGAAGATTGCCGTTTATATGCTTTAAGCGAGTTCGTGACAGAGGCAGCTTCTTCTCACAACCTCCGGCTCCCTTCGCAAAGCGCGGTCCCTGACGACTCCAGCCGCCGCTCGTTCCGTTTCTATGATAACCGGCAGAAGTATTTGCTCTTCGTCAGCACGTGTAGTGAGAAGTGGGTGATCGCCGAGCGGGTCGGAATGGAACTGGCCCATCTCCACCCTCAACCCCCAGCGCTGCGAATTTTCGATGCCGGTATGGGCGATGGCACCGTCCTCACGCGCGTGATGCGGCATATGCACAGTCGCTTCCCGACTATTCCGTTCTATATCGTTGGCAAGGAAATTAGCCTGGAGGATGTACGGCTCAGCCTGGAAAAAATACCCGATCGTTTCCACGAGCATCCAGCCACGGTGCTGATCGTAACGAATCTGTACTACACCGAAGCCCCTCGGTTAATGCCGCGTTCGCTCTCCACGGCGGCAGCATTGAATTGGCATGAGGTCTCTTTGTTCGGCACGACCGCGCACGAGTTCGAGGACCAGATCACTGCCCTTCAGCCCTTGTTGGCCGATGGTTGGCAGGCCCGCGCGAGTGCCACGACCGGGAATCCTCTCTACGTCAGGCCATCGGTGCTGATCCTCTATCGCGAAGATCACAAATTCTTACTCGACCAGATTATTCCCAAACCCGGACAAGCGCAGGGCCAGTATGACCTGCTGATTGCCTCGCAGCCGTATCGGGCGCGGATGCCGATCGACTTCAAAGTTAAGAAAGTCCTTGCCCCGCTGGCGCAAAGCCTGCTTCCAGGCGGTAGGATGCTAGCGGTCCAATCGTTCGGTCAAGATCCCGGCCTGGAAATCATTCGCAGAGTATGGCCAGGAGAGGACCCCTTCCAGACCGACCGGCACCAACTGCTCAAGACGCTCAAAACCGAACTGGGACGGACAGCGCGTGACCTCGGCTTCAACGCCTACGCGGATAAGCGAGCGATCTTCCGCTATGATATGCACACTCTCCCCTCAGAGGTCGGCAGCAGTATCGGGACGTCCACCCTGTTTGCCGCCTGGAATGCCGCGACCTACGTGGCCCAGATCGAAGATGACCGACTCGAAGAAGTGCTAGCCCGCGGGACTTACCTTGATGCCACCCGAGAGGTTCTACAAAAGCATGGCGGACTCTGGTTTTTCGATGAATCTTTTGTCGTCTCACGACGGCGCACGTAAGCAGGTGGGATGATAAGCCGAGACAGGAGACGCCAATGAGCACCTTGGCCGCAGCGCTGAACTCCAGACATTTTGTGATTACTACAGAGTTGAATCCCCCCAAGGGGACCAATTTGACGGCCCTGTTTGAGAAGGCTGAGTTGCTCAAAGGCTGGGTCACGGCGTGTAATCTGACCGATTCTCATACCGCCCGGATGACGATGTCTCCCATCGCAGTGGCCCGCCTGCTTCTCGACCGGGGGGTTGAGCCCATCCTGCAGGTCACCGGGCGAGACCGCAATCGTCTCGCACTCCAGGCAGATCTGCTGGGAGCGGCAGCGCTCGGTATTACCAACCTCGTGTGTATGTCTGGCGACGACCCACGCAGTGGCGACCACCCACAGGCGAAGCCGGTCTTTGATCTGGACGCTATCACGTTACTCCGCGCCGTCTCGTCGCTCCAGACGGGATACGATCTCGGCGGCAATCAGTTGAACGGCACCCCGCGTTTTTATGCCGGGGCGGTGGTGAATCCGGGAGCGGCGGACCTCACCACCGAACTGCAACGGATGGAAGACAAGGTGCAGGCCGGCGCGCAATTTTTCCAAACCCAAGCCGTGTATGATCCAGGAACATTCGAGACCTTTATGAACGCAGCACAACGGTACAACGTCGCCGTGATTGCCGGGGTGCTGCTGCTCAAGTCCAGCACGATGGCGCAGTATCTGAACGACAATGTTCCAGGAATCTCGGTTCCCGCAGCCTTGATAGGGGAGCTGGAAGGGGCTCAGGACCGTACGGCCAAGAGCCTCGAGATCGCGAGCCGCATTATCAAACAAATCAAGCCGATGTGCCAAGGCGTTCATCTCATGGCGCTGGGATGGGAAGCGCGTATTCCGCAGCTGCTCCAGGCCGCGGAGATTGCGCCGTAGAGAGGCCATCAGGTTATCGGCTTGATAAACCCCGTACCAGAGAGAGAACCCGGACGAACTGAAGCGCCGTATTGATGAAGCCAGTAAATACGTGCCGTTGGAAAACTTGTGCTTGAGCCCGCAATGTGGGTTCGCCAGCGAACTGTATGGCAACAGGATCACGATTGACGACGAGAGAGCAAAGTTGGGGCTGGTGGTGAAGGTGGCCGAAGCCGTCTGGGGAACGGTCTAAGCAGAGAAATGGGGTGGGAAAAATTCGGGCGCTTGAGGCTCAGGTGATGATCGGCTATTTTCATCTGCCGTTGCTTCCTTGGCATCGTCCAGCGCAACATTTGTTGTGCAACGCAATCTTTTGCCTTACATTATCAACGGGAAGGGAAAACTGATGGACATGGAACAGCAGCTCACCTTGCGGTTGTCCACTGCTTTGGCCAAGAAACTTGACCGGGCGTCTGAGCGCTTACGGCGTAAGCGCTCGGAAGTCGCACGCTTGGCGCTCGAACAATTTCTCGATACTGAGGTAGAGACTCGCCCCGTTGAGCGGGTTCGCGACTTGCTTGGCCGCATAGAGAGTGGCATCCCTGATTTGGGGCAACGCCACCGTGAGTACCTGCGCAAACGTTTGCGTCATGGCCACTGAATTGCTGCTCGATACTGGAGCATTCGTCGCTTTGATCGATCGCAGTGAGGGGCGACATGCCGATTGCATCGCCACGCTGGAACGTTGGACTGGGCCGATCGTGACCACCGAAGCGGTCTTTTGACTGAAACCCTCTATCTCGTTGAGAGATGAAACGCACAGTGAACGTGTTTGGAATTTTTCTTTCGCGGGGCATTTCTTCTCGTACCCTCCTCGGTAGCGAGCCTGCGCCGGGTCGCCGTCCTCATGGAAAAATACCACGATTTACCTATGGACTACGCCGACGCGACGCTTGTGGTTCTGGGGGAAGAGTTACAGACTGACTGGGTTTTTACCCTGGACCGTCGAGGATTCTCTACCTACCGTCTGCGCGGCAGAAAGCTTTTCCATATGATTCCCTGAGTCCCGTAGGCTGGAATGAGGAGAACGAATGCCAGCGTTGGTTTAACGAGTTCACCCTAGCCGACGTCACAGCGTGTCTCGTTTGTCGGGCAGGCTGTGCCTGCCCGCTCCGGCGGGCCAAGCCCGCCCTACCTTGGTAAATGAGCGAAGCCATCTTGAGCAGCGCTCTGTGCAGATGCGGACGAAAGGCACCGTTCACTGTTCAGAGGTGCCGGCTTCGCGCAAAATGGTCGCCGCTAATGCCTGATAATCGCCGTCAAAGTGATGCCCGCCTTTGAGACAGATCACGCGGATAGTAGCGGTATCAAGGTGAGGACAGAGGGAATCACTCTCCTCTTCTCCGTAGACACAGAGAACCTTCACGCCTTTTAACTGTTCAACCTCCGGTAGGATTGGGTGACCGGCCGTTTTGGCAGACCCTCCGAACCAGTCGGTAAGGTGAAACGCAAACTCTGTCGCTCGGGCTGGACCAAGGAGAACGATCAGTTTGACCTTAGCGAGTAAGTCCGGTGGCAGACGACGCGCCATAAACGGCAGGACATCAGCCCCGCGCGAGTAACCAATGAGAATAGCGTCGTCCTTCTGCCAGGCCTTGAGGTAGTAACGCAGCATCCGTTGTAAATCCTTGGCCACTTCCTCCGGCGTGCGAGGCGTCCAGAAGTAGCGCAGAGAATTAAGACCAACCACCGCCAATCCTCGGTCGACAAATGTATTGCCCAAGTCGCGATCAATACTCGCCCAGCCGCCGTCTCCCGATAAAATCACAGCTAGTGTGTCATTCTTCGCTCCGGTGGTTGGCATTTCTATGAGCGGCAGATCTTTCACCGCCTCAGCCTGCGGAGCCGGGTCCGTCTCACGTTGTTGCACGAGTGTAGTAAATGCCTCCTCCAGTTGTGGCATCCAACTCGTCGAGAGCGCAAAGTCATGACCAACTTGTGGCAATGAAACAATTGTTGCGTGCTGCACTCGGGCAACAAATGCCTGCGCTATAGGAGCGTGACAAACGGTATCGTCCGCCCCCTGTAAGACGATCCAAGAATACGGCAAGGTGGCAGCAGGAAGGAGGGTATACGCTTTTCCCGGTGCACTCTGCTGCCAGTGCAAACTGTTCCATTGACAAAGCGGTTTTTTGACCTGCAGATCGGGGCAAAAACTGAGGCTGATTGCTCCCCGGATGAGATTCGCCGGCGCCTGCGCCAGGGTCGCGTACACCAGGGTTGCCCCACCACCGTAGCCGACCAACACCGGCAGTTCGTAGCTCGGAAAAGAGAACTTTTGCTGCACGAATTTACTCAGCGCTTCAAAGTCTCCGCCCGGATAAGCACACCATTCCTCGGCGGTCGCCAGTGCGTCGAGGTAGCGCGGGAGATCGATGCCGGCCACGAGCGCGCCTCGGGAGGCGAGGGCCTTTGCGATCATTCCCATTTGCGGATTCCATCCTTCTTGACCGGAGACAAGGAGAACGACGTGAGTGGGACGGGGAGAGTGGCGATACAGCCAGACCGTACCGAAGCGGCCGAAAGGGAGCGATTCTTGCCCCCCAGTACAAGCAATGGTGAGAACAGAAAAGGTGAGAGCGAAGAGAAAGAACATTCCTGACCTCATTTGCTGAGCGCTCCCTTAAGACCTCCCGAGATCAGCGAAGCGAGATTGGTGAAGATACGAGGAAGCGCGAGCCCGCCTGGCGAAGCCAGGTACTTCGGTTGCCATTGCGGGGCAAATTTTTCCTTGTATTGGCGCAACCCTTGAAAGTTGTAGAAATGCTCGCCGTGACGAAAGACAAACGCCCCCAGTCGATTCCACAGCGGCGCGAGCGCCCGGTTCTCGATCCCCGAAAACGGCGCCATGCCGAGGTTAAACCATCGATAGCCTTCCTGTTGCCCCCAGAGTATGAGCTGGAGAAACAGGTACTCCATGACGCCCGCAGGCGCAGCCGGAAGATAACGCATCAGGTCAGGGGATAGCATTTCTTTGTCCGCGCCGAGCCAGAGATTGGCAAAAGCAATAATTTTTCCTTCTTGGCGAATGACCGCGACGGGAAATTGGCTGAGATACGCGTCAGAGAAAAATCCCAGAGAAAAGCCTTTCTCTCTGGTGTGCTTTTCTGCCAGCCAGGCGTCGGACACGACGCGCAGTTGTGGGAGCAGGGCGGGAGTTTCTCCGGCGGGAAGAATGGTGAACCCGCATCCAACTTTTTCCAGCCGGTTGATCGTATGGCGAAAGTTTTTATGCGCCTCGCCTTTGATTGAGAACGTATCGAGTTGCACCCGCGCCTCTTCGCCGATTTTCAGTAGGGTTAAGCCTAAATCAAGATAGAGCGGCAGGTTCGCCTGGCCGACCTCGTAGAATACCGGCCACCCATCATGGCGGTCACAGAGCTCGCGAAATTGCCACACCAGTTCGGGCCACTCGCTCTCCGCGCCAATCGGATCACCCAGCGTGATCCAACTGCGCCCTTCGACACTATACATGAGGAAGGCTTTCCCAGTGTCACTGAAGAGGAGAGTCTTATCACCGAGCAGGGCAAGGTTCGCCTCAAGGTGGCGTGACTGGCGGATGACAGGACGGGCGCGTTCGAGTTCCGCCGGAGTTGGGGGTGCGGGATCGACCGGAGCCGGGCGTAGGAGCCGGGCCGCTGCGAAAATCAACGCGCCGCCCAGCGCGCCGACCGACGCACGCAGGAAACGCGGGGCGTCTCCAAACAAGGCAAATTGCCACCACAGCTCGTGGGCATACTCGACATGTTTATGAGAGAAGATCCCTAGCCAAATCGACCCGAGTAAGACCAGCGCAATGGCCGCGATCCAGCCTGGACTGAAACGTTCACGAACGAGGGAGGCTTTGCGGTAAAAATGAGAACGGCAGGGGAGGAGCGCTGCTAACATGGTCGACAAAAAAATGGCCTCTTCATAATCGAAGCCCTTCAGCAACGAGAAAAGAATCCCCGCAGTGAGAAGGAGGACAGTCAGATGATAAGCGGCATCTAATCGTTGTTGGAGGCCGCGGGCTAGTAGGAGTAGACCAATGCCAGCAATGCTGCCCAAAAAATGGGAAAGTTCGATGACGGGTAAGGGCAAGAAATCACTAAGCCAGGCGAGACGGCTATGCTGAGCCGGGGTCGCTCCAGAAAACAACAGGATCGCCCCACCGAGAAAGGTGCTCAACGCCAGCAATTGCGGGGTCAGGATCGGCACCCAACGACCAAGGGTACTCGCGAGGCGCTTCACCTGTTCTTTGCGTTGGAACAACTCGTGTGCTCCCAGTAAGAAGACCGCGATCGCCAGAGGAAGCAAGTAATAAATCCCGCGGTATGCCACCAGGACGCCGAGAATGAGTGGAGTGGGGAGAAAGGGAGAAAGTAGAAGCAGGATGACCGTCTCGAACACTCCCAACCCTCCCGGCACTTGACTGGAGACTCCGGCGATCTGCGCTAACAGGAAGATTCCAAGGAACCCGGCGTAGGAAAGCGCTGCTGTCGTAGGTAGCAAGGCATAAAGGACACTGCCGGCCAGCGCCCATTCGCAAGACGCAAGCACGACCTGGGCAAGGGCAAATCGGGGAGAAGGAAGAGGAAGTTCCCACTCTTTGATGAGGATCGGTTTTTGTCTCACCAGGCTGAGCAGAAGATGCATTGTCACGATGATGGCGAAGAGAACGCCGAGTGGACGGACAGACGTGACAGGCAGTCCGAGAGCTGGCGGGATGGCCAGCGGACTGTACAAGAAGACGATACTTCCGAGGGTGAGCATCCCTAGGGAAAAAGTGAGAAAGTTCAGCGCGATCACGGACGTTATTTCAACTGCCGAGAGTCCCCATGCCGAATAGAGTCGGTACCGCACCGAGCCTCCACTGACGAGGGAAAATCCAAGATTATGACTGAAGGCATAGCCAAGAAACGAGGCGAGGGCGATACGGCTATACGGCAGAGGGTGCCGAAGGTAGTGAAGAGCCAGGGTATCGTAGCCCGTCAGGGCAAAGTAGTTGAAGATGGTCAAGGCCAGAGACAAGAGGAGCCGCCATCCCGGAATGCCCTTGAGGCGCTGAACCACGTCAGAGTAATGGTACTCCTGCAGCGCGCCATAGAGCACCCAAAGAGCAATGAGGAAAAGCAGGAGACCGACGAGCGGTCCTAGGCTATGAAGAAATTTTTGCTTCATTCGGCACGTGCGGTGCCGTTTACTATAACTCTTTGCTCGCTCCTGCAAGCATAGGGCAGGGAAGGAGGGTGGGATACGCAGATTAGGCGGAAAATGCTCTTGACTTCCAGCCTTCTTCGCCGATGAGCGGAACAAAGGTACAGGAACCAAGCGTCTCGGTTTGTAGCTCTCCTCCTTGCCGCTTGTGCACCCGCAGGAGTGTTTGGTCCCAAAGGTTTCCCACGGGCAGGATGAGCCGTCCGCCTTCCTTGAGCTGTGCAACGAGCGAAGATGGCACTGTGGGTGAGGCGGCCGCCACGATGATCGCGTCGTAGGGAGCCGCCCCTTTCCAGCCGATGCTGCCATTGGCAGCGACGACCTCGATGTTCTCGTAGCCGAGCTGCGAGAACATCGCGTGAGCTCTCTGCCCTAATTCGGGAATAACCTCCACCGTGTAGACCTTTTGCGCTAGCCGGCCAAGGAGTGCGGCCTGGTATCCTGAGCCAGTGCCAATTTCTAACACTTGCTCTAGTCCTTGTAATGCGAGGGCTTCAAGCATGACCGCAACCATGTACGGCTGGGAGATGGTTTGCTGGTAACCGATAGGAAGAGGCGTATCGTCGTATGCCTGCTCGCGACAGTCTATCGGAACGAACAAGTGGCGTGGAACTGTCCGCATCGCGTCTAATACTCGCGGATCACGAATTCCTCTGCGTTCGAGTTGTTCCTCGACCATTTGCTCCCTTTGTTGACGATACTGCTCTTCTGTCATACGCCTTTTTCGCCTTTATCTTCTATGCTACTCCGTCACACAGTGACGGCAAGGCCGTAGATTTCCGGGCGGCGCCCCGATGCTGCTTGCGTTGCCTTCATGACTTGCTCAGAATAGGGGCGCTCAAGAAATGCTGTCTGTATGAGAAGGAGATAGAGGTATGGTGCAAGTGCAAAATATTCTGTGGCTTACCGATTTTTCCCAGGACTCGGCTCATGCCTTAGCCTATGCGCGTACCCTGGCGGAACTGTATAAGACTAAACTGTACCTCATGCATGTCATCGAGAATCCCACCAGTAGTATCTATGGACGAGTTGAGGGTGATTATCTGGCGATGGAAGCGAACGCCCGCGAAAAAGCCCGAACGTGGTTGCAAGAGTACGTCACCAAGGAGTTAGCGAATTTCCCTAACCATGAGGTTATCCTTCATGAAGGAGATATCTTGCCGAAAATCATCGAGGTCGAGGTAGAAAAAGCGATCGGTACGATTGTCATGGGAACGCACGGGCGTACCGGACTTGCGCATATGCTGCTCGGAAGTGTCACCGAGAAAGTGATTAGAAGTGTGCACTGTCCAGTCTATGTCATCCGCCATCCCGAGCGCACGACCGCACGCTAGCATGATCGAGCGGTGCGATGCGGGCGGCCATATTGGCCGCCTTGGCTCAACGATCTCTACTGGAGAAACAACTCCGACGAGAGGGCTGTGCAACCCTTCGCCGGGCGTCAGCGTTTAGCAGCTTTCTGTTCGCCGGGAGGCTGCTCGGGTTGTTGTACCTTCGGCAGCGTGACGCGCAGCACACCGTCGCCAAACTCGGCGCGAATCTGTTTCTGATCGATCGACGCCGATAGGCGAAGACGCCGGACAAAATGCCCAGCGCGTCGCTCACTACAGTAGAAATTGCCCCGCGCCGTTGTCCGCTCGAATGAGCGCTGGCCCTGCAACACCAGCTCGTTATTCTCAACCGTGACCGATACGTCTTCCTTTTTTACCCCTGGCAAGTCGGCTTCGAGAACAAAAGTGGTCGCGGTTTCGTAGAGATCGAGTTGGGGATTCCACTCTTCTTCGCCAGCATGCCGCACGCCCCACGGGCGATAGATTAATTCATCAAATAAGCGATCAACTTCCTGAGACAACTGGAACGAGAGTGCGGGCCAAGAATCTCGTTGTGCCATAGGTGCCTCCTGATTAGGGGAGTTCAAACTGAAACGCCTCTGGCCGCACTGTCATGACCGAACAGGTAGTGAGACGAAGCACTTCTTCCGCAACGCTGCCCAGCAACACGTGCGAGAGGCCGGTGTGACCATGGGTACCAATAACGACGAGGTCTGCCTTATACTCTGTGGCAGTGTCAGCAATCACCCGAGCTGCCTTTCCTTCCCGCGTGTGTTTTTCCCAGGTGACCCCGTCGAGTGGCAGTCCGGTGAGAAACTCCTGCCAATCCGGTTCGAGGTCTGCGGGAGTCACGGGAGGAAGAACGATGGGCTCGGTTCCATAGGCGACCGGGTAGATATAGCGCAGGTCCATAGCATGAAGAAAGACCGCCCGGCCACCGAACCCGCGCACGAAGGCGAGCCCTTCCTCGGCCGCTCGTTTTGCGCAAGGAGAAAAGTCAATCGGAATGAGAACGGTTTTCGGACCCCCGACAAGGTCGCCTTTGGCGATAAGGACTGGCACGGGTGCCTTGCGCAGCACTCGTTCTCCCGTACTCCCAAGAAAGTGACTCCCTCCGCGCGGACTGGTGCCGACGACAAGCAAGTTTCCCTCCCAGCGGCGGCACGCCTTAATGAGTTCGAGAAAGGGTTTGCCGATGTGCACGTCAGTCTCGACGTGCAAACGGGCGAGCGCTGGACTTTTGCCCAGGTCATTCAATTGAGCCCGCATTTTTAAGACGATCTCTTCTTGCATCGCCTCAGCAGGGACTGAAGGAAAAAGTATTTTTTGGTAGACATGATACGGTTCGACGACGTGAAGAATATACAATGTTGCGTTGGCCCGTTCAGCCAGAGCCACCGCTGAGCGGAGAGCGGCCTCTCCATCAGGGAAAAAATTATGGCCAACAACGATGCGGCGTAGCTTCTCCATACTCTGCTCCTTGTTCGCACCTAGAAGAAAAGCAAACCTCCTCGACCATGAGCGAGTTCTCGCGAATTTCCCAATTCATGTCAATAAAGGAGAGACGACGTCCCCACAATAGCAAATCTGGTCGTCAGTGATGACAGAAGCCAGGTGAGACGCGGCGGCTCGCGTTCTCATTAGCATAGCTCTGGATCGACTCACGCAACGGAAAGCACGCTTTAAGAGCAGGTTTTGCGTGCACCAGTACGGATATGGCCTCAGTGTCCGTTACTCGGCTCCGTACTGGGGAATTGTGCCGGTGCTTTTTTGCCCTCGTAACCGTGTCGTGTGGTAAGGAAGAGGCCGGGGTCTGTCTGCTCAGCCTGGCAAATTTGTTGATAATTTTCTCATTTGGCGAAGGTAGTTCGGCTACTGGCAAAAAAGAGTAATCATTGGCAGGGCAAAGAGAGGGAATGAATAACCCTTGTCCTCTCTCGTCTAACTAATTGTACCCGTCAATGCCTTCTTTTCCTTGTCCTTTTTCCACCGCCGTCAGACCAGTTCCGACGTCTCTATGGACGAGACCCCTCCGTGACCCCGTCATCTATGCGAACGGCAATCGAGGAAGAGAAAATTCCCTTTACGGGTAACAAGGAGTAGGTAAACGAAGGATCTCCTGTTAGGAGTTCAGCTATGTTTGAAAACACTCAAGTAAAAGATTTGTTTTCTTTTTCACCGACCCCTCCTCTGGTCAGAGAACGCATCAATAAACAACCGGAGTGCGGGTTTCTCTGGGCTGTGCTTGAGAACGGTCTGGCTGACTATATGAAATACGCTCCCGCGACAGGCCGCCGTGGTAAGCGGCTGTTTCGTGAGGCTGAGGCCTGGGTTATGGAGGATGATCCGACCTGGCTCTGCAGTTTTGTCAGTATTTGCCACGTGTTAGGGATTGACCCAGATTATCTCCGTACCGGACTCCAGCGTTGGCGTGCCGAACGTTCACCCCTGCCCCTGCAACAAGCAGCATAGGCACGCTCTAGCCATAGGCATTCGTAGGGGCGTAGCAGGCTACGCCCCTACAACCCCTCAATCCATCCATACTACCTGATAGCCAACCTTTTGCGCCGCGTCATAGAACGCTTGGCTACACGTACGTTCGTCGATGATCATGACTCCGCGCAGGTCGGTTGGGCGATAGATATGGCCGCCAGCATCGATCAACACCGGCTTTCCGGTTGGACTCACGGCCTGTTCGTCGGTTAACCAGAACTTCTGCTCAGGATGGGTTATGTGCAAAATCGGGATACGCATACTTCATCCCTCCTCTGCGTTCACCAGAATGGTGATGGCTACGGCATTCCTGCCAGTCACGACAGTAGATCAATTGCAGGGTAACGTAGTACAAACCGGGCAAGAATACTAGCAAGCTTACTAGGCAGTAGTGCAGTTTCGTCTTTGGGTTGCATGGTGACCATTCCTTTACTCACGGTTGCGGAAGCGAATCTGAGAGATAGGCTAGAGAGTGAGGTACGGGAGGACATCCTGCCGAAAAGGAGCAAACCTGGTGGAGGCGATAACTATCGAGCGTGGCACTGCTTATGCCTTGTTTGTCTATGACATTGCCTTGTCAATCAATCTCGATGAGGCGGAGCGATTGATCACCACAGTGACCCAGCGTGAGAGTCTCAAGCATAAACGTCCGGCTCCGCCATACTTTGAATACCGTCCTGCCCCCGTCCGTTTCACCCAAGAAGCCGAGTCGCTCTCCCTGGGAAATTACCGCAGTCAAACCAGCGTCGATCTCGTCCTGTACGATTTTGGCGCGGTGTTGGTCAGTTACCGCATCCCGCTGGAAGGACCCTTTTCTCATCTCTTCAATTTGAGCGAAGAGTTGTATGACAATGCGCTGTTGCTGTCGGATTCTCGTTTGCGCGTCGAACAACTGGTTACTATTATCCAGTCTGCACTGACGAAGTCCGAGATTTCGGACCTGGTCGAGGACTACGTTATTTTTCATATCGAGGCGCTGCATCCCGCCTGCTCGCCGGAAGAACTCTGTGCGACGCACGGACAGGAAATTGCACGGATCTTACGAGCGGAACGGCAGACGTTATCAACACAGGAGGTGCAAGATGCCCTCTCGCATCGCCTGGCGTTCGGTTTGCACGACTTCATCATCGTAGACTGGTTTGCCGCCTTAATGGTGGATCGCCAAGGCGATGATGTTCGGTCGGTATTAGAGTTTGCCAATGTCGAGCTCTTGGAGATGCGCTATCTTGATCAGCGGCTCGACGATGCTCTTGACCGCTCGTACCAGGTCTTGTCACGGCGCCTATGGGGTCCGTTGCAAATCCGGGGCTCATACCGTCGTGATCTGCGCCGCGTGGCTCGTCTCCAGGCTGATAATGCGGTCCTCTTCGAAGGAGTGAACAACGCTCTTAAGCTGTTGGGCGATCAGTACTTAGCGCGCGTGTATCGTCAGGTCTCACAGCGGTTTCACTTGGCCGAATGGGACGCCAGTATTCTGCGCAAACTGCAGACGCTCGAAAGCATCTACGAGAAGATGGCTGATCAAGCCGCCACGCACCGTATGGAGCTGCTGGAATGGATCATCATCATCCTGATCGCTGCCGAAATTTTTCTTTCCTTGGTCCCTAGTGGGATCAGACATTAGATATAGGCGAAAACGGGGCTGGTATGGTAGCGGTTCCTGGACGCCTCCCAATCATGCGGCTAATGAATCTCCTCCCTGGGGGCAACGGGTAAACCGGCCTCAGTCCACGCTGTCATACCGCCAGCGAGGACACTCACGGCTTTAAAGCCTTTCTCTTGTAATAACTCTGCCGCTTTGACCGAGCGGCCCTCTTTGTTTCAGACGGCGACGATGGTCCGGGTGCGGTGAGAGGTGAGTTCGCTAAGCCGGTTTTCAAGTTCAGGCAAAGGCACGAGGACCGCTCCTGTGATATGTCCTCGCTCCCCAATAAACTCATCGGGATTCCGGACATCAAGCACCAGTGGCGGATCTTGGCGAGAAAGTAAGGTTTGCAAGGTGGAGGGGGCAATTTTCTCCGAACGTCGCCAGCGTCGGATTAGCGAGGGAAGGAGCGTAACGGCAACCGCAAGGAAGACGAAGAGGAAAGCACGAAACAGATGAGTCCTCATCTGGAGGTCTCCTTTCACACGTTGACTGGGCGTGCACCGGCAAACGTGTAGCGGCCGGCGTTACCCTGAAAAGGTAGAAGCAAGAGCTGGCCAAGGTTCAGCGGTGTGCGATAGTCACTGAGGCCAATCTCCATCCCTGTCTGTCCAAGCGCTGGCTGGGCGCGATAGGTGCCGCAGAGGCGGTCCCACCACGACAGCGAAAAGCCAAAGTTCGAGTTGGTCTCCATGACACGTGTCGAGTGATGCACACGGTGCATGTCCGGCGTGACCAGGAGCCACCGCAGCCAGTGATCGAGACGCTCCGGAATAGCGACGTTGCCATGGTTGAACACCGAGGAGGCGTTGAGAATCACTTCGAAGACAACCACAGCCCACGGCACCGCCCCGAGCAGTACGATCACTGCCATCTTGAAGCCGAGCGACAAAAAGATCTCGATAGGATGGAAGCGGAGTCCGGTAGTCGCGTCAAAGCCGAGATCGGCGTGATGCACACGGTGGAGACGCCAGAGCGCTGGTACGGCGTGGAACATCACATGTTGTAAGTAAATGGCGAAGTCGAGCCCAAGTAGCGTGATTACAATAGCTACCCACGGTGGAAGCATGAGCCAGTGCAGCACGCCCATCCCGTGTCCAGCCGCAAACACGGCGGCGGTATAAGCGACTCCTCCGACTGCGGTCCACACCAGAGTGGTGTTGAGCACGGTGAGACCGAGATTCGTCACCCAGCGCTCACGCCACGGCTGCGAGAGTCGTCGACGTGGACGTACGGATTCCCACACTGACATCGAGGAAAAGACACTCAAAAACACACCGAAGCGGATGAGAAGTTCCATATGCTCACCTCTTATGAAGCGCTGTCGCCTGTCGTGACGGGAAGTCCATGCGCCCGCCAGTCCGCCACCCCGTCTTCAAGACGCGTGGCGCGAAGGCCGTGCCCTTGTAGGAGTTCAACGGCCTGCACAGCAAAGACGCAGTAGGGACCACGGCAATAGGCTACGATCTCCTGGTTCCGGGGCAGTTCTGCGAGACGATCTTTTAACTCTGACAACGGGATTGAGATGGCACCCGCAATGTGGCTGTCTCGGTATTCTTCAGCCGGACGGACATCCAACACTGTGACTAATCCTTTGCGTGCACGGGCTAAGAGCGCTTTGCGGTCAACTGGCTCTAAAGCGCTACTGCCTTTGAAGAATTGCCGGGTAATCTGGTCCAACTCCGCAAGCCGACTAGCAGCCAGAACACGGAGCGAACGGAAAAAGTCTACGACGGCTTCGTCCGCGACGCGGTAGCGGACAAACACGCCTTCTTTTTCGGCCTCAATGAGTCGGGCCGCGCGCAGGATCTGCAAATGTCGAGAAGTGTTTGCTACTGTCAGATGCGCTTCCTCGGCGAGGTTCTCGACTGTGCGTGAGGCCTGACTTAAGAGGTCTAAAATCTCCAGACGTTGGGGACTTGCCACCGCCTTGCCAATGCGCGCGAGCTGTTCGTACACCCGATCTTTGAAAATGCGTTTGACGGGCTTCATTCGGTTTCTTCCTTTACTATTCAAGCAATTAATTGAATAATAAACAATAGAAAACTTTTGTCAAGCTGGCAAGGGTTCATCCCCTCTTTTTCTTAGCGGAGGTGCTTACACCCCTCGCTCTGCACTATCTGTGTGGTGCAGTCCGCCGCTACGCTGCTTTTGCTGGGACCGGTCGGTGGTAATCGCGGATCTCTTTGATTTTGCCATCCACGATTTCCAGGACCTCGGCCCCGACCGCCTCCACGACCTTTCCTTCTCGCGGACGGGTGCCGTGAAACAGCGATTCCGCCATCCCCCGGCCGTCATTACCGGTGCATGACCGCAAGTCACAGCGACCGTCTGGGAAGAGCGCGAAGCTGGTCTCGTATGAGCGCCGCACTTCTTCCTGCCCTTCAAACCGCCTGCCCTCTGCATCCACAATGACAGGGTGCTCGTGAAAGCAGGCCATTACACCTTCGATGTCATGGCGGTTGAACGCATCGAAGTAGCGCTGGATGAGTTGCTCTTCGGGTGTCATTGTCGTGTCCTCCTCTTGTCGATTCAGTGCTCCCACTTTATGAAAGCATGTCGAGTTCCCGCGCCTCGTTTTCTAGCTCTTGGTACCCCTCCGTCCTGCCCGGTACCCAACGGGTCAACCCTTCGAGGTCCATGATCCGTTTCTGCTCAGGCTGCCGGTAGTCCATGGCGAGCATTGCTTGAGTGAAGCGCCTCGACTAAGGTCGGATAGTTGGAATACAAGATCCAATCAGCGTTGAAGCCCTGGCCACATAAGTACTCTTTTATCCCCTCCCAGATGGTGACCACCTTGGGTGCGTAGGCGACGATGCCAATCCTCACGACGCCTTTTGGATATGGATGCGCTGACATGATGCTGTCTCCTTTCGTGGTGAATGATAATGGATCGGAGAGTTACTGCCCTCGCGCTTGCGCCTCGGTCTCGAACACCAGATGTCCAGCGATTTCCTGCACACGAATCCGCTCTTCCAGATCTGCAGAGATTTCTATGTTCCGCTCTTGGGGAAACTTCTCGCGGAAAAGGTGTGGACGTAAATAAAACTCTTCTGGGGAACGGATTTCTTCCAAAAACTTCAGTGGGGTCAGGAACCACACCCGGCGCATGAAGTCTGGCGTGAAGAGCACTTCCCGGTCTTTCTCCGACCACTCTTTGGGCGTGAAGTTGTCGTGAAAGCTGTACGTCATCATGTCGAGGGCGAGGTCCCAGTAGACGGTCAAAAACGACGCATACCCTCGCTCTTGCAGTTCCGGCCTGACGAGGCGAGCGGTTCTGACTTCCACCTTAACCAGCTTTCCGTCGCGATCGTAGCTTTCGATCCGCAAGGGATAGAAGAAGTGACGGTCAAGCCAGTAGAGTAGTTTGGGTGTCGAGTAGTTGGGCAACCACTCCTCTCGGGCAGTGGCGGCAACCACATAGTACGCGATCCCGCCGTCGGCAGTGTAATAAGGGTATTCATTCCCCAGGATCTTAAAGGCCTTGACCGGCACTTCGCTAAAGACACCACTAGCTCCAGCACAGGTGACCGTCGAGCGGTTATTGGGGAACCGCACGGTCTCATAGAGCACATCGGTGCCCAGTAGGCGCCAGGAGAACTCCCAGGCGTCGCGGCCGGTAATATCGTCCATAGTCTGGACACTATTAGGATAGCGGTCATCGCGCCGCGGCTGAGGCATACGGCGCACCCGGCGCAGCGAGGGCGAATAAAAGAAGGAATCCAACCGCGTGGAAAACGTCTGATCCGTGCGATAGCCGACCATGAGACTCTGATTGCCGTAGCTCTCCGGCGGAGCAGTGTCTTGAAACAGCCAGCGAAAATACTCGCCGCCCGGAGGGGTGGCATAGAGATAACTCGCCAACCCATCGGCATGAACGGAGAGCAAACCGCCCGCGGTCTTCGCTTGCTGCAGAAAACCGCTACTGGTGATCGAACCAAACCCGTCAACAAGAGCAACGGACCAGCGGGGCATGTGGGGGAATTCCATGGCTCGATACCCCATCTCTTCGGCTGTGTAGGGGGAAGAGAACGGGTATTTTTCTGCCGGGAGATAGGGAATTTGAGAGTCCCGTGGAGTCTCGGTGCGAAGATCGATGTCAGCGCGTTCGGTCTCAGACAGTTCACTGACGGTTTTCCACGTGCGTGTCGTCTCTGCTTTGGCAGGTGCAAAGAAGACACCGAATAGGACTATCACTATGATGATCTGAAAGATCATACTCTCACACTCAGTCGAGAGATCTACAGACGACTGGGCTCCGCCACAGGCGCGCCAGGAATCGTTTTGATCGCTCGGTATCCCACTCCCAGCAGGTAGATGTGCAAAACACACATCGCCAGTCCGCCGATCATCAGCGCGACCGCGTTAGAGAGCAGAAAAGTGGATAAGGGAGGCCAACGCAGTGTACCAAAGCCAGCGCCGTGGACTAACTGATCCCAGTTGCCGATCACCGCCCAGAGAGAGGCCCCATGTAAGAGAAAAATGATCGTATGCAAAAAATACTCGTGCGGGGGAAGGCCTCCCAGCGGCGCCCGCGACTTGGGTTCAAGAAACACATCCCACAGCGTATTGAGTACATCAACGGCTTGGATGATGAGGAAAAGAGCAAACCCCAGGGTTCCCATCTCGACGAACACCAAGCGTGCTACAGTCGCGATGAGGTTCACAGTCATCGCGGTATGACTCACGTGTTCAGTAAAACTGGAAGCGTGCGCATACAGCCGATAGCGATAAAGGTGATTGTAGAGAATATCGATGGCGCCGACGCCACTGTAGAGTATCAATATCCAGAGCGGTGCTTCCATGTATTCCCCCTCCTTCGACAGAGATCATCACACGGCGATCCGCGTGACCGACCCGCGCGCTAGGAAGCGTCCGGAGGGAACATCATCTTGCCAGCGTGAAACTCGCGTGCGACCAGATCAATGAACCCGTGCCGAATCGGCCATTCCAACCGGCTGTCGCGCCAATGAATGCGGCCGTCCGGCCCTTCGAATTCGTCCGTGAGGCTGCGCAGTTCGGCCATTGCTTTCTTGATACGCTCGTGGTCTGCGACCACCACGGGAAGGCGACGCATCCGCCCCATCCACGCCCACACGTGTGGAAATTCCTGTGGGTTCACACCCATACTCTTGGCGCCGGGCACGTAACAGATCGTCGCGAAGTCGGCTAGACTCAGCTCGTCGCAGAAAAAATTCCGCTCGCCGAGTTCCCGTTCCAACACCGCGAGGAGGCGCCGCAGTTCCTCTACCGCCGCTTGCTTCATCGCCTGAGACTCTTGCTCCTGTTCCCGTACCACCGCGAGCCCGAAGCCGAAGCCGACTGCGTCAAAGCTTCGGTCGCAGAGCTCTTCGATCATCCGCATCCGCGCCCGTTCGTAGGGATCTTTTGGATACAGCGGCGGCTCCGGATACACCTCTTCGAGGTACTCGCAGATGATGGTGGAGTCCGTGATCGTCCGACCATCGTCGAGCACCACAGTCGGCACCTCGGCGCGCAGGGTGACGGAGCGCAGGTCTTCCTGGCGGTCAATAGAGTAGCAGCGCTCGATCGGCTCGTAGCTCACGCCCTTGTAGTCGAGCGCCATTCTGACTTTGCGCGCATACGGGCTGGTTGCATAGGTGAAGAGCTTCATGCGTGATCTCCTCCTTTTCTCAGCGGTTGAACCCGTTGCAATAGTGTTGCCTCACGTGTTCCTCGGGCGTCATTGCTCTTCGCCCTCTTGTCCAGTTACGCCGCAATCATGCGCCAGCAGCCTGCCACGACCTCCGCATGCTGCGTCTCAAGCTTTTTCCGTCGTCCGGCGCGCAGCCAAGTGAGCGCCACTGCGCACAACGCACCGCTCAACATATCCGCCAGCAGCTCGGGGCTTGCTATTCTCACTTCCCCACGGGCTTGCCCAAATTTGATGAATGCGGTGAAAATCCGCCGCGCGCTCAGGACTCCCGCAGGGAGATCATGCACGAACCGTGCTTCGTTCTCACAGAAATAAACAAAGGCATGGCTATGGTCCGCCGCAGCCGCAAACTCATGACGCACAATCGCCTGCAATTGCTCTACCGTGCTGGCAGAGCCGTTCACGATTCGCTGGAGTTCGGTGCAGTACCAGCCGTACCAGCTCAGGAAGATGTCTCGGGCCAGCTCGTCCTTGCTGGCGAAATGACGGTAGATGGCCGCTTCTCGTACCCCGGCCGCCTGGGCAATGTCGCGCATACTCGTGCCATCGATACCCCGCGCGGCGAAGAGGGAGGTGGCCGTGCGTACAATGTCCGGTCGTTTGGTGTTGGCTTTCTGTTGGAGAATATTCATGTGAGTGAACGATCACTAGCAAAAAGAAGCTTCTCAGGCAAGCTCCGCAGATGACCTGGCTGAAGACTGCATGAGCCGGTCTGCTATTGCCTGCCCCCAGTGTGAGGCAAAAAAGACATATTGACTGACTAAGTCAGTCATATATATTTGCCGCATGGCACGCACTATTCCTCCTGACCGGCTCTCGCAGCTGGTGCAATGTGCAACCGACGTATTCATCGAGCAGGGCTATCAACGCACCCAGATGGCGGACATTGCCACGGCCTTAGGGGTCGCGAAAGGTACGCTCTACCTCTATGTCGAGAGCAAGGACGCGCTCTTTGATCTCGTCCTGCGCTGCGCAGATAGCGAACTACCAGTTGCACAACTCCCACTGTTGCCTATTCCCACGCCCAAGCCAGGAGCCACATTCCAGTACGTGCGTGAGCGACTCACGGCCAACCAAACCTTACCGGCATTGGCTGTAGCACTGACTCGTCAGCGGGTAACCGATGCACGGATGGAACTCGAAGCGATCGCCCGCGAATTGTATGCCACGGTCGCGCGCAACCGGCACGGCATAAAGCTGCTCGATCGTTCGGCACGGGACCATCCTGAGCTTGCCGCCTTATGGTTTGAAGGAGCGAGAGGCGGTGTACTGGCTGCGCTCACCCAGTATCTGGAAAGCCGGATTCGTCGCAAGCTCTTCAGCCCAGTGCCGGATGTGGCGGTAGCGGCTCGACTCATGCTCGAGACCGTGGTGTTCTGGGCGGTCCATCGTCATTGGGACCCACACCCACAAGTTGTAGGCGACGCCGTTGCCGAAGATACGGTTGTCCATTTCATTTTGGGGGCCTTGATAAAGGAGGAACAATCATGAGCCATACAGTTATCCGCATATTCACTTTGAGTTCTATATTCGAGTGGTACCGCTTTTTCCTTGCCTTCTTGGGTTTTGTGCTCTGGGGCTTTGCTTTCCCAACTGCCGCCGCCACCCCCCTCGGCCTCTGGTACGTGGAAGGGGGAGCTGCACAGGTGGAGATCAACTCGTGTGAGGGTGCCTTGTGCGGGCGTGTCGTGTGGTTGCGGTCTCCTCTTGGTGAATACGGTTGTGACCTCCATGATCGCCATAATCCTAACGTGACTCTCCGCAACAGGACGATCCTCGGTCTTGAAGTCCTCCGGGGGCTCAAGTTGGCCGATGCACAAGGAAACGAGTGGACCGGCGGAATGGTTTACGATCCCACGAGTGGCAAGACCTACATGTGCAACCTCAGGATGGAAGGCGATCATCGGCTTCATCTGCGAGGATATCTCGGCATTCCGCTACTCGGTCGGACAACGACCTGGATTCGGGTTGGCAGTGAAAACCAACAGTGTCAGCAGTGACGACGATGAAAAGAAAGGAGGGCTCCAATGAAGCTCAGCTACCTCTATCCATTATTGGGCTTTGTCTTGCCTACGCTCATTATTGGGTACGGCCTGGTGATTCCACAAAGTTGCATCGCAGGGATCAACAGTCTCACGATTGGTTTCGGTACGACCGTCCTTGGCGCCTGCATTACCTATTGGATGGGCGTACAAACGGTGAAACGAGATCTGTGCCCTCGGCAATGAAAACAGCGCAATCCGCTAGTACAGCGGGAGAAGTAGTCGTGCCGCGAAAGAGAGGAGAACCCAATGCGCCGCCCTGAATTTATTGCCCGCCAAGCGAGCTGTCCGACTGGATTCCTTGGTCGAGTGCTCGCTTGGGTAATGGCTGCGGAAACCGCTTCCGCCAACGAGAAGGCCCTGGAACTGCTAACGCTCAAACCTGGCGAGCGTGTTCTCGAAGTCGGGTTCGGGCACGGTCGCACCGTTGCCCGTGCCGCGGCCCTGGTGCCTGGAGGGTACGTTGCCGGTGTAGATGTGTCTGAAAAGATGCTGCGCATGGCTGGATATTACAACCGACGGTTAATCAAAGAGGGACAGGTTGAGCTGAAACTTGCCGATAGCTCGCGGCTTCCCTATCCTGATGAGTGCTTCGATAAGGTGTATGCGATCCACACGCTCTACTTTTGGGCTGATCCGCAGCAGCATCTCCGAGAAATTGCCCGTGTAATGAAAATGGGCGCTCGCCTCGTCGTTGGGTTCGGACCGAAAGAGGATAAACGGGTCGTTGCGAATTTTCCCGCGACGGTTTACCGCTTCTATACCAGTGACGAGGTGCGTTTCCTCCTCGAAGAAATTGGTTTTACAGAAGTTCGCATGGTGAACCAACGAGTCTCGTCGAGGAACCTCGCCTTCGCAGTCGTGCAGCGCCGAGCCTAAGTTTACCATAAAAGATTGGCACGCTGTGTAGGGGCGATCCTTGTGATCGCCCAGCGGGAGGCCACACCCGTCCACAACGATTATTACAAAACTAACCACCTACTCTAATGGCCGAGAGCCTATTTATTCCCATGCCCAGAATTTTTGTTCGCACAGAGGCTATGATAGAACTGAAGAAATTGCTCTACGGAAAGAAGAGCGAGACGTGCACCACGTCAGGGCGAAACTCAGCCAAGATTTTCCTGAAGCGGAGGAGAGCGCACGGATTTGCCGCTTGGAGAAGAGTGCGAAAGCGCGAGGTCGTGCCAAAGCATTCGTAGTCGGCGAAGCTGTCGCCTGGCCAAGTTCGGGCGGAACTGGCGAACACCCGGGCGTCATGCCCCCGCTGGCGCAAACCATTGCGCAACGCCAGTGTCATACTCTCGGCGCCGCCGACAAGCGTTGCGTAATCGTTGACGAGCAAAATCTTCATCGCTCTAACACAGCTTACCTAAGCCTCGCCGGATTAACTTCTTCAATGGTCGAAAAGGCTTGGTGTACTGCCAATAGAATAGATGACGCCGATTCCACAAATAGTTGTAGTGCGAATGATGCTCGTCCATATCCAGGTCCCACTTTTGGTGGAAGTGTCGCAAGCTCGCTGTGATCCAGGGCTCACTCCAGCGCAGCCTGTAATAAGAAAAATCCGACAGCGTGACGGGCGGCGGAAGGACGTAGGTCGCGACTGCGTTCGGCTCCAAGTAGATCGAGCCGCCAGCTTCTTGCACCGCCAGGCAAAGATCGTCGTGCTCGCGAATACACAAGAGCTGCTCATCCAAGGGGCCCAGCCGCTCAAACACCTCGGCGCGCACCAACATGCAATGGAACTCTACGAGTTCGCATTGTCCTCGTCGTAAAGAAGCGAGCGCATCGGTCAGGCGCATTCCCGCCAAATGATCCTGCTCATAGAGAATCCGTCTCCCTTGCTCTTCCCTGATGTGGGAAATACCACCCGCCATGTGTATCCTTCGGTCTTTGCGCTCTTCCATCAGATATAGCGGCCCGACCACCCAACCTTTTGTTTCCTCAGCGCAGCGCACGAGCGCTTCAAGCCAACCACGGCTGACCAGTACATCGTTGTCGATGAAGACGACATACTTGCTCTTGACCTGACGCAGTCCAAGATTACGTGCTTGATTGGGAGAGAGGTAGTGGTCGGTCCGAATGAGTTGGAACCCCTTCTCCTGCGCCTTGACCTCAAGGTAGCGCTTGATCTGTTTTGGCGAACCCCCATCCATGTACACCAGCGTGAATGGGAAGCTGGTATGCTCGTAGATGCTCTCAAGCGAGCGCTCGGCGCAACTGAAACGCTCACGGGGTACGACGACTAGGGTGACGGACGGACTCTCCATATCCTGTCTCCTTCTCCAGCTTTCCTCATATCGCTCAGCGATGAATGGCGATACCGCCACAATATGACCCTAGAGATACCCCTGTTCACGATACCACTGCACCGTCCGCCGGACCGCCTCCGCAATCGACACTTGTGGACTATATCCTAGTTCTCTCCGGGCCTTGGCAATGTCGAATATGTTATCGGTCAAGAACATTTCGTAGCGGTGAGAGAAGGGAACTTCAACGCCGAGGAAACGGTATATACTTCGAGCGAGTGCGTGAAACTGCCGAAATGGAGTTGAGGCTACGTGACCGATCCGCGAGTCTACTCCCCACGCATCCGCAATGGCCTTCACAAATTGTTTTAGTGTCACAGGTTCCCTTCCGGCCAGAATATAGGTCTGCCCTTCACCTTCTCTTACTTCCCCACAACGCCGTAAACCATCGACAAGGTCGGACACGTATACGGGGTGGAGATGATTTTCTCCCGAGCCGATCATGCGAAACTGCCCGTTTGCTATCGCGCTAGACAAGCCCAGCCAGTTCAAGCCTCGGGGACCAATGACACTGCCGATCCGAGCGATCACTACCGGCAACCTGTTGTTCTCACGCGCCGTACGGATGATCTCTTCCCCCCATAACTTCGTACTGCGGTAATACGAATTCGGGTTTGTCACTGTCATTTCGTTAACCGGCGGGTGTCTAATAGTTCCATATACTCCAATCGAACTCCCGTAGATCACCCGCTCGACGCCGGCTTTGAGGGCGGCGTCGACGATATTCTCGGTACCACGCACGTTGATGGCAAAAGATTCTTTCTTGGTTGCGCGCGTCCGGCTTACCTTGGCGGCGAGGTGATAGACGAGTTGGTGCCCGCGAACCGCCTTCTCCACTGCCTGTACGTCGGTCACATCTCCGCGGATCACTTCGACTTTTACTTCCCGAAGCGCGTCGAGAGAACTCGTAGGCCGGACGAGGGCCGTTACGTGATGGCCGTCTTTGACCAGGGCTTCGGTTAAATGACTCCCAATAAAACCTGCCGCTCCGGTCACAAGGACTTTCACACCCGCCTCTTAATCCACTCTCAGTTCCTGGGGAGCGACGAGCGGACTCTCGCAGTATGAGACTGGTGTCTCTTCTTTGAAAGCGTCGTCGATCAGCTCCACGAGGACCTTGCCATCCATGTCGCGCGGCACCGCCTGCCCCATGAGGTAGAGAATGGTTGGGGCGAAGTCCAAGGTAGTTGCGCCGCTCAGCTGCGCCGCTTTACGGATATGCTTTCCCGTCGCGATCATAAACCCATCAACTGCGTGTCGAGCTTTTCGCAGTTGAAAACTCTCATCGGCAACCACCCCGAACTGTGGGTGATGAAGTCGCTTGATCGGCCCATCCGTCGCCCACTGTATAACAACATCCGGAAGGCTATACAGGTTCTCTCCTCGATAAACATCGGAGATTTTGACAACATGAGCGATGGCAGGTTTTCCCGTGTCAGGGTTTACCAAACGTTTCAACTCGTAACTCAACTGACGACAGACCCCATCATACTCCGCCCCGGGCTCAACTACTCCCCAGGGTTCGCGCCCTTTCAGGTTGACACTGAGAAACCCCTGGAAGTGATCACTGGGCAGAAAAAACGCCCGTGTCCGTTGCCAATCGGTCTCAGTACGAAACTGCTGCGCGAACATGCGGTCATGAAAAGCTTCCGACAGCATATGCTCATTGATAAATGCCCGCACCCGTTTCGGCAGCAATTCACGAACAGTCCTGGACAATCCCCACACGCCCGCAGCCTTGCCTGCGCCAGTGCCCGGAGCCGCGGGGGTTTGGAATCCCAGTTTCTCGAGCACCGTCGGCATCAAGTGATTGGCGGAATAATTAGTTTCGATGCCATGCACGGAAACAATGAAAACGGCGGTTTCTGGGGAGACATTCTTTAGCAGCGCAGCCAGTGCGGCATCCAGCGCGGCATACGTGTCGGGCAAGGCCTCACCGAATTTTATCGCCCGGGCCGGGTCATACGCCCAGTGAGAACGATCAAAGTAGTGATAAAACTGATGCCCGGCATAATGGACCTCTCCAAACACCGTGACGAACAGGTCCCAGTCTTCTTGATCTAAGAGAAATTGGGTAGCCTCGAGTCTCCGGTCAACGTTGAACCGTATGGTATCGTAGATATGCAATTCTTGAGAGAGGCGCTTTGGGGTGACAATCTCGTGCGGGTGGCGATAACTGCCAAAACGCGCGACTAGTTCCTCTGCTGCTGCCGCAGGCAATGAACAGCGCGATAGGAGCGGGTAGTGCTCTCCCCAAGACGCCACCTGGGTTCCTGGTACTCCAGGAAGAGGATACGTCTTGGGAACGTCAAACACGGCAACCTTCTTTCCGGCCTCGCGCAAGAGCCACCAGAAGGGCAGATATCGACAAAAGCGAGCGTCGCGGCGCACAATGTCCATGGTTCCCCGTTTGAGTTGTAAGTAGTCATAAAATCCGTGTTTCGCCGGGGAGACGCCGGTGTTGAAGGACGGCCACGGAGAGTCGGCAAACAGTCCTCTAGTCGAGATCAGTCTCGACCAGACGCCGGATTCTATTAAAGACGCAAGAAACGGGAGGCGTCCTTCTTTCGTCCACAGTTGGACGAGGTCAGGATCGGCAGAATCCAGGCCGATGATGATGATGCGTTCCTTCTTGCGCCCCTGCCCATTGTTCATGAAAGTCCTCGGTTCTTTTTATCGTCATGTACTGACGCAATACACCCCAGGCCCAGCTTCCTACCATATTTATCTGCGAACGTTCTGGGCAAATTAGTAGCATGCGTAAGTACTGTCCGAATTAGGACACTTCCGAGTTTTTGACGAATGAGAATCCTTGCACTTAGCACGGCAACTTAGGACACTCGCTGTCGAATTAGGACAGTACCCATGCGTAGGTTTGGTTGTTTCATACTGATGTCTCACTCATTGCGCCTCATCACCCTAGAAGTGAGGTGCGCATCAATAGACCACGTTCCGGCTCCGACAATGAGCAGGAAGATCGAGCCGAGCAGCATCGCGTAGTCAACGCGCGCTTCATGGGCCATCGCCCAAAACCCACTCTTGAAGAGAATAGGGATCTTTGTGGTCGAGATGGCGACCAGCATGTCAATAATCAGGGGGATGGTCGCCAAGCGGGTAAGCAGTCCAATGAGAATGAAAGCGCCGCAGACGATTTCACAGACACCCACAAAGGGCGCCATGACCTCAGGCGCAGGAATCCCAATCTTGACGAAGCGTCCGACGCCAAGCTCATCTGGAAAGAGAAACTTCTGAATACCTTCGGAGAGAAAAACCGCGCCCACGATGAGACGAACGAGGGTTACGGCAGAAGAGGCGTCGGATGAGATAATCCTTTGCGGCAGCACGGTGACGTCCTCTCTACGGCAGACCTTACGATTGTGGCGGAGGCGGGGCGGTAAACTGCGCGAGGTCGGCCAGGCCAAGACTACTCTCGATGTCGCTGATCTGTTTCACGGCATCCTCATAGCCATCTGCGCCAAACTGCTGGTGCTCGATCTCTTCAAACTTGTCGCTCATCTCGTCAAGCTGTTTGGCGGTGAGCGTCTGTTTCCACGCGGGAAAAATAATCGTATCCTCTCGTGCAGCATGGTGGCGGTACATCAACACAAAAGCCTCTAGTGTCTTTGCCAGCGGCTCGGTGTTGCTAACGCCTAACTTTGCGCCGCGTGTCACGGCGAGAATGTAATCGGTAATCTCTCGCCCGCGCTGGTGTTGCACGATGAGAATATCCGGCAAGCCGGCCGCCGGACCTCCTTGTTTGACAGCCGGAAAGATGTAGGCCTCTTCCAACTTCTTTTCGTGATAATCTTCGCCGAAGGCGCGGAATAGCTTGGCGGTTTTCTGTAGTGCCTCGGGCGCGACTGCGGCTGGGTTGCTGCGGAGTGTGGCTGTAGCGGCCGTATACACCAGCAGCGCCCGCCTGAGCACCCCGTGCTCGCGCATGAGGTCCTCAGTGGCCGTGACTTCACCACCCTTAGCCTTCTCATCTTCCTCCGAAATTGATGGATTTTTTCCCTGTTGTGCAGCCTGTGACTTGTGCCCACTGTTATAACCACTCAGCAGAAGTCCAGTGCTAATCACTGCTGATGCACGAAGAAAATCGCGCCGCGTGTTCTCTGTTTTCATGGTTCTGACTCTTCTCTCATTTCGCTGTGTTCACTCGTCCTCGAATAGTTCGCCAAATAACTCTCTGACCTTCCCCTTTGCGGTCTCCAGGGCTTTGCGTCCTGCCGGGGTTACGCGGTACATCCGGCGCGCCTGCCGCCCGTCTCGTTGCTCGGCAGAGCGTAGATAACCCTTGTATTCCAGCCCATGCAGGATGGGGTAGAGCGTCCCCGGACTCAGCTTATAGCCGTGCCGGGCGAGTTCCTCGATAATCCCGAGCCCAAAGATCGGCTCACGGGCGGCGTGATAGAGAATATGGAGCCGGATCAGTCCGGTGTAGAGTTCCTGGTCAGCCATGGCAGGGAAATTATTATTGTCGAATATCGCTATCGAATAGCGGTAATGAAGACCAACATAACTGTGGCTCAGACCCCATGATCGACTTCTTCGTGTAGACGTTCCTGCATATTCTGCGTGTGATAACATGGATCATTTCGATTCTGTGCCATATTCGCCTCTTTGTTAATACCAATAAATGGTTACATTCGAACACCACGACAAACGATTTCACTGCGCCACTGCTGCGTCGAGCTTGTTTTGTCGGGCTGGAATCAACACGAGCAAAACAACACTCCCCACTATGGCAAAGGTTGCACCGTAGAGAAACACCGCCGCATGGCCGATCTGATCCCACAGCAGTCCAGCAACACTGCTTGCCACCAGCCCCAATAAACCGATGGTGGTGTTATACCAGCCAATGCCGCTGGCGCGCAGGTGCTCCGGCACGAAATCCGTTGCCATGGCTTTGCCAACGGAGCGGAATATCCCTTGATACAATCCATAGCAGGCAAACAGCACGGCAATGAGAGTGACATTTTGTGTCAGCGCAAAGCCAAGATAAGTGGCCAAAAAAATGATGAACGATACGAACAGGAGATTTTTTCTCCCCCATCGGTCGGAAAGAAACCCCGCCGGATAGGAAATTAAAGCCGCGACGAGGTTGAATGCCGCATAGATCAAGATCGTCGTCTCCAAAGAGGCACCAATGTCCTTTGTCTGCAGGATAAGAAATGAATTGCTTGAGTTGCCGATGCCGAACACTGCGGTCACCAGCAGATACTTCCAATAAACTTTGGGAAATTGCCGCAGACTGACATCACTCTTGGATTTCGCAGCCACCACCGCCGATCGTTCCTTTATCAGCACGATCATGAAAACGGCAAGAAGGCCAGGAATGATCGCCAAATAAAAAATGAAGCGGATGTCGATATGTAACGACATAAGAAGGAAGACGGCGAGCAACGGCCCCAAACACGCGCCGGCATTATCGCCAATGCCTTCAAGCCCAAAGGCTTTCCCTCTATTCTCCTCATCCACTGAAGACGCGATGAGCGCATCACGTGGAGCGGAGCGGGCACCGGCACCAAGCCGGTCCAAGAACCGCGCGCCTAACACACCTGGCCAGACCGTGGAAAGACCGATCAGCGGTTTCGCTGCCGCCGCTAGGATATAGCCGGCCAGCGCAATGGATTTTCTCTTTTGTAGCTTATCCGACAGCCAGCCGGAAAAGCCTTGGATGATATTCTGTGTTGCCTGAGCAATACCTTCCACCAGGCCGACGATACTGCCACTTGCATGCAACGTTTGAGTCAGAAAAACTGGCAAGACCGGGTAGAGCATCTCCGTGGAAATATCGGCAAACAAACTGGCGAATGCCAGAAGAATCGTATTCCTTGAAAGCCCGGCAAAGTACCTTCGTATTACTGATCTAGCCATAGATGGCCTGCCTCGGCAGTCCTGGTAGCGAAGATGAAACGGCTATGCGTGGTAGGTAATCCCATCTCGTTGTTCGGCCGGGCGCAGGCAGCCCTTGTGCTCCAGCCCATGCAGGATGGGGTAGAGCGTCCCCGGACTCAGCTTATAGCCATGCCGGGCGAGTTCCTCGACAATACCGAGCCCAAAAATCGGCTCGCGAGTCGCTTGATGAAGAATATGGAGACGGATCAACCTCGCGTAGAGTTCCTGGTCAGTCATGGTGTCAAGAATTATCATTGTCGAATATCGTTATCTTATAACGTTAGCGAAAACAAGGTCTAGTGAAGCTCAAATCCAGAAAGTCTCTCTCATGGTGAGGGATTTTCATCTGGTGGCGTCACTTTTCGTTCCTGATAGTACTGTGCGCACTCAGCCTCACGGCCACGAATTTCACCTGTTCGTGCGGCAACAGGTTTGAGGCGAAGAATTTCCTCTCGCCGTATTTGCCGCGTCCACTATTCTCATAAGTAAGACATGATCCATCCCAAAGGAGGGAGCGTTTTCGTAACCAGTCGGCGCAGGTTTATAAAAGAGAGCACCGGAAATTCCCTGCCCAAGATCGGCTAATTCTTCTCTGCAATTCGCTTGCCGAAACTAAAGGTGGAAAAATCTTGAGAGGGCAATTTCCTCTTTCTCATAAATGGGACGCTTCGCGATTTTTCCTCATTTCCGCTACTGCGTGAGATAAGCTTGTTCACGGCTACGGCCATTCCTGATCTGCTCGCAAACCCCCGTTATTGAGGTGGGGCGTAACGGGCACGCAATCGTGCGACCGTTTCTTCTTGAAACCACGCGAGCAGTGGTGTGAGACGTACGGGATACGAAGGCGGGGCAGGTAATGCTTTGTAGCGCTCAGGCAGCTGGGCAAAATCGCCGAAGAACGTGCACCGGCTTTCTTCTAGAGAGGGGAGAGGGGAAAGGAGTCGGCCGTTCTCCATGACCTTTTCCAATAAAGCTGAGATCTGTGTCTGAGGAACCTTGGCGTTGGTGAGGTTGTCACAATGTTCCTCCCGAAAACCAATCAGATCATACTCATACTGCCCATCGTCATTTATACAGCGAAAGATTTGTTTTTTCCCCAGTAAGCTAACCTTCTTACTGCTCAGCTTCAGCCGAGGGCCGCCCGCGTATTCAACCAGCTTGTACGCCATATCAAGGGAAGGGGCGTCGCTACTGACCCCCATATCCGTGCCGACGCCAAAGATATCGATTGGTGCACCGGCCCCGACCAGCCGCGAGACCTCATGTTCGTTGAGCCCTCCGCTCGCGTAAACACGCGTGTCGTGGAGCCCAGCGGCATCGAGGATCTGCCGCGTTTGCTGGCTCAAAGTGAGGAGATCTCCACTGTCAAGACGCACCCCGCGTAACTGATGCCCTTGCTGTTGCAGTAATTGCCCAACTCGCGCTGCTCGCTGCGCGCCGGCAAGCGTGTCATACGTATCAATCAATAAGGCAGTGTCCTCAGGGAACGTTTCCGCATAGGCGGTAAACGCTGCCTCTTCATCATCAAAGCTTTGGATGAACGAGTGCGCCATAGTCCCATAAAATGGCACTCCATAGAGTTTCCCAGCGAGAACATTGCTCGTGCCGGTGAAGCCGGCGAGGTAGCTTGCGCGGGCAACCTTGAGTCCTGCATCTACCCCATGAGCACGGCGGAGCGCGAAGTCCACCAGTTTACGTCCCTGGGCGGCGTGAACACAGCGTGCTGCTTTACTTGCGATCACTGTCTGGACATGCATGGCGTTGAGCACGAAGGTTTCTACCAACTGAGCCTCGATGATTGGTGCAGTAATTTCGATCAGTGGTTCAGTGGCGAAAAACACTCGGCCTTCGGGTAAGGCGAAGAGATCGCCGGTAAAGCGTAGCGTCGCTAGGTAGTCGAGAAAATCTGCCTGAAAACGACCGGTCTGGTGAAGAAAAGCGAGGTCATCGGAGGAGAATGAAAATCCTTCAAGAAAACTAACAACTTTTTCTAACCCCGCCGCGACGAGGAATCCACGATCCGCGGGCAATTTGCGCACGAACAGGCTAAAGGTAGCTGGCGCGAACATACGATGGTGGAAATAACTCGCTGCCATCGTCAACTCATAGAGGTCTGTAAATAGAGCTAGGCTATCCGGCAGCATACCCTCCCTCTAGCAAGGGCGGAATCTCACTACCAAATGAACATGCTTGCTTCACGACGGGTCAGTGACGTACACGCTGATGTTCCATCATTTCCCAGGCACGCTCGACCCGCAGCTCTGGGGTGATCGAGATAACCGTTGTATGCATCCATTCCTGGGCGAGTAATTCTCCCACGGCAGGTTCCTCATTCTTCTTCTGACAGCGGTTCTTCGAGAATAGGATCGTGTAATAGTTCTTCGTGTACGAGTCGCTCCGCGGTCAACCAATCCTCGATATCCGACCCCGGTGCCTCGCCCCGCTGTTGGTACAATTCGTAGGCTTCACCCGCGATCCGCTGGTAGAGTTCTTCGTCACTCACAGTCAAACGCGAGGGCGGCACCTGTTTGTCTATAGTCTTCTTTTTTCTCGTGGCCACAAGCCTTCTCCTCCGTTTGAGGACGCTGGCTTGCCGGGAATAAGACAGCCGTTTGCTCAGCTAGGCAGGGCTACTTGCTCCGCTGGCGGAGTAAGACGTATACCTATTTCTACTGTAGTATTGCCTATGGGCGAAACAACCCCACTCTTAAGAAAAGAACTGCATAAGGAGAATCGCGGAAAGAGGAACGAACACAGTAGGAAACGATCAACACCGCCGTATTGCCGTGCTAAAAAGTACCTGCGGCATGAACCATCTGGCGAAAGGAGAGGGTATGCAACTCAAAACAATTCTGGTGCCATGCGATTTTTCTGACCATGCCAATGTGGCGCTCTCTTGGGCGTTAGGATTAGCGGAGCGCTGGCAGGCGAAAGTCATTCTCTTTCACGCTGTCCCGCTGTTCGCTCCGGTCGGGTATCCAGAGGCCACGGTGATGCTGGATCTGCCGAAAATGGAAACCGAGTTGATGGCGGATGCAAAAAAACGCCTTCAGGATATGGTCACGGCCCAGGGCAAGACGACGGTGGCAATCGAAACTCAAGTTGTGATGGGTGACGCAACTTGGGAAATCACCAAGAAAGCGGAGGAAGACCACGCCGACCTGATCGTGATGGGGTCGCATGGGCGCACCGGACTCGCGCACGTGTTCTTAGGTAGTGTCGCCGAGCGAGTCGTGCGCCACGCTGCATGTCCGGTTTTAGTCGCTCGCACCGCTCAAGCGACTACAAAGAAATAACCGTGGTAGCGTAAAGGATGACCTCACCAGGGTTGCTCTTGGCACCGCTATTGCCGGGCTTCAGCACCTTATCGTTTCATCGCCAGCGTGACTCCATCGCCCACCGGCACCATGGCGATTTCGACTCGGTCGTCCTTAGCGATCTTGAGGTTCAACGCTTTCAGCGCGCGGGTGTCGGAATCGTCTGCCGCCGGGTCGGCGACTCGTCCAAACCACAAAACGTTATCGAGAGCGATTAACCCCCTGGTGCGCACGAGTTGTAGGCAGGCTTCATAGTAGTTTTCGTAGTTGACCTTATCGGCGTCGATATAGGCGAGATCAAAACTTCCCGGCCCGGTTTCCTCTAGCAACCGCTGCAATCCATCTATGGCCGGGCCGATGCGAAGATCGATCTTCTTTGCCACTCCCGCTTGCTCCCAATACGGGCGGCCGATGGCGGGGAACTCCGAGGAAATGTCTAAGGCCACGACCCGGCCCTGCGGCGGCAACGCGGACGCAAAAGCTAAAGTTCCGTAGCCGGTGAACACGCCGACCTCGAGGATGCGCTGCGCTCCCATGAGTTTTATGATTAAGGCCAGCATCTGGAGTTGTTCGGTGGACGAGCGCATGAGCGCCGCCGGATGCGCATCGGTGACCGCACGGAGGCCTTTCTGCGCCGCGCTCTCCCGCGTCCCGTGCGCCACTAGATACGCCTGAACCGCCGGCGGCAGTCCGAATGACTCCTTACGCATAATTCTTCTCCTCTCACTGATATTTTCCGTGCCTCACAATATATGAGCAATTACTCGCTTTCACTACTCGCATCAAAGGAATACTTGTGGAAAGACCAGCAAAGACTCTTGTCAGAAGCGCTCCCGAGCGACGAGCACAGGGTTTGTAGGACAGTGGCTCGCATTTATTGGTCGGTAGCCTACGCCGTGCTTCGTGAACGATACTCTGAATGCGCAGCGCTCACTCGGGTTCGCCGGCGGCGGTGACCACTAGCTTTCGTGTCCCGACATACAGTCGGCCTTCAATAACTACCGCCTTCCCTACCATCTCTGGTCGTACGAGCGGGCTCAGCAGCTTGTCTGGACCGAAAAGGTTCAGCCGTGGCGGAAAAATATCTTTAAGGATCATCCATCCGCGATCGGTGCCGGTCAACGTCTTGACGTCGGTGAGCCACAATTTCCACTCCGCTTTCTTGACGCGGATAGTCAGTGTCTGCAGGCCGCTGGGCTTTTTCTCTTTGACCGGGTGCAGCGTCCCCGTAAAGCGCACCAATGGGGGCGGCTCAACCCGAGGAACCATCGGGCGATAAAAAAAAGCGAGTCGTGTATCCTCGGCCGCAAAGACGCTGGGACCACAGACAGCGAGCGCGAGAACGAGGAGGGCACAGGAGTAGTGTTTCATCGGCATCTCTTTGTATTTGACAGCCAAGCTATAGAATATTCTGCCGCTTCTGAGAAGTGTACTTCCTTCACCTCGCTGCGCTCAGTACAACCTCAAGCATCGCTCCGCAAGCGCAAGCTTTGTATTCCTAGAGAGGGGGTATACTCATGGCACGTCCGATTGATGTGTATTACTGGCCGACGCCGAATGGCTGGAAAGTGACTATCCTGCTCGAAGAACTGGGAGTTCCCTACAATATTATTCCGGTGAACATTGGCAAAGGCGAGCAATTCCAACCAGATTTTCTCAAGATCTCGCCTAACACCTATGAGGCCGCCGTTGTCAAGAGGACAAACCGATGCATCGCGGGGGCGGAGGAGCCGTCCGAAGAACAGTTGGTGAGTCGTCTTCGCCAAGCGGT
>Ga0187894_10000755_pt1 | contig 43517 bp, 48 predicted proteins | sample GBC1701081metaG_FD_136650 | JGI IMG/M metagenome (GOLD analysis project Ga0187894, IMG submission 136650) | White microbial mat communities from a lava cave in the Kipuka Kanohina Cave System on the Island of Hawaii, USA - GBC170108-1 metaG ... | reverse complement strand
CTCCGCCGGCAGCTTCACGTCGTTGATGTCGGCGAAGTACTCCTTGTCCTGCCGCACCTCGTAGGGATAGCGCAGCGAGGTCGCGAGGATGCCGTTGTCGCGCGGCTGCAGCATCAGCATGCGCTCGCGCCTGTTCAGCACGACGCGCCCGATGCCGACCACCTTCTTGCGTGCCATGGCGTCGCGGATAACCGCGAAGGCCTCCTCGGCGACGCGATCGTCGGGTGCCAGGTAATAGGCGCCGTCGAGGTAGATCTGGTCGATCTCGGACTGCGGCACGAAGGTCTCGATTTCGATCAGCTTGGTGCTCTCGATCTTGAGCGCCTCCAGATCGGCGTCCTCGACCATCACGTACTGGCCCTTGCTGACCTGGTAGCCCTTCACCCGCTCGGCCGGATCGACCGGCTCTTCGGTGACAGAATCGATCATCAACTGCTTGAGCCGATTGCCGGTCTTGCGATGCAGCGTGTTGAACGCGACGCGCTCGGATGTCGACGTCGCGTTGTAGAGAACGACGGCGCACGACACGAGCGACAGCCTGAGATAACCCTTCCACGAGGAACGTGGCATCGGAATGCTCCGCAGTCACCAACCCAGGGCCTTCTTTGATGGCGACCCCGGGACCCAGCGTCAACCCTAATCACACTCAGTCTAGGTGTCCACTGTTTTTATAGTATTTTCAATGCTATCTGATGATATATTAATCTAATATCTCAGATGAAAATCAATCCCCTTGACCTCAAGCCGGCTTGATCTTTTAGGTTCGCACCCCTCGCCATGCCGGGCGCCCTCATCAGGCCGGAGACTCCCTCTGAAAGACACCAACGACCAATCCCTGCCGCCTGCCATTTCTGTCCGAAATCTCTGCAAGACCTACGCATCCGGTTTCGAGGCGTTGAAAGGCATCAACCTGGACATCCGCCGCGGCGAGATCTTCGCGCTGCTGGGCCCCAACGGCGCCGGCAAGACGACGCTGATCAGCATCATCTGCGGCATCGTCCGGGCGAGTTCCGGCAGCGTGAGCGTGAACGGCACCGACATCGTGACCGGCTGGCGTGCCGCGCGCACCCAGATCGGGCTGGTGCCGCAAGAGCTGACCATCGACTCGTTCGAGTCCGTGCGCGCCACGCTCAATTTCAGCCGCGGCCTGTTTGGCAAGCGCGCCAACCCGGCCCACATCGACAAGGTGCTGAAGGACCTGTCGCTGTGGGACAAAAAGGACGGCAAACTCATGACGCTATCCGGCGGCATGAGGCGCCGGGTGCTGATCGCCAAGGCGCTCGCGCACGAGCCGCAGATCCTGTTCCTCGACGAGCCGACCGCCGGCGTCGATGTCGAACTGCGGCGCGAGATGTGGGACCTGGTGCGGGCGCTGCGCGCCTCGGGCGTCACCATCATCCTCACCACCCACTACATTGCCGAGGCCGAGGACATGGCCGACCGGATCGGGGTCATCAACAACGGCGAGCTGACCGTCGTGGAGGACAAGGCCGAGCTCATGCGCAAGCTCGGCCGCAAGCAGCTGATCCTGCAGATGCAGGCCCGGCTCGAGCGCGTTCCGGCCGAGCTGGCGGCCTATCGGCTGGACCTGTCGGCCGATGGCGGCACCCTCACCTACACCTACGACACATCGGGCGAGCGCACCGGCATCACGTCGCTGCTCGAGGACCTCGCCAACGCCGGCATCGGGTTCAAGGACCTGCGCACGGAAGAGAGTTCGCTGGAAGATATCTTCGTCAGCCTGGTGAGGGAGCAGCCATGAGCATGAACCTCCATGCCGTGCGCGCCATCTACGTCTACGAGATGGCCCGCACCGGGCGCACCTTGTTGCAGAGCATCGTTTCGCCTGTCCTGTCGACATCGCTCTATTTCGTGGTCTTCGGCGGCGCGATCGGCACGCAGATGCCGCAGATCCACGGCGTTCCCTATGGCGCCTTCGTCGTACCCGGCCTGGTGATGTTGCTGTTGCTGACCGAGAGTATTTCCAACGCCTCGTTCGGCATCTACTTCCCGAAGTTTGTCGGTACCATCTATGAAGTCATGTCGGCGCCGGTGTCGGCCCTCGAGATCGTGCTGGGCTATGTCGGCGCCGCTGCCACCAAGTCGATCATCCTGGGCGTGATCGCACTGGCGACCGCCAGCCTGTTCGTGCCGCTGCCGGTCGCCCATCCCTTTGTGATGGTGCTGTTCCTGGTGCTGACGTCGGTGACCTTCAGCCTGTTCGGCTTCATCATCGGCATCTGGGCCAACGGCTTCGAGAAGCTGATGCTGGTGCCGACGCTGATCGTCATGCCGCTGACGTTCCTGGGCGGCAGCTTCTATTCCATCGACGTGCTGCCGCCGTTCTGGCGAGCGGTGACCCAGTTCAATCCTGTAGTCTACCTGGTGAACGGCTTTCGCTGGAGCTTCTTCGGCATCGCCGATGCCGGGATCGGGGTCGAGCTCAGCCTCGCCATGACCTTCGTCTTCCTGGGCGTCTGCATGGCCGTGGTGATCTGGATGTTTCGGACCGGCTATCGACTGAAGGCGTAGGTGTCATATCAACCATTACCTGACACGTAATGGCATCCGGTAGGCCGGTCCGCTAGCGTCGGGCCATGGCAAACTCCGGACAGCTCGTTGGCGAGCATCTGCGCGAGTGGCGGCAGCGGCGGCGGCTGAGCCAGCTCGACCTGGCCTGCGAGGCCGGCATCTCGTCGCGCCACCTGAGCTTCGTCGAGACCGGCCGCTCGCGGCCGAGTCGCGACATGATCCTGCACCTGGCGCGCCAGCTCGACATCCCCCTGCGCGAGCGCAACATGCTGCTCACGGCGGCGGGCTATGCCGCCGTGTTCCCGGAACGGCCGCTCTCCGATCCGGCGCTGGAGCCGGCGCGTCAAGCGGTCGAACTCGTGATCTCGGGCCACGATCCCTACCCCGCGCTCGCCGTCGACCGGCACTGGACGATGGTGTCGGCCAACGCCGCGGGCATGCGCCTGTTCGACGGTGTCGATCCGGCCCTGCTGCGGCCGCCAGCCAACGTGCTGCGGCTCTACCTTCATCCCGGCGGCCTGGCACCGCGGATCGTCAATCTCGCGCAATGGCGGGAGCACCTGCTGGGGCGCCTGCGCCGCTACCTGCGCATCCGCAAGGACACGGCGCTGTCCGATTTGGCACAGGAACTGTCCGCCTACGCCGCGGGCAACGGCGCCGATCCGGTCGGTGGCGCGCTCAACAGCGACCATGCCGAGTTCGTCGTGCCGATCGAACTCACGACCCGCACGGGCGTCTTGTCTCTCTTCAGCACGACCACGCTGTTTGGAACACCCGTCGACATCACCCTGTCGGAGATCGCGCTCGAGTGCTTCTACCCGGCCAACGCCGCCAGCACCGAGATCCTGAAACGCGCCGCGCACATGTAGGTGACGTCATCCCGAGCGCAGCGAGGGATCTCCTGCGAAAGACGCACAGTATGCCATTCGCGGGAGATCCCTCGCTGCGCTCGGGATGACATCAGGCCACTTGTGTACCCAGAGTACTTTACCTCCCATGTCATCGACTCACCGGTTTCCATAGGCCTACTGGCGCATCGGAGCGCGGCTTGTGCCCAGGCTCCGAGGAGACGCCTCATGGACAGACGAGAGATGTTGATATCGGCTGCCGTCGCCGGCACCGCGGCCATGGTCGCTACTGCGCGATCCGCATCGGCGCAGGGCACCGGCGCCACACCGAGCACAGCCGGTCAGGAGCCCTTCATCACGACCAGAGATGGCACGCGGCTCTTCTACATCGACTGGGGCCGTGGCAAGCCGATTCTCTTCGTGCATGGCTGGAGCTTGTGTACCGATATCTGGGAGCACCAGACGACGGCACGCGCCAGTGACGCCGTGCGTTGCGTCGCCTACGACCGGCGCGGCCATGGCCGGTCGAGCCAGCCCGGACACGGCTACGACTTCGATACGCTGGCCGATGACCTGGCGGCTGTGATCGAGCAGCGCGATCTGCGCGACGTCACGTTGGTGGGCCATTCGATGGGCAGCCTCGAGGTTGCCCAGTATCTGTCGCGCCATGGTGCTGCGCGCATTGCGCGGGTCGTGCTGGTCAGCCCCAACACGCCCTATCTTCTCAAGGCGGCCGACAATCCCGATGGCATCGACAAGGCGGTGTTTGATGCCTTCGCGGCGGCGCTGCTCAAGGATCGCCCGAAGTTTCTCGCGACCGGGATGTCGGGGCTGCTCGGCGCCGGTGCGTCGGCATCGCCGGAAATGGTGCAGTGGGCGCTGGACCTGTTCCTGCGCACCTCGCTGAAAGCCGCAGTCGACCTCGTGCGGTTGTTCACCACCGCCGATTTCCGGTCGCACATGCGCCTCTTCGCGATGCCGACCCTCGTCATCCAGGGCGACCAGGACAACGTGAATCCGCTCGAACTCAGCGGGCGCAAGACAGTCCAGGCGATCCCCGGCAGCCAGCTCAAGGTCTACGCCGGCGCACCGCACGGCCCGTTCATCACAGACCGGGATCGCTTCAACAGCGATCTCCTGGCCTTCGTGCGCGGCTGACCGACAAACCCGAATTTGCCGGCAAGCGCCGGAGTGTCACCGTTCCGATCTCCTCCCCACGCTGTGGCCTGGTGCAGCGTGGAGGGTCCGTTGAGCGTTGTCATGCCGCACGCGGCCACCACCGACCGAGGGCGCGCCTGGCTGGTGGTCGCCGCCGCGTTCATCGGTGGCTTCGTGGTTTTTGGCGTCATGTACAGCTTCGGCGCCTTCTTCACGGCGATGGTGCACGCGTTCGATGCCAGCCGGACCGCGGCATCGGGGTTCTTCTCGGCCACAGGCTGCGCCTTCTACATCCTGGGCGCCGCCGCCGGCCATCTCGCCGACCGTGTCGGCCCCCGCATTGTCGTTGCCGCCGGCGCGATCGTCATGAGCAGCAGCCTGGTGCTGACGGCGTTCATCGAGCATCTGTGGGTCGGCTATCTGACCTACGGCATCGGCATGGGACTGGGCGCGGCCTGCGCCTACGTGCCCACGCTGTCGGTCGTCGGCGGCTGGTTCACCCGGCGCCGCGCCATGGCGCTGGGCATCGCGGCCAGTGGAACCGGTTGCGGCATGCTGGCGGTACCGCCGCTCAGTGCCGCCCTGATCGACGCCTACGGCTGGCGTCAGGCCGACATCGTGCTCGGCATCGGGTGCGCCATGCTGCTGACACTCTGCGCGATGGCGGTCCAGCCGCCGCCCGTGCCCGCCTCGGAAACGGCCAGCCCTGCGCCACGTCACGTCGTGCGCTCGCGCCGTTTCGTCCTGCTCTACCTGTCATGGGTGCTGGCCACCACCGGCCTTTTCGTGCCGTTCGTCTTTCTACCGGCCTTCGCGCAGGCACACGGTGCCAGTGACATCGCGGCCTCGGCATTGCTGTCGCTGCTGGGCGGCGCCAGCGTCCTGGGCCGGGCGGGTATTGGTGCCCTGGCCGACACGATGGGGACCCTGCGGTTGTTCAAAGGTGCCGTCCTCGTGATGGGCGCGAGCTACGCGCTGTGGCTAGCTTCGCCTGACTACACCGGCTTGGCCGTATTCGCGGTGCTGCTTGGACTGGGCTACGGGGTGCGGATCGCCCTGCTGCCCGGCGTGCTGATCGACTTCTTCGGGCTCAGGAACCAGGGCGCCATCCTGGGCATGTTCTTCACCGCGTCCGGCATCGCCACCGTGCTGGGCGCGCTGGTCGCCGGCATAATCGTCGATCACACCGACAGCTATCACTGGGGCATCGCGTTCGCGCTCGTCATGGGGCTGGCCGGCTTCGCCGCCATTCTGCCGCTCAAAGCAGGCGGAACCACCGAGGAGGACCGCTGACGGCCGCGCGGGCCATCAGGCGGAGTGAACCAGACGCAGTCGGCTGTCCGCCACTTCGGTGGCCTGCACGAACGTCACCATGCCCTCGATGCCCAGCGTCGCCGACGCCAGATCGGCCGGTGTCGGATCACGCCGGGCGGCATGCAGGATTTCCCGCAGCGTCAGCATGCGCTCGCGTTGGGCGGCAAAACGCGGATATGGCGGCATCAGGTCGAGCCACCGGTGCACCGCGACCAGGGCCTGGTCGAGCGACCCAATCTCCGACGGCCCCGGCCCGATCGCCCAGGGCGGCGGCCTGGCAAAACGAATGGCTGGCTCCACGGCAGCCATCCCATCCCCCGTGTGCATTTTCCGACCTGCCGACAGTGGCCCGGTCAGGATTCTGGGACAAGTGAAAGTACTGTTAATAAAGGCCGGCATCACGCGCCAACGAGCGCTCGCGGGTACCGCGTCTATGTCCTGAAGCCGTTGGCGCGCAGGGTACGCTCGATGGTGCGGATACCGTCGGCGGTATTGCCGCGGCGACACTGCTCAATCGCGGCCTTGATCTCGAGACTGGGCCCCTGCTGCCCCTCGCTCTTCTTGCCGAGGTGGCGTTCGTAGGTCGCATAGAGGCTCTCGCAGCGCTCGAGATCGGACGTCGGCGTCTGCGCCAGAGCGCCGCCAGTGCCGAGCATCGCGACTGTCACGAGATGCGTGGCGTGCCTTCGCATCACACCCTCCCTGGTCCCCGGCTCTCGCGAGCCCAGTCGTGCGCCCGGATGGCCGCCACGACAAATCACGACTGCGGGACCGGCGGTCAGCGCCGTGTCAGCAACATCGGGTCCCGTTGGGCGGGATTGAAGCCGTGCGTTTCCTGGCGCACCATGGCCGCAACGAACAGGGAGCAAATCCATGGCCCAGCCAGCCCTTTTGCCCGAGGACTTCGACGTACCGCACGAACCCGGCCTCGTCGCGGCCGTGGCCTATGCCAGCGGTCAGCGGATCAAGAACATCGCCATCGACCAGGCGCGAGAGTGGGCCAAGCGCCCCGGTCACTTCGTATGGATCGGCTTGCATGAGCCAGAGCCGGAGCTGCTGGCCCGGGTACAAATTCAGTTCGATCTGCACCCGATGGCAATCGAGGACGCCGAGCAGGCCCACCAGCGTCCCAAGCTCGAACAGTATGGCGCCGCCGTGTTCATCGTCGCGCGTACCGCCCAGCTGGTCGAAGGTCACGTCGCCTTCGGTGAGACGCACATTTTCGTTGGCCGCGGCTACATCGTCTCGGTGCGGCACGGTGCCTCGACCTCCTACACGACGGTCCGTCAACGGCTCGAAGCCTGTCCGACCGTGCTGTCGCACGGCGAGCACTATGCGCTCTATGGCATCCTCGACTTCATCGTCGACAACTACATGCATGTGGCGGAGACGCTGCATGCCAAGGTCGATGCCATCGAAGATAGGGTGCTGGCCGCCAACCTGGGGCGCAAGGACGTCGAGGAGGTCTACGACCTGCGCCGCGACCTGTTGCGGCTGCGCAACGCGTCCGGCCCGCTGGTTGATGTTTGCCGGCGCCTGGAGCACGCCGAGGTGCTGGCCATCGAGCCCAGCATGCAGCCGCTGTTCCGCGACGTGACGGACCATGTTCGCAGCGTCGAATCGGAAATCGACACCCTGCGCGAAGTGCTGGCTTTCGCCTTCGAAGCCAGCATCATGTGGAATCAGGCCGAGCAGAACACCACCATGCGGCGACTGGCGGCCTGGGCCGCGATCCTCGCTGTACCCACGGCCATCGCCGGCATCTACGGCATGAACTTCGAGCACATGCCCGAGCTGAAATGGGAGTACGGCTATTTCATCGTGATCGGCACGATCGTGACGCTCTGCGTTGGACTGTTTGCGATCTTCCGGCGTTACAAGTGGCTGTAGCCCAGGATTAGCGCGTCGGAGCGCAGCCCTCACGCAACCGCCGGTCCGCTCTTGCGGGCCACGAAGTGGAACCACCAGACGTCGCTGACCTCATCGCCGTCAGCGACGCGCCGGCCGCTGACGTTATCGAACACGGCCTCGCAGCGGAACCCCGCCTCGACAAGCTCGTGCTTCTGCTCCAGCAAGGTCGCGTAGACGATGACGATGCCGAAATGGTGCGCCGCCGCCGTGCGCACACCGTAGCCTTCACCATCGCGATGAAGCCGCCGGTTACGCCAGTAGTTGGCCACATCAGGCAGCGATCGCGCCACGCCCAGCAGGCGCCAGCCGAGCCGGATCGGGTTGGCCGTCAGGTGAAACCAGTTGAGCGGCCGTTCGCCGAACCCGGGGCCATCGTGATTGTGTGTCGAGACGACGAACAGCCCGCCTGGCCGTAGCACGCGATTGACCTCGCGCAGCACCGTCATCCGGTCATCGTAATCCACCGCATCGAGGCCATTGTAACTGAACACCACGAGGCCGAACGTGCCGCTGGCGAACGCCGACAGATCACGCGCGTCCATATGCAGGACGCGTCGGGTCGGATGTCGCGATCGGCACAGCGCGACCAGCTTCTTGGTGTAATCGATCGCGACGTAGTCCTGGCTGATGGCGGTCAGCAACGGCACCGTGCGTCCGGCACCGACGCCGATATCGAGGATCGGCGCGCCGCGCGCCTCTGCCGTGATGAGCGACACCGCTGCCTGCTCGCCGGGATCGGTCCACCCCTGGCGTTCGAAACGCCGCACGGCGTCGGCCGTCCGCCAGGCCTTGCGGTTGACGATATCGATGCCTCCGAGCGTCATCTCATTCATGGACAGCCACCGAATTTCGTGTCGCGTTGCAGCGGCAGTCTGCGCCGCCTGCGCGAACGAAACATCAGCGCTCAAGCTGATTGTCGGCTGACGCGCCACCGACCCGGACATGATCAATTCGTGGAACTAGCCCCGCGTTGGGGTCGTTACGCCAGCATGGCCCGGCAACCCATCGCACGGCGCGCGGGCGCAGCTGCAAGAGGCACGTGATGATACGCAAGTTGAAGTCCGGCGGTTATCGCCTCTATTCCAGCAAGAGGAACCCCAGCACCGGCAGGCGCCGCAACCTGGGCACCTTTCCGACGCGGGCTGCAGCCGAAAAACACGAGCGCGCTGTGCAGTTTTTCAAGCGTCTCGGATAGCCCAGCGCTTTGGGTATGCCGGCGTTGTCTACTGTGCACGAATCCGGGCGACGTCCACGATGGTGCGCCACCTCGGCACTTCGGCCGCAATCAGGGTGCCGAGTTGAGCCGGCGTACTCGCCGTCGCCACGCATCCGTAACCGACGAACCGCTGCTGGATGTCAGCCTGAGCAACAACCTCGCGAATGGCGGCGTTCAGGCGTGCAACGACGGCGGCGGGTGTCCCGGCCGGTGCCAGGATCCCGAACCAGACATCAACCTCGAACCCCGGCAAGACCGCGTTGATGGGTGCAGCGCCTGGGATCAGCGGCGACGGTTTGGCACTGGACACGCCCAGCAGCCTCAGCTTCCCGGCCTTGACGTTGGCAGCCATGGTGTCGGACGAGGTTGTCAGCAGCATCTTTACCTCGCCGCCGACGACGGCTATGGTCGCGGGCGCCTGACCCTTGTACGGCACATGCGTCAGCTTGACGCCCGCTGCATGGGCGAAGAGCTCGGTTGCGAGATGGCCCAGGGAACCGGCACCGGCCGTCGCATATTCAACGCGACCGTCCTGCGCCTTGGCGAACGCAATCAGCGTCTTGATGTCGGTGGCCGGCACGCTCTCGTGTGTCACAAGCACCAGCGGCGCCAATGATACCAGCGATACCGGCGTAAAATCCTTGATCGGGTCATAGCCGACATCGGCCTGCAGCAACGGGACGATGGCGCTGGGTCCATTGTTGCCGAACACAAGGGTATAGCCATCGGGTGCCGCATGCGCGACCTGGCCCGTGCCGATGGCGCCGGCAGCGCCCGCCTTGTTGTCGATGATGACCGGCTGGCCCAGCGCGCGGGACAGCGGCTCCTGCAGCGTGCGCGCCATGATGTCGGTGGTTCCACCCGGCGCATACGGCACCACCAACCGGATCGGTCGGTCGGGATACTGCGCCAACGCCATCGACGGCAGAACGCACACCGCCCCGATCAGCCAGAGCACCCATCGCCTCGCCATATCGACCTCCCCCCGTTGTCTTCTTGCGTTTGCCGCTTGGCGCTGTCCTAGTTCGCCGGGCCGCGCCGGCCGCGCATGCGCGCGCGATACCGTGCCTGCAGGCTCTCGAGATGCTCGGTCATTTCCGCCACGGCGGCATCGGCGTTGCGCTTGCGCAAGGCGACGAGAAACCGCCGCCGGGCTCTGATCGTCAGGTCCGTGCGCTCGCCACCCACGGCGTGCGCGAAATCACGCATCACGTCCATCAGCGCCTGCATGAGCATGGCCATGACGGCGTTGTGCGAGGCGTCGGCCAGCAGATTGTGGAACGCGATGTGCACGTCGATCTTGTCGTCGTAGCGCTTGGCCAGGAACAGCCGCTCCGCCGCGTCGACATTGGCGGTCAGCGCCGCAAGATCCTGCTCGGTCGCCCGCTCGCAGGCGATGCGCACCACGGTCGACTCAAGCCAGATCCGCGCCTCGGTAAGATCCTCGAGCGAGACACCGCCCAGTTGATAGAGATTGCGGAAGCTGTCGCCGATCAGGCTCGCATCGCCCTGGCCGATGAAGGCGCCGCCCCGGGCACCGGCCTGCATCGATACCACGCCCGTACGCTCGAGGTTGCGCAACGCCTCGCGCACGGCGCCACGGCTGACACCCAGTTGTCCGGCGAGCTCACGCTCCGGCGGCAGCTTGTCGCCCGAGCGCAGTTCGCCCGATGCGATCCGCACCTGGATCTGCGACGACACCTGATCGGAGAGGCGTCGCTTCTTGATGGGGACGAAGTCGCGCGCTGCGGCGCTCTTCCCCGACAGCTGGTCCGTCATGGCCGGCCATCACCCGCCGACAGTCGTGCCAAGGTCGAGGCGCCGATCCTGTCGTGATACGCGCTCTCGGCACTCGCGCCCAGCACATAGTCCTTCAAGTAGGCACCGAACGTCGCCTCGCTGCGGCTGGCCGCGACATACGCCTTCAGATGCGTCTCGTCCTGCCCGTAGAGGCCGGGGCTGGCACCGGGATGCGCACCGTAGGGCGCCACCACGACGGCATCGACGAACGCCGATGGGATCTTGGTGAGGCGGGCGTCCTGGCGCACCGTGCTGGTCGGCACGATGCGATCCACCGTACAGATGACGTGCTTGCCGGCCTGCGCCAGCAGCAGATCGAAGAAGGACGGACCGAAATACTGGACGTTGCCGTCTTCGTCAGCTTGCTGGCCGTGCAGCAGCACCACATCGGGCTTGATGGCCGGCACTTCCAGCAGCGGTCGCCCGCCCTCCTGGACACGCGCCTTGCGATAGGTGCCGGGATTGACCTTGGGCAGGTCCGTGCCGAGATCGGGGATCAGCATGTACGGCAAATCGCACGCCCCGGCGCGCAGGCCGCCGGCGATGCCGGGGCCGTCCATCTCGAGCACCTCCACGGCGCCCGACTGCGCGGCACGGCGGAAATTGGGCGCCAGGCCCAGATGCTCGAAGCTGATGAAGACGCAGGCCGTCTTCTTGGCGCAGCCGGCGCCGATCAGCATGTCGGGCGCGACGCTGCCGGGCGCCGGCACCAGATGCAGATCGCGAACGCCCTTGCGAATGAGACCGCGCACGAGCGCCATCGGCTGGCCGAGAAAAATCCAGCCACCGATGCCGACCGTCATGCCGTCCTTGACCACGGCGAGCGCCGCATCCAGCGATGTGATCTTACCGGAGGTCATGTCGTCACCCGTGCAGCATGTGGCGCGCGATCACCAGGCGCTGGATCTGGTTGGTGCCTTCGAAGATCTGGTTGATCTTGGCATCGCGCATGTATCGCTCGACCGGGAAGTCACGCATGTAGCCGGCGCCGCCGAAAACCTGCACGGCATCGGTGGTCACCTTCATCGCGGTATCGCTGGCGAAGCACTTCACCATCGAGGCCTTGGCGGAGAAGCCGTCCCAGTCCTGGCGGTCGGCCATGCGCGTGCAGTCATACAGCAGGCAGCGCGCCGCTTCGGTCTGCATCTGCATGTCGGCCAGCATGAACTGGATGCCCTGGAATTCCGCGATCGGCCGGCCGAACTGGACACGTTGCCGGGCAAACGCCGTTGCCTGGTCGATGGCGCCCTGTGCCAGGCCGACGGCGGTGGCGCCTACGGTCGGCCGGTTGAGGTCAAGGATGCGCATGCAGGTCTTGAAGGCCCGGCCTTCGGGCCCGATCATGTTCTCGGCCGGCACGCGCACGTCGTCGAGATAGATCGGCACGTTGGGCACGCCACGGATGCCCATCTTGCGATCCTCGGGCCCGTGCGAGAAGCCCTTGCTCTTGGTGTCGACCAGGAAGGCCGAGATACCGTTGGCGCCCTTGCCTTCGCTGGTGCGCGCGAACACCAGGATGAAATGCGCCACCGAGCCGAAGGTGATGTAGATCTTGGCGCCGTTGATCACCCAGCTGTCGCCGTCACGATGGGCGCGCGTCTTCATCGACGAGACGTCCGAGCCCGTCCCCGACTCGGTGATGGCCACCGCGGTCAAGGTGCGTCCCTTGGCCGACAGGCCGAGATAGTGGCGCTTCTGCTCTTCAGAGCCGAAATTCAGGATCGGCAGGATCAACCCGAAGGAGTTGTTGGCCGCCAGCAGCGCCGCCGACTCCGACACCTTGGCGATCTCCTCCTTCACCAGGCAGACCGAGGTGAGATCGCCGCCGGGGCCGCCATACTCCTGCGGCACCCAGAGCTGCAGCAGGCCCATGTCGCCGAAGACCTCGACCAGCTCCTGCGGGAAGCGGTTGTTCTCGTCGATCTCCGAGGCGATCGGCGCCACGTGACGCTCGACCATCCGCTGCACCTGGTCGCGCAGCAGGATGTGGTGCTCCTCGAAATGATAGTTGCGCATCGTGCGTCCTCGGGCGACGGATGATCAGGCGGCCTTGGGCCAGGGAAACTTGCGCGCCAGCACGCCGGTGGTATCGACGGTGCGACGCAGCACGAAGAGCTCCTCGGCCTCGGGCGGCGCCGTGCGGGCCGGCTCGTCCAGCGCGATCAGGTCAAAGCCGGTCTGGTCGCGTACCTCTTCCAAGCTCACGCCGGCGTGCAACGAGCGCACCCGCATCGCCTTGCTGTCGGGCGCGAAATCGAAGACCCCCAAGGGCGTCACCACCAGCTTCGGGCCGCCCGGCGGCAGGCCGGCGTCTGTGCGCGACGTGCCGCCGTCGAGGTGGCCGGCGCCGCAGACGAAATCGACCTTGGGCACGAACGCGCCGCGATCGTGCCGCGTCATCATGATGTAGAAGCGCCGCGACAGGCCGGTGAGCGCGCTGATGCCGACAGTGCCGGGACCGCGCAGCCTGGGTGCCGCATGATCACCGATGCAGACCGTGTTGATGTTGCCGAAACGGTCAGTCTGCAGCGCACCCAGGATCGCAAAATCGAAGAAATGGATCCGCCAGTCGATGAAGTCGATCATCAGCGACAGGTCCATCACGGCGCTGGCGACCGGGATGTTCTCGGCATCGGCCGCCGGGCGGACGATGCCCTCCGTGGGATTGGTCATGCCGCCCGGGCCGGACACCCACCACAGGCCCGGCGCCTGACGCTGGCGCGCCAGATTGCATGCGGCGACCTGGATATCGGAGTTGGTGCCAACGATGGCCTTCTCGCCGTCCGCCAGATCGCGGGCGAGCAGCACCGCCAGCATCTCGCCCATGGCGTAGTCGTTCGACAGTACCGGCACGGCTTCCTTCCCCCTTGGATCGATATTTTATTGGTCCGACCAATACAGGTCAGGATTTCACCTTGTCAACGGCAAACGCCAAAGGCGCCCACGAGCAATCGTGAGCGACGCCGGACACACTTAGAGATTTAAGATCTTTTAATTTGAAAGCTGGCCAGCCCGCATATCAATTTCAACCCGCTTACGTGCTCTGTGGGGGAGTTGGTTGGCATGAAGACGTTCCGCGTCGAACCGGGCCATGACGCCCTGCATCGAGGCGTCTGGCACGGTCCTGGTATGCGGGTCATGCTGGAAGAAGGCGAGTGGCTCGAGATCCACACGACCATGGAGCACGGCGAACGCGGCGGCTGCATCGGCACATATCAGTACGTCCAACTCGATCCGAGTGCGCCGCCGCCGGGACTTTCCTGTATTGACTTCTGACGCTCAGATATCGCTGCTGTCGCCGCCGAAATCGCCACCACCGAAGTCATCGCCGCCATAGTCGGCGTTGTCGTTGTTGTTCCAGTCGCTGGCCTGGTCGTTGGACTGCCCCGCATCGCCGGCCTGATCGCCCTGCGGGGTGGGATCCTGCGAACCCGTCAGGCTGCTGCTGCTGGCGGCATCGGGCGACGCCGCCGCGTTGTTGCCGCCCCAAGGGCCGCCGCCCGTTAGGCCGGCCGCATTGGCCGGTGACGTGCCGTGGCCGCCGAACATGGAAGAGATGCCCTGGTACAGCAGCGCGCCGCCTGCCACGCCAACCGCCGCGGCGGCCGCCGTGCGCATGAAGCTGCCCGCACCCGATCCGGGACCGCCCATACCGGGACCGCCCATGCCTGGACCTCCCATGGGCTGACCGAAGCCTTGCGGCCCGGCAGCCAACGGCCGCTGGCCCCACGGGGCGCCCGGTGCTGGCGGCGCGGCGGGCAACCCTGTCGGCGCGGCCGGTTGCGGCTGCGCCGGCGGTGTGTCGCGCCCCAGCAGACCACCGAGGAAGCTCGTGGGCTTGGCGGCCGCAGCCTGCTTGGCATCAGCAAGCTGACGCTCCAGGTCGGTGATGCGGGACTGCGCGTTGTCGAGCGCCATGTTCTGGATCAGCGCCGTCTGTATCAGCAGGTATGGCGCATCCGGCTGCGCCGCCATGCCGGCCTTGATCAAGGCCTCGGCCTCCTCATCCTTGGGCTGGGCCGGGACCTGTTTCAGCCGGTCCAGCAACTGGGTGATGAGGTCCTTTTCCTGCGGGGTCATGAGTTGCCTCTCCTGTGTTCGCTGTTGTCGACCCGAACTTGGCCGATATGTGGGGAGCATTAGCCGTTTTACGAGTCGGCTTTATGTCAGTCGCCGGAATCCGGCCCTTGACCGGTACCGGCAATGGTGTGATGCCCAACAGCGACACACCATCAGGACGGGAGTGGATCTTGGCCTACAGGCGCATGGTGCTCGAGATCGGCATGGGCACCGATATCCGCGGCGGCGATCCGACCAAGGCCGCCGCGCGCGCCCTGCGTGACGCGCTGTGGCACAACGCGCTTACGGTAACGAGCGCACTGGACAAACCAACCGACGCCATGCGGGTCGACGTGACGATCGGCGTGCCGATGCCCGAGCGCGTCGACAAGCAGGCCGTGCTCGACGTGCTGCCGCACGGCACCGGCACGGTCACGGTGGTCGAGGGTGGCCTTGCCGTCCCCAATGAGGCCGGCACCGACGTCACCATCATAGCGCACGCCGCCGCCGTGGTGCGGCTCGACATTCCTTGAGCACACCGATGGAGAGCACCATGCGCCGGCGCGTCATTCTCGAGCTGGGCACCGGCAACGACCTGCACGGCGGCGACTACACCAAGGCGGCGCTGCGCGCCGTGCAGGACGCGCTGCACCACAGCTCGCTGACCTTGCTGCGCACGCTGAAGGTCAACCCCAAGACGGCCATGCATGTCGACGTCACCATCGGCGTGCAGAAGCCCGAGCGCGTCGATGCCGAGGCGGTCAAGGCGTCCCTGCCCCACGGCATCGTGACGGTGCGCGTGGTGAAGGGCGGCCTCGACGTGCCCGACGAGGAGGTCGGCGACGTGGCGGTGATCGCCAGCGCCGGTATCGCCGTGAGCCTCGATCTGCCTTCACCGGGCTGATAGCTGGCTGGAAGCGACCCGTCGGCACGGCGACGCGCGCTGTGCAAGGCTGCCCACCGCATGCCGGGACGCGATCCGCGTCGACGGAACGTCGTGGGGCTCGATACCCTGTCGTCGTGCAGGCGGCGGAGATCCATCATGGCGGCCCTGGCCTTCGACATACCGGACGAGATCACGGCCGTGTGCGACGGCATTAGCAGGTTCATCCGCACCGAGGTCGTTCCCCAGCATGACAAGCACCATGACCTGCTGACCAACCCGCACCTTCTCTACGCCCAGGATGGCCGCTACGTGCCGCGGGTGGTCGAGCTGATGCGCGAGGTCCGGATGGCCGCAGCGCGGGCCGGATACTACCAGATGTGCGTGCCCGAGGCGCTGGGCGGCGGTGGCCTGGGCCTGCTCGCCTACTTCGTGGCGTGGGAGCAGATCTACCGGCAATGCGGCATGCACCACTGGCTGGGCGCCTACACGCTGAGCCACTGGGCGTTCGGGCCCAGCGTCGTACTGCGCGAGGTAACCGATACGGCGCGCCAGACGATCCTCGCCGACATGATGGCCGGCCGTACCTCGATGTGCTTCGGCCTGTCGGAACCCGGCGCCGGCTCGGACGCCGCCATGATCCGAACCCGCGCCGAGCCCGACGGCAACGGCTGGCGCATCCACGGCCGCAAGATCTGGACCACCAACGCGCCGCAAGCCGATTGGGTCATTGTGTTTGCCGTCACCGATCCCGAGCGCGCGCGGCGCAAGGCCGGTGGCATCAGCGCCTTCCTGGTGCCGACCGATGCGCCGGGCTTCCAGGTCGAGAGCGTGATCCGCCTGTTCGGACATGCCGGCGGCAACGAAGGCCAGCTCCTCTTCGACGGCGTGCGGGTCGAGCCCGACCAGCTCGTGGGCACGCTGCATGATGGCTTCAAGATCGGCCTGTTGGGCGTGTCCCTGGGCCGTATCTACAACACCGCGCGCGCCGTCGGGCTGGGTCGTTGGGCGCTGGAAAAGGCGCTGGATTATGCCAAGCAGCGCGAGGCGTTCGGCCACAAGATCGCCGAGTACCAGGGCGTCACCTTCCCGCTGGCCGAGTCGGCCATGGAACTGCACGCCGCCCATCTCATGGGATTGAACGTCGCCACGTTGCTGGATCGCGGCGAGCGCGCGATCAAGGAGCTGTCGATGGCCAAGGCCTATGCCGTGGAGGCCGGCTTTCGCACCGTGGATCGCGCGATGCAGACGCACGGCGCTATCGGCTTCACCAACGAACTCCATCTGTCGCACGCCTGGCACGACCTTCGTGTGATCAATGTCGCCGACGGCACCAATGAAATCCTGCGACGCACCATCGCGCAAAGGCTGCTGGCGGGCGACACCGATCTCTGAAGCCCGCGCCCGCAGATCGGCGGTGGTGTAACCCGCCTGCGGCCCTGTAAGCTGCGTGCCCAAAGCGCGTGGTTGGGGAAAGGATCCGGATGCGGGTCATCGTGTGCGGTGCGGGTCAGGTCGGCGAGGCGATTGCGCGGCAGCTGGCCGGCGAAGGCATCGACGTCACCGTGGTGGACATATCGCCCGAACAGGCACAGCGCATCGACGAGACCTACGATGTGCGCGGCATGCAGGGCCACGCCGCCCATCCGGAGGTGCTGCAGCGCGCCGGCGCCACCGACGCCGACATGCTGATCGCCGTCACGCGCACCGACGAGGTCAACATGGTGGCCTGCCAGGTCGCCTATTCGCTGTTCAAGGTCCGCCGCCGTATCGCCCGCGTGCGCCATCCCGGCTACCTCGCACCGACCTGCCGCGGGCTCTACGGCAGCGACCAGCTGCCGATAGACGTGCTGATCTCGCCCGAGGTCGAAGTCGCCGACGCCATCGCACGCCGCCTGCGCACCCCGGGCGCGTTCGATACCGTGGCGCTGGCGGACGGCCGGGTGCAGCTGCTGGGCATCCCGTGCAACAGCGAGACCTGCGCCATGCTGGGCCGGAAGCTGGCCGACCTGCCGCAGGTGCTGCCCGGTGTCGGCGTCATGGTCATGGCGATCGTCCGCGACGGCAAGGCGTTCGTGCCACGTGGCCGTGACACGATCGAACGCAACGATCAGCTCTACCTGGTCGTCCAGCCGGTCCAGGCTGCCGCGATCATCGCGTTCTTCGCACAATCCGTGCGCCAGGCCAGTCGCATCGTCATCGTGGGCGGCGGCAATGTCGGCTTCAATCTGGCGCGACAGCTCACCGGCAGTGGATCGGCCGTCGACATCAAACTGATCGAACGCAACCGCGCGCGAGCCGAGATGATATCGGGCGAGTTGGGCAACGCGGTCGTGGTCCTGAATGGCGATGCGCTGGACAAGGCCCTGCTGCTGGAAGCGAGCGTCAACACCGCCGAGACCATCGTCGCCGTCACCGATGATGACGAGACCAACATCTTCGCCTCGGTGCTGGCCAAGCGCGAAGGCTGCGGCCGTGCCATCGCGCTGGTCAACAAGAGCGCCTACGAGCCGATCCTGACGGCTCTGGGCGTCGATGCCGTCGTCGACCCCAGCGCCATCACCATCTCGACCATCCTGCGTCATGTGCGACCGCGCGCGGTGGCGGCACTCTATACGTTGCGCGAGGATTTCGGCGAGGTCATCGAAACCCAGGCCCTGCCCGACTCGCGGCTGGTGAAGAAGCCCCTGAACAAGATCGGCCTGCCCGCCGGAATGATGATCGGCACCATCGTGCGTGGCGAGGAGGTCCTGTTTCCGACCGGCGCGTTCCAGGTGGCGCCTGGTGATCGCGTCATCGCCATCGTCACCTATGATGCGTTGCGCAAGGCCGAAGATATCCTGGCCGGGACGTAGGCCCGATGCGAACGCAAGGCCCTGTCCGAACCTGGTCGCCAGCCTATCTGCGGCCGGTACTCTATCTCATCGGCGGCATGCTGGCGGTGCTGGCCGTGGCGATGCTGCTGCCGGCAGCCGTCGATGCCGCGACCGGCCACCCGCAGTGGCGCGCCTTCGCGCTGTCGGCCGCGGTGACGCTGGTCTGCGGTGGACTGCTGCTGTACGTCGCGAAGAGTGACCTTTCCGACGGCCTGACCTTGCGACAGGCGTTCATGCTCACGCCGTTCGCCTGGGTCACGATCGCGCTGTTCAGCGCCCTGCCGCTCTATCTCAGCGACTACGCCCAATTACGCGGCAATGTCACCAACGCCTTCTTCGAGGCGATCTCGGGGCTGACGACCACGGGCGCGACGGTGATCGTCGGCCTTGACCAGGCACCGCCCGGCATCCTGCTGTGGCGCGCGCTGCTGCAGTGGATGGGCGGCATCGGCATCATCGCGGTCGCGATCGCCATCCTGCCGGCGCTGGGCGTCGGTGGCATGCAGCTCTTCCGCACCGAATCGTCAGACCGGTCGGAGAAGGTGCTGCCGCGGGCGCGTGCCATCGTGTCCACGATCGGTCTCATCTATGTCGGCTTCACGATCGCCTGCGCCATCGCCTACGTGCTGGCCGGCATGACCCCCTTTGAGGCCGTAGCCCATGCACTCACCACCGTCGCCACCGGCGGCTTCTCAACGTCAGATGCTTCGTTGGGTCATTGGCAAAGCCCGGCGATCGAGTGGATCGCGGTCGTGTTCATGATCCTGGGCGCCCTTCCCTTCGTCGTCTATGTCGGCCTGGTGCGCGGCAACCGCCAGGCGCTGCGCAACAGCCAGGTCTGGACCCTGCTCGCGTTCTGCGCCGTGGTGATCGCCCTGCTGACCGGCTGGCTCGCGTTGACCGGCCGCTACGGTATCACCGACGCCTTGCGGCATGCTGCCTTCAACGTCGTCTCCGTCGTGACCACCGCTGGCTTTGCCTCGACCGACTATACGCTGTGGGGCAACGTGGCGATCGGCATCTTCTTCGGCCTGCTGTTCGTCGGTGGCTGCACCGGCTCGACCACGGGCGGCATCAAGGTCTTTCGCTTCGAGGTGATGGCCCGCTTGTTGCGCAGCTACTTCCTGCAACTGATCTATCCGCGTGGCGTCTTCCCGCGCGTATATGGCGGCAAGCCGCTGTCGGACGAGGTGGTCGGATCTGTGGTGGTGTTCTTCTCGCTCTATTTCATCTGCTACGGCGTGCTCACTATCGCGCTTATGGCGTTCGACCTCGACTTCGTCACCAGCGCCAGCGCCGCCGTGGCCACGCTTTCCAATATCGGGCCGGGACTGGGTCCGATCATCGGTCCGGCCGGGACGTTCGCCACCATGCCCGACGCTGCAAAATGGCTGCTGTGCTTCGCCATGCTGCTGGGCCGGCTGGAGCTGTTCGCCGTTCTGATCCTGTTCGTGCCAAGCTTCTGGCGCGGCTGACCGCAACATTTTTGGCACCGGGTCCGGAAGCCTGATGACATCGGGTTGTTCATCCATGGCGCGCACTCGCGTCGGATGCCACCCACCCCCGGCGCCGCACCTGCCACGGCACACCATCAGGCTGGCCAGGCGGGCGATCGATCCCCCATGTCGATCGTGCGAGTGTCGCGCGCCATTGTAGGGGCGAGGCACGAGGAGGCACATGATGGCCATCACAGTCGAGACGATCCACCATGTCGGCATCGGCGTCACCGATCTTGCACGTGCCCGCGCCTTTTACATCGACACGCTCGGTTTCCGGCCGCACCACCAGATCCCGACCTGGCTCGTTCTCAACGAAACGAGCGCGCTGCATCTGGTCCCGCTCGCCATTGCCGGCCCCGAAAGGCTTCACCAGGTGCAGCATGTCGCGCTCCAGGTACCGGATCTGCGCGCCGCCCTCGCGTTGCTGCTGGACCGTGGCTGCACGCCCTTTCAGATCGATTTTGCCGGCAACATCCACGCCGTGACGCTGACCATTGATCCACTCGACTTCGGTATCGGAACGCTGTTCGTGCGCGATCCCGACGGTAACCTGGTTGAATTCCTGCAACTTGGCCACGGCCTGTTCGCCAGCGCCATGGATCGAATTCACTGACCGAGATCGCTTTTGCGCAACGCCGGTGCGCGTTCGGCGGCGTTGCCGGACAGGGTGATGCGGCCGTTCTCCAAGACGCAATCCTACAGGAGAGCTGCCCTTGTCGGCAGACCCTGGGTCTTGCCGATCGTGATGTAGTGTAACAGCGGATTAACATTTATCCGGCGACAACCGGTCAGTTTCTCATAGTAGTCGGAATCGAAATGCGCTGCGGGATCGTGGTTGGTCAACCAACCATGTCTTACATAGTGCTCGATCGGGTCCCATCCGGACATTGCAACATCGTTGTGCGCGGCGAGGTAATATGCGCCGTCGAATTCGCCGCTTTCTCTAATGAGAGAAATCGTCTCCTCAGGGCAAACGGCAACTAGCGCTTCGGCACCGGGTACCAAGGCCCAGCGCAGTCCGGACCGCGAGGCGCTGAACAGCACTATCCGTTCGATGGCGTGCGCCGGAGTAGCGTCGCGCATCGCCTCTTCCGATGGCTCGAAGTCCTCCCAGCCCAATCTTAGATTCAACAGGGGCTCGATCGCCTGTGGCCGGAACCAAAACATCGATCCGCTCGGAAATTCGATCTCCTGGCCGGGGCGAAGTGTGACGTCCATCCGTGCGAGCATCGCGTCCATGGCCGGAAAATTCGCGCCAATGGTGATCAGGTCGCGAACACCGCACCAGTGGTGAGGCATCATCACGCCGAGATCCTGGTGGGCTATGAACCCCGACACCGCGCGTGTCACCAGCACAGGGTGATCGACCAGCGCTGTAAGGAGGTGACGCCGCCACTCAGCCCCGAATTCCACGCCGTTGATCATTGACCTCTTGGCATGGAGCTTCAGGCAGATGTCATGCTGGCGGATCTCGTCGGCAAAGCCGACCAGGAACGGTCCGATATCCCAGCCACGGTTGGGCAACACCTTGACGATGGTCCGGCTGCTGATGGAGAGAGCTGCTGCCACTGTTTCAATGGATCGCCGCTTGGCCGTCGTATCTGTTGAGATATAGACTCGGTACGGGAACGGAATATTCGCCAGGCGTTCCAGGATTTCCAGCGCCAAGTCATCGTAGAACAGGTGGATGAAGACGCCGATGTCGCCGGGCGGACGTGGCGGCACGACGTCGATTGCGTCCGATCGCAGCTGCCAGTCGAGAACGTCGGCGACGCTGGCGGGCGGTGGTGCCGGTTCCCGCGGCGGGCTTTCCAGGTAATGGACCAGCGGATTCTGATCGACCGACAGATCGTGGTGACAACGATAGCGTGCCGCGTTGAACCAGGCCGCAGGATTGCGGTTCTCGCTACTGCCGTGCAAGACGTAATGCAGAATGGGATCAATGCCGGCTCGTGCAACGTCCGGATACGATGTCAGGTAAAAAGCTCTATCGAAGAGATTGCTGTTCGCGATCCGCCAATAGTCCGCCGGCATTTGACGGCGCGGCGCGCGGCGCAGAAACGACGGTACACGAAACAAAACCCGATGGGCTGTTTCCTGGATGGACACATCATCCCCCAACCCGAACACGACAACCAACTTGTCCCAGCTCAAAGAGGAATACTAACCCCGTTTGTTCTGAACGCGGAACAAACGATAGATCCAAATTGGCTGGTACACCTGAGCATCGACCGGCAGTCCAGGTCCCTCAATGCCCGAGGTAGCTCTTTCGCAGGGCAGGCTCGCTGGCGAGTTCGGCGGCGTTGCCGGACAGGGTGATACGGCCGTTCTCCAGGACGTAGGCGCGGTGCGCGACGGCGAGCGACTGCACGACGTTCTGCTCAACCAGCAGGATCGCCAGGCCCTCTTCGTTGAGACGGCCGATCAGGGCGAACATGTCCTCGACCAGCAGCGGCGATAGCCCCAGCGACGGTTCGTCGAGGATCAGCAGCCGCGGCTCGCCCATCAGGCCGCGGCCGATCGCCAGCATCTGCTGCTCGCCGCCCGACAGGGTACCGGCCAGCTGCCGCCAGCGTTCCTGCAGGCGCGGGAAGATCGCCGCCACGCGCTCCAGGTTGCGCGCCCGCGCGGCGCGACCACGCCGGTAGCTGCCCAGCTCCAAATTGTCGCGCACCGAGAGATTGGGAAACACGCGCCGCCCTTCGGGCACCTGCACCAGGCCGCGCTCGACGATGCACGCGCTGGGCCAACCGGCGATATCCGTGCCCTCGAAGGTGATCGTGCCGGCGAGGGGATGCAGCAAGCCGCTGAGCGTGTTGTTCAGCGTCGACTTGCCGGCACCGTTGCTGCCCAGCAGCGCCACGATTTCGCCGTCCCCCACCCGCAGATCGACGCCCTGCAGGATCTCGATGGGCGCATAGCCCGCACGCAGGCCCATGACCTCAAGCATGCTGGCCACCCAGCCGTGCTGCGGCGCCATGGCCGAGATACGCCTCGACCACACCCGGATCGGCGGCGATCGCGGCCGGCGTGCCTTCGGCGATCACGCGGCCCTGGTTCAGCACATAGACCCGCTCGGCGAGGCTGGTGACCGCCTGCATCACATGCTCGATCAGCAGGATAGTGACGCCGCTGGTGCGGATGGTCCGGATCACGTCGACAATCTCGGTGATCTCGGTTGGATTGAGGCCGGCCATCACCTCGTCCAGCAGCAACAACCGCGGACCAGTTGCGAGCGCGCGGGCCAGCTCCAGCCGCTTGCGTCCGGCGACCGTCAGGTCGGCGCCCAACTGGTCGAGCTGCCGGCCCATGCCGACCTGACGCGCGATCGCCTCGGCGCGCCCCGACGCCGCGGTGCGATCGGCGGTGCGCGCATAGGCACAGACCATGATGTTCTCGCGCACGCTGATCTTGGCGAACGGCTGCGTGATCTGGAACGTACGCACCATGCCGGCGGCGCAGATGCGATGCGGCGCCAGCCCGGTGATATCGGCGCCATCGAAGCGCACCGTGCCGGCGTCAGGCCGTTGGAAGCCGGCGATGGCGGCGAACAATGTGGTCTTGCCCGCCCCATTGGGACCGATCAGTGCCACGATCTCGCCGGCGCGCACGTCGAGCGACGCGCCGTCGACCGCCTTCAAGCCGCTGAACGCCTTGGAGAGGTTGCGCACCTCAAGCACGCTCCACCTCCCGACGACGGCGGCGCCCGAACAGGCTGGCGAGGCCGTCAGGCAGGCGCGCCACGATCAGCACCAGCATGGCGCCATAGACGATCAGGCTCAGCGGCTGGACGTTCTTCAGCGCCGGCACGACGCTGGCCAGCATGCGCGTGACCTCATTGATCGCCGTCAGCGCGCCGGCGCCGATCAACGGGCCGAAGATGGTGCCGGCGCCGCCCACCATGCTGACCAGCAGCATCTCGACCGACTTGTCGACGCCGAAGGCGATCCAGGGATCGACGTAGAGATACTTCTGGATATAGAACGCACCGCCGGCGGCGCCCATGGCGCCCGACAGCGCCAGCACCTTCACCTTCTCGGTATAGACGTCGATGCCCAGCGCGCGGGCCGCGTCCTCGTTCTCGCGGATCGCCACCAGCCGCGCGCCAAAACGTGTGCGGGTGAGCTGCCAGGCGATCAGCAGCGCGGCCACGCACAGCAGCAGCGCAAGATAATAGAGCCAGATCGGGTCCCTGAACTGCAGGTTGGCCGGACGCGTGTCGGCTTTGATCAACAGGCCCAACCCGCCGCGCGTGAAGGGCACCGAGTTGGCGAGGATGCGAAAGACCTCGGCGAAGGCCAAGGTGATAAGCGCGAAATACGAGCCGCGCAGCCCGGCGCGAAACGCCAGAGCCCCGATCAGCCAGCCGACACCGCCGCCGAGCGCCGCCGCCACGGGCCAGGCCAGCCACGGGTTCCAGCCGTAGGTGGCCTGCAGAATGGCCATGCCATAGGCGCCGGTGCCGAAGAACACGACATGGCCGAACGACATCAGGCCGGCAAAGCCGCCGGCGATATTCCACGACTGGCCGATGAAGGCCGTGAAGCAGACCAGCATGCCGACATTGATCAGGTAATTCGGCGCGATCGGCAGACCGGCGGCGCCGGCAGCGCGCACCAGCAGCGGATAGAGGATCGCCAGCACCAGCCCACCCATGGCGAACCCAAGCCCGCGACGGCTCATCGGCCGGCTCCGAACAGGCCGGTGGGCCGCAGCAGCAGGATCAGGATAAAGATCAGCGAGATACCGATCTGGCCCAGCTGCTCGCCCAGCAGCAAGCCGCCCAGCGACTCGGTGACGCCGATGATCAGGCCGCCGACGGCGGCGCCCACGAAGCTGCCCATGCCACCCAGCACCACAGTGGTGAATGCAATCAGCACGAAGGCATGCCCCGATGTCGGCGAGACGTAGAAGGTCGGCATCAGCAGGCAGGCCGCGGCGCCCAGGCAGGCGATGCCGATGCCGTAGGAGATCGCGAACACCTGCTCGACATCGATGCCGACCAGCCGCGCGCCCTGCCGCTCGTGCGCGACGGCGCGGATCGCCTTGCCGAGTTGCGAGCGCGCCATGACCAGGCCCAGCACACCGCACAGCAGGATCGCGGCCAGGAACGAGATGATCTTGGGCAGCGGCAGGAAGGCGGCACCGACCTGTACAATGGTGCCGGCATAGGTGACGTCGATGGTCTGTGTGTCGCCGGTGAACAGCAGCAGGGCGACGTTGTCGAAGACGATCGCCAGTCCCAGGGTGATGAGCAGGATGTTCTCGTCACGGCCGTGGCTGAAGCGGCCGATCAGCCCGCGATAGAGGACGTAGCCGAACGCGAAGCTGCCGGCGATGACGATGGGCAGCGCCACGTAGGGATCGATGCCCAGCAGTCGCCACAGGAAGAAGACGCCGTACATGGCCAGCATCAAGAGGCTGCCATGGGCGAAGTTGATGATGTGCAGGACGCCATAGATCAGCGTCAGCCCGACGGCGACCAGCACATAGATGCCGCCGGCCAACAGGCCGTTCAGCACGCCGGCGAGGATGATCGCGGGATCGGGCATCGGGTTACGAGTTGTTTTGAGGGTCCTTCCCCCGGAGGGGGAAGGTGAACGAAAGACTTCTCACCCGAACTTCGGTTTGGGGAACACGGCCTTGGCCGAGGCGACGTCGGTGGGGGCGATCACCTCGATATCGCCCTTCAGCGCCTGCATGATCGCGGCGCGGCCGCCCTGGTTCTGGCCGTTCACGAACTTCGTCGGTCCGTACGGCAGCAGCTCGGCGTTGAAGGTCGAAGCGTTCAGTGCTGCGATCAGTTTCTCCTTGTCCGCCGATCCCGCGCGCTCCAGCGCATCGGCCAGCAGCATCACCGTCGAATAGGCGAGATAGACCTCGAACGTGAACAGCGCACCGCCGGCTTCGACCCGCTTCTTCAACGCCTGCGCCTTGTCCGACTGGGGATTGAACCAGTGGTTGGTGTCCATCATGTACTGCGCCACATCGGGCAGCTCCTTGACGAACTTGTAGTTGAAGCCGCCGCCCAGCACCGAGAACAGGCCGGCGAGGTTCACCTTCTGCTGATAGAGCGTGCGCGCCAGCAGAACGTATTCGTTCTGGTAGTTCGACATGATCACCAGATCCGGCGCCATCGAGCGGATGCGCAGTGCCACGTTGTCGAAGGTGCGCGTCGGATTGTCGTGCGCGATCAGCTCCTTGGCCTCGATGCCCACCGACGGCAACTTGCCGGCCAGCAGCTTGGCGGTGCCGGTGCCGAACTCACCGCTCTCGTGCACGATCACCGCTGCCTTGGCCGGCTTGCCGGCGGCCTCGTTGAGCGCACCCAGCGCTGCGATACCCTGATCGACGCAGGCGCCGAAGCCAGGCTTCAGCCGGAACACGTTCTTCAGGCCGCGCGTGACCAGCAGGTCCGAGGCGCCGACATCGATCAGGAACGGCGTGTTGTACTTGGAAGCCGCCTGGCTCGCGGCAATGCCAACCGGGCTCTGGAAGCAGCCGACATAGGCCACCACGCCGGCCTCGTTCATCTTCTCGACTTCGCTGACACCGACCTCGACCTTGGACTGGCTGTCGCCCAGCAGCGCTTCGAGCTTGGCACCACCCATTGCCTTGATACCGCCAGCCTTGTTCACGTCCTCGACCGCCATGGTGGCGCCCAGCCGTCCCTGCTGGCCGTTGTAGGCAACGAATCCCGTGACCGGATGGATGATGCCGACCTTCACCGCGGCGGCTTGCGCCCGCAGCACGGCCGGAAAGCCCAGCGTGCCGGCGGCGGCTGCGCCGGCCATGACGCTGCGGCGTGTAACGTGGACTTTGCGATTTCTGGACATTGTTGCCTCCCCCGATGTCTGCAAAAGCTACGATGACATTCCGCCTCTTGTCACCGCCGGCCCAGCGTGTGCTCGCGCTTCTCCAGCCACCAGCCGTACTCCGGATTCCACATCGTGTAGTCCGGATCGCAGCCCAGGGCCCGTGCCGCGTGCAGTGCCCAGAACGGTTCGTAAAGAGCCTGGCGGCCGATGGCGATGAGGTCGGCGTCGCCGGCCTGCAGGACCGCTTCCGCCTGCGGGCCATCGAGGATCAGGCCCACGGCCATGCTCATCACCTCGGCCTCGCGGCGGACACGCGCCGCAAACGGCACCTGGAAGCCCGGCGTGCGCTTGATCGGCGCCGCTGTCGCCGCGCCGGTGAGGCCACCCGACGAGCAATCGACCACGTCGACTCCAGCGGCCTTCAGCTCCTTGGCCAGCGCCACGGTGTCGTCGAGGTTCCAGCCATCGGCGCCATCCAGCGACGAGACGCGAAAGAACAGCGGCTTGTGCGCCGGCCAGGCGGCGCGCACGGCGCGCGCCACGTCGAGCGGGAAGCGCATGCGCCCCGCCCTGTCGCCGCCATAGACATCGTTGCGCGTGTTGCTGACCGGCGACAGGAACGAGGCGAGCAGGTAGCCGTGCGCACCGTGGATCTCCAGCACGTCGAAGCCGGCGGCGTCGGCGCGGCGTGCAGCGATGGCAAAACCCGATACCAGGTCGCCGATTTCCACCGCGCTGAGCTGGCGCGGACGCAGCCAGCCGGGCGCGGCCGGATCGGCCGTCGGGCCCACCACCTCCCACGGGTGCCAGCCGCGGGCGGCATGCGACTCGTTCAATACGGCGCCCTCGAAGGCGCGCGGCGTCGAGCCCTTGCGGCCGGAATGGGTGATCTGCGTTGCCGCCAGCGCACCCTCGGCCTTGATGAAGGACGCGACGCGCTTCAGGCCGGCGATGTGATCATCGCTCCACAGACCGAGGTCACCTTGCGTCACCCGCCCGCGCGGCTCGATCGCCACGTTCTCGGTAAACACCACACCCGCCTTGCCCAGCGCGAACTTGCCAAGATGGACCAGGTGGTAGTCGTTGGCGACCCCGTCCGTGGCGCGATACTGCACCATCGGCGAGATCACCACCCGGTTGGGCGCAACCACGCTGCGCAACGGCAGCGGCGTGAACAACAGCGGCTGGACCAAGATTCCATTCCTTCCACGCACGACGACACAGGCCGGGAGGATGATACTGCCGGCATTTCACCACCATTTCGAATCCCACATGCGGCAAGTGCGCGAAGTGCGGAAAGCCCGGCCGCGTCCCCGGGGACAAAATCACCCTCCGAATCGCGTGACAACAATGACATCAATGACAACAATTCGCTGCTGATGGTTTGCGCGCAGTGGCCACGGTTCAACGCGCTGCGGCGCACATGATCACCAGCAGCGTTGAACGGAGTCGGAGGCGGTGTTGCCTGACGACGGCAACGACGAAACGCCCGTTGGGCCCGGCGGCGGCCTGCTCTTTTGACGCGGAGCGAGCGACACGCCCGTTAGCCCCGGCGGCGGGAACACGAATATAGCCCCTATATCACCGGCCACCCGGAGCGGCTAGCGGAACAAAAATAAACATTTTACCGAGAGACCATCGGGTCAACGAAAGACCAGGCGCTCGCGTTCAAGACCGTCCATGAGGGCGGCATAGCCCGCCTGCAAGTCGACGGGCGATCGGCTGTCCTGTGCCACCATCAGCAGCTCGAGCGCCCCTTTCAGCCGGCCGCGCAAGGCTTCGTTGGCCGGGGTGCCGAGCCATTCGATGGCCCGTTCGACCGAGGGCAAAAAGACAAAGCGGTCGCCCACGCGCAATCGCGCCGGCACCGGAAATGGCAATTCGCCCTGGGGACGCTCGATATGCACGGCAACTCCCTGGGAGGCGGCTTGTGTACGGGCACGCACATGTGCGTTGCACGCACAAAGGCGTTGAAGCGCGTTCGCGCTTCAACGCCCTTCAGCAGCCTGGCGGACTACGCCAACTCGAGATTCGTCGCTGCCAGCTTGCCGCGTTCGGTCTGCACTTCAAAGCGAACCTTCTGGCCCTCGTGAAGTGAGCCGATACCCGAACGCTCGACGGCGCTGATGTGGACGAACACGTCCTTGGAGCCATCCTCCGGCTGGATGAAGCCGAAGCCCTTCTGGGTATTGAAGAATTTCACGGTACCGACGGGCATGTCGTTTCCTTTGCAAGCAGTGCGGCCGCGCGGCGCTCGCGTGGCCGGGAACAATCCGGATTCTTGGGAGCTCGAGACGCAGGCCCGCGAACGGGGCGATATCGGCGCGGCCATCAAATGCCGATTGTCTGGCGCAGATATGGAGGTTCCGGGGCGATCCTGCCAGATTTATTTTCGACGGGCCGATGCAAGGACAGAAATAATGACTATGTATACGGGGCACCGCCGCGGGGCCTGAGCGCCACGACGCCGACCAATCGGCACGGTGCCGAGGCGCTAACCGGCGCTCTGACACGCATGACACCGCGGAGACAGCGATGACCGGGCCAACGGCATCCGCCGGCACCGACCCGGCACGCTCTGCGCGCCTATGCCACTGATGTGGCAGCGAATCACAAGGATTCCGTGACGAATGTCGAAACCACAACAGCTCGTCACCGAACCGGCTGAACAAGGTACCGAGGCCAGTCCCAGTGCAGCAGACGCCTCGGAACCCAGTAAAACGCGGCCGCGATCGCCGACCGCCTGGGTCCGCGCCGGCTCGGGCTACACGGCGACCATCGACGACCGCGACTACCGGGTCACGAAATACCCTCCGGACTCACCGATGAACGCGCCCTACGGCGCCTACGCCGAAGGGCGCTTTATCGGCAGTGGTTCGTCGATCGATGCGGTGAAAGGCAGGTGCAACGCGCACGCCGCAAAACTGCGCTTCCGCGCTCGCGGCTGATCGGCCGAGTTCGGCGGCGATCTGACCACCTCCGACATCGATCTCGGCTCAGCATCGCCGATCGACCGGTAGTTATTGCTCGGTTTCTGACACGAAATCCCGAAGTAGTGACCTTGCAACAGGGTGGACTTCCGCGGGCCGAGGTTGCACATGTTGAAGATTGATGCCCGCCCTCGACCTTCGAATGGCGTCATCAATGCCTCGCGGACGGCCACGTCCCGTAGAAAGCGATTGATTGACCGACATCGCGCCCCCTCCGTCGCCGGCGGCCCCTCCCTCACGACCGCCCACGACCACTCTGCCCGATGACGCATCACCCGAGGCCGCCGACCTGGTGGCACTGCGACGGATGTTGTCGTCCCACCAGGCCGCCAGCCCGGCACGCAGCCTGGGCCAGATCGCCTCGTCATTCCTGCCCTTCCTCGCACTGTGCGTGGTGATGTACGTCACTCTGGACGTCTCGTTCTGGCTGACGATGGCTCTGGCGGTCCCGGCGGCGGGGTTCGTCGTGCGAATCTTCATCATCCAGCACGATTGCGGCCATGGCGCATTCTTCCGCTCGCGCGCTGCCAACGACTGGGTCGGGCGGTTGTGCAGCCTGGCGACCCTGACACCCTACGCCAACTGGCGGCGCCAGCATGCTGCCCATCATGCCAACTGGAACAACCTCGACCGCCAGGAGAGTGGCAGCGACATCTACTCGGCCTGCCTGACCACGCGCCAATACCAGCACCTGCCCCCGGGCCGACGCCGGTTCTACCGCCTGGTCCGTCATCCGACGGTCGCCCTGATCACGTTGCCGCCGCTGGTGTTCCTGCTGCTCTACCGTCTGCCGTTCGACACGCCCGCGCACTGGCGGCGTGAGCGCTGGTCGGTCCACGGCACCAACCTGGCGCTCGCCGCGATGATCGTCGGCCTCGGTCTCTTTGTCGGCTTCGGCGCCGTGGCCCTGGTCCAGCTTCCGATCATGGTGTTCGCCGCCATCATCGGCGTCTGGCTGTTCTCGGTGCAGCATCGTTTCGAGGCGGCGCACTGGTTCGGGCGGACTGAATGGTCGGCCGCCGCGGCGTCGCTACGCGGCACGTCGTACCTGCGCCTGCCGGCGGTCCTGCGGTGGTTTACCGGCAACATCGGCTTCCACCACGTACATCACCTCAATCCGCGGATTCCCAACTACCGCCTCGCCGCCTGCCATGCGGCGAGTGAGTACCTGCAGCAGGCGCCGACCCTGACGTTGGGTGGCGCGCTGAGGTCCGCGGCCTACTGGCTCTGGGACGAGGCACAGGGACGCATGGTGCGGTTCCGCGACTGCCCGCCTGATGGAGATCGACAAGGATGAGAGACAGAGAAACGAGCTTGGCCGACCGGTTGAGCACGGCGGCCAAGGCAACGCAGGCCCGGCTAGACAGGGCGCGGGCCAGCGATCCTACCGCGAGGGCCGATTTCGCGCAGCAGCAGGAAGCCCGTCGCATTGCTGCGGCGGCACGCGACGCCCGGATCGCCGAGCGCAAGGCGGCCAAGAGCGCAGCCGAGGCTGCCGCCGCCGCGGAACGCGCCACCGCCAAGGCGGCGCAGCAGGCTGCGCACGAGGCGGCAGCGACGGCCCGCAATGCCACGCTGGAAGCCGAGCGCAAGGCGGCGCGCGACGCCCGCTATGCGGCACGCAAGGCGGCGCGCGGGCGCTAAAAGTCCGGCGCGGGTAGTGCCCTGTTGAACGGTCAGCCCGCCCCCTTTCGACTCTCGATCGTTGCAGCCGCCTTGAGGCCCGCGACCAGAAACGTGACCAGTTGCCGGACGACATCCGCCTCCCAGCCCAAACGTCGGGACGTGGGTGTCGTCAAGGCTTGTGATATCGCACGCCACTTCGGCTCTGCCCCGGATGGGTGGCCGAGAGCGGGCACTATTGGCCGTACGCTTTCCGGACGAGGCTTCCGTGAGCGGCTTGACCGAGTTCACCGGCGCGGCATGATCCGCAACGCGGAAACATCTTTGCCAAGCGACAATCCGTCTGATTTCCAGGACCAACTCACCGCCTGGAAGAGCCCGTCATCCGATCGAAGGCCATTCGACGGCTGCCCACGCGCCGCCGCATTGGGCGGTCGGCTCTCGCCATCGTGGTCGCCCTGGTCCTCGGCGGGGCCTGCACTGCGATGGTCACGCACGTCGCCCGCGATGATCTGCGATACTGGCCGCTGGTCGGTACACTGGTCTGTGGTGACGGCCTGACCGCCGACGTCAAGCAGGCGGGCCGCGCCAACCGCGTCACCTGCCTCGACGCAAGTGGCGTCGAGGTCGGTCAGGCCAGCCAGTTCGCTGCCCTGAAGCTGATGGCTCCCCTTGTGATCGCCTTCGCCGCGATCGGCCTGTATCTGGTCCTGCGCGTGGACCGCAAAAGCGCACCTTGAGCCGGTGCCCTGCACAATTACAGCGGCCGCGCGAAGCTGAGCTCGTGACCATCCGGGTCGGTCAGGTGGAAGAAGCGCTCGCCCCACTCTGCATCGCGTGGCGCCGCGTGCGGCCGGAGGCCAGCGGTGACGGCCCGCGCGTGCAGCGCATCGACATTATCGACATAGAAGATGACGCGCCCCCACCAAGACCAGGTTCGTTCGACAGGCTGAGCGATGAGATTGAGGTGGCCGGAGCCCACGCGCATACTGGTGAACGCTGCGGCCTCCCCGCCATGGGCGATGTCAAATCCCAGCGTGCGGTAGAATCGCACGGCGCGGCGCATGTCGTGCGTGCCAAGCGTGATGGCGCTGATGGACTCGATCATCTGACGGCCCCGCCTGTCGGAACAGCATGGTCCATGATAGCGGCACCATCGTCGTCGGCGAAGCGATTGCCGACTGGTGTGGTCCTGTGCCCGGGGTTATTGTCATGCCGGACGGCGTGATGCCGCCCACGGCCCCGTTCAAGGAGGCGTCAGTGAAGGCGCTTCTTGTCGCTTTCATCTACCTCGCACCGTTCATCATCATCGGTGTGATCGTGAAGATGATCATGAAGCAGAGGATGAAAGGGTCCAGCCTCAACGACATCCAGGAGATGGCGGGGTCAAACCGGCGCAAGCGCCGGTTGTTCCTTCTGGGAAGCTGGCGCGACGAGGACTGAACGCGCGAACGACGGAGGTCCGAGATGACCTGGCGCTGGACACCTGTTTTGATCGCGACGATTGCGTTTGCCACGAGCGTTGGCGTGGCAAGCGCCGAGACGGTTCATTTCCGTAGCGCCACGACGCCACCGACACCCCTGCAGATGCGCCTCGCCCAGGAGCACGGTCAGTCCCTTCCCGAACAAACCAGCGCGGAACTTGTGGGCGAACTCTATCGTCCATCCGGCGCTGGTCCCTTCCCTGCTGTCGTTGCCCTGCATGGCTGCCTCGGGCGTGGCTCGAAGCAAAGCGAGGACACGATGGGTACGCGTTTCGCCAACCTCGGCTACGCGCTTCTGATCGTTGACAGCTACGGTCCGCGCAACATCAAGCAACTTTGCGCGGAATACAGCCAGACGGCTCGCCTTGACCGCACTCTGGACGCCTATGGCGGCCTGCTCTATCTGGCAAGCCTGCCGTTCGTCGATCCCGAGCGCATCGCTGTCGTCGGCTACTCCCAGGGCGCCATGGTCGCGCTTTCTGCGGTGGCGCGCGGCGCCTTCGAGGGTGTTTTCGACCATCATTTTCGCGCTGCCGTGGCTTACTATCCAGTATGCGCGGGCAGTTCGGGTTCGGTCTCGGTGCCCACCCTGGTTCTCATTGGTGCGCTTGACGACTGGACTCCCGCCCAGGACTGCCAAGACATGATGGCGAAGCGCAGTGGTGAAGGAGCGCCTTTGCGGCTCATCGTATATCCGGGCGCGTACCATTCGTTCAATGCTGCGAGCTTGCGCGACAAACCGCGAACCGTGCTCGGCCATCACCTCGAGTACAACGAGGCGGCGGACCATGCCGCGTGGCATGAAACTGTCGAGATGCTACGCCAGGCCTTCGGACACTGAACCCGGCTTTCATGTCGACATAGCTCAATGCTTCGTTGAAGCGTGCATCTAACCATCAATACGGCGCCTGCCCGTACCGCTGCGATGCGGCATGCCGCCGCCACACGTTTCCGAGTCAGCGTGGATCCGCGGTTGGTCAACCGCAGCCTTCGTCGGAACTACTTCTTCCGTGAGCCAAAACCCAAGCTTTCGAACGCGCTGTCGCCGGCCGTTTTGTTGATCTTGCCGAAGTAGAGCAGCAGTGAGGCGCCCACCCAGTCTTCCGGTCTGGCGCGGACAAGCAGGATTTCGGCGTACGTCCATGACCCTTGAGCCGGGATATGTCCCGTGCACCCGCCTTCGCCGACCTTTGGATCGTCCTCCGCCATGCCCTGGTTTTGCTTCAGGAACGCCCGCGCATTCGTCCTATGGCTCGTTGTCGCCAGCACGCGAGCGGTCAGCGAAAGGTGAGACCAGACGACCTCACCGGGAAGGGCCGGCAACAGGCCGATGGGTGGCGGGTTCGCGACCAGCGCTTCGCGCGGCCTGACGGGTTCCGACGGCAGTGTTCCCACGAACATTTGAAACGTGCACGCCGAGACTTCCAGCGACTCATCGCTCGTATTCCTCACGACAAGCGACGGGTTGACGTAATACAAGTACGTTCCATCAGCGAAGCGCTTTTGCTGTTCAAGCTGAATGGACAATTCCGTGCCGTACTTCAAGTCGGTCGGATTGCGCAGTGTCCGCTGATTGGCAACCACGTTGATACGTTGCAGCTGACCAAGGAGCTTTTCCTCCCTTTGAATGCTTGCCTGTTCGGCATTCAATTTGGCCTGCTCTACATTGAGCTTCTTCAATTCCAGTGCCAGTGCGTTTGTCCTGTCTTGAAAATTGTAGAACTCTTTCAAGGCCCACACCGCGGCAATAACAATAGCGAGAACCTGCACGATCTTCTGGGCGTTATCGATCAGCACTGACGTTCGCGATTTCTCCACGGACAGGTCATTGACGAGAGATTGTGGGGTCCAGTCGTTGCCAGCCTCACCCTTCTTGATCTCAACAGTCGACACATCTTCCTCCCCGAGTTGACCCCACGTCGCGACGTGGCGCCATCTTTTCGGACACCGACTTCCGCTCATGGCCGAACCCGCCGAGCAGCGACGGGAATCTTGCAGGTCACCGGCGTGGTTATTCGTTGTCAGGATCGGCCGGCCCAGCGATAGGCCTGCAGTCCCTGTATTCGAGATCGGCCGGTGATCTTCCTGAAGACTGAGAACGATCGGCTCTACCTGGGCATCCCTGAGCCAAGCGTAGGGCGGGTAAATTATACCAACAATGCAAACTCACACCGGGAACGGGAATATCGTTGCGAAAATAGAACCGACCCGCTGACGATCGACGCGCCGTCAGCACGCGCGAGCAACGTCGGCTCATGCGCTCTCGATGAGGCACCCGAGCAGGCGGCTGAGCGCCTGAGCGTCGGTTTCCGACTGCAGCTTGGCACCGACGTGCCTTTGAATGGCGGCCTGATAGGCCGGCCACATGCGGCGCATGAGATCGTGGCCGACCCGGGTTGCGACCACGATCTGGCCGCGGCCGTCTTCGGCGCAGGGGCGCCGCTCGACATAGCCGGCGCGCGCCATCCGATCGAGCAGGCGGGAAACATTGTGCTGCGCCAGCAGCAGCCTGCTCTCGATTTCCAGGGGCCGCAGGCCTTCTTTGGCGCGCCGCAGTTCGAGCAACACGTCGTACCAAGCCAGCGGCGGGAAGCCGGCCCGCTTGAGATCGGCTTCGACGGCGCCCAGTACCGTCTGCTGGGCCCGCACGAGCCGGACCCAGGCACCGATCACGGCATCGGATGAAGCGGCAGGAGACATTCGTCCACTGTAGCATTCCATGCAATTGCATCAAGATTGACCATTCAATACCGTTGCATTAAAGAAGATGCAATTGCATCCAAGAGGCTCCCATGACCGACCTCCGTGCCGCCGACCTCGCCGCCTTCGTCCTGCGTCTGGCGCTGGGCGTCATGTTCATCGCCCATAGCCTGGTGCTGAAACTGGTGGTCTTCACCCTGCCGGGCACGGCGCAGTTCTTCCAGTCGCTGGGCCTGCCGGGATGGTCGGCCTACCTCGTCTTCGGCCTGGAAGCGGTCGGCGGTGTCCTGCTGGTGCTGGGGATCCAGGTCCGCTGGGTATCGCTGGCGCTGCTGCCCGTCCTGGCCGGCGCGGTCTGGGCCCACGCCGGCAACGGCTGGATGTTCGCGTCCGCCAACGGCGGCTGGGAGTACCCGCTCTACCTCACACTGTTGGCAGGCGTTCAGGTGCTGCTTGGTGAGGGCGCCTTCGCCCTGAGCCGATCCCGGCCGCTCCTGACCGGAGGCCGCGCGGCTCCCGCTGCGCTTGTCCGGCCGCGGGGGAACCCTTGAGCGCCGAGGGCGCCCCCATCGACCTCATTTCCCACTCCCAGCCTATTATTAGGTCCATTGTCGTCGTTCGACGACAGTGTTAGAGTGTCGCTGATCGACGACATCTTTCGATTCTCATATGCGAATCAGAGCACCTCTTGACCTCGGCTTGGCAATCCGCACACGCCGGCACGAGCTCGGTTGGAGCCAGACCGTGCTGGCGGAACGCGCGGGTGTGGGCCGTCAATGGCTGGTGGCTGTCGAACAAGGCAAGTCGGGTGCCGAACTTGGCCTGGTGCTGCGCACGCTGGGAGCCCTGGACCTGTCCCTCGCTGTCGCCGAGACCACCCTGCTGGACCATGGCGGCGCGACTGATATCGACGCTGTCGTGGCAGCTGCCGCCAGCCCCCGGGACACGTCATGAGCGACGTCCTGGTCCTGGTCGCTGACGGCCAGATCATGGGTGAGGTCCACCAGGACGCGCGCGGTCGCCTGACCCTGGTCTACGATCCGGCCTGGCGGGAGCGGCCGCAGGCTTGGCCGCTGTCTCTCTCCCTGCCGCTGGTCGTGGCCCGGCATGAGCATGGCCGGATCTTGCCCTGGCTGCGCGGCCTGCTGCCGGAGGATCCGGTGGTGCTGGAGCGCTGGGGACAGCACTTCAACGTCTCATCACGCGACCCCTTTGCCCTGCTGGGTTCGGTGGGCGAGGACTGCGCCGGCGCCGTCCAGTTCGTGCGGCCGCAGCGCGTCGGTGTCGTCATCGACGCCAAACCCATGACCGTCGACTGGCTGACCCGCAACACCCTGGCCGAGCGGCTGCGCGGCCTGCGCAAGGACCACGCCGCCTGGCGCCTGCCACGCGACTCCGGACAGTGCAGTCTCGCCGGCACCACGCCCAAGACGGCCATGGTCTTCAACGGCCAGCATTGGGGCATCCCGTCGGGACGCACACCGACGACGCACATCCTCAAGCTGCCGGCCGATCCGTCGGCGGGCCTGGTGCAGAACGCGTTTCTCTGCCTGGCCCTGGCCCGGATCCTGGGGCTGCCGACAGCACAGGCGCACGTGGTTCGGTTCGAGGACCACGTCGCACTGGCGGTGCAGCGCTACGATCGCGTGCGCGACAACGGCGGCTTCCGGCGCTTGCACCAGGAGGATTTCTGCCAGGCCCTTGGCCTGCCGACGGCGAAACGACGTCAGGCCGATGGTGGTCCGGCGCCGGCGCGCATGATCGAGCTCATCCGCACCCACTCCGGCGCGGCGCACGAGGACGCCTGGACCTTCGCGCGGGCCCTGATGTTGCGCTGGCTGATCGCCAGCACCGACGGACACGCCAAGAACGTCGCCCTGTTGATTGGCGGTGCGGGCCGTGCCCGTCTGGCGCCGCTCTACGGGCTGGTCAGCGCCCTGCCCTTGGCGCATGCCGATACGGTGCCTTTGGCGCTCGCCACCCAGATCGGCGGTGAATACCAGATCGATCATATCGGGCGGCCGCACTGGCAGAAATTCGCCGCCGCCGCGCGGTTGCCGGCGAGCGCGGTCGTGGAGCGCTGTCACGCCATGGCGGCGGCGATGCCCGATGCGCTGCACGCGGCCGCGCGGCAAGCGCGTGACGACGGTGCCGATCATCCCGTCATCGCTCGCCTGGTCGCGCTGCTGAGCGCCCGCGCCGACCGCTGCCTGCGCGCGCTTGAAGCGTAACTATTTTCGGATCGCGGGCGTCCGAAAGCGAAGCTTTCGCCTATGACGCGCGCGGGCCAAATCCGGCCTTTACCTTCACCTTTTCCTTGATATGTTATGTCATAACATATCTCAGGAGTGCGGTGGATGATTTGGGGGCGGATGGCCGCGGCGGCCGCGGCGTGCGTTGTGTTGCCGACAATCGTGCTGGCACGTGACCTCACCATTCGCGACGACAAGGGTCCGGTGGCTGGCGCACAGGTTTCCATCCGCGGCCAGAGCGGCACCTACGTGACAGATGTGGCGGGCATCGCCCGTTTGCCGGATCGGCCCACAGCCACCGCCGTGCTCGACATCGTGACGCCGGCCGGCACGCGCTTCGAGCGCACGATCAGCGCCGGCACAGCGACCGTCGACGTCGCTGAGCCACCGCCGCTGACACCCGGAATGCTGCCGCCGCTGCGGGTGACGGCAAGCCCGCTGTCGCGCGGTATCGATGACATCGCCACGCCGGCGACGGTACTGGCCGGCGACTCGTTGAACCAGCGCCGGCAGTCGAGTCTGGGCGAAACGATCAAGGACATTCCCGGTGTCGCCTCGACGCAGTTCGGTCCCGGCGCCAGCCGTCCGATCATCCGCGGCATGGACGGCCCGCGCGTGCGCGTGCTGTCGGACGGCGTCGACACGCTCGATGCCGCGACCGTCAGCCCGGATCATGCCGTCACCAGCGATCCGTTCCTCGCCAAGCAGATCGAGATCCTGAAAGGACCGGCCACCCTGCTCTATGGCGGCGGCGCCATCGGTGGCGTCGTGAACGTGATCGACAGCCGCATCCCCACAGCCGTGCCGGCCAAGGGTTACGAAGGCGAAGGCCAGATGCTGTGGGATCCCAACGCATCGGCGATGACCGGCATGCTGGGCTTCACCGTCGGCGTGCCCAACGTCGCGCTGCACCTGGAAGGCACCCACCGGCTGAGCGACGACTATTTCACGGCCAAGAAATTCGGCGATCCGCCCTCGCGCCGTGTGCGCAACTCGTTCAACGACACTACGAGCTGGAGCGCCGGCGGCTCGTGGATCGGCGATTGGGGTTATCTCGGCGCCGCCTTCTCCGACCAGAAGAAGGAGTATGGTATCCCCAGCGAAGCCACCACGTTCATCCGGATGCACAGCCAGCGCGTTGATGTGCGCGGCGAGCTCATCGAGCCGTTCACCGGCATCGAGAGGGTGCGCTTCCGGCTGGGTCACGTGAACTACCAGCACAAGGAGATCGAGGACGGCGAGGTCGGCACCACGTTCAAGAACAACGCCACCGATGCGCGACTGGAGATCGTTCACAACCCGATTGGCGGATTGAAGGGCGTGTTCGGCGTGTCGAGCTTTTGGCGCGACTTCAAGGCCCAGGGCGACGAAGCCTTCATTGCCCCGACCAAGACGCGCAACTACGCCCTGTTCCTGCTCGAGCGCTACAGCTGGGACAGCTTCTATATCGAGGGTGGCTTGCGCTATGAGTGGCAGAGCATCGACGTGAAGAGCGACCAGCCCGACCGCCGCCACCACGGTTTCTCGGCATCGCTGGGCGCCATGTGGGACTTTACGCCGGGCTACACGGTGGGCCTGACGTTCTCCCGCTCACAGCGCCTGCCGACGGCCGAGGAGCTGTTCGCCAACGGGCCACACGTGGCGACCGGACAGTTCGAGATCGGCGATCCGCGGCTCAAGGTCGAGACCTCGCACAATCTCGAGCTCAGCCTGCGTAAGAAAACCGGTCCGCTGCAGTTCGGTGTCAGCCTCTACCGCAACGTCGTGCACGATTTCATCTTCCCCGCCGAGACCGGCGAGGTGGTCGACGACCTGCGGGTCGTGAACTTCCGCCAGCAGAACGCCGTGTTCTACGGCATCGAGGCCGACGCCAAGTACGCCGTCACCGACTATCTCGACGCCTCGGTCTTCGGCGACTATGTGCGCGCCAAGCTCAGGGGCGGCGACGGCAACCTGCCGCGCATTCCGCCGGGCCGGCTCGGCGGCCGCCTCGATGCACGCTGGGAGCAGTGGAAGGCCTACCTGCAGTATTACCACGTTTTCAAGCAGGGCGACGTCGCGGCACTCGAGACCAAGACCGGCGGCTACAACATGCTGAATGCCGGCATATCCTTCACCAGCTCGCTGGGACCGCTGACCGCCTACGAGGTCTTCATACGCGCCAACAACCTGCTCAATGAGAAGGCCATCGTGCACACCTCGTTCATCAAGGACTCGGTCCCCCTGCCCGGCATCAACGTCATGGTCGGCGCCCGCTTCACGTTCTAGACCGTCGTCATCCCGAGCGCTCCGTCGACAGGCTCAGGAGAGGGATCTCCCGCGAATAGAGACTCCATTTTCGGGAGATCCCTCGCTACGCTCGGGATGACAGCGTCCATAGTCGTCCGGAGGCCGCGATGCTCACGCTCTATTTCTCGCCGGGCTCGAGTTCGATGGCGCCGCACATCGCCCTGCATGAGGTCGGCGCGCCGTTCGAACGACACGCCCTGTCGTTCGCGCGCAAGGAACATCGTGACCCCGCCTTTCTCGCGATCAACCCGGAAGGCAAAGTCCCCACCCTGCTGATCGACGGACGGTCGCTGACCGAGGTCGCCGGCATCCTCTACTATCTCGCGCGCCGCTTCCCCGAAGCGGCATTGCTGCCTGTCGACGATCCCGAAGCCGAGGCGCAGGTGGTGGCGTGGATGTCGTTCATCGCCTCGACTCTGCATCCGGCGCGTCGCCGCGGCATCGAGGCGGCGAACAAAGCCTGGGCGCTTGCCGAGTTGAAGCTGGGCGGCCGCGCGTGGGCGATCGGGCGCTACTCGATCGCCGACATCCACCTCTTCCGCCTGTTCTGGCGCCTGGTGGGATCGCTCAAGCCCGACCGCGCCACCTTCCCCGGCCTCTACGCCCACTACGAGCGCATGATGGCGCGCCCGGCCGTCCAGCGCACGATCGCGGTCGAAAGCGAGGTCGGCTACGAGCTGCCGGCATGATCGAGGAACCGCCGTCATCCCTCGCTACGCTCGGGATGACGCGAGGCATCAGTCGTAGAGGACGGCTTTGATCTCGGCCTGATCGATGTTGGTCTTGTCGTAGTAGAAGAAACCGGTGTCGATCACCTTCTCGACCGGCTGGCCCTTGGTCGCCTTCAGCGCCGCCTCGACCGTCTTGTAGCCAATGCCGATCGGATTCTGGGTGATGGCGCCGGCCATGCGGCCGTCGCGGATCGCCTGCTTCTGCTGTGTCCCCGAATCGTAGCCGACCACCACCAGCTTGCGATTGAGCTCCTTGACGCCGTTGATCACGCCGATGGCCGAGCCCTCGTTGGCGCCGAACATGCCCTTGAGATCGGGGTTGGCTTGCAGGATCGCCTTGGTGATCTCGGTCGATTTGAGGTGATCACCGCCGCCGTACTCGGTGGCCACGATCGTGATCTTGGGGTGGGCGCTCTTGATGCGCTTGGTGAAGCCGTCGCGCCGCTCAATGCCGGTGCGGCTGGTCTGGTCGTGCACCAGCAGCGCCACCTTGCCCTGGCCACCGACGAGGTCGGCCATCTTGTCGGCGGCCAGCGCCGCGGCGGCGAGGTTGTTGGTGGCCGCGGTGGCCATGGGAATGTCGCTGTCGACACCCGAGTCGAAGGCGATCACCGGAATCTTGGCCTGCTGCGCCTTGCGTAGCAGTGGAATGGCGGCCTGGCTGTCGAGCGCGGCAAAGCCGATCGCTGCCGGCTTCCTGGCCAGCGCCGCAGCCAGCATGTCGATCTGGCGATCGACCTGGGCTTCCGAATCAGGCCCCTCGAATGTGACCCGCACACCGAGGTCAGCCGCGGCCTTGTCGGCGCCGGCTTTGACGGCCTGCCAGAACTGATGCTGGAAGCCCTTGGAGATCAGCGCGATGTAGGCCTTGTCCTGGGCACGCGCGAGCATGGCGCCGGGCCCAGCCAGGGTGACGGCGCCGAGGCCGCCCAGGGTGATGCGTCTGGTGAGCATGTTACCTCCATCGAGATCGTTGCTTGCGGGAGCGCTACCGCCCTCTTCTTGGTCTTGGCGCGCCGATCGCCTTACGTTCGGCCGCGGCGCAGGATATCGATGTACACCGCCAGGATGATGATCGAGCCGGTGACCACGAACTGCCATTCCTGCGGTACCGACAGCAGGCGCAGGCCGAAGGCCAGCACGCTCATGATGAGGGCGCCGATCAGGGTGCCGATGATCGTGCCGCGGCCGCCGCTGAGCGACGTGCCGCCGATCACCACGGCGGCGATGGCGTCGAGCTCATAACCCTGGCCCAGGGCCGGCTGCGCCGAGTTCAGCCGCGAGGCGATCAGCAGGCCGGCGATGCCGCAGATGCCGCCGGCCAGCGCGTAGACCGCCATCTTCCAGCGGTCGGTGTTGACGCCGGACAGGCGCACCGCCTCCTCGTTGGAGCCCAGCGCAAAGGTGAAGCGGCCCAGGATCGTGCGCTGCAGGATGAAGCTCGCCGCCAGCGCCACCAGGAACAGGATCAGCACGCCGTTGGGAATCGGCAGGTCCGGCAGCACCATGCCGATCAGCGAGCCCTGCGCGATCTCGGTGAAACCGGGTGTGTCGTTGAAATAGATCGGACGCGTACCGGAGATCACCAGCGCCAGGCCCTTCAGCGCCAGCATCATGCCCAGCGTCGCGATGAAGGGCGGGATCTTCAGCTTGGCAACGCAGGTCCCGGACGTCAGGCCGACCAAGGCGCCGGCCGCGATGGCGCCGAGCACGCCCACAGCCAGCGGCAAGCCCCAATAGGTCAACACCACGCCGGCGATCACGGCGCAGAACGTCATCAGCGTGCCAACGGAAAGATCGATCCCGCCGGTGATGATCACCAGTGTCGCCGCGATCGCCAGCACGCCGTTGACCGAGGTCGACTGCAGAATGGCAATCACATTGCTGGTGCTGAGGAAGTCCGGTGCCGCCAGGCTGAAGATGACGATCAATGCGATCAGGCTGCTGAACGCCAGCAGGCGATGCCGCGCCCCGGACAATCGCGCGCCCGGCAACAGGCCCGGTTTGGACGTGGCCACGCTCATGCTGCGGTCGCCCCTGCCATGAGGCCGTCGGTGTTGATGTCGCGCCCGCCATCGACATCACGCTGCGTGGCCAGGCGCATGATCTCCTCCTGTGAAGCACCGCCGGGCAGGATGCCGGTCAGCCGCCCCTCGCACATGACGGCAATGCGGTGACTGAGCCGCAGGACCTCCGGCAGCTCAGAGGAAACCACGATGATGGCGCGGCCCTCCTGGGCAAGGTCGACCAGCAGCCGGTAGATCTCGCTCTTGGCACCGACATCGATGCCGCGCGTCGGCTCATCGAAGATCAGGACCTGGCAATCGCGCAGCAGCCACTTGGCGATCACCACCTTCTGCTGGTTGCCGCCGGAAAGAAGCCGCGCCTCCTGCCGGTCCGACGGTGTCCTGATGGCGAGCTGACCGATGTAGCGCAGCGCCGCATCGCGCATGGCGCTCTCCTTCAGCAAGCCGCCGATGCCGGCAAAGCGGCGCAGGCAGGCCAGCGTCACGTTGTTGCGCACATCCATGCCG
>Ga0187894_10000754_pt1 | contig 43519 bp, 32 predicted proteins | sample GBC1701081metaG_FD_136650 | JGI IMG/M metagenome (GOLD analysis project Ga0187894, IMG submission 136650) | White microbial mat communities from a lava cave in the Kipuka Kanohina Cave System on the Island of Hawaii, USA - GBC170108-1 metaG ... | reverse complement strand
TCCGCGAGTACCTCGCCGTTACCAACGAGGCGCCGCGGCCCTTCATCTGGACGAAGACCGCCGATCAAATCCTCGCCAGCGTGGCGCGGTATTGTCAGCGAACTTCTCATCCGGGACACTAGCGACGCGGCCCTCTTCGCCCACCGCCCACCCGACGCCGCCGCGCCGCGCGAGGCTGAAGGCGTGGAAGCCGGCGGACTCCAGCGGCGTCCATGTGCGCCCGTCATCGACGGAACGATCCGCGCCCGACGGTCCCACCGCGATCGCCGTCGAGGCCGACGAGCCGGGCACGTATGACACGACCGACCGGAACCCGGACAGCCCCGGCGTGCCAGTCAGCGTCCATGTCCGGCCGCCGTCAGTCGTCGTCGCGGCGTTCTTCACGGCCGCGCGCTCCTGCTTGTAGTCGCCCCCGACGATGATGCCGTGGCGCGTGTCGCGGAAGGCGATCGAGAAGATGCCGGAGGACGGGCCGGCGGGGAGCGGGGTAGGGGACACCATCCACGAATCGCCGCCGTCGGCGGTCCGCAGCACGCGCGCCTCGCTGGCCGCGCCGGTGCCGATCCACGCGTGGCGCGTGCCGGACACCGTCACATTCGTGCCGCTCGCGGCAAATGCGCCTTCGCCCGGCAACGCGGGCGGCAGGCTCTTGTCGGCGATGCGCGTCCAGGTGCGTCCCGCGTCGGTCGTGCGGAACAGGACGAATCGACCGTCCACGCTGTCGCTGACGGCGAGTCCGCGCGACGGGGTCCAGAACGCCATCGCGTCGAGGAACACACGCTCGTCCTGGTTCTGGAACTGCAGATCCCAGTGCGCGCCGCCGTCCATCGTCTTGTAGATGCGCGACGCCGCGCCGGGACCGATGCTGAGCACGTACGCCACCCGCGCGTCGAAGGCGTCGATATCGCGGAAGTCGAGCGCTTCCGTGCCGGGAACGGTCAATCTACGCCACGAGCGGCCACCATCGGTCGTGCGGATGATCGTGCCCGCGGTCCCGCTGGCCCACGCGACCGTCTCGCTGACGGCGCTGACCCCGCGGAGCCTCGCCGTCACGCCGCTCGTCTGCAGCGTCCAATGCACAGCCGGCGCGGTGTCTGACCGTGCGGCGTCCAGTCGCGCGGCCGTTGGCGGCGCGGACGCCAGCACCATCACCGCGGATGTCGTCATCGCGACGACGAGCGCCGGCGTCCATCGCGCACGGGCGTCGAACCGTCCTCTCTCTCGCATCGCCTTCATCCTCGCGTTCGCGTAGTCCACCGGTCCATACACTCGTGTCGTTCCGAACGTAGGCTTCGACGACACATGCGTGCGATCGGGACGATATCACCACTCGACGCTGCATCGCCCGTTGCACCGAAGAATCGACGCTGGCGTGCGTGTCAGGTGCCGGCCGGACGCGCGCGTCGGTCGTCCGAACGGATGTACCCGTTCTTGCAACAGGATCCTGAAGTCTTGCAGCGGGATCCTGAAGGAGAAGATGTTGAGCATGTCGAATCGAGACGCGCGATGAATCAACCGACCGTGCCGGGACGCCTCGCGCGCATCCGACGGATGCTGCAACAGACGATGTTTCGTGTGGTGCTGAAGGATGGGACGCCGCGGCACGCGATGTTGCTGCTGCTGGCGTTCGCGGCGGCGACCGTCGTCGTGGCGTTTCCGCTCGTGCGCCATCTGGGCAGCGGGCTGCCGGGGAACCTTGGCGACCCCCTCTTGAACGCGTGGATTCTCGCCCGCGGCGCGCAGTGGCTCCGGCAGGGCGGCAATCTCTGGGACGCGCCGATCTTCCATCCGTACGACGACACGTTTGCCTACTCGGAGCACCTGCTCGGGATCGTCGTCTTTGTCGCGCCGATCTACTGGCTGACGGGCAATCCCCTCCTCATGTATAACGCCGCGCTCCTCGGCTCGTTCGTGCTGGCCGCGGGCGGCATGTATCTGCTCGCGCACGCGCTCACCGGCCGGCGCGACGTGGCGATCGTCATCGCGCTGGCGTTTGCCTTCTCGCCGTATCGCCTGGGATCGCAGATCACGCGTCTGCAGATGCTGATGACGGGCTGGCTGCCGCTCGCGCTGTGGGCGGCGCACGTCTACGCGCGGACGCGTCATCGCCGCTATCTCGCGTGGTTCGTCATCGCGTGCGTGTTCCTGATCCTCAGCAACATGTACATGCTGCTCATCGGCGCGCTGCCGCTCGGCGCGGTGCTCGCGTACGAGGCGCTGCGTCCCGCGCAGCGCGAGCGTCTGGCGCTCGCCCGTCATCTCGCGCTGGCGATCCTGTGCGTCGGCCTCCTGCTGCTCCCGGTCGTCCTGAAGTATCGCAGCGTGCAGGACGCGATGGGCTTCACGCGCGAGCTCGGCGAGACGCAGCGCTACAGCGCGAACCTCGGCTCGTACTGGTCCATCGTCCAGGGCAGCGCGTCCTTCGGCAACCTGCCGTCCGACATCACCGCGGACCGCGCGCTCTATCCCGGCGCCGCGCTCTTGTGTCTCGGCGCGCTCGGCCTGCTCGCGCTGCGCCGCCGCGCGCCGGACGCCGGCACGGCATGGCTCTACGGCGGCATGACGATCGTCGCCGTGGCGCTGTCGTTCGGTCCGGAAATCACGCACTGGGAAGGCGCGGCGCTGGGCAAGGGCCCGTACGCCTGGATCGTCGAGCACGTGCCGGGCGTCAACGGCCTGCGCGCCCCCGCGCGCTTCGGCCTTGTCGTCGTCCTCGGCCTGAGCGTCCTCGGCGCGCTCGGCCTGACGCGCGTGGCGCGCCGTCTGCCCGCGGACGTCGCGCGCGGCCTGCTCATCGCGGCCGCCGGCGTGGTGCTGATGGAAGGCATCATCGGCCGCGTCGCCATCGCGCCGTACGCGCCGCAGGGCCGCCCGCAGGATCAGCCGCTCTACGAATGGCTGAAGACGCAGCCGCCCGCGAGCCTGCTGGAATTGCCCGCGTCACCTGCCGCGGCGCAGTCGCCGTACATGGCGCACATCTACCAGTACGAGACGCTGTGGCATCCGCACGAACTGGTCAACGGCACGTCGGGATACACGTCGCCGCTGTTCGATCTGCTCGAAGGCCCCGCCTCGCCGTTCCATCATCCCGATCTGATGCCGGACGCCGCGCGCATGGTGCAGGCGCTCGGCATCCGCTACGTGTCGGTCCATCAGGACGACTACGCCGATCCCACGCTGGCCGAGCACACGATTCAGGCGCTGCGGGAATCAGGCGTCGCGGCGGCGGAGCATCGCCTCGGGCGGACGCACGTCTTCCAGCTTCACGCGCCGACGGACCGGGCGGAGATGGCCTCGCCCGCGCATCCGCGCATCGCGGTGGCGCCGGGGCAGGTATCCGCGTCGCACAACACGCAGCTTGCGTTCCGTGTCGTCGACGCGGAAGTCGACTCTCGCTGGACGACCGGACGCGACGCCGCGGAGGCCTGGGTGAAAGTCCGCTTCGATCGGCCCCGCGACGTCCGGCACGTGCGGCTCGAACTGGGCGACGCGCGCGACCGGTATCCGACGTACTTGCTGGTGATGAGCCTGGAGGAAGACGGCACGCGGCGTCCGCTCTACAGCGGCAGCGTGCTGACGCTGCTCGGCGCCGGCCTCATCGACGATCCGTCAAGGGCGCCGATCGCGATCCCGCTGCCGCCGAATCAATCGCGCGAGCTGCAGCTTCTCTACGTGGGCGAATCCGAGGCGGGCTGGTCGATCGGCGAGCTGCGTCTCTTCGGCCCGCGCGCCTGACTACGCGCGCTCGTCAGCCAGTCGAGGACGTGCGCCGCGATCTGGCGGGCGAACGCGTCCGACACGGGGCGATGGCCCGAGAGCCGGCGGTGGTAGGCGGGGCCGGTGATCAGATCGATGACGAAATCCGGATCGACGTCCGGCCGGAACGCGCCGGCGGCGATGCCGCGATCGAGGATGTCGCGGACGGCCTGGCGCCGCAGGAACAGGAAGCGCTCGCGAAAGAGCGCGAGCAGCTCCGGGTGGCTCTGGCCTTCGGCGAGCAACTCGGCGATGACGCGTCCCTGCGGTCCGCGGAGGACGCGGACGATGCCGACGATCTGGCGTTCGAGCGCGGCGGCGGCGCTGGTGCCTTTGCGCGGCGTGGGGAACGTCGCCATGACATCTTCGAGAAACGCGTCGAGCACGACGGCCGTCGCGCCCGGCCACCAGCGATAGATCGTCGGCCTGCCGACGCCCGCCGCCTTGGCCAGCGCGTCGATCGTGATGTCGCGCACGCACGGCTTCACCTGGAGCAGCGCCTTGGCGGCGTCCAGGACGGCGCGGCGCGCCGGCTCACTGCGCGGCCGGCCGCGCGCGGGGCGGCCGCGGGTGGGACGGGCGTCGTGCGGGGACGGAGACGGAGGGACGTCGCGTCGCATTGTTGACAGTCGAGTGGGTTGACAGTCGAATGGTCGGGATTTATATTACACGATGTAACGAAATGCGAACGGCGCGATCCGGACGCACACGGAGGCGCCAGGCAGCCCGGACGCGAACGCTGTCAGCGGCGCGAACGCTGCCAGCCGGGCGGACGGCGTGATATTCCGAGCGACGGTCGCCAGGACGCGCACGCGAGTACGATCAACGGTGTTGTCATCCATCCTCACTTTTCCCGGCACACGATAAGGACGAGGTGATCGCGGTTCCCGCGGCGCGGCAGACGGACGTCCATCCGCTGCCGGCGTCGGAACGCGCGTCCTGCCGGACCTGAAGGACGACCTACGCAATGGCGAAGGTGACGAGAGACCAGAAAGCGGCCGTCGCTCCCACCGGGCTTCCTCCGGACCTCGCGCGCGAAGACGCCGGCACGGTGAGGCACTACTATCGGCAGATGCTGCTCCTCCGCCGCTTCGAAGAGCGGGCGAGCGAGATGTATACAAAGGCGAAGATCGGCGGCTATTGCCACCTGAATCTCGGCGAAGAAGCCACGATCGTCGGCCTGATGGCGGCGCTGCGGCCGGACGATTACATCTACACGAACTATCGCGAGCACGGCTACATCATCGCGCGCGGCGTGCCCGCGCCGAAGGTGATGGCGGAACTGTTCGGACGTGAAACCGGTGTCTCCGGCGGCCGCGGCGGGTCGATGCACCTCTTCGACGCCGCCACCCACTTCATGGGCGGCTACGGCATCGTCGGCGGCCAGGTGCCGCTCGCGGTCGGCGCCGCGTACGCGCTGAAGTATCAGGAGCGGCCGGGCGTGGTGCTGTGTCAGGTCGGCGACGGCACGACGAACATCGGTCCCTGGTACGAATCCCTCAACCTCGCCAAGCTCTTTCAGCTCCCCATCATCTTCTTCATCGTCAACAACGGCTACGGCATGGGCACGTCCGTCGAGCAGGGATCGTCGGAGCCCGATCTGTGGAAGAAAGGCGCGTCGTTCCGCATCCACGGCGAACGCGTCGACGGCACCGACGTCCTCGCCGTCCGCGACGTGACGCGCCGCCTGCGCGAGCGCGCCGAGCGCGAGCACGAGCCCGCGATCATGGACGTCACCAGCTTCCGGTTCCGCGGCCACTCGGTGATCGATCCCGATCGGTATCGCGACGCCGACGCGACGAAGCGGTCGCGCGGCGAGCAGGATCCGCTGCTGCACCTCGCCGCGCGGATGCGCGAGAGCGGCCTCGCAGACGACGCGTACTTCACCGAGACGCTGGCGCAGGTCGAGCGCGAGGTGCAGGACGCCATCGACTTCGCCGACGCAAGCGCGCCGCCGAAGCTCGCCGATCTCTATCAATACATGTTCGCGACCGAGGTCCCGAACACGTTGAGCGCCGCCGAACGCGAGATGTTCGAAGCGCGCCTCGCGGGCCAGGAGCGCTGACGTGCCGATCATCACGTATCGACAGGCGTTGAACGAAACGCTGGGCGAAGAGCTCGCCCGCGATCCCAACGTCGTCCTGATGGGCGAGGAAATCGGGACGTTCGAAGGGTCCTACAAGATCACCGCCGGCTTGCTGAAGCAGTTCGGCCCGAAGCGTGTCGTCGATATGCCGATCGCCGAGATGGGGTTCGTCGGCCTCGCCGCCGGCGCCGCCATGCTGGGCGTGCGGCCGGTCGTCGAGATCATGACGATCAACTTCGTCCTCATGGCGGTGGATCAGATCGTCAATCACGCGTCGAAGATCCATTACATGTTCGGCGGTCAGGCGCGCGTGCCGCTCGTCATCCGCACGCCGAGCGGCGGCATCGGCCAGCTCGCGGCGACGCATTCCCAGAGCTTCGAGAACTGGTTCGCGTACTGCCCGGGGTTGAAGGTCGTCGCGCCGTCGACGCCGTACGACGCGAAGGGCCTGCTGCGCGCGGCGATCCGCGACGACGATCCGGTGATCTTCATCGAGAGCCTGCCGCTGTACGACACGAAGGGCGACGTGCCGGCAGGCGATTTCACGGTGCCGATCGGTCTTGCGGACGTCAAGCGCGAAGGCCGGCACGTCACGGTCATCGGCTACTCGCGGACCACGGTGCTCGCGATGCAGGTGGCCGAGAAGCTGGAACGCGAGGAAGGCATCAGCGTCGAGGTCGTCGATCTCCGCTCGCTGCGTCCGCTCGATCGCGGCACGATCGTCGAGTCGATCAAGAAGACGAACCGCGCGGTGATCGTCGAGGAGGACTGGCGGTCGTACGGCATCGGCGCCGAGATCGCGGCGACGATTCAGGAGGAGGCGTTCGATCATCTCGACGCGCCGGTCCTTCGTGTCGCGGGGCTGGAAGTGCCGCTCCCGTACAGCGAGAGCCTGTCGCGCGCGTCGAAACCCGGCGCGCCGGATCTCGTCACCGCCATTCACACCGTGCTGAAGGGGACGTCATGCGGTCCGAAGTAACGATGCCGCGTCTCAGCGACACCATGTCCGAAGGGACGGTGGATCGCTGGCTGAAGAAGCCGGGCGATCGCGTCGAGCGGGACGAGGTGATCGCGGAGATCCAGACGGACAAGGCCACGATGGAGCTGGTCGCGTTCGAGAGCGGCACGCTCGACGAGATCGTCGTGCCGGACGGCGGCACGACGCCGATCGGACACGTGATCGGCTGGATTCGTACCGCGGGGGACGACAGCGCCGCGCCCACGCCCGCTGCGGCGTCTGCATCGCCTGTTGCAGCGCCGATGCCCACGCAGGGGGATTCCAGGCCCGCTCCCGCAGCCGCACCTTCAGTCGCCGCGGCGCCCGCCGCCGCGACACCGGCTGCGGCCGCGAAGCCCGGAACGCCCGAGGACGCCTCTGGGACGCGCATCAAGGCGTCGCCGCTGGCGCGTCAGGTGGCGAAGGCCCACAACATCGACCTCGGCGCCGTGCAGGGCACGGGGCCGAACGGCCGCATTCTGAAGGAGAACGTCGACGCGTTCCGCGCGCGCGGTCCGCAGGCGGGGCAGACGTCCGTGGCAGCGTCTACCGCGTCCGCTGCCGCGGCCAGCGTCAGCGCGGACACGAAGCCTGGCGAGATCGTGCCGATGACGCGCATCAACCGCGCCACCGCGCGGACCGTCTCCGAGTCCAAGCCGGGCATCCCGCACATCTATCTCACGGTCGACATCGACATGGACGCGGCAATGGCGCTGCGTCAGCAGATCAACGACAGCGGGATCGTCGACGTCAAGATCACGCCGAACGATCTGATCGTGAAAGTCGCGGCGCGCGCGCTTGTCGCGCATCCGCAGATCAACAGCCGGTATGCGACAACGGCCGACGGTCAGCCGGGACTGGTGCGCCAGGACCGCATCAACGTCAACGTGGCCGTGGCCACCGAGCGCGGACTGCTGGCGCCCGTCGTCCACGACGCCGACAAGAAGGGGCTCGCCGCGATTGCCGCCGAGATCCGCGAACTGGCCGGCCGCGCCCGCGACGGCAAGAGCCGGCAGGCCGATCTCGAAGGCGGCACGTTCCAGACGTCGAACCTCGGCATGTTCGGCGTGAAGGAGTTCGTCTCGATCATCTCGCCGCCGCAGGCCGCGTCGCTCGCGATTGGCGCCGTCCGCGAGACGCCGGTCGCACGCGACGGACAACTGCGGATCGGACAGGTGATGAGCGTCACGCTCAGCGTCGATCACCGCGTCGCCGACGGCGCGGAAGCGGCGCGCTACCTGCAGGAACTGACGCGGCTGCTGCAGTCGCCGCTGGCGCTGCTCCTCTGACGCCAGCGCGGGACGGCCCCGTCCCCGAGGCGCGTTCCCGTGGCACATTTCCTTCCATCACTCCATCACTTCAGCATCCTGCAAACGCGTGGTGCCGCGGCCCGCCGAGGGCCGCCACCACCTCCGCAAGCGCGCCGCGGCATCGGAACTTCCGGTGCGTTGCGCGAACGGTCATCTGCGCTATCATTCGGACGTTCTCCGCTTTCTCAGACAACCAGGTTCGAGCACGAGCGGCGCGGCCGACGCGGCGCGGAGGTGGCTCCCATGCGGTACGACTTCGGACGAGCGGTCTTCACGGCGGCGCGGACCTCGTGGACACGCCGGCGCGGCGCGCGCGCGGCGCTCCTGCTGGCGGCGGCAGTCTCGGCATCAACCGCCAGCCTCCTCCTGGCCGGCGCGGCGGACGTCACCGTCGCGGCCGCGAGCTCGCGCGAGGCGGCGCGCGTCCTGCCGCCCGCGAAGCCCGAGGACAACATTGTCGCCATCGAGCGCCGTCCGGCGGGCTGCGGCGATTGTCCCGACGCGGGCATCACGTTCGAACGCTACCGGCTCTGGGCGGCCAACGCGAAGTCGTTCGCGGGCATGGGTATCTACCGGAAAGAGCGCGCGCTGCTGCTGCCGCCCAACGGCATGTCGCACCGCGCCGATGGCGCCGCGGTGTCGGCCGGGTTGTTCCAGATCTTCAACGTCAAGCCGCGGTACGGACGCCTCTTCGCGCCGGCCGACGGCGGGAACAACGTGGTGATCCTGAGCCAGAAGCTCTTTCAGCGCATCACGAGCGGCGGCGATCCGGCGATTCTGAACCGCTACCTGCAGATGAATGACCGGCCGTTCGTCATTGCCGGCGTGATGCCCGCGTCGTTCCAGTTCCCCAAGAACGCGGAGTTCTGGATCTCCACGCCGCCGCAGCCGCCGGTGAGGGACGAGCAGCTCCCATACAGTATCGTCGCGCGCCTGGCGGACGGCGTCACCGCGGAGCAGGCAGCCGTGGAGCTGCAGGAGATCGAGCGCGCCATCGACGAGGACACGCCGCAGACGGCCGCGAGCCAGCGATACACCGTGACGATTGCGCCGTACGACGAAGTCAAGGTGCGCTGATCCGCCGCGCCGCGCCGGCGAGGGGCGCGAGCGTCAATCCGTCGCGCATGACGAGGTGACGATCGTGTCCCGAGCGGTCGATCACGCGACCGCGATCGTCCAGCTCGCCGATGTAGCACGCGCGGAGATCCGGCTGCGGCGTGCGCAGGCGCGCGTCCCGATCGCGCCGGATCTCGTCGCCGGATCGCCGCGTCGACCACACCCGCACGTCGTGGAGCTGTCCGTGCGCGACGGGGCCGATGCGGCACGTGCGCTCGGTCTCCCAGCGCCACCACCGCGCGGGCAGCGGCCGCAGCGTCAGCTCCTCGCCATCCACGAACACACCGACGCGCGTTTCCGTTTCATCGGCCCGCGGGAGGCGCCGCCGCGTGGCGGTCATGGTCACGGCGGACCAGCGATCGGCGCGTATGACGGGCGCGGACGCGACGCCGGCGCCGCCCGCGTGCGCGATGACGCGGAACCAGCGGCGATCGTGCAGCAGCTCGTCGGCGCCGACCCCGCCGAGCTGACCGATGTTGCGATCGTCCGAGCAGAGATTCAGCGCCTCGGCGCAGGATGCCGCGAGGTGCGAGAACGCGTAGGCGGCCGCGAGGCCGGGCTCCGTGCCGGTGAGCCAGCGGTCGCGATCCGCGTTGATCGCGTCCAGCCCGCGGACGTGGTCCCAGATTCGCGCGCCCGCCAGATAGCCGACGTACGCGGCCATCGGATCGAACGCGGCGATGTCCGCGCGGCGCTGCTGTCGCTGTCCGATGACGAGCGAGCCGTCCGCCGGAAGGCGATGGCCGCGCGCGAGCGTGCCGCGGAACGCGGGCGCGGTCATGCGGATGTCGATGCGCGGATCGAGCACCGTGGCCACGGTCTTGTCGCGATCGTCGCGATAGATCGTCAGCTCCCCGGACTCGGACGACCAGGACACGGCCAGATGCTGCCATTGGCAGTAGTCGAAGTACAGGCCGGTTGCGACGGACTCGCGTCCGATGGAGACGACGATCCCGCTCGCGGGCCGTTCCTCGATGAGCAGATCGGGCGTCCGATCGGAGGACTGGGAATCGGCGCCGGACGAATAGGAGAGCAGCGTCGACGAGCGCTGGCCGCGGAAGGGACAGATCGACAGCTCGATTGTGAACGCGGACGCGGGGAAGCCCTCGAAGTACGGCGTCATCAGCCACGTGCGCGGCAGGCCGCCGCGGAAGGCGAGCGAGCCGAGCGGGTCGAGCAGCAGCCGGGCGCGGCCGGTCGCGCAATCGTGCGTGAAGATGTCGGCGCGATCGGTGGCCAGCGTCGGCCGGACGCGCGCGTCGACGGTCAGCGCACCGGGCGGCAGCAGATCGTCCAGGTGCGTGGGACACAGGTCCGCGTAGCCGCGCGCCCCGCAGATGAGCGCCGCGCCGGCCGCGGCGTCCATCATCCCGCCGTCATGCGGTGTCGCGTCGACGCTCACGATTCCCACCAGCGGACCTCGGGATCGCCGGTCCGCAGCGGACGGATGATGCGGTACGCCTCGAACGGCACGGCGCTGATCGCGGTGTCGTACGCGCGGCCGTGGGCCTCGAACTCCTGACGGATCCGCGCGCGCGCGATGTCGGGCAACTGCGACTGGCCGTCGCGAAACGCGCGTGCGAACGAGTGCCGGGGCTGGAACAGCAGCAGCGTCGCGGTGTCGCCGAATGCGTATCGTGAGTGATCGACGGGATAGCAGGGCGCGAACGCATTCACGAAAAACGGCTCGCCGCCGAACAGGAACACCCAGCCGGGACGCTCGACCTCGGCGTCGAGGCAGCGATCGCCGGCCGGATCGTGTTCGCTGAGAAACGTCAGCACCCGGCGGGTCGTGCGCGCGAGCTCGGCAAGCGTTGCGCCGAAGCCGGGGCCGGGCAGTTCGACGGCGTAGCCGTCGAGCCGCAGCTCGCGCGCGACGTTGGTGAAGCGCGCGAAGTCCTGCGCGATCCGTTGCAGATACACATCGAGCGGCGCCGCGTCGGGCCACGGCGGACAGCCCCAGATGCGCGATGCCGGCGCGTAGATGCAGTGCGTGCGCAACTGGATCGCGTACATGCGCTGTGCGGCGGACGTGTCGATGGCGGCGGCGTGCCAGTCGTCCAGCGTCGGAGCCGATGCGGACGGCGGCGCGGCGGAGGTGTCGTCAGACATGGCGATGACTTTCCGGTGCGGGCGCCGCGGCCGGCGGCGCGAGGATGCGCCGGAGCAGCGCGACGTTGGCGTCGACGTCCGGTGCGCTCAGCATGTGGTCGTGCGCGCCCGCGCCCTGGACGACGTGGAGGCCGGCCATCGACGCCGAGCGCCACGCCGGCGCGTCGACCTGGGATCCGGCTGCGAGCAGCAGCGTCATCGGCGCTTCGACGCAGCCGCGGTCGCGTCCGTCGGAATACCAGCGGCAATACGCCTTCACGCGCGCCTTCAGGCCCGCCGCCTCCTGCGTGCCGGCCCAGTGCTCGGCGCGCGCACGCGCGAGGCAGTGGCTGGCGATTTCTTCCTGCGTCGCTGGACCGTACGGCTGAAAGGACGCGTCCCGCCGCCGGCTGTCGACGAGCACGAGCGACCGGACGCGGACGCCGCGGCGCTCCAGCACGCGCGCAACCTCGAACGCCAGCGAGCCGCCCGCGGAGTAGCCGAGCAGGCGGCATACGCGCGGCGCGTCCAGAGTCGACGCGCGGATCACCTGCTGAATGGCGTCGGCGAGATCCTGGACGAGATCCGCGCGCTCGACGAAGTCGCACGCGTAGATCGGTCCGGTCCGCAGATCGCGCGCCGCCGCCGCGAACGTCCAGGCCAGTCCGACGATTGGCGGGAAGCAGATCAGCGGATCGTCATCGCCTCCCGCGAGCGGCTGCAGCAGATCGCGCTGAGGCGCGCGCGTGAGACGCGCGTCGGCCTTGTCGTTCACGATCGCGGCCTGGGCTTCGATGGTCTGCGCGCGATAGAACTCCGTCAGCGAGAGATCCAGCCGAAGCCGCGTCCGATACCGCGCGACGAGCATCGCCGCCTTGAGGCTGTGTCCGCCGAGGTCGAAGAAATTGTCGCGGACGCCGACGCGTTCGAGGCCCAGCGCCGCCCGCCATTCGTCCGCGAGCGCGCGCTCCAGCGATGTCCGCGGCTCCACGATCGTATCCTGCCGTGCGACGCGAGCGGAGGCCGGCGGCGGGAGCGCGCGGCGATCCAGCTTGCCGTGCAGCGACCGCGGCAGCGCGTCCACGGCGATGACGCGAGCGGGAATCATGTACTCCGGCAGGTCCCGACGCAACTCACGCCCGACCGCATCGACCGACACAGCGCTCTGCGACACGATCCACGCACACACCTCGAGCGCGCCGCCTTCGTCCGGCACGGCCAGCGCCGCGGCATCGAGGACGCCCGGCACTTTCTTCAAGCGGGCTTCAATCTCGCCCAGCTCGATGCGATAGCCGCGAATCTTGACTTGATCGTCGGCTCGTCCGACGTACCACAGATCACCGTCCGGCAGGCGGCGCACGACGTCGCCCGTGCGATACATCCGTTCGCCGGGCACGAACGGATCGTCCAGGAACTTCGCCTGCGTGAGATCGGGCCGCGCGAGGTAGCCACGGCCGACGCCCGCGCCGGCGATGACCAGCTCGCCCGCGACGCCGTCCGGCTCAGGCCGTCCGCGGCTGTCCAGCACGTAGGCGCGCGCGTTGGCGATCGGCTTCCCGATCGGGACGTCATCCAGCGAGGCGATCTCGGCCGCGGTCAGCGCGCGGCACGTCGAGATGTCCGCGCACTCGGTTGGACCGTAGATGTTCGCGAGCGTGCAGCGGGACGCGGGAGACGAGAGCCACGCGCGCAGCCGCGCGAGATCGGTCGGCTCGCCGCCGAGCGCCAGGCAGCGCACCGACTGCAGCGATTGATAGTCGTCCTCGGCCGCCAGCTCCACGACCGGATAGAACGCGCTCGGCACGCCGGGGTTGATCGTGGTCACCTCGAACTCGCGAATCGTCCGCAGCAGCGCGCCCGGATCGAGCGGGCCGTCCTCGAAGAGCGTCACGCGTCCACCGTGCAGCAGCGGCGTGAGGAAGTTCTTGATCGACGCGTCGAAGCTCGCCGGGACGATCTGCAGGACATTGGACGCAGCGTCGATCCCGCAGAACCGCGCGTACCACGCACACAGGTTCACGAGCGATCGCATCTCGATCTGCACGCCCTTCGGCAGGCCGGTCGACCCCGACGTGTAGATGACGTACGCCACGGCGTCGGACGTCATCCGGCTCGGCGCGGGAGCCTCGTTCGCGGGCGGCAGCGCGCGGCGATCGAGGCGCACCTTCCGCGGCGTGACGCTGCTCGTCCGCGGCGCGTCGCGGTCGATCGTCAGGATCGCGTCGAAACTGAACGCCGCCAGTTCGTTCGGCGTCGCCATGTCGAGCGGCGTCACGTCCACGCGCGCGATGCCAGGAAGATCGGCGCGCAGCTCCTGGACGAATTCCATCGACAGGAACAGTCCCTCGATGGCGTCGATCTGCGCGGACGCCGCTGGCAGTCCGGCGCGCTCGCGCTCGGCGCGCGCCCAGTCGGCGTAGGCGTCCTTGCGATCCAGATCCCACACGTTGCCCAGGAAGATCGCGGCGTGCGGCTTCACCTTCGACAGCAGCGCGCGCAGCACGCCGCGGAGATAGTTCGGTCCGGGGAAGCTCTGGATGACGCTGTTGAGGATGACGATATCGAAGTCGGCGTGGGGGAGGCGGTCGATGTCGTGCGCGGCGAGGTGCGCGAACTGTACGTGGTCGAGGCTGAGCGTGGCGGCGTCGCGGCGGGCGACCGCCAGGACGTCGTGCGACAGATCCACCGCGCAGTAGGACGCGACGGACGGGGCGATCCGGCGCAGCGTCAAACCGGAGCCGCAGCCGATGTCGAGGACGCGGGAGCGTGCGTCCAGGCGCGGCGCCAGCTTGCGCCAGGCGTTCTCCGTGAACTCGCGCATGATCGCCGCGCTCAGCGGCGCGCCCGTGGCGGCGCTCTTCCAGCCGCCGGCGCCAATCGCGTCGGCGGCCGTGCGGCCGACGTGATCCCACAGTTCCTCGCTCATGCGCTCGGTCGCCGGCTCGATCGCGCGCTCGTAGTCGTCGCAATCGATGCAGAAAAACCCGTCGAGCGCGGGGCAGTCCCAGGCCAGCGTTTCCAGGCGTGCGGCTTCCCGCGATTCGGCGATGAGGAAGCGCGCGGCGCTGTCCCGGAGCTGGTGACGGAGGCGCGCATAGGGCAGATCCGGGTGCAGCGGACAATAGGCCGCGCCGGCGCGCAGGATGGCGAGCAGCGAGGCGACGGACCAGGGGGACCGTTGCAAGAGGACGGCGACGAGCGCGCCGGGGCCGACGTCGCGGGCGGCCAGGAGCGACGCGACGCGATCCACCTCGCGATCGAGCGCGCCGTACGTGAGGCGCCGATCGCCGGCCACGAGCGCGATCGCGTCCGGGGTCCGGCGCGCCTGCGCGCGGAACTGCTCGTCCACGCTCTCGCGCGGCACGTCGCGAATCTCGCCCTGATGACGACGCGCGTGCGCGTCCAGCTCGGAGGCGTCGAACAGCTCGAGGTCGCCGATCTTCACGCGGTCATCCTTCCGCGCGCGGCGGACGCGGCCGGCGCGGCGTCGCACACGGCCTGCAGGATGCGGTCGAGAAACGACAGATAGCGCCGGATCGTCCCGGCGCGGAACAGGCTGGAATCGTACTCGAAGCGCAGCGCGACATCGCCTTGCACGCGCGCGACGTAGAGCGTCAGATCGAACTTCGACGTGTCGATGGGCTCGTCCACCAGCCGATCGAGATCCAGCACGCGCGGGCCGGCGTGCGCGTGCGGCGCGTCGCCCAGCTCCACGTCCGCGAAGCTCTGATACGCGTACATCACGTTGAACACCGGCTGCCGCGCGCCCGCGCGCTCAGGGTTCAGACGTTGAATCAGGCGGTCGATCGGATACTCCTGACGATCGAGCGCCTGCGTCACCGCCCGGCGGACCGCGTCGACGGCTTCGTCGATCTCATCCTCCTCATGCAGTTGCACGCGGATCGGCAGCACGTTCACGAAGAAGCCGATCAGCGGCTCCAGCTCCGGCCGCGTGCGCGCGGCGACGCCCATGCCGACGCAGAGATCGGCGGCCTTCGTCAGCCGGTGGAGCAGCAGGAAATACGCCGTGAAGACCAGGATCGCGGGCGTGACGCCGCGCCGTCTGGCCGCGTCCTCGATGACACGCGCGCGACCGGGTGACAGCGTTAGCGTTTCCAGGCGGCCGCGGAAGCCGCCGCCGGACGCGTCCGTGGACGCCGCGACGTCGATCGGCAGCGCGAGGCGATCCGGCACGCCGGCCAGCGCGTCGAGCCAGAACCGCTCGTCCTGCGTCACATCCAGCGTGTTCTGCCATTCGCTGTAATCGCGATACTGCAGCGTCAGCGGCCGCGGCTCCGCGTCCGTTCCGCCGCGCAGCCGCGCGTAGATCGCGTCGATCTCGCGGCAGAGGACGTTGAGGGACCAGCCGTCGCAGATGACGTGATGGATGGTCAGCAGCACGCGCTGCGCGCCGCCGGGCAGTTCCAGCAGCATCGCGCGGAGCAGCGGCGGCCGCGCGAGGTCGAACACGACCGCCGCCTCGCGCGAGGCCCATTCCGCGGCGGCCGCAGCCGGGTCGTCGGCGCCGCGCAGATCGCGGATGGCGACGTCGATCGAGACGTGCGGCAGCACGAACTGCCGCGGCTCGCCGTCGACTTCGCGCAGCGCCGTTCGCAGGATCTCGTGCCGATCGACGAGACGCTGGAATGCCTCGCGCAGCAGCCGTGCGTCGATGTCCTCGCAGTCAAAGACGAGCGGGATGTTGTACGCCACTTCGCCGCCGTCGAGATGGTGCAGCAGCCACAGCCGCCGCTGCGCGTGCGATAGCGCGTAGTGATCGCGCGGCGGCGCGGACGGGATGCGATCATCCGTCCACGCGCCGCCGGCCATGTCGGATGACTGTGCGTCGATTGCCGCGGCCATCCGCGCGATCGACGGTCCGGCGGACAGGCGTTCGAGGGTGAACGGCGCCGCGAGCTCGCGGCGGACGCGGCACACGAGCTGCGCCGCGCGCAGGCTGTGTCCGCCGATCGCGAAGAAGTCCTCGTGACGCCCGACGCGCGCGAGGCCGAGCACCGTCCGCCAGATCGCTTCGATCCGCCGCTCCGTCGGCGTCCGCGGCATCTCGTCTTCTCCGTGTCGCGTCTGACGCGCGGACAGCGCGAGCAGCGCCTGTCGATCCGCCTTGCCGTTGCGGTTGCGCGGGATCCGATCGAGCGGGACGAGCCGCGCCGGAATCATGTACTCCGGCAGCGCCTCCCGCAGCCGTTCCCGCACCGCGTCCACCGGCAGCGGCGTGCGTGCGCGATAGAAGCCGACGATCATCGTCTCGCCCATCTCGCTGCGCGCGCCGAGCACTTCCGCTTCGATGACATCCGGCACCGATCGCAGGCGGGCCGCCACTTCGCCGAGCTCGACGCGATGGCCGCGCACCTTCACCTGTTCGTCCTCGCGGCCGGCGAACAGCAGCGCACCGTCCTCGCGCTGCCGGCCGAAATCGCCCGTGCGATACATCCGCTCGCCGGGCCTGAACGGATGCGGCAGGAAGCGCGCCGCGGTCAGATCGGGCCGTCCCGCGTATCCGCGCGCGAGACCGCGTCCGGAGACGCAGATCTCGCCGAGCGTGCCGGCTGGCAGCGCGCGCAGGTTGCGATCGAGCACGAACGCCTCGGTGCCCGGCACGGGCCAGCCGATGGGGACGCCGTCGCGCTGCGCGTCGTATCCCGAGGGCATCGAGAAGCTGGTCGAGTCCACGCAATTCTCGGTCGGTCCGTACATGTTCGTGAGGACGAGCGGACGGCCGTCCGCCTGCGCGAGGAGCCCGTCGACCAGCTCGGGCGTCACGCGCTCGCCGCCCGTGACGGCGTGGCGCAGGCCGCGGGGCAGCCGACGCACGAGATCGAGATCGACGAGCGTGTGCAGGAGCGCGGTCACGCAATTGATCAGCGTGACGTCGTTCTCGCACGCGTACTGCACGAACGCTTCGGGATCGCGGCGCGTGTCTTCGGAGCAGACGATCAGGACGCCGCCGTACGCGAGGCACGAGAGCGTCTGCTGGATCGACGCGTCGAACACGAACGGCGCGGACAGCAGCTCGCGCTCGCGTCCGTCGCCGCGCGCGTAGAGCGTGCGCGTCAGGCCGTCGCACAGATTGTGAATCGCGCGATGCTCGACCGCGACGCCCTTGGGCGTGCCGGTCGATCCGGACGTGTAGAGGATGTACGCCAGATCGCGCGGATCGGGCGACGGGCGCGGATCGGTGTGGGTGCCGGTGACGGTGGCAGGATCGACGGTCTCGACGTCCGCGAGGTGCGTGCTTAGGCGATCGAGATCCGGGGACTCGGCCAGAACGACGCGGCAGCCGGCGTCGCGGACGATCGCGGCGATGCGATCGATCGGATCGTCCGGGCTGATCGGCACGTACGCGGCGCCGGATTTCAGCGTCGCGAGGATGTACGTCACGAAGCGTTCGGAGCGTCGCAGCACCAGCGCCACGCGATCGTCCGCGCCGATGGCGTGATCGCGCCGGAGGCCGTGCGCCACTGCGTTCGCGCGTGCGTTCAGGGCGCCGAGCGAGACGTGGCGGCCGTGATACGCGACCGCGAGGGCGTCCGGCTCGCGGGCGGCGCGGGCTTCGATCAGATCGACGAGCGTGGCGGCGGCGGACATGCGGCTATTTGACGGCGCCGGCGGCGGGCGACGACGTGCGCACGAAGAAGCGGTCGTGTACGACGAACCCGTCCAGTCCGCGGTCGCTCGCGTACTGCGCCAGATCGCTCATGCGGTTGATGAAGCCGCGGCCCTTGACGTTCAGCGACGTGTTGCACAGGACGCCCGCGCCGGTCCGCCGGCGGAACGCGTCGAGCAGGCGATGGCACGGCGGATTCTGCGCCGCGGAGACCGTCTGGATGCGCGCGCTCCCGTCGACGTGCGTGATGGCGTGCAGGCGGTCGTGCTTCACGCGCTGGAAATACAGCATGTGCGGGCTCGGGCGCGAGCACTCGAACAACTCGCCGGCCTGCTCTTCGAGCACGATCGGCGCGATGGGCCGGTACGGCTCGCGCTGCTTGACGATGTTCAGGCGCTCGCGGGTGGCGGCGGTGAACGGCGCGGCGAGGAGCGAGCGGTTGCCGAGGGCGCGCGGTCCCATCTCGCAGCGTCCCTGGACCCAGGCGACGATCGCGCCTTCGTCCAGGAACCGCGCCACCTTGTCGACGTCCAGCGGCAGCGTCGCGAACGTCGACGCATCCACGCCGCCGTCATCCTCGAACGCCTCGCCGGCGTACACGTCCCACGCGATCTTCGCGCGGCCGGTGTAGTGGCGCTGCGCGTCGATGGCCGTGCCGAGCGCCGATCCGGAGTCATTGGCGCAGGGCGGCACGAAGACGTCGGCGAACAGGCCGGACTCCTCCCAGCGGCTGTTCCACTCGCAGTTCAGGCCGCAGCCGCCGCTGATGACGAGCGGGAGGCCTTCCTTCAGGTGATCCTTCGCGTAGCGGTAGAAGCGATCGAACAGCGCGTCCGAGAACTTGCCCGCGAGGTTCTTGAACGACGGATGCGTGACGCCGATGCTGTAGAACGGCGAGTACGAGAACTCCGTCTTCGGCGTCGACAGGATGATCCCGTCGCGCGACAGCAGATCGTCCACCAGCCGCCGCTCATCGGCCGTCATCGGCGCGCGATCCGAATAGCTCGCGAGCGCCATCAGCTTGCCCGCGTCTTCGAGCCGCAGCAGGCCCTTGCCGGCAGGAAAATACGGGTCGCCCACGGCGAAGAGGAACGCGTACTTGTTGCCGGGGTCGGTCAGCACGTGCGCGAGGCGCGTCACGTTGACCTGCTCGTCGATGCGGTAGAAATCTCCGAGGTTGCCCTCCCACACGAGCGCGTAGCACGGTTCCCCCTGCGGGAACGGCGACATGCCGAACGCGCCGAGCACGTGCGAGCGCTCGTGCGTGGACGAGAAGATGCGCGTCGGCCGGCCGAAGACGTTCATCATCGACGTGCGCACGCCCGCGGCTTCGATGCCGTAATAGCCGGCCTCGCACGGCGGCTCGACGGAGTGCCAGCCCTTCACCCAGCCGCCGAGCGCGATGATGTCCGGAGGTTCGTCCAGCAGCGACAGGCCGCGCAGGATGGCGGTCGGCGTGAGATCGGCGTAGCGCGGGAACGAGTCCTTCTCCGATTCGAGCGAGAAGAGCAGCCGTCCGTCCCGCAGGGCCGCGATGTTGCCGTCGTGTCCAGGTTTGAGCGAAAGAATCGTCATGCCCGTCCGTTGCGGTCGCAGGTCAGGATGTCGTCCGATCCGTGCGCGCGCGCCGCGCGGCGGCGTCAGCGCTGACGGACGATCTCGTTGAGTCGTTGTTCGGTCGAACGGAAGATCTCGCCGGCCCAGTCCATCAGCAGCGGCGCGCAGCGCGGCCGCTCGAACCGCTGCGGCGGCTCCCGCAGCGCCGCGGTCCGCCGCCAGAACGCCGGCAGCCGATCGACGAAGCGCGCCATGCCGCAGTCATCATCGTCCGCGGCGAAGTACACCGTGCGGATCCCGCCGTTGATCAGCCGGACGGTGCACATCGGACAGCATTCCAGCGAGCTGTACAGCGTGAACCCGCGGCGGTCTTCCTGGCGGAACGCGTCCTCGAACCGATCCATCGCCACCATCTCGGCGTGGTGATCGGTGCGCATGTACGGGCGGAGCAGGTGATTCTGCCCCTCGGCGACGACATCGCCGTCCGCCTCGCGGACGATGACGGCGCCGACGCCGTAATTGCCGCGCGACACCGCGTCGAGCGCGAGGACGTTCGACAGCCAGATGTACGGATCGTCCGGCGCCTCGGTGAACGCGTAGCCGTGCAGGCGCGTCTTCCAGTCGCGGACGGCCGCGTCTGGATTGTCGATCGCGTCGAGCCGCGCGCGGCCGCGCGCGGACACATCCGCTCGCGGCGTCACGGGACACGCGTCGAGCGCGGGATGACGAGTCGGATCACCCATAGTTGCTGACAATCGCATCTTTCAGGATCGCGGACGAGAAATCCTCGCGCGCGCGATACGTGCCGGTCTTGCCGTCGGCGAGGCCTTCGGAGGTCAGGCCGAGATAGACGCGGACGCCGTTCGCGCGCATCTTACCGGCGAGCGTCATGACGTCCGTCAGGCGCGGCGGTGAAAATCCGCCGTGCGCCTCGGCCGCGGACGCCCACGTCGTGTCGCGCGCGACATACATGGGATTGAGGCGGATGATCAGGGGAATCCGTCGCCGCGCGCACTCGTCCACGAGAAATGTCATCGAGCGCTCCGCCTCCGCGTACGCTTCGTCGTCCGACATCTCATAGCTTGGCTTGTAGAGCACGTACGCCGTCAGATCCGCGTCGACGCCGGCGACGATGTCCAGGCCGGCGAGGACGGTGTCGAGGGGCTCGCGCTTGCCGAGGACGCCGTCGCGCAGCGTGGGGTCGAGCGTCTCGAACCCCGTCAGCACGTCGAGGCGCTTGCCGCTCGCGTCCGCAACCTGCCGCAGGCGATCGGTGGTGATGAACTCCAGCCGCGTTTCGAGGACGATCTTCTTCATTCGCGGCAGCACGCGCGTCGACTGCACGATCGCGTCCAGCGCCGCGGGCGGGAACGTCGACTCGTCGAACACCGAACCCTCATTCGCGACGGTGAGGCGATCGAGGACGCCGAGCGAATGTTTCACCTCGTCGATGACGTACGCGTACTGCGTCATGACATCGTCCTGCTCGATGAACGCGCGGGACGACTTCAGCGGCAGCGCACAGAACTTGCATTGATACCGGCACCGCTTCGTGCTGAAGAGAATCGCGAGATCCTGCTCGCCGAGAAAATTCCGGTGCAGGAAGAAGTGCGGCCGCGTGCGCAGCTCGGGCGACTGACCCATCTGCTTCGGCGGTCCAAAAGTGCGATAGAGCGTCTGCACGTGCTGCTGGAGATTCACGACAAACCTTTCGACCCTTGGCTGCGGTGTTGTCACTGCTTGCGCCAGCGTCGTGGCGCAACGTCATCTCGAACCCCGGACGGAGAGCCCGGGATGTCATGGGGGATGCCCAACACTACCAACGACCGCGTCGTGTATGAACGAACAAGTCGCTGTGAAGCGAGCACAGTCTAGCCACAACCGGCGAAGTTCGGCAAGCAGAAGATCGAAGTTCGACCAATAGAAGATCGGAGGGGATCAGCGTCTCGCATCGGCTCAGGTAAAGTACATGCGCAGAACACGTGAGGAACGCGCAACACCCCACGGACGCAGGCCGTACGTCGTGCGATGGTGCTACACTGGCCGTTCGCTTCTCGATCCGCATTCGTTACTGCTCACGTCTGCTCGTCCGATCGACATGGACTTCGATGACGCCTTCGACCGCGCCGACCTCGCGCCGCGCCTGGTGCGCGAACCGATCGTGCGGTTCGACGCGGACGGCGCCGTCATCGCCGCCAGTGGCGCGCGGCTGCCGCGCATCTCCTGGCGATCCGATCTCGAGCGGCGGCTGACGCTCGAAACCGAACGGCGATCGCGCGCGTCGGCGCTGGCCGATCTCACGCTGCGGATCCCGGATACCGTGCCCTCCGAGGCCGTGGACGCCCTGCAGCGATGGCTCATCGCGTTCGCGCCGTTCGTCGCCATTGCGTCGGCGCCGCGCCTGCGCGACTCGTTCGTGGCCTTCGAGTCGTCGCTGCGGACGCTCCAGCAGGACCAGCCGGCGATCGTAGACGATCTCTTCGCGCGCCTCGCGGCCGGTGCGCCTGCGCGAACGGCGACTCCGGCGCGCCGGCGGCGCCGCAAGGTGCTCGTGCTGTCCAGCTCGCATGGCGGCGGCAATCAATCGGTGTCCGCCGCGGTGACGGAATTCCTGACGACGCATACGACGTGGGACGCGGAGCAGCTCGACATCCATCAGGACGTGATCCGCGACACCGACGCGATCCAGACCGTCTTCGGGATCCGCGAGACGGACGTCTGGAATCGCGTCATGGCGGACGAGCGCGACCTCGCGCGCGTCGAGCAGTTCCGGCGCGCGCAGGACCAGCTTCACGACTTCGCGCCGAATCTCGCGGTCGAGCAGATTCTCGACGCGGTCACGCGGCGCGAGCCCGACGTCATCATCCTCACCATCTCCGGCTACACGAAGCTGGCGCAGGTGGCGGAACTGGCGCCGACCGCGATCCTCCACACCGACTTCTGCTTCAACGCGAAACTGGTGGGGGAGAACCCGTATGCCACCTTCAACGCGTGCGCGGTGAGAGGCGCGTCGTTGTGCGAGCTGGCGGACATCCGGCGGCTCGAGATCTGGCTGACGTCGGACGATCACGATTTCATGCTCGAGCGCGCGCGGGCGAAGCGCGGCGCGGATCATCATCGCCTGTTCCGCGGGATGGGCTATCCGGTGCGGCGCGCGTTCGTCCGTCCGCGCCGGGATCAGGTGATGCGCGCGCGAGAGGTCGTCGGCCTGCGTCCGGACGAGCGGCTCGTGCTGCTGATGATGGGACAGGAAGGGCGCGCCGAGCATCACACGCGGCTCGTGGTGGAGATTGCGCGCCATGCCGCGACGCTGCCGTTCCCCATCCTGCTCGTTGCCGCGTGCGGACGATCGCGTCGCGCGTTCGAAGCGCTGACGGATCGCGCGTCCATTCTCGAAGACTGGAGCGTCGGCCGGCTGCGCCTGCAGGTCGAGTCGACGATGGACGGCGATCGGCTCGCGGCGCATCTCATCGCGGCGTCGCAGGTGGAGAACGATCGTCCGGGGCTGGTCATCACGAAGTCGGGTGGCGCGACGACGGCGGAGTGCGTTGCGACGGGCACGTACATGCTTTGCGTGGACGATCTGGCGTGGGAGCGTCCGAACTTCGACTTTGCCGCGAGGCACGGATGGGCGGAGCGCGTGACCGAGTCCGAGCTGACGGAGCAGATTGCGCGTCTCGTGACGCATCCGCCGGGCGCGAGCGAGTTCACGCCGATTGACTGGAGGCCGCGCGTCCGTCAGGCGCTGGTGCGCGTGCTGGGAGACGAGGAGCGTCCGTGACTCCAACGACCGCGAGCGGGCCGATCGTCCGGCTCGAAGAACTGTTCCCGAGTCCGCTGTGGATCGGCGATCTCGACGCGCTGGCGCCGCACAACGGCGCGATGCTCGCGTATCTCGAAGCGCTGCGCCAGTCCGACGCAGGGCTTCGCCGCGCCAACGTGCTCGGCTGGCACAGCCCGGACGATCTGCATCGGCTTGCCGTCTTCGCGCCGCTGCGCGACGTGATCCTGTCGATCCTCGACAGCCGGGTCGCGTCCGCGCTCAAGCTCGATCTGGTGCGTCATCGCCTGTGCCTGTCGTCGATGTGGGGCATGTGGTATCCGAAATTCGGCCACGCGTTCCTCCACCGGCATCCGCACTCGCTGTTCAGCGGCGTGTATTACCTGACGTGCGAGGGCGGTTCGGGGACGCTGCGCTTCCACGACCCGCGCGCCGACGTGCGGATGCTGCGGCCGCCCGTGCTCGAAGAGGTGAGCTACACGCTGCACATCAAGGAATACGTGCCGAAGGCGGGCCGCCTGCTGCTGTTCCCGTCCTGGCTGCCGCACGACGTCACGCCAAATCTGAGCGACGAGCCCCGTGTCGCGATCAGCTTCAACGTCGTCGCCGAACGCCGCGTTGATGCCGAAGGCGCGGCGTCCGGCCGCGAAGAGGCACACGGACACGATCACGACCAGGGGCACGACCACGTCTGAGCGCCGCGCCGGACGCTGTCGCCGTCGCTTCGCCTCGCGTGACGCGTTCTTGTGACCCTCGCGTGACGCGCGCACGTGACGCGCCTGCGGAGAACGCACCGCATACGCCCGCCGGCCGACGCCCAGTCCCTCGGCGTGCGAGCGTCAAGTCTTTACTTACACACTGTTTACTGGCTTCGCATGCGAGCGCCGTGCTACAACACGGCGGTCGCGGCGTGTGTACCAGGCGCGCATTTCGGGCTTTCGTCCGGCGTCGCACTCACGGATACTGTTCCGTCCGTACCAGCCTGCGGACCCGGTCCGCGCGCACATCGCCCGTCCGTCTATCGTCCGCCCTGCCCAGGATCGCATGTGGCCAGCAGGGGCCGTGTTCAGAGCAAGCGTTCTTTTTCAGATCCGTTAACGAGCGATCGATGCAGCCCCTCGCTCTCTCGACGATCGCGCGGCCTGCGCGGCGTGGAGCATGACCGGAAGGGGCTCGCGTCACACGAGGGACACATGAGGCATCTCTCACGCGTGATCGGCACGTGTGCGTTCGTCCTGTTTGGCACCATCGCGAGCGCCCAGACCGTCGTCATCAGCCAGGTGTATGGCGGCGGCGGCAACAACGGCGCGACGCTGACCAACGACTACATCGAAATCTTCAACCGCGGCACCGTGCCCGTCGATATCTCCGCCTGGTCGGTGCAGTACGCGTCGGCCGCGGGATCGAGCTGGCAGCGCACCAATCTGTCCGGCACGCTGCAGCCGGGCCAGTACTATCTCGTGCAGCAGGCCCAGGGCCTGGGTGGCACGACGCCGCTGCCGGCGCCGGACGCGAGCGGCACGATTCCCATGAGCGGCACCGCCGGCAAGGTGGCGCTGGTCCGCACGCAGACGTTCCTGACGTGCAGCACGACGTGTACGTCGAACCCCGACGTCGTGGATTTCGTCGGCTACGGCAACGCGAACGGGTTCGAAGGCAGCGGCGCCGCGCCGACGCTGTCGAACACAACCGCGGCGATCCGCGCGGCCGCGGGCTGCACCGATACCAACGACAATGCCGCGAACTTCAGCAGCGGCGCGCCGGCGCCGCGCAACAGCGCATCGCCGACCAACAACTGCTCCGTGGAGCCGACGTGCGTGCCGACGCACACGATTGCGGACGTGCAGGGTAACGGGCTGGCGTCACCCGTCGCGGGCGCGACCGTCGCCGTCGCCGGCGTCGTCACCGGACGCATCACCACCGGATCGGCCCGCGGCTTCTTCGTGCAGATGCCGGACGGATTGGCGGATGCGGATCCGATGACCTCCAACGGCGTCTTCGTCTTCACCGGGAACGCGACGCCCTCGCCGCTCGCGCTCGTCGGCAATGAAGTGTGCGTGCGCGGCGCCGTCTCGGAATTCTCGCCGCCCAGCGATCCCGGCAGCGCGCCGCTGACCGAGATCGCGCTGCCCTCGCTCGTGACGCTGATCGGCACGGGACGTCCGCTGCCGGCGCCGATCACGATCACCGCGGCCGACGCGCGTCCGGATCTGACCGAGGCGCTGGAGCGGTTCGAAGGCATGCGCGTGAAGATCGACTCGCTGACGGCCATCGCGCCGACCGCGGGCGCCCTCACCGAAGCCGACGCGAACAGCGTGTCGAACGGCGTGTTCTACGGCGTCATCACCGGCGTCGCGCGTCCGTTCCGCGAGCCGGGCATCGACGTCAGCGACGTCGTGCCTCCGGGAACGCCGGCCGGCGCGCCGCGCTTCGACGGTAATCCCGAGCGCATCCGCGTGGACTCCGATCTGATCGGCGCGGCGCCGATTGACGTGACCACGCATGCGGTCATCACGAATCTGGTGGGACCGCTGACCTACGCGTTCCGGACCTACACGCTCCTGCCGGATCCGGCGGTCGCGACCAGTGTGAGCGGGTTGATCGCGGCGTCGGCCGTGCCCACGGGCGCGGCGCACGAGATCACCGTCGCGTCGTTCAATCTGAAGCGCTTCTACGACACGCAGAACGACCCCGGCAGCGATGTCGTCCTCACGCCGCAGGCCTTCGAACGGCGCCTGCAGAAAGTGTCGCTCAGCATCCGCACGCTGCTGCAGTCGCCCGACATCATCGGCGTCAGCGAAGCGGAGCACATCGGCTCGCTGCAGGCGATTGCCGATCGCGTCAATGCGGACACCGTCGCCGCGGGCGGCGTGAATCCGGGCTACGTCGCGGAGCTCGTCGAAGGCAACGACATCGGCGGCATCGACGTCGGCTTCCTGGTGAAGTCGTCCCGTGCGACGGTGCTCGATGTCGAGCAGGAAGGCAAGGCGACGACGTATATCAACCCGCAGAACGGGCAGCCGGAACTGCTGAACGATCGGCCGCCGCTCGTGCTGCGCGCGAGCGTGGCGCTGCCGTCGGGGCCGGTCGCGCTGACACTGATCGCCAATCACCTGCGCTCGCTGTCGGACCTGACGGATGCCGTCGAAGGCGGACGCGTCCGCGCGAAGCGCCGCGCGCAGGCCGAATTCCTGGCGTCATTGATCCAGGCGCGTCAGGTCGCGGATCCGGACGAACGGATCGTCGTCCTCGGCGACATGAACGCGTTCCAGTTCAACGACGGCTATGTCGACGTCATCGGCACGGTCAAGGGCACGCCGACGCCCGCGTCCGAGGTGCTGCTCGCGTCGCCCGATCTCATCGACGCGAACCTGATTGCGACGCTCGATCTGCTGCCGGCGGCGCAGCGCTATTCGTTCATGTTCGACGGCAACGCGCAGTCGCTGGATCACGTCCTGCTGAACCAGCCGGCGCTCGCGAACCTGCGGCGCGTCGCGATTGCGCGCGGCAGCGCGGACTTCCCGGAAGTGTGGCGGAACGACCCCACGCGCGCCGAGCGCACGTCGGATCACGACATGCCGGTGGTGTATCTCGGCCGCGTGTCGGCGGACGAGTCGTCGCGCGTGTCGGTGTTCAGCTCCGGGCTGGTGTTCAATCGCGTGACGCGGACGTTCAACGGGACGATCCAGATCACGAACACGAGCGCGACGCCGATCGTCGGTCCGGTGCAGCTCGTGCTCGATCAACTGACGCCGGGCGTGACGCTGGTGAATGCCGCGGGCACGTTCCAGGGCCTGCCGTATGTCGCGGCGGCGGGCGTGACCGAACTGCAGCCGGGACAGTCGACCACGGTCGCCGTGCAGTTCAGCAATCCGTCGAACGCGCGGATCGGCTACGTGGTCCGCACGTATGCCGGTGCCTTCTAGCTCAGTCGGCCCTACGGCCGACGGCTGCAGGCGATCCATTCGGGGACCGCTTCAGAGGAATGTGAAAGGACACATGATGGCACAGACAACTTGTTACAGCGGCGGACCGGCGCGCCGCGGATTCCGTTCGGCGTCCGCGGTCATCCGGATGTTCATCCTGGTGCTGGCGCTCGTCGTCGGCGCGGCCGGCGCCGCGCGCGCGGCGACCATCAGCTATAACGTGACGGTCAACACGAGCGCGCTGGCCGGTACGCAGGGCTTCCTGGACTTCCAGTTCCTGCCGGGCGGCCTCGACGCGCTGCCCGCGTTCGCGGCGGTCGCGATGTTCGCGTCGTTCGACGCGGTGCTGGCGCCGACGGCGGACCGCGCGGGCGACGCGACGGGCACGCTGCCCGGCACGGTGACGCTGGGGAACAGCCAGGGGTTCAACGATCTGTTCCAGGGCATCACGTTCGGTTCGACGTTTTCGTTCAACCTGACGCTGAGCGGCGCGGCGCTGGATCCGGGCGGCTCCGCGTTGTCGGGCACGGCCTTCTCGCTGCTGCTGTTCGGCGCCGACGGGATGACGCCCCTCGTCACCGCGGACCCCGACGGCCGTATCGTCAGCCTGCAGATCGGCCCGAACGGCGCGGTGGCCGTGTCGACGTTCCCGCAGGTGAATGGACCGCCGGTGGCGGACGTCACCGCCGCGGTGCCCGAGCCGACGACCCTGCTGCTCGTGGGCGCCGGTGTCGTCGCGATCGCGGCGCGCCGCCGCCGCGCGCGGACGGAGTAGCCACAGAAAAGCCCGGTCGCGCGCGGACCGGGCCACTCTCGCGTGCGCGAGCGCGCGACGTCACGTATGGGTGCGGTGCGCCGGTCTACCGACGCGCCGCGTCACGCCCGCCTGCTCCCGCCCTTCTCCCGTCCTGTTGGTTTCCTGCCGCCTGTTCGTGCCGTCGTTCCCAGGTGGAAGAATACTGACCGCTTCGGGATCCTCGCGTCCTCGAACACGCCACGCGTCCGAATCCAGCCGGCGCGGACGCAGGTGTACGCTGCGCGCTCCCGGAATCCGCATCGCTCTCGAACAATGTTTCCTATCGAGGAAGGAGGCTGGAGTGTCGACATTGAAACGCGTCTGTCGAAACGTCCTCAGCGTGCTCGTCCTCAGCGCGACGGTCTGGTTCGTGCCGCCAGCGGCGCCTGCCCAGGCACAGACCTGCGACGAGGACTGCTGCAAGGCCCGGTGTACCCGTCGGCTCGTGGTGTGCCAGTCGTTGTGTCTGGGCGATACGCTGTGCATGCTGGCCTGCCAGGCGTCGAACCGTCAGTGCCTGCGGCGGTGCGCGTGCCCGAGAGAACCCTGCCCGTAGGCTGATGTCGGCTGTCGACGTACGCAACGAGAGCCGGCCTTTCGGGCCGGCTCTTCTTGCGAGTGCCGATGTCCGCCGTGTGCGGACGTTAGCGGAGGAACACGAACGGCATCAGCGCGAGGGGCTCGCGGCGCTGCAGCAGGCGGACGGGCGCGGAAAGATCCGCGATGACGCGGCGCTCGCGCGGGCTGAAGAGATGACCCATCGCGTGGGCTTGCATCGACTGTTCCGCCTGGCCGAACGGTTCGGACAGCGCCTCGTAGAACGACTTCCGCGGCGGATAGACGACGATCTGGAGGTCCTCGCCGGCGGGGATCTTCGCGCGCTCGCGGGCGACGGCGATGGCCTTCGTCAGGCCACCGAGCTCGTCGACCAGGCCGATCTCGCGTGCCTGGCGGCCGGTCCAGACGCGGCCCTGCGCGATCGCGTCGATCTTCTCCGGCGTCGACTTGCGCGCCTGCGCCACCTTCTCCACGAACTGATCGTAGAACGCCTGCATTTGCTCTTCGAGTTTCGCGCGCTCCTCGGGCGAGTACGGGCGGACGGGTGAATCGATGTCCGCGAACTTGCCTTCGCTGACGCCTTCGATGTTCGCGCCCAGCTTCTTCAGCACGCCGCCGGTCACGAACTTGCCCTGGAAGATGCCGATCGATCCGGTCAGCGTGCCGGGCTGGGCGACGATGGCGTGGGCGGGCATCGCGATGTAGTAACCGCCTGACGCGGCGAAGTCCGACATCGACACGATGAGCGGCTTCTTGTCGCGGGTGAGCATCAGCTCGCGCCAGATGACGTCGGAGGCGACGGAGGATCCGCCGGGGCTGTCGATGCGGAGGACGACGGCCTTGATCGTGCTGTCCTGGCGGGCTTCGCGGATGTACTTGGCCAGTGTGTCGGAGCCGGTGAACTCGCCGCCGTTGGCGCCCGAGCCGCTTTCGCCGGACGCGATCGTGCCGACGGCGTAGATCAGCGCGATGCGCTGGCCGCTCGGCAATCGGAAGCCGCCGCGTGCCGTGCCGCGGGCGTAGACCTCGCCTTCCGTCTCGCGGTCGAGCGACAGCTTGGCCTTGTCCGCAAGCTGATCGCGATAGGCGAGATCGTCCACGAGGCCGGTGCGCAGCGCGTCCTCGGGGAGGAACGGGCCCTGATCGATCAGGGCGCGGACGTCGGCGACGGACTTCTTGCGGCCCTCGGCGATGCCCTGGACGAGCTGTTCGAACGCGTCGTGGTTCAGGGACTCGGCCATCTCGCGGTGGGCGGGTGTGAACGTCTTCTCGGTGAACGTGTTCACGGCCGTCTTGAAATCGCCGATGTGCATCAGATCCGGCACCGCGCCGATCTTGTCGAGTGTGCCGCGGAGGAACACTTCATACGTTGCCAGGCCCTTGACGCTCAGATTGCTGCTGGGCAGCAGGAAGATGCGCTCGCAGGCGGTCGCGATGTAATACTCCTGTTCCCCGGCGAACTCGAGGAACGCGACGGTCTTCTTGCCGGACTTGCGGAAGTCGAGGATGGCGTCGCGGATCTCCTGGGACTTGCCCCAGTACGGCGTGCCGGCCATGGGAATGACGAGCAGGGCCTGGATGCGTGTGTCGGTCTTGGCCCGCTGGAGCATGTCGACCAGGCTGCGGACGGTGGGCTGGCCCGGCAGGAACTGGTCGAGGACGCCGCTGCCTTCGACCTCGGCGACGTCGCCGGTCAAGCGCAGGACGAGCGTGGTGTTCGCGGGCACGCCCGGGGCGTACGGGAAAAAGACGCGCGACGCGAGGACGCCCACCATCGACGCCACGATGGCGAGGAGGATGAGCGAGACAACGAGCCAGACGCCACGGCGAGCGGCCACAGTCGGATGCCTTTCTGTGCGCGGAGATCGGGCCGGTAGACGCTCCCGAACGGGCGGCACGTACATGAAAGTATATACCGCGCCGACGGAGAAACTGCTCGACTTGGGCGTAGGGTTTGGCTATACTCTGAAGTTCGCGCAGGTCGATAGCGCGCGCCCTTCAAACGTGCGGAAGTGGCGGAATTGGCAGACGCGCAAGCCTCAGGAGCTTGTGGCCGCAAGGTCGTGGAGGTTCAAGTCCTCTCTTCCGCACCAATCACCCTCTCGTTTCTCCTACTCCAGTTTCTTCTTCTCGTTCCTGCATGCGCCGTCCGCTGAGCGCCCGCGCGCGGGTGATCGTCCTGCGCTCCGTCGACCCGCGTACGCAGGAAGAGCCGACCCGTGAAGGCCGGCTCCTGGTGGTGATGACGTTGGCGCCGATGACGTCCGGCGCTGGCGGACGCGTGTTTAGCTGATGCCGGACATCGCGGTCCGGATGGCTTCGCGGTTTTCCTTGATCGTCACGCGGTCCTTGGCCTTGGCCATGTAGCTTTCGAAGAACCGTTCCTTGCGCTCGGACTCCAGTTGCGACTTCAGCGTCTGGCGGGCCGTGGCGAGCTCTTCGGGCTTGATCGGCGTCCGTTCGAGCACTTTGACGATGACGGCGCCGGTGGCGGTGGTGATTGCGTCGCTGATCGTGCCGGCCGGCAGGGAGAACGCGGCGCGATCGACGCCGCCGCTGATGCCGGCTTCCGGCCAGACCGTGCCGCGCGGCAGCGCCTCGGACGTCTTCACCTCACGTCCGGCCGCCTTGGCCGCGGCGGCCATGTCCGGCGCGGTCTTCAGCGTCGCCGCCACTTCCGTTGCCTTGGTCTTGGCCGCGTCGATGGCCTTCTTCGTGATGACGTCCTGCTTGACGCGTTCCTTCACCTCGTCCAGCTTCGGATCCCGCGGCTCCTGCTTGCCAGTGACCGTGATGAACGCGACGCCCTGCGGCAGGCGCAGCGCCTCGCTGACCGTGCCGGTCTCCATCGCGAACGCGGCCGTCGACACCTGCGGCGACGGGCCGAACTCCGGAATCGCCTCGTCCTTCGAGAAGAAGTTCGTTTCCTTCACGGTCAGGCGGTTGCGCTGCGCGACGGTGTCGAGGTCGGCGGGCGACGTAATCTCCGTCCCGAGACGCTCGGACAGCGTCCGCACCTGCGCCTGCGCGCGCTCCCACTTGAGCTGTTCGGCGATCTGGTCCTTCACTTCGTCCAGCGGCCGCGTGCCCGCCGCCTTCTTCTCCGTCACCTTGATGATGTGGAAGCCGAACTGCGTCTTGACGAGGTCGCTGATCTGGCCCGGGGCCTGCGCGAACGCGATCGTCTCGAATTCCGACACCATCTGGCCCTTGCCGAAGAAATTGAGGTCGCCGCCGCGCACCTTCGACCCGTCGTCTTCGGAGTATCTGGTGGCGAGCGCCGCGAAGTCCGCGCCGGGCGCTTTGGCCTGCTTGAGGACGCTTTCCGCCAGCTTCTTCACGGTCGCTTCATCCTTGCCCTCGGTCTTCAGCAGGATGTGGCTCGCGCGCACCTGTTCGGGGTTCATGAACTGCTGGATGTTCGTCTGGTAGTGCTGCTGGATCTCGGCCGGCGTCGGGACGATCGTCGCGCGCAGCGACGTCGTGTCGACGAGCAGGTATTTCACCTTGCGCTTCTCGCCGATGCGATACGTCGCCTTGTTGTCGGCGAAATACTTCGCCGCTTCCTCGTCCGACGCGGTGAGGCCCTGGCGGAAGGCGTCGGCGGGGAAGGCGATCACGTCGATCTTGGCCTTCTCGTTGCGCCGGCGGTATTCCTCGTCCACCTCCGCGTCTGTGACGGTGATCCAGCCGGTGACGGCCGAATGCAGCTTCTGGCGCAGGATGTCGCTGCGCAGGCCGTCCTCGAAGTCGGTCGGCGTCATCGGGGGACGCACGGACCGCAGCATCGCGCGGTAGCGCTTCTCGCCGATGAACTGCCCGTTTTCCTGGAACGCCGGGAATTCGAGGATCCGCGTCCGCAGCTCCGCGTCGTTCACCGAGAGGCCGATGCGCCGGGCTTCGGCGCTCATCGCCCGCTGGGTGATCAGCTCCTGCAGGACCTGACGGTCGATGCCGAGCTGGGCCACCATTTCGGGCGTGATGTTGCTGCCCGACCCGCGATACATCTGCAGGCGCGAGTTGAGCTGCTGGCGGTATTCGCGCAGGCTGATCTCATCGCCGTTGACCTCCGCCACGGTGGCGTCCAGCCCGGTGCCGCCGGCCTGGTTCGTCCCCACGAATTCGGGGATGTAGAAGGCGATGAACGTGAGCACGACCGCGAACAAGACCCACTTGAGCGACCCCTTGTGGCGTCGCATCCGGTCCAGCATCGTCATGGTGGATACCAACCTCGATGGCGGGCGCGCGGCGAGGGCGGATGCCCCGTTAACGCCGATCCGACCAGCCTGACCCTGTAGAGTCAGTGGCCTGCGCCCGAAAGAAACAATAATTCTATGTCATCCGTTCTCGACACGGCAAGCGGCGATGACGACCTTATCGGCCGGCCGCGGCCATCGGAATACGGATGTCACTCCCGGCGTCCGACGACGTCCGGGGCCGTTCAGGCCTTCAAAAGGCCCGTGCCAGACCCCAAACAACTGCGTGCCGTGTGATAACATTCCCCAGGGTACAGCAAGGAGAACGCCCTATTACAGTGCGTCATGCGGCCGCGGCGCACGACCCAGACACACCGCGATGCCGCTTGCGGCACCGCGAAACAACACTGGGCTCACGTTCGAGGCACGGACCGTGACATACGCCTCGGCCGTCCACGTGGACCTCGCCACCCGTCTTCATCAACTTCCGCGAACGTTGCGCCTGGAGAGTCAGCGTGTCGAGGTGCTGGCCGAGATCGTCCGGTCCGCCCATGAGACGCTGGAGCCCGCCCGCGTGGCCGCCTGGCTCGCCGGCCAGCTTCACGCCTGGTTGCCGCTGGCCTCCTGGAGCGTGCTGGAGGACGATCTGATGGGCCCGCCGCGCCTGCTGGCCACGCACGGCCCGCTGGCCGCGCCCGGCGACGCCGCGATGCTCGAACCGGTCGTCACGTCGCTCGCGAGCCGCGTGATCCGCCTCGGCGAAGAGGTCGTCACGGCGAGCGTCCAGGACCACCAGGTGTCCGCGCCGCCGGTCGCAGCCATCGCCGTGCCGCTCGTGGCCCGCCGCGCCGTCATCGGCGCCGCCGTCGGCCTGGCGGCGGAGCGTGCCGCGACGGAGCCGTACTATTCAGACGCCGCACGCCGCCTGTTGGGCCTCGTGCTGGAGCCCGGCGCCTGCGCACTCGACAACGCCCGGCGCTTCGTCCAGGCCCAGGCGCTCTCGGTGACGGACGACCTGACGCGCGTGTATAACGCCCGGTTCCTCGGGCAGGTCCTGAGCCGCGAGATCAAGCGCGCCGTGCGCACCGGCCAGCCGCTGTCGGTCCTGTTCATCGACATCGACGGCTTCAAGGTGGTGAACGACTCGTTCGGCCACCTGTCCGGCAGCCGGACGCTTGTCGAGCTGGCGACGCTGTTCCGAGCCTGCGCGCGGGAAACCGACGTCCTGGCGCGCTATGGCGGCGACGAGTTTGCGATGATTCTGCCCGAGACGCCGGAGGCCGGCGGTTGGGCCGTGGCCGAGCGCATCCGCGATCGCGTGGCGAAGCACCACTTCCTCACGTCCGAGGGGCGTGACGTGCGCTTGACGGTCTCGATCGGCCTCGCGACGCGGACGGACGAACGTTTGTCCGCGGTTGACCTATTGCACGCCGCGGATCGGGCGATGTATTGGGTGAAGGCCCACGGGAAGAACGGGACTCACGTCGCCCGGCACGCGGGCGACCACATGGACTAGGCGCGCAATGGCGCGCATCCGCCGGCAATACGAGGCAGCGGCCGACGACACGGCCGCGCCCGCCCCGGCGACGGACTGGACCCGCGGACTCGATCGGTCCGCCGAACGATTACCGAGCAAGGAGCACGCGCTTTGAGCCTTCGTTCCGTGTTTTCCCTCTTTTCGAGCGATCTCGCCATCGACCTCGGCACGGCGAATACCTGCGTCTACGCACGCGGCAAGGGCATCGTCGTCAACGAACCGTCCATCGTGGCCATCAACAAGATCAACGGCCGCGTCGAGGCGGTCGGCCGGGACGCGAAGGACATGCTCGGCCGCACCCCCGGCAACATCGTCGCCATCAAGCCGATGAAGGACGGCGTCATCGCCGACTTCGACGTCACCGAGAAGATGCTGACGTACTTCATCAAGAAGGCGCACAACCGGAACGTCTGGGTCCGGCCCCGCATCGTCATCGGCGTGCCGTCCGAGATCACGCAGGTCGAGAAGCGCGCCGTGAACGACTCGGCCTACCGCGCCAAGGCCAGCGAGGCCCACCTCGTCGAAGAGGCGATGGCCGCCGCGATTGGCGCCGGCATGCCCATCACCGAGCCGTCCGGCAACATGATCGTGGACATCGGCGGCGGCACGACCGACATCGCCGTCATCTCGCTCGCCGGCATCGTCTACAGCAAGGCCGTCCGCGTGGCCGGCAACGAGATGGACGAGGCCATCATCCAGTACATCAAGAAGACGTACAACCTGCTCATCGGCGAACGCACCGCGGAGCAGATCAAGATTGAGGTGGGGTCCGCCTACCCGCTCGAAGAGCGGATGACGATGGAGATCAAGGGACGGCATCTGATTGAAGGGGTGCCCAAGACCATCACGATTACGGATGAAGAGATCCGCGAAGCGCTGGCCGAGACCGTCAACGTCATCGTGGACGCCGTCCGCGTGGCGCTCGAACGGACGCCGCCGGAACTGTCCGCGGACATCGTCGATCGCGGGATCGTCCTGACCGGCGGCGGTTCGCTCCTGAAGAATCTGGACAAGCGGCTGCGGGAGGAGACGGGGCTGCCCCTGGCGATGGCCGAGGATCCGTTGTCGTCCGTCGTGCTGGGCGCGGGGAAGATGCTGTCGGACTTCAACCTGCTGCGGAAGATCTCGATCGACTGAGCGGGTCTCAGCGCATCACCACGAGCCATCGGGACGCGTCGTGCTCGATATCCACCGCCGCACTGGCTACCTGCTGCTGACGGTCCTCCTGGTCCAGGTGCTCTTGATCTCGCTGCAGATCAACACCTCGTCCGGGACGAAGCTGTTTCAGGCGACGGTCTTCGGCGTCTTCTCCCAGCTTCAACTGGGCGCGTCGAAGGTCTTCGGCGGTGTCCGCGGCGTGTGGGACGGTTACTTCGATCTCCGCAACGTCAAGCAGGAGAACGACCGGCTGAAGGATCAGGTCTCGCAGCTCGAACTGCAACTGCAGTTGCAACAGGCGCTCGCGCGGCGCGGGGCGGAACTGGAGCAGATGCTCCAACTGCGGCAGACGACGAGCCTGAAAACGCTGGCGGCCAGCGTCATCGCGGGCGACGCGACCGGCTATTTCAAGACGGTGACGATCGATCGCGGGTCGTCCAACGGGCTCCAGCATGACATGGCCGTCATCTCCTCGCGCGGCGTCGTCGGCCGCATCGTCGAGACGCCGTCCATTGCGACGGCGAAGGTGCAGTTGCTGATCGATCGGAGCACGGGCGCGGGCGGCATCATCGAGCGGTCGGGCGTCGGCGGCTTCGTGCAGGGGACGGCGGTGGGCGATCCGCCGCTGCGGATGGACTACGTGACGAATCTGGCGGACGTGAAAGTGGGAGATCGGGTCGTGACGTCGGGCATCGAAGGCATGTATCCGCAGGGCTTCCTGATCGGACACGTGGAAACCGTGACGCAGGGCGCGGGCCTGCACAAGGAGATCCGCATCCGGCCGGTGGTCGACTTCCGGGCCCTGCAATCGGTGCTCGTGGTGCTCGATCGACCGACGCCCGCGACGGCATCCCCGACGAAGGCGCCGTCGACGACGGCGTCGCCGGCCCCGACACCTCCAGCGGCCGCGCCTCCCGTGACGACGCCACCCGCCACTGGGACTCCTGGGGCCGGGCCTCCAGCGTCGGCGTCCCCGACAGCGGGGTCTCCAGCGGCGGCGGCTCCACGGACGGGGGGGCAGCGGTGAAGGTTGCGGGTGTCTGTCTCGCCATCATCGTCGCGCTGGCGCTCCAGACGACGGTTGCGCCGTTCCTGTTTTCTGGACAATACGGGAGCGTGGACCTGGTGCTGGTCGTGGTCGTCTATGCCGCGCTCCAGTTCGGGCCGGCGGTCGGCCTGCTGACGGGCGCCCTGGCCGGGATGGCGCAGGACACGCTCTCGGGCGGCATCATCGGCGTCGGCGGCCTCTCGAAGACCATCGTTGGCTTCCTGGTGGGGGTCATCGGGTCGCAGTTCATTGTGGCTCACGCGCTGCCCCGGTTCGTCGTCCTGCTGGCGAGCGCGGCGATCCACGCCGTCTGCTTCCTGGGGCTATATGCGGTCATCGAGAAGCAGAAACTGGTGATCTCCTGGCGAGTGACCGGCACACAGATCCTGACAACGGCGGTCATCGGGATTATCCTGATTCAATTGATTCACGCGATCCCGGGCATCCTCATGCGGCGGCGGCTCCGCCGGGGGTATTGACGGCCGGGACACGAATCGCGAAGCCGGGTCTTGTGGTTTGAGCGCCCCGGCGGTATAGCTAGTTGTGGCCGTCAGCACGGCCCTGAAGGAATCGGCGCTATCGCTCTGAGCCATGATCATTCCTGACGATCGGTCCGGCCTGTCCTTCAGGCTGGGCGCCCTGCAGTACACCATCGCGGTCATCTTCGCGGCGCTCGCGGTGTGCTTCTGGTACGTGCAGGTGCTCGAACACGAGCGGTTCAAGGAAATGGCGGCGAACAACCACCAGCGGACGCTCGCCCTGCGCGCGCCGCGCGGCATGCTGTTCGACCGGACCGGCCGCGTCATGGTGGAGAACCGCGAGGCGCGCAACATCTCGCTGGTGCGTGAGAACGCCACGAGCGTCGAGCAGTCGATGGACCTGCTCTCCAGCGTGATCAACGTCCCGCGGCAGGACCTGCTGGATATCCTCGATCACAACCGCCGGCTGCCGTCCTACCGGCCGCTGCTCCTCGTGCCGGACGCGTCGTCCGAGCAGATCTTCTCGGTGCGCGCGCGCAACCTCGAACTGCCGCACGTCCTGGTCGAGGAAGTGCCCACGCGGCGCTATCCGGCGGACGAATTCGCGGCGCATCTCTTTGGCTACGTCGGTGAGATCACCGATCAGCAGCTCGTGCGCGACGAGTTCAAGGGGCTGACGTCGGGCGCCATCGTCGGACAGGCGGGCGTCGAGCAGACCTACAACAAGCTGCTGATGGGGCAGGACGGCTCGCGCAACGTCGTCGTCAACAGCCTCGGGCGCGAAATCGTCGAAGGCGATCGCCACGAGCCGTTGATGGGCAATCGGCTCGAACTCACGATCGACTACGACATCCAGAAAGCGGCCAAGGACGGCTTCGACGCGCTCGGCTACAACGGCGCGGCCGTGATGCTCGACCCGCGCAACGGCGAAGTCCTGAGCCTCGTCAGCCGTCCGGCCTTCGATCCGAACCTCTTCGCGGCTGGCATCGACCGGCGCGAATGGGCGCGCCTGACGACGGACAAGCTGCGGCCGCTGCAGAACCGCGCGATCCAGGGACGCTATTCCCCCGGGTCGACGTTCAAGATCGCGGTCGCGATTGCGGCGCTGGAAGAGGGCCTGATCACGCCGTCGTTCCGCGCCTTCTGTCCTGGCGGCGCGACGTTCTACGGCCGCTACTTCAAATGTCACGCGGGCGGTCCGCACGGCAGCATCGACCTGCGGCACGCGATCGAGAAGTCCTGCAACGTCTACTTCTACACGCTCGGCAACATGCTCGGCATCGACCGCATGCACAAGTGGGCGTCGGCGTTGGGGCTGGGCGAGGAGAGCGGCATCGATCTGCCGCACGAGATTCAGGGCATCATGCCGTCGAGCGCCTGGAAGAAGGCGAAGACGGGCGAGAAGTGGTACGCCGGCGAGACGATCTCCGTCGCGATCGGCCAGGGACAGGTCTCGGTGACGCCGATCTCGCTGGCCATCATGATGATGACGATCGCCAACGGCGGCACGCGCTACACGCCGCACCTCGTCAAGGCGGTCGATCAGGGCAACGGGTGGGTGCCGTACGCGGCGCCGCCGCCCAAGTCCGTCGTCAAGATGAAGCAGTCCACCATCGACGCGGTCCACGAAGGCCTCTGGATGGTGGTGAACGGCGCCGGCACCGGCGGCAAGATGCGCCTCGACGGCTACGACGTCGGCGGCAAGACCGGCACGGCACAGGTCATTTCGAATCAGGGCAAGCTACGGGCCCGCGGCACGGATCGCGATCTGCGCGATCACGGCTGGGTCGTGTTCTTCGCGCCAGCCAAGCATCCCGAAGTGGCCGGCGTGGTCTTCGCGGAGCACTCGGAGCACGGCTCGTCCGCCGCGCCGATCGCCCGCCACATGATCAATACCTATTTCGCCAAGAAGGAAGGGCGGCCGGTGCCGCAGTTCCCCGTCCCTGGTGCGCCCACGACCCTGGTCGCGCAGCAGGGCGCGGACGCGACCCGGCCCAGCGGGACGCCGTAGCACGGCGCACGCCCGGGCCATCGCCATGTTCGACGACCGCCGGCTCCTTCATCACCTCGACTGGCTGCTGCTGACTGCCGTCCTGCTCCTCACGGTCGTCGGCCTGGCCATGATCTACAGCACCACCTTCAATCCCCTCAAACCCGAGGGCCTGCAGGTCGGTCCCCAGTTCATCCGCCAGGGCTACGCGGTCGTCGTCGGCCTCTTCGCGCTCGCGGTCTGTCTGATGATCGACTACCGCCGGCTGTGCGAGAACTCGCTGGCGATCTACGTCATCGTCGCGCTGCTCCTGATCTACGTTCTCTTCTTCGGATCGTCCGGCGGCGGCGCGCGCCGCTGGATCAGCATCAGCGGCTTCAACCTGCAGCCGTCCGAATTCATGAAGATCGCGCTCGCCCTCGCCCTCGCGACGTTCTTCGCGGAGAACGGCCGCGGCGCGAGCAACAACGGCGATCTGCTCGTCGGCGGCCTCTTCATCGGCACGGCCTTCATCCTGATCGCGCGCGAGCCGGACCTCGGGTCGGCCGTGACGCTGCTGCCCATCGCGTTCGGCATCATGCTGCTCGCGGGGCTGCGGCTCAAGCTGCTCGGCATCCTGTTGGCGGTCGCCGTCGTCGCGGCGCCGATCGCGTGGACGTTTGCCCTCAAGGACTACCAGAAATCCCGCATCGCCACGTTCCTGGACCCGGAGCAGGACAGCCAGGGCGCGGGCTATCAGCAGATTCAGGCGCGCGTCACCGCCGGCTCCGGCGGCCTGACGGGCAAAGGCTTTCGACAGGGCACGCAGGGGCAGTACAAGTTCCTGCCGGTCGCCCACAACGATTTCATCTACTCAGTCCTGGCGGAAGAGCAGGGCTTCCTCGGCGTGCTCGCGACGCTGGGGCTGTATCTCTTCGTCGTGCTGCGATCGCTGGAGGCGGCACGGCTGGCCAAGGACCGGCACGGGGCGTACCTCGTCGTCGGTCTGGTCAGCGGATTCACGTTCCAGGTGATCTACAACATCACCATGTCGGCAGGGCTGGCGCCGGTCAAGGGACTTACGCTGCCGCTCATGAGTTACGGCGGGTCGTCGATCATCGCGACGCTCGCCAGTTTCGGGCTCATCCTGAACGTCCGGATGCGCCGTTTCACCAATTGACGAACGGAGGCCGCGCGTGACTGGCAGACCGGCTCCCGAACGCGTCCGCGACACGCGCTCGGTCCTCGTTCGCGTCGCTTTCTCCCGCGCGCAGCACGGGCGCGCGGATGACACGGGATCGCATGACCAAGGAAATGATCGTCTCCTCGAACGAACACGAGACGATGGCGGCCATTCTCGAAGACGACCAGGTCGTCGAGTTGTTCATCGAGCGGGAGCGCAATCGCGGCGTCGTCGGCAACGTCTACAAGGGACGCGTCTCGAAAGTGCTGCCCGGCATGCAATCGGCATTCGTCGACCTGGGCCTGGAGCGCGACGGCTTCCTGTACGTCTCGGATGTCGTCAATACCGTCGAAGCCTTCGATCAGCTCGAATCGGGTGACGATGACGAGGAGCACGACGAGGGGCCGGCCACACCGGCACTCGCGCTCCCGCCAGGGGACAAGACCAAGGACGGCGAGGCCGCGCCCGACCGGCCGGGCATCGACGACCTGCTGAAGGAAGGCCAGGAAGTCCTCGTCCAGGTCGTCAAGGAACCGCTCGGCACCAAAGGCGCGCGCATCACGTGCCACGTCTCCATCCCGGGACGCTTCCTCGTCTTCATGCCGACGGTGGACCACGTCGGCGTCTCCCGCAAGATCGAATCGCGGGACGAGCGCGCGCGCCTGCGCGGCATCGTCCGCCAGTTCCGCGAGACGCACGGCTTCACGGGCGGCCTGATCATCCGCACCGCCGCCGCCGGCCGTCCCGACGCCGACATCATCGGCGACCTGAACGACTTCCATCAGATCTGGACCGAGATCCGTCAGAAAATGGAATCGTCCCGCGCGCCCGCCGCGATCTATCGCGAGCAGAGCCTCGTCGCCAAACTGCTGCGCGATCTGCTGACGGACGAATACGGCACCATCCGCATCGACTCGCTGTCCGAGTACCGCAAGGTCCAGCAACTCGTCGAACGCATCATGCCGGCGCTGCTGCCGCGCGTGAAGCTGTACACGAAGAACTATCCCATCTTCGACGAGTACGGCGTCCGCAACGAGATCGACAAGGCGCTGCGCAGCAAGGTCTGGCTCAAGTCCGGCGGCTACATCGTCATCAACCAGACCGAAGCGCTGGTGGCGATCGACGTCAACACGGGGCGCTACGTCGGCAAGCGCACCGGACGCCTCGAAGACACCATCGTCAAGACAAACCTGGAAGCCGTGAAGGAGATCGCGCGGCAACTGCGGTTGCGCGACCTGGGCGGCATCATCGTCCTCGATTTCATCGACATGGAAGAGCGCAAGAACCGCCAGAAGGTGTTTCAGGCGCTCGAACAGGAATTGAAGAAGGATCGGTCGCCGTCGAAAGCGGTCCAGGTCTCCGAGTTCGGTCTCATCATCGTGACGCGCAAGCGTGTGAAGCAGAGCCTGGAGCGCCTGCTGACGGATCCGTGTCCGTACTGCTCTGGCACCGGCACGGTGAAGTCGACGGCGACGATCTGCTTCGACATCCTCACGGAGATGCGGAAGCTGAGCGCGGACCTCAACGGCCACGGCGTCCTGCTGCGCGTCAACCCGGACATCGCCAAGGCGCTGCGCGAGGAAGAGCACGCCGTGCTGCGCGACGTCGAGCGGACGCTCGGACGCAAGATCACGATCAAGCCGGATCCGGCGCTGCACCACGAACAGTTCGACGTGATGGCCCTCTAGGCTGGACATCACGCGTCCAGGCGCCCGCCCTTGTCGGTTGTCTGACACCGCGTCATGACGCGATCGGGCTTTCCCCGCCGGACCCGTTCGTGGCAGGATTGTCGCCAGTCAGACAACCGAAGAGGAGGACACCCTCATGGACCGAGTGCTGGGACGATACGCCGGCGTGTTCTACGCCGTGCTTCGGATCGTGGCGGGGCTGCTGTTCGCCTGTCATGGCGCGCAGAAGCTGTTCGGAGCGTTCGGCGGGAATCAGGCAGCCCTCGCGTCGCTGCACGGGGTCGCCGGGCTCGTCGAGTTCGTCGGTGGGCTGATGATCGCCATTGGCTTCCTGACGAGTCTCGCGGCCTTCATCGCGAGCGGCGAGATGGCCGTCGCGTACTTCATGGCGCACGCGCCGCAAGGACCATTGCCGATCGTCAACCAGGGGGAACTGGCGGTCGTGTATTGCTTCCTGTTTCTCTACATGTCCGCACGCGGATCCGGTCCGCTCAGCGTCGACCACGCCAGTGGCAGAGGCTAACGCCGGTTGACACTGGCGTCGCAGCGGAGCGCGATGGCTCCGCTGCGTCCGGTTCGTGGCTCATGCTGGATCCGTTGCGCATGACGTCACGCGTGCGCCGTCGCCGTTGCGGTGGCCGGCCCGTTCGCGAACATGCCCACCTGATACCCGCCCACTTCAGGATGGAACGGGACGTTGAGCCGGTTCCAGGCGCTGATCATCGTGACCGCCATCGACAACCAGACGATCTCCGCGTCCGAGAACACCTTCCGCGTCCGCTCCAGCAGGTCTTCCGGGAACTCCCGGTTCGTCAGCACCGCCGTCGCTTCCGCCCACGCCAGCGCGGCGCACTCGCGCTCGTTGAACAGCGTCGTCTCCGGCCAGACCGACAGAAGGTACAACCGCTGCTCCGTCTCGCCCGCGGCGCGCAGGTCCTTGGTGTGCATGTCGATGCAGTACCCGCAGTGGTTGATCTGCGACACGCGGAGCTGGATCAACTCGATGATCCGCGGCTCCAGCCCCGAGTGCTTCACGCTCGCGGACAACTGATAGAGTGCCTTGATGGCGGCGGGCGCTGCGGAGAGGTAGTCCAGTGAGAACTTCACAAAAGCCTCCAAAGAATGTCTAAACGTCGCATCGGCTGAGCGTCCGGCTTCCCGTGCCGTTGCGCTTTGCCGCGCGTTCTACAACCATGACGAATGAGGTGAGGCCGTTGTGACAGGTCGTATGACAGGTCATGTGACGGACGGAATGACCGCAACTCCGGCTGACGAGCGCCGCACGAGGTTGTCGTCCGAAGGCGAGCGATCCGCGGACACCCGGCCGACGGAGGCCCGGACGACAGATGACCGGACGGCGGCCTTCGAGCGGCAGCGCGGGCAGTTGCGCGGACTCGCGTACCGCATGCTCGGCTCGATGAGCGACGCGGACGACATCGTCCAGGAGACGTTCCTGCGCTGGCATCAGGCCGACGCGGACGCCATCCGCACGCCGCGCGCGTGGCTCATGACTGTCGCGACGCGGCTCAGCCTCGACCGGCTGCGCAGCGCGGCCGTCGATCGCACCGAGTACGTGGGGGAGTGGCTGCCCGAGCCCATCCTGGACGAGGACCTCGGCTCGCCCGCGCGACGCGCCGAGCGGGCGTCCGACGTCTCGCT